>Ga0207684_10001111_pt1 | contig 30066 bp, 21 predicted proteins | sample KBSK5501metaG_FD_184342 | JGI IMG/M metagenome (GOLD analysis project Ga0207684, IMG submission 184342) | Corn, switchgrass and miscanthus rhizosphere microbial communities from Kellogg Biological Station, Michigan, USA - KBS K5-50-1 metaG... | ecosystem: Host-associated > Plants > Roots >...
ACTGACGTCGGCGAGCGCCGACTTGAGCAGCGCAAGTTCCCGATGCCACTGATGTTCCTGGCCGTTCACCGGAGCCAGCGGGTGCACCCCGGTCAAGGTCACCGGCCGTCCGCCTGCCGGATCAATGCTCGCGCGGGGCGCCGCTGCGGTCAGGCCCGGCACCGGTGGCAGCGGGATCAGCGGCCAGCGCGTCCAGAGGCCTACGCCGGCTGAGCCGGGGCGCGGATCGAGGTGGCAGAAGGGGAGCAGGTCGGCCACGCGGGCATCGGCCAGGTCACGGCCCGTCTCTGCGGTCAACTCCTGGACGACGAGCACGTCCACCCGGTGCTGCCGCAGGCTGCGTAGGACAGCTGCCGGATCGGCCGCGCCGCCCTGGACGTTCAGCGTGAGCACGCGCAGGGTGAGGACGTCCAGGCCAGGATCCGATGCTGAGCATGGTCCAGCCGTGGGCCCGCGGCCTATCCGCCTGGGTGGCGGCAACTGCCACGCCACGAGGGTCGCGGCGGGGAGCGTGAGCAGCAGCGCCAGCCACCAGGTCGCGGTGGCCGCGACGACCACAGCGATGATCGCGAGCAGCGCCGCTACCGGGGCCAGCGCCGCCAGGATCGGGCCCGGGTTCGGTGGCCGCCCGCCGCCCGCCCGGGCGGCCAGAGACGGCAGGGCAGCGACGGCGAGGACCAAAGCCACCACCGCGCTCACGCTGCGCCTCACCTCGATCCGCCCGTTGTGGTGGCCAGGGGTCCATGCAAGCACATCGCGGGCGATGCCAAGGGCATGCCCTAGCAGCGAACGCCGGGTACGGGGCGTTCGCTGCCGGGTGATCGTTGCGGCTGCGGGCGGTTCAGAAGCCGGCCTGGTAGGCGGCCGCGGCCGCCGGCACCGTGGTGCCGGCGCCGTAGCTCCCGCCGGTGGAGGACGGGACGCCCTGGAAGTTGGACTCGAAGGCCAGATGGGCGGCGTTGGCCGCGAAGAATGCCCTCATGTCCTGCACGTACAGCGGGTCGTCCCCGCCGGTCGAGGTGCCTGAGCTGACATTTCCCCACTCGGGCACCGACAGTGGCTTGCCATGGAATTCCGCGAACGCTAGCCAGTAGTTCAGCCCTTGCGTGCCGTTGAGCTGAGACTGCCAGCCCGCCGCCGTCGTCGCGGGCGGCCACCAGTCGTAGCTGTCAACCCCGACCATGTTCACGTAGGCGTCGCCGGGATACGCCCGTGTGGGATCGGCCAGCCCAGAGGAGACCCCGCGGTTGACGTTCCAGTCCCATTGCAGCCCGGGGGCGGTGGACCGCGCCGCGGTGACCACCTGCTGCCAGCACTTCGCCCACGTCGCCGGCTGGCTGGCCTTCCAGACGTACCAGTTCCCGTTGAACTCCCAGCCCAGCCGGATGATCGAGTGGCCCAGGCCGTAGGACGTGATCACACTGCCGAACTGGCGCCAGTAAGGGTTGTAGGTGCCGTTCGCGCATGCCTGGATGGATACCCCAGGGACATTCTCGGGCAGCATCGCCACCCCGAAGGTCATGGTGTACGGTGATCCGCTCCAGCGCTGGTACAGCCAGGCCGGATTCACGATGTCCGACCAGGTGGCCCGGGCCGACCAATCGGCCACGACGTCCAGCGGATGGCCTCGCCAGGTGGCGAAGGCCGCGGCCGCCGCCTGGGTGTCGGTCGGCAGGTAGGCACCGCTGGCCCACGGCAGACCAGAACGGGTCCCGGCCTTCAGGTGACGGGTCCCGGCCTTCACCTGACTGGTCCCGGCCTTCAGGTGCCTAGTCCCGGCGGCTTGCGTGGTCGCCCAGGCTGCTCCGGTGAGGGACACGCTGAGCATCATGGCCCCAGCGGTGGCAGCAGCCACGCTAGCCGCGGCGGCCAGCCGGCTGCGCCCGCGATGGCGAACATCCACGGGACATGCCTTATGTGCTTTTTTCTGGGAGGCCATGATGATTTCCTGCCTTCGCATTCAATTCGTGACTTAATCACCACTCTCTGTGATTTCAGGTGTGGCCCCCAGAGGCACATTCCCCACGCCGGGCCGACCATTTGGCCCGGTCCGTTAGGCCCAGGATTTGGCCCCGTCCAGTAGGCCCGGGCCGTTGAGCCCGGTCCCTATTTCATGATCACGAAGGATTTGCGGACATATTTGACGGGAATCCTGGTGATCATGGAATGCTGCCTCAAAGACGGCAGCTGCGGTCGCGGCGCGGTCGAAGAATTTGATGGGAGGCGTGGCCAGTGAGCGGGCGTGGGTAACTGGCCCGGGTTTACCGGTCCATGTCTCCGACGACGAAGAACAGCGAGCCCAGGATGGCCGTCAGGTCCTCGGCCCGGTGGCCCGGCAGGATTTCGGACAGGACCTGCATGTTGCTGAACGACGCCGAGCGCAACTTGAGCCGCCAGGGCGTCTTGCCGCCCCGTGACACTAGGTAATAGCCGTTCAACCCGAGCGGGTTCTCCGTCCAGGCATAGATGTCGCCCTCGGGAATCCTGAGCACCTTGGGCAGACGGGCGGCGATCGGGCCGGGCGGCAGGTGCGCCAGCCGGCTGGCGCACGCGTCCGCCAGGTCCAGGGAAACCTCGATCTGGCCGAGCAGGCACTCGAAGCGGGCCAGGCAGTCGCCGCTGGTCCGGGTGACCACGCGCAGCGTGCCGGCGAGTTCGCCGTAGGCGAGGTAGGGCTCGTCACGGCGCAGGTCGAAGTCCACGCCGGACGCCCGGGCGGCGGGCCCGCTCACTCCGTACTGGCGGACCTGCTCGCCGGTGAGGATGCCGACATTCCTGGTGCGGGCCCGGAAGTTCTCATCGAACCGGACAATGGCGCCGATGCCGGGAAGCGCCGCCCGTACCTCGGCGAGCGCCACGCCCACCCGGCCCAGCCAGCCCTCGGGCAGTTCTTCCTTCAGCCCGCCGACCCGGTTGAACATGTAGTGCATCCGGCCGCCCGCGATCTCTTCCATGATCGTCTGCAGGAGTTCCCGGGCCTGCGCCGCCGCGGCTCCGGCCCGGTCAGCGGCCGCAGCAGCCCCGACGATCTCCGGCTGGTAGCAGCCGAGGAACGCCAGGTGACTGAGCACACGGTTCAGTTCGGCGAGGAGGGTGCGCGCCCACACGGCGCGGGCCGGCACCTCGATCCCGGCTAGCCGCTCGGCGGCGAGCACCACACCGAGCTCGCTGGAGAACGCGCTCAACCAGTCGTGCCGGTTGGCCAGGACGATGATCTGGCGGTAATCGCGGGCCTCGAAGAGTTTCTCGGCGCCGCGGTGCACGAAACCGATGACCGGCTCGGCCGCGGTGATGCGCGTTCCGTCGAAAGCCAGCCGTAGCCTGAACATGCCGTGCCCCGAAGGATGTGCTGCCCCCAGGTTGACCACGAGGTCGCCTGGGCCCGCCCAGGCCCCGGTACTGGCCAGGGCATGGCGCTCAGCCATCGGCTCTGCTCCCCGCTCTGCTCCCCGCCCGGCTGCGGGGCGCTTGGCTCCCCGCTCGTCCTCCCGGCTGTCGCCCGAGTGAGGCAGGCAGCGGTACCCCAACGGCCTGCAGCAGCCAGCTGAACGCGCCGAGGCCGCCCGGATCTGTCAGCTCAGCCGCCTCGGATGCCCGGCATAGCGCCGTCAGATACCCGGGCGGGTCGGTGCGGGCCAGGGTGAGCGGCGGCCTGCTGCCGCATAGGCCGAGCGCGCGCAGCGCCTGGCGCTGCGTGGTCAGCAGGGTCTGCGTCGCCCCGGCGGATACCCCGGCCGCCGCGCAGGCGTCCACGGCGACGTGCGCCGTGATGTCACGCGACCCGTCGGGGATCGGCCGCACCAGGTGGCCGTCCTGGTACCCGGCCAGCGTGCTCAGCGTGGGCCGGCCGGCCCGCCGATGCCCGTAGTCCGCGCCGATCGCGACGCCGCGCGTCAGCCTGCCGATGACATCGGCCCACGCGGTACAGCGGGGGCGGCCGATCTCAGCGTGATCACCGATGCGCCGCAGCGGCCACCACCGGCGAAGCCAGGCCTGATCGGCTTCGTCAGCCAGCGGGCCGGGCCGCTCGGCGCCCGTTGCCGTGTCCACGAGCACCAGCCTCGGCCCGGCGCTGGCCAGCTCCGCGACGTCCAGCGGGATATTGTCCAGCCACTCATTGGCGATCACGAGCCCGGTGATCCGCGACGGCACGGACCGCTGCCAGCGGATCCGCGGATCAAGCCCCTCCGGCCGCGGGGTGATCTCGACTGCGTGGGCGGAGATTCGTTCGGCCAAGGAAGGATTTGCGGCGGCGGGCGGCGGGGCCGGTAGCTGGCCGGACGACGGGAGGCACGCCGGGATGTGCCTGGCCATGGCGAGCACCTGGGTCAGCAGCTCACCCCGGCCCGCGCCGATGTCCACCAGGTCGAGCCGCGCCGGATGGCCCAGCGACGCGTCGATCTCGCGGAGCAGGGCCAGCATGGCCGCCGCGTACCAGGGCGAGGCGTGGACGGAAGTGCGGAAATGCGCGGCGGGCCATTCGCCCCTGGCATAGAAGCCGCGGCTGCCGTACAGCGCGTCCTGCATGGCCGCGCGCCAGGTGACCCACATCACGATGACTCTAGGGCGTGTCTGTCCGTGGAGTCCTCCCCTGGCGCCGCAACGTGGTGACGAGGCGTGGATATGCTGGCCACTGCCGTCCGGTACCTGCGAGGACTGGAACGAGAGGACACTCATCCGATGCCCGGCCCTGCCAGCCAGCCGCACCCGGCCCGGCTTACCATCGGCGTCATCGGCGCGGGCCGGGTCGGCACGGTCCTCGGGGCCGCGCTGGCCCGGGCAGGCCACCGGGTGGTCGCCGCGTCCGCGGTCTCCGACGCGTCGGTCGCCCGTGCCCGCCGCCTCCTGCCCGGTGCGGCGATCAAGCGGCCCAACGAGGTACTGGCCGAGTCGGGCCTGGTCCTGCTCACCGTTCCGGACGACGCACTGCCCGGTCTTGTCGCCGGGCTCGCCGCGACCGGTGCCCCGATGGAAGGACGGCTGCTCGTGCACGCCAGCGGCAGGCATGGTACCGGAGTGCTGGAGCCGGCCACCCGTCTCGGCGCGCTTCCCCTGGCCCTGCACCCGGTGATGACATTCACCGGGCGCCCGGACGACCTGGACCGGCTGGCTGGGATCTGCTTCGGGGTGACCGCCCCCGACCCGCTGCGGCCGGTCGCCGAGGCCCTGGTGATCGAGATGGGCGGGGAGCCGGTCTTCATCGACGAGGCGAACCGGGCCCTGTATCACGCCGCGCTGGCCAGCGGTGCGAACCATCTGATCACTTTGGTGGTGCAGGCCGCTGACCTGCTGCGCGCCGCCGGGGTATCGGACCCGGCGCGGATGCTCACGCCCCTGCTGTCCGCCGCGCTCGACAACGCGCTGCGGCTCGGTGACGCGGGCCTCACCGGGCCGGTCGCCCGCGGCGACGCGGACACGGTCGCGGATCACATCGAGGCGCTGCGCGACGCCTCCCCCGAGGCGCTGCGTGCCTATGTCGCGCTGGCCAGGCTCACGGCCGACCGCGCCCTGGCGGCCCGGATGCTCGCCGCCCCTGACGCGCAGCGGCTGCTCGACGTGCTCGCGGGCGCGCCGCGGTGATCCCCATGCTCGCCCGGACCAGGGCCGGCCTGGCCGCCGCCCGCCGGGGGCTGGCTGCCCCGGTGGTGCTGATTCCGACCATGGGGGCACTGCACGAGGGACACCGGGCCCTGCTCCGCCGCGGCCAGGAGCTTTCCGGGCCAAACGGAAGCGTGGTGGTATCTGTCTTCGTCAACCCGCTCCAGTTCGGCGTTGGTGAAGATTTCGACACCTACCCGCGGACTCTTGAGGAGGACGTCGCGGTCTGCGCCGAGGAGGGCGTCGACCTGGTGTTCGCCCCGGGTCATGCCCAGATGTACCCAGCCGAGCAGCTTGTCACCGTGGACCCCGGTCCGATGGGGCAGTTGCTTGAGGGCGCGTTCCGCCCCGGGTTCTTCACCGGAGTGCTCACCGTGGTGCTGAAGCTGTTCCAGCTGGCGCGTCCCGATGTGGCGGTCTTCGGTGAGAAGGACGCGCAGCAACTCGCCCTGGTCCGCCGGATGACCGAGGACTTCGTTCTCGGCATCGAGATCGCCGGGGTGCCCATTGTCCGGGATCCGGACGGGCTGGCCATCTCCAGCCGGAACAGGTTCCTGTCCGCGGCGGAACGCCAGACGGCGCTGGCGCTGCCGGCCGCCCTGCGGGCCGGGCGAGCGGCGGCCCTCGCGGGCCCGGCAGGCGTGCTGAAGGCGGCGCACCAGGTGCTCGATGCCGCACCGGGGTTGCTGCCCGACTACCTGGCGCTGGTCGACCCGGCGACGTTCGAGCAGGTGGATGACGTCGCCACGGGCAGCGCGCTGCTCCTGGCGGCGGCCAGGGTCGGTGCGACCCGGCTGATCGATAACACGCCGCTGGACCTGGGCGGCCCGGACTGAGCCCCCGTGCCAGCTAATCCAGTGCCAGCTAATCCAGTGGAGCGCCATGCTGTTGACGATCGATGTGGGAAACACCAACACCGTGCTCGGCGTCTTCGAGGGTGAGCGGGTAGTCGAGCACTGGCGGATCAACACCGACCCGGACCGCACCGCCGACGAGATCACTGTGGTGCTGCATGGGCTGCTGGCGCAGAGTTCGCTCGCCAAGGACCCAGACATCACCGGTATCGCGCTGTGTTCCACGGTGCCGTCCGTGCTGCACGAGATGCGGGAGATGTGCCGGCGATACTACGCGGCGGTGCCGGCGCTGATCGTGGAGCCGGGCGTGCGGACAGGTGTCTCGGTGCGCATGGACAACCCCAAGGAGGTGGGCAGCGACCGCATCATGAACGCGGTGGCCGCGGTCCATCTCTACGGCGGCCCGGCGATCGTCGTCGACTTCGGGACATCGACGAACTTCGACGCGGTTAGCGCGAGGGGCGAGTTCGTGGGCGGGGCCCTCGCCCCCGGGATCGAGATTTCCGTGGACGCGCTGTCCCGGCGCGCCGCCCAGTTGCTCAAGGTTGAGCTGGCCCGGCCGCAGCGCGTGATCGGGAAGAACACGGTCGAGGCGCTTCAGTCCGGCATCATCTTCGGGTTCGCCGGACAGATCGAGGGCATCGCTAAGCGGATGATCAAGGAACTGGCTCCGGAGGACCCGGATTCGGTGACCGTCATCGCCACCGGCGGGCTGGCCCCGCTCCTCATCGACGAGGTAAGCGTGATCGACGAGCACGAACCCTGGCTGACCTTGATCGGATTGCGGCTGGTCTTCGAGCGCAACATCGGACAGTGACCAGAATTACCCCGGTCACCCGGTTGGCACGGTGCCGGGCCGTTCCAGGTAGGTCCGGTCGGGCTTGGCGAATCCAAATCGCGCGTATAGCCCGTGGGCGTCCTCGGTGTGCAGCGCCCAGCGGAACGTCGAGCCTGGGCCACGGTCGATCATTGTGCGGATCAGTTCGGAACCAAGCCCCTGGCCCCTGATGTCGGTGACGACATAGACGTCCGCGAGGTAGGCGAAGCCCACGCCGTCGGAGACCGCCCGGGCGAAGCCGACCATGTTCCCCGTGGCCGTTTCGTACACGCCGACGATCCGCCAGGCCGAATCCAGTTGCCGTTCGACCAGGTCACGGGTCCGCCAGCGTCCCCAGTACGCCTGTTCCGAGAGGAACTGCCAGAGCTCGTTGCGGTCCACGCGACCCGGGTCGTCGTCCATCTCGTACTTTCCAAGCACGATCCGCATGGAACGGACCGTACCGGTCCTACTGCGCACTTGCGTCGCCGGGGCAGCAGATCACTAGTGCGAGACCAGGGATCTCACTAGGGCGAGACCAGGGATCGCCAGGGTCGGCCCAGCGAAATTGATGCCTGACCCCGGTCTGCCCACCGGTAACCTCGTCCGCGTGGAGGACGCTCAGGGTGCCGGCAGTGCGGACGACCTGCCGGAGCAGATGAAGGTACGACTGGCCAAGCGCGAACGCATGCTCGCGTCCGGCGTTGACCCCTATCCCGTGGGCTTCCCCCGGACTGACACGATCAGTGAACTGCGGGCGCGCTATCCGTCCCTGGAGCCGGACACCGCGACCGGGGAGAAGGTCGGCGTTACGGGGCGGGTGATGCTGTCGCGCACAGGCGGGAAACTCTGCTTCGCCACGATTCGCGACGGGACCGGGGACATCCAGGTCATGATCTCCCTGGATCGCGTCGGCGCCGACGCGCTGGCCGCCTGGAAGCAGGATGTGGACCTCGGCGATCACATCGGGGTATACGGCGAGGTCATCTCATCGCGCCGGGGTGAGCTCTCCGTTCTCGCGGACAGGTTCGCCATCACCGCGAAGAGCCTTCGCCCCCTGCCGGATAAGCACAAGGGCCTCAGTGACGTTGAGTCGCGGGTACGCCATCGTTATGTCGATCTGATCGTTAATTCTCGCTCCCGGCGGCTGGCTGAGGCCCGGAGCGCTGTCACGCGGTCGCTGCGCGAGCAACTGTATGCGCGCGGGTTCCTTGAGGTCGAGACACCGGTGCTGCAGACGGTGCACGGCGGCGCCAACGCCCGTCCGTTCAAGACCCACATCAACGCCTACGACATGGATATGTACCTGCGGATCGCGCTGGAGCTGTATCTCAAGCGGCTGATCGTCGGCGGGATTGAGAAAGTCTTCGAGATCGGGCGCAATTTCCGGAACGAGGGAGTGGACTCCACCCACAATCCCGAGTTCACCATGCTCGAGGTCTACGAGACGTACGGCGACTACAACACCGTGGCCACGCTCACCAGGGAATTGATTCAGCAGGCGGCCGTGGCCGGGTTCGGCAGCACCGTTGTGCGGCGGGCTGACGGCGGGGAGTACGACATTGGTGGGGAGTGGCCGTCCAAGACGGTGCACGGCGCGATCTCCGAGGCGCTCGGCGAGAAGATCGGGCCGGACACCAGCGAGGAGCGGCTGCGCGCGCTGTGCTCCACGGCGGGCGTTCCGGTCGACCCAGCCTGGAACCGGGGCCAGATCGTGCTGGAGATGTACGAGCGGCTCGTGGAAAAGCAGACCGTGGAGCCGGCTTTCTACCGCGATTTCCCTGTCGAGGTCTCGCCGCTGACTCGCGCGCACCGGGACGATCCACGCCTTGCCGAACGGTGGGACCTGGTGGCCTTCGGGACCGAGATCGGGACTGGCTACTCCGAGTTGGTGGACCCGATCGAAGAGCGGGCCCGGCTGACCGCGCAGTCATTGCTGGCCGCCGGCGGTGACCCCGAGGCCATGCAACTCGACGAGGATTTCCTCCATGCGCTGGAGTACGGGATGCCGCCGACGGGCGGTATGGGCGTGGGCGTCGATCGCATCCTGATCATGCTCACCGGTGAGAGTGTTCGGGAAACGATCCTGTTCCCGCTGGTCAAGCCCGAGTAGCCAGAAGGCCCGTGCCTGTGATCACCACCTGTCGTCAGGCGACGATACGGACGGCTCCCACGTAGATACTCCAGTCGATGGCCTGGACCATGACATTTTCTCCGAAGTCGGGCGCGTCAACCATCAGGCCGTTGCCGATGTACAGACCGACGTGGCCGAGGTCCTGGTAGAAGAACACGAGGTCGCCGGGCTCAAGCTCGCTCCGCGAGATGTGCTGGCCCTGGTTCCACTGGTCGCCGGTGTAGTGGGGCAGGCTGATGCCGACCTGTGCGTAGGCCCACAGCACCAGGCCCGAGCAGTCGAACGAAGTCGGTCCGGCAGCCCCCCACACATACGGGTAGCCCCGCCGGCCGAGCGCGAAGCGCAGTGCCTCGGCCCCCACCGTGTTACTGGTAGGGATGTTGACGTTGGGGTACTGCCCGGTTTGCTGGAAGATCGTCATGGCCTGGCTGAACGCCGCGCTGTTGAGCGTATTGACCCTGGTCTGGATCGCCTGGGTCTTGGCCGCCATCTTGGCCGCCAGCGCGGACACACGCTTCGCCTGCTGAACCGCTGTCTCGTGTGCGCGGCGTGCCGCAGCTTCAGCCGTCGTCAGCGCACTGACCTTGTCGCCGTTCTCGAGCTGGAGTTGCTGCATAATGGCCGCGCGGCTCATCAGGGTCTGCCCGTTGCTTGAGGTCAGAACCTGGAGCGGGGTACCGAATCCGCCGCTCATGTAACTCTGGGCGGCGAGCTGGCCGATGGCCGCCTGGCCCGCGCCGAGCCGCTTCGCGTCCATCATGGCCGTGGCCTGGGCGATCTTGGTCTCGGCCTGCGCCTCGGTCAACTGGACGCGCAGCCCGTCGTACTGCTCGCTCAGCGTGTTGATCTGCTCGGACAACTGCCGAGCCTGGGCGACGAGGCTACTGAGACTGGGCTGTGGAACGCGGGTAGCGGCGCTGCCCGCCCCGCTTGGCAGCACAAGACTGGCTAGCGTTGCCGCACCGACGAGCATGGCGGTCCGTGGCCAGACGCGGCGTCGGCCGTTGCGAGCACGGGCGCACGGTGAGTCACCGGTTGCGTGCCTGCCTACGGGCAAGCGCTCCACGTAGTCTCCTCTCCTCAGCCGCCTACCGGGTTAGCTGACGGGTTCGGGCGGAGGAGCCCTACCGCTGAGGCAGCCGTAACGGGCCGCTCCATACGGATTCACCCCGGGAACACTGGGTCCCCGGCTTCCTGAGACGCTGGCTGCGCATCAGGAACTCGGCGGGTCGTGCGGGTTGCCCTGGGGGTGGGCGGGCACGGTAACAGCGTTGAACATTAATGGAACGGACGGCACGCGGTGGGCTGAACCGCAGAATCCTTAACTGAGCGGGCGTGGGTCGGCTCCCCGATTGGATCGCCGACTGGCGGCTGTATACGTTCTACAGTGCGCCCGCTACATCCTCCCGGTCGTACCGAGCGTGTGTTTCCCCAGCTCAATTGCTATGCGCTGGCGTGAAGTCGTGAGTACGTGATCTGCGTGTGATGTGCGTTGAATCAAGCCGGGGCACCCTTCACGGCAATTCGTGATTGTGCGGTAACACTGTGTATGGAAGAAAGTCACCGGTTCGGTGCCTTGGTTCTGAACGCTTCACACGCGAGCTCACGCAGCGCCGGACCTGGGCGTTTCCGGGCTGGCCCTGGCGTCCGGGCTGGGCCTGGCGTTCTTGGGCTGCGCCTGTGTGTCCTGGCTGGTCTGGGTGTCTTGGGCCGTGCTGGCGTCTCGGCTGGCGTGGCGTACGCGGCTGGCCTCGGTGGGCTGAACGCTCGGTGTGCGGGCCAGGTCGTGTCGCGGGATCGGTTCCCAGTTGTGTCACCGCCATGAGTTCCCGTTAAGGTGTGCGGGCGATGGAGTACACGATCAGGCGGGCACGCACCTGTGATGTCCGCGCGATAGGCAGTCTGGTCGGCGACAATGTCGAGACAGGCCGGCTACTGGGCAAGGCCACTGTCACCCTCTACGAGGACGTTCAGGAATTCTGGGTTGCCGAAAGAGCCGGCGACAAGATGGTGGTCGGCTGCGGGGCGCTCCACGTGATGTGGGAGGACCTGGCCGAGATCCGGACGATCGCGGTGGATGCGAGTTGCCAGGGTCAGGGCGTGGGGCACCGGCTAGTCGGAGCATTGCTGGAGAGCGCCCGTGACCTCGGTGTGCGCCGGGTTTTCGTGCTGACCTTCGCGGTCGATTTCTTCGCGCGCCACGGATTCAAGGAGATCGAAGGCACGCCGGTTTCCCATGAGGTCTACGCAGAGCTTCTCCGTTCATACGACGAGGGCGTCGCGGAGTTTCTCGATCTCGACCGGGTGAAGCCGAACACCCTTGGCAACACGCGGATGCTGGTCCATCTCTGAGTTTCATCGCTGGCGCGAATTCAGGAAGGCCGGGGTAATTAGACGGGATGCGGGTCCGGGGTGACCAAGTACCGTCGGCCAGCAGGGGTGCTCCATTCGAAAATGCCTGGCTGGCGCTGTTTGAGGTGCCAGCCAGGCCGTTGCTTGAGCTGATGATGCGTGCGGCACACCGGGCCGATGTTGCAACGGCAGGTCGAGCCGCCATCGTCGAAAGGCACAGTGTGGTCCAGGTCAGACTGCCAGGCATGCTGCCGGCAGATGGGGAGTCGGCACGTCTGGTCCCGCGCCACGATGAGTTCGCGCAGCCGATCTGAGGGTCGGTAGTGCGCCTCGGCCTCGGTGTGATCGCAGCCTCGGACTCCCGTTCCGGCCGGAGTTCCGCCCGGAGTTCCGGCCAGAAAACTCGCGCCAGGCACTCTCGCAGCACGCGCGATCGCCTTGTCGGCGGCCACCAGCGCTGCTGCCAATATTTTCCTCAGACCGTCCGATCCACCTGGCGCCACGGCCGTCGCCGCTGTCGACTCGGCAAGACCGATGGCCAGATCCCAAGGCAGCGTGAGGGTAATCCGGCTGACCAACCCGGAGCCGCCGCTTTGCTGGTCGAACCCCTGGCCCTGGTGGCCTCGTTTCGGCACGCGAGTGGTCAATATCGTCCACCCGGCCCGGTCGGTAACTATGACTCTCCATTCTGTGCAGGGATCGGCAGCCGCCATTGCGGCAAGCTCGCGCGCGACGTTTGGCGTGATAGGCCCGAGCCAGGAGATACTGCCCGGCTCGGCTGAAATCCCGGCCAGTGTCCGCCACGGCACCTCCATCATTACCCGTCCCGCGCGGCCCGCCGGGCGGCCGGATACCGGGATTTCCACGTCGCCGGTCGCTGGCAGGGGAGGCCAAGCCGGGACCGGCCCGATGGGTAGCCGCAGCCATTTGTCGTCCCGCCGCGGATCCTCGTCCCAGGTCTCGCCGCCGACGTCGTCGTCGACTCCGTCGGGAGGATCTCTATCGCCACAACATGCGTCCTGGTTTCCGGAGCCACGTGCGGGCCCGGTCATCTCGCCATCCTGCGGGCTCTGGCAGCTAGTCCCTGCCTGACTCTCGCCGTCCGTGCTGGGCGGACTCCTGTCATCAGCATCGTCCCTGGGATCGCCGCGGCCATGATCAGGTGGATCGCCTGGGCTGCGGTCGTTCTGGCCGCTGGGGTCATGGTCGGGTGGGCCACCTGGGCCGCGATCGGGTCGGTCGCCGGGGTGGTTGTTGGGCGGGTTGCTGGGGTCATGGTCGGGTGGGTCATCTGGGCCGCGATCGGATGGGTCGCCTGGTTCGTGGTCCGGTGGATCGTCTGGGTTCTGGTCGGGTGGGCCACCTGGGCCGCGATCGGATGGGTCGCCTGGTTCGTGGTCGGGCGGATCGTCTGGGTTCTGGTCAGGTGAGCCACCTGGGCCGTGGTCGGATGGGTTGCTGGGGTCTTGATCCGGCGGGTCGCCCGCACCGTTGCTGTGCGGGCCGCCTTGGCCTCGATCAGCAGGGCCGGGTGCGGCCGGATCCTCAAGAGGCGCTGGAATGCCGGGCAGCGTATTCAGGAGCAGCCCAATGAGAACCTGAGCCCGCAGCATGTCGATCCCGCCGTCGGCCCCGGCTGCCTTCATGGCCTGAGCGAGCGCAGTTATCCGGGCCATCGCGGCACAAGCCTGAATCCCGGGCAAGTTGTGCCCGGAAATAGTCGCGGTTCCTTCCTGGTCGGCGTAGAGCCCGACCCGAGCCCGCCGTTCCGCCTCCTTGCGCCGCCGTTCCGCTGCTGCTGGGTCAACAGTTATGACCGCTCGGCGCAGCGCGGCACGAAGCTGGCCCGGCGTCTGCTGCCCTGCTCGCTCCACAACCCTTTCTTCGACTGTCCGGGCGTCAACATCATTGAGCACGCTGGTGAGTTCGGCGATGAGCCGTGCCCGCGATAGATCGATCCGGCCCTCGGAGAGAGCGGTCAGCGTGCCCGGAAGCCGCCACCGTAGGTTCACCGCGAGATCTGCCCACAACGCCGCCCCGAACGGCGACATGGTAAGCGCGAGGCCTACCTCCGCCGCAGCCTCCGGCGACACCAAGGCCGGGCGACCGTCGGTCTCGACAGGAATCGAACTGTCCCGCGCGGCAGCACGTGTGGTCATCTCCGCAACGGCGGTCAGCTCCGCTGCGGTCGCCCAGCTCGCCAGCCGTCGGCAGGCGGCGGCTACGCCGGCGAGTTCGAACTCCCCAAGGCTGCCCGCCTCGGCACGGGACAGCCAGCCGGCGACCCCGGGTCCGGGCAGCATGTCCTCGACCACGCGTCCAGCCAGATCACTGAAGGGGGCGTTCCGCGACACGTCGGCCGGCGCGGCCTCGAGTTCGTGCTGAGACCCGTCGTCCCGGACTGGCACGGCAGGCTCGGCCGCCTTCGGGCCGCTGTCCTCGGCTACAGCGTGCGGGCCTCGTCCTTCAGCAGCCTCGGCCGCCTTCGTGCTGCTCGCTTCAGGGGCGCTGTTCGGGCCACTCTCTTTAGTGGCGGCATCGGCCGTCTTCGTGCTGCTCGCTTCAGAGGCGCTGTTCGGGTCACTCTCTTCGGCGGCCGCCTTGGCTGTCTCCGGGACGCCCTCCTCGGCAGCGGCGTCTGGGCCGCCCTCATCAGCGGATTCCATCCGCGCGGCCCTGGCTGGCACCTGATTGCCACACAGGTCGGCCGCGAGCAGCATCTGTTCCAGGCCCGTATTCCCCGGCCACGACAGTGCCATGCATCCAGAGAAGTCCAAATCGAATCGAGCGCCCGCACCGGCAGAGCCGCCATCGCCAGAGTCGCCAACACCAACGAACAGGCGCCCGCGCTGGCTGGCGGTCGAGCGGCCGTTGGCCCTTTCTGGCATTGGCTCACCTCCTTTGCTAGCTGGCCGGGAAGCGGTCAGACCTGACTATCTACGAACACGTTATCGAGTGCCTCTGACATTTTCTCCAAGCCCGGAAGCTAGGTTCGTAGAGGCTGCCGTCCTGCAGCCCGGCAGCCGGAAACGGGGCACGGGCGCGAGCCGGGGCGGGCGGGAACTGGGGCCGGGCGGGAACTGGGGCCCGGGCGCGAGCCGGGGCGGGCGGGAACTGGGGCCGGGCGGGAACTGGCACGCCGGGGAAAGGGTCCGTGGAGGCGCTACTGGTGCGGGATCGAGTGCTCAGAGGAGCCGGAGTTGCCGGGCCGTGGAACGCCGGGGACTTGTCGGCACTGATCGGTCCAGCAGGCGTGGCTCAATCGCGGCCAGGAAGGGCGATGGGCCTCCGTCGACTGTGGCTCCGTGCCTCTTGCGCCTGGCCGCACAAGTCACCAGCAGATGTGTCCGAGCCCTGGTCATGCCAACGAAGAGCAGTCGCCGTTCCTCGGCCTGGTCGAGGCCGGTCTCGGGCCGCATGCCGGGAAGCCAAAGCGGCAGCAGGCCTTTCTCACAGCCGGCCACGAAGACGATCGCGAACTCCAGGCCCTTCGCAGCGTGCAGTGTAAGCAGCGTGATCGCGTCGGCCCGAGGGTCGAGGGCATCCGTCTCGGCCCCCAGGGAGATCTCAGTGAGAAAGCGTTCTGAGTCGTCACCGCAGCGTCGGGCGAGCGGCGCGAGGACCTCGCCGGCCGCCCGGATGTCCACGGCAGTCGAACCAGGTCCTCCCGGATACGACGCGAGCCGGTTTACCGCACCGCGTAGTCGGTGGAGCACGCTCAACGCCCCGGCGGCCGTGGGCGCACCCGGGGTAGCCGGGACCGGCGGGCCGGACGCCCCTGCGTGCATCGCATCCGCGTGCATGAGGCGCATCTCATGGACGATCTCGGGAACCCCGCTCCGGCGCTCCAGCAGGTCGTGCGAGCGCTTCTGGAATGGCAGGCCCGCGCGGGTCAGCGCCTGGCCAAGCGGGGCCGCCTGGGCGTCGGTCCGGTACAGCACGGCGATATCGGCGAGGCCGATCCCGTCCTGGCCGTGACCGTCGGCCCGGCCACTGTCCAGCGAGTGGAACGACGAGCCACCGAGAAGCCGGTCGATGGCCTCCGCGATCCAGGCTGCCTCGCCGTGCTCGTCCGCTGCCTCATGGAGGGTTATCGCCGTGGCGGGCCCCGAATTCCATGATCGCGGAGAATTCCCGGCCTTCTGTGACGCGGATCCTCCGCGAGCATGGTCTGAGCGGTTCGAGAGGGCGGCGGGCGGGGGGGCCGCGGCCACCGCGCGCAACACCCGGCCCGGAACGAGCGTGCTGGGCGCGATCGCCTGCAGCGCTCCGGCGACGATGGCGGGGCTCGACCGGTAGTTCCTGGTCAGCCGCAATGTCGTAGCCCCTGGGTAGTCTTCGGCGAAGCGCAGGAAGTACCCCACATTCGCGCCGCGGAACCCGTAGATCGCCTGATCGGGATCTCCGATCACGGTCAGGCCGGCCCCGCCTGCGCCAGCACCTCCAGGAGCGGCACTCAGCCGCCGCAGCAGGGCGTACTGCACGGCGTCGATGTCTTGGTACTCGTCGACGCTGATGTACGGCCAGCGGTCCCGCAGGGCCGCCGCAATGGACGGTTCGTCGCGGAGCAGCGTCACAGGCAGCTCCACCAGGCCGTCGAAATCCACCAAGTCGCGAGCGGTGAGCGCCTTCCTGAGCAGGTCGCGCCGCGCCGGGTCACTGGTAGCGTCGGCGAGCAGCGCCCGGCCCGAGCGCTGCGATCCGGCGAGTTCCGCGGCCACCGCCTGCCGGGCCGGCTCGTCGGCGACGCAGAAATCCGCCGAAAGCCCGGCTCGCTCATGGTGTTCCCGCAGGATCATCAGGCCGAGGCCGTGGAAGGTGGTCACGGTCAGCCGGGGGGCCTGCCGCGGGATCAGGGCAGCCAGCCGCTGCCGCATCTCCTCGGCCGCCCGCCGGGTGAAGGTGATCGCGAGGCATGACTCGGGCGCGGCAACGCCCCGCGTGATGGCGGCGGCGATCCGGTGCGTGAGCGCCCGCGTCTTCCCGGTCCCGGGACCCGCGATGATCATCAACGGCCCGCCCGCCATGGCCGCGGCCCGCTGGTCCAGGTCGAGACCTTCGAGCAGAAAATCAGCCGCCGAGACCTTTTTACTTTCCTTCCTAACGAACGTGCCCGGCCCGTCCCCCATCTCCGGCGGACCTACCCGAGGGTGAGCCGCCCCGCGGGACAGAGCATCGACGACCCCGGAGGATGCGGCGGCTGAGACGGCAGGAGAACGTTTGGCTGGAATGGGTCTGGCCGTTTGCGGTGGGGCCGGGATGTCAAAGAGCGCACCGGCAGCGTCCAGTTCCCCCCGGCGGAACAGGCGAATGGAGCCGTACTCGCCGTCATAGCCGGCGTCCTTGATCACCTCGCCGCGGCGCAGCCTGGCCACGGCTTCTCCGAGCAGAGTGCCGCCGGCCCGGTTCACCTCGGCGATGGGCACCTCGCACAGGATCGCAAGTTCCGGGCCCAGCGCGGCGACGAGCCGGCTCACTTCGGCGCCGACTTTCTTACTCTTGGTGCCGGTGGCGAGGATCTCACCCACAATTTCCGGCAGCGTGACCAGGTTGGTGAAGCCGGCCGCTCCCTCCGGCCGGCCGCCGACGGCCCGGTCGGCGAGTTCCGTGACCCGGTGCAGCACGCCGATGGTGAGCGGCTTGCCGCATTCTGGGCAGGTCCCGCCGTGCTCCATGGTCTGGCCCGGCTCGAAGCGAATCCCGCACTTGCGGTGCCCGTCCAGGTGGTAACGGCCGCCTTCAGGAAAGAAATTGATCGTCCCGGCCAGACCTGTCCCAGTCCGCAGGGCGGCCTCGATCGCGAAATAGTCGATTTCGGTGCCAAGCGTCGTCGCCTCGCGGCCGACCATCGGCGGTGAATGGGCATCGGAGTTGCTCACCAGCTGGTAGCGGTCAAGAGAGGAGCACATCCAGTTCATGGGCGGATCGGAGGACAACCCGGTCTCGACGGCGAACACGTGCTCCGCGAGATCCGCGTAGCAGTCCGCGATGGCGTCAAACCCAGATTTGGAGCCGAGCACCGCGAACCAGGGTGTCCAGATGTGCGCGGGCACCAGGTAGCATCCCGGACCGGCGTTAAGCGTGATCTCCAGCAAATGACGCGAGTCGAGCCCGAGGATCGGGCGGCCATCTGAGGCGAGGTTCCCGATCGTCGCCAGCGTGGCGGTAATCCGGTCCGCGGCCTCGAAGGTCGGTGCGTAGAGCAGATGGTGCACCTTCCTGGTCCGCTCGCCACCCCGGTAAATGGTCGAGATCTCGGACGACAGCATGAAGCGCACTTGCTGCCCGCAACTGGCGGGGGCGCTGCGCCGCAGTCGCGCCTCCAGGTCCGGCCGGAGCCGTAGCAGCCCTGGTTCGGCGGGGACAAGTGTCTCGCGCAATTCCTGCGCCCAGGCCGGGTGGGTGAAGTCGCCCGTCCCGACGACAGTGATCCCTTTGCGCAGGGCCCACCAGGCCAGCGAGGGGATGTCACAGGTCCTGCTGCATGCGCGGGAGAACCGGGAATGGATGTGCAGGTCGGCGTGAAACATGCCGTCGCTGTCGCTTTCTGTTCCGCTTCTTGCTACGCCGGGTACGCCCAAGGCTCGCGACGGCGGGTCAGCGCCTGGCGTGGGTGCCGGGTCCGCCGAGGCCCGTGGCGGCCAAGGTCCGCGACGGCGGGTCAGCGCCTGGCGCGGGTGCCGGGTCCGATCCTGTCACGGCGCCGGGGCGCCGCGGGCGCCCTTCGCAGCGGCGCCTTCGCCACCGGCGTTCAGTCGTGAGCACCGGGGGGTTTCGCCGCACCTGCTTTGGTCATGGGTAAGAATGCATAAGTCAGTCCCGGTGCGTGAGGCGCAAAGCGGTCGCCACTGTTATCCAGATCACAGTGACCGGATGGTCTCGAGGCCAGGCGAACTTGATGAGCGGCGGGTCGGCGGAAAGGAGTGAGCCATGCTCGCGGACCTGGCGGCACTGACCCCGCCGTTGGTTGTGTGCGTGGCGTTCTTGATCGGCGTGGGACTCTTCCTCCGACGTCAGATGGCAGCGAAGCAGACCGATGGAGATGACGACGCCCCGGACGATATTTCCGGCGACAGCGGGATTCAGGATCCCGGGCGTTCGCGGCCGGCCGCATCACCCGATCGCGGTGAGGGCTAGCAACCTTCTGAACGAACTCTGCCCTGCAGTAGAGCGCGATAGATCATCATGCCCGATTGATGGCGGCCTATCCGTGCTCGATTACGGAGAGTTACTGCAATCTTCCGTGTAGTCTGCCTTGCCTTGCTGAGGCGCAACTTGCACTTCGTTACCGGCGATGCGAATTGGCAAACGCAACCGTCCTGGTATATGTTTGCAACCTAATAAACATGCTCCAAGTGGAAGGGCTGGCTCCCATGGCACAAAAGGTTCAGGTGCTGCTCGTAGACGATCTCGATGGCGGCGAGGCTACCGAGACCGTGTCGTTCAGCATCGACGGCACCGCCTACGAGATCGACCTGAGTGCCGCAAACGCAAGCAAGCTCCGCAAAGAGTTTGCTACTTACCTCGACCATGCACGCAGGGCTAGTGGCACTGGCCGCCGCCGTCGTACCAGGAGCGGCCCGGGCCGTGAGCGCAGCTCGGAAATCAGGGCATGGGCGAAGCAGCGCGGTTACAAGGTCAGCGAGCGGGGCCGCATTCCGGCCACGATCATCACGGAGTATGACGCCGCTCACTAGATCTCAGCGCAGGGCCCGCAGGCGGCTCGCGACTCATCGGCTATTCTGGTTTTGCAGGCCGGGTCTCGCGCGGCGCGTGCGGGCCCTGTGGCATGTCGAGGGCATCGTCGCCCGCGCGGTGTGCGTGTGCGCCGCCCGGCCGGTTGAGTGGCGGGCCAGCGTTCGCTTCCGGCGTACTAGGGAACACCTTCCCCCTCGGCCGGAGTTGGATGGGATGAACGCCCTCTTGCCGGGGAACGTTTTCATCATGTGCGGCATATCGCGCCGCACGTCGTCCGGCACGCGGGCTAGCATGCGGAAGGGATGGGCCCCGGACATCCGGACATCTGGGTCCCCCCAACCGCTCTGTGAGGAGCGACGAGATGTTCGAAAGGTTTACGGACCGGGCGCGGAGAGTCGTGGTCCTGGCTCAAGAAGAAGCCAGGATGCTCAACCACAACTACATCGGTACCGAGCACATCCTGCTTGGCCTCATCCACGAGGGCGAGGGCGTGGCGGCCAAGGCCCTGGAATCGCTGGGGATCAGCCTGGAGGCGGTACGGCAGCAGGTTGAAGAGATCATAGGCCAGGGGCAGCAGGCGCCTTCCGGGCATATCCCATTCACTCCGCGCGCCAAGAAGGTGCTGGAGCTCTCCCTCCGTGAGGCTCTGCAGCTCGGGCACAACTACATCGGCACCGAGCACATCCTGCTTGGCCTCATCCGTGAGGGCGAGGGTGTGGCCGCTCAGGTGCTGGTCAAGCTGGGCGCGGACCTGAACCGGGTCCGTCAGCAGGTCATCCAGCTGCTGCACGGCTACCAGGGCAAGGAGCCCGCGGCAGCGGGGGCGCCGTCGGAGTCCGCGCCGTCCACCTCTTTGGTCCTGGACCAGTTCGGCCGGAATCTCACCGCGGGCGCGCGTGAGGGCAAGCTCGATCCGGTGATCGGCCGGGAGAAGGAAATCGAGCGGGTCATGCAGGTGCTTTCCCGGCGCACCAAGAACAACCCGGTGCTCGTCGGCGAGCCCGGGGTGGGAAAGACCGCCGTGGTCGAGGGGCTGGCCCAGAAGATCGTCAAGGGCGAGGTGCCCGAGACCCTGAAGGACAAGCAGCTGTACACACTGGACCTCGGGGCCCTGGTGGCCGGTTCACGCTACCGCGGTGACTTCGAGGAGCGGCTGAAGAAGGTCCTCAAGGAGATCAGGACCCGCGGCGACATCATCCTGTTCATCGACGAGCTGCATACCTTGGTGGGCGCCGGTGCGGCGGAGGGCGCGATCGACGCCGCGTCGATCCTGAAGCCGATGCTGGCCCGCGGCGAGCTGCAGACCATCGGCGCGACCACGCTGGATGAGTACCGCAAGCACCTGGAGAAGGACGCGGCGCTCGAGCGCCGGTTCCAGCCGATCCAGGTGGCCGAGCCGACGATCTCGCACACCATCGAGATCCTCAAGGGCCTGCGCGATCGCTATGAGGCTCACCACCGGGTGTCCATCACTGACGGCGCGCTCGTGGCTTCCGCGCAACTGGCGGACCGCTACATCAGCGACCGGTTCCTGCCCGACAAGGCGATCGACCTGATCGACGAGGCGGGGTCGCGGATGCGTATCCGCCGGATGACCGCGCCGCCGGACCTGCGCGAGTACGACGAGAAAATCGCCCAGGTGCGGAGGGAAAAGGAGTCGGCCATCGACTCCCAGGACTTCGAGAAGGCCGCCGCACTGCGGGACAACGAGAAGCAGCTGATCGCGAAGAAGGACGCCAGGGAGAAGGAGTGGAAGGCCGGCGACATGGACGTTGTCGCCGAGGTGAATGAGGAACTCATCGCCGAGGTCCTGGCCACCGCGACAGGCATCCCGGTGTTCAAGCTGACTGAAGAGGAGTCGCAGCGGCTTCTTCGTATGGAGGACGAGCTTCATAAGCGCGTCATCGGGCAGAACGATGCGATCAAGGCACTGTCGCAGGCCATCAGGCGGACCCGTGCCGGGCTCAAGGATCCGAAGCGCCCCGGCGGGTCATTCATCTTCGCCGGGCCGTCCGGGGTCGGCAAGACCGAGCTTTCCAAGACGCTCGCCGAATTCCTTTTCGGTGACGAGGACTCGCTGATCCAGCTGGACATGAGCGAGTACATGGAGAAGCACACGGTGTCGAGGCTGTTCGGTTCCCCGCCCGGGTATGTCGGCTATGAGGAAGGCGGCCAGCTCACCGAGAAGGTGCGCCGCAAGCCGTTCTCGGTGGTCCTGTTCGACGAGATCGAGAAGGCCCACCCGGATATCTTCAACTCGCTCCTGCAGATCCTTGAGGACGGCCGGCTGACCGACGCTCAGGGCAGGCTGGTCGACTTCAAGAACACCGTGATTATCATGACCACCAACCTCGGTACCCGGGACATCTCGAAGGGCGTCTCCGTTGGTTTTGCCCGGCAGGGTGAGTCCAAGGGCTCGTACGACCGGATGAAGTCCAGGGTCCAGGAGGAACTGAAGCAGCACTTCAGGCCCGAGTTCCTGAACCGCGTGGACGACACGATCGTCTTCCATCAGCTCACCCAGGAAGAGATCGTCACGATCGTCGACCTGATGATCGCCAAGGTGGACGAGCGGCTCAAGGACCGCGACATGGGCCTGGAACTCCGTCCCGCCGCCAAGAAACTGCTCTCCGAGCGTGGCTACGATCCGGTGCTGGGCGCGAGGCCGCTGCGGCGCACCATCCAGAGGTCGATCGAGGACAGCCTGTCCGAGAAGATCCTCTTCGGTGAGCTGAAGGCCGGCCAGATCGTCATCGTGGACGTCAAGGGCACCGGTGAGGACGCCCAGTTCACGTTCAAGGGCGTGGCCAAGCCGGATGCGGTGCCCGACGCGCCGCCGGCCGAGATCGAAAGCAGTGCCGCGGTCGATACCAGGGCGGCCACTCCACCGCAGGACCGGTCCGCCTAGTTCACAACCGGGCTGCCCAGCTCAGCGGGACGCTAGCCAGCGTGACAGAGCCTGGCCGGGGATGATCTCCCCGGCCAGGCTCTTTTCACGCTCGTCTGCTTTCACAGGCCTCTCGTCTTCTGGACGGCCGAATGGGCCGTTCTTTCACTTCCGTCCTCTTCGGGAAAGCCGAATGTGCCGTCTGGCCGGGGATCGACGAGCCCGTCGGCGACGAGGCTGTCGAGTGCCCTGGCCCGCTGCGCCGGATCCGGCCAGGCGGCGTCCAGCCGGGGTCCCGCCACCGGGCCATGCGCCTCGCGCAGGACAGCGAGCAGCCTTCCGCGGCACTGCCGGTCGGTGCCCTCGTAGGTCTGCGCGCGGCGCCTGGCGTCGCTGCGCGGACTGCCTGCCAGCCGCCAGGCGCAGGACAGGGAGACAGGGCAACTGGCGCAGTCCGGCCGCGCGGCGGTACACACCAGGGCGCCAAGTTCCATGACCGCCACCGACCATCGCGCCGACTGGGCGGGCGGCGCAGGAAGCAATGACTCGGCCAGCCGTACCTCGGCTGCGGATGGGCTGGCAGGTGGCCGTTCCTGGCCATGAAACAGGCGGGCGAGCACCCGCCGCACGTTGATGTCCAGCACCGCCTTCCGCTGCCCGAACGCGAAGCTCGCCACCGCGGCGGCCGTGTAGGCGCCGATGCCGGGCAGCGCGATCAGTGCATCCACCGACGTGGGAACCTCACCGCCGTGGCGCTGCGTCAGGATCCGCGCCGTCGCATGGAGGCGGAGCGCGCGCCGCGGGTATCCCAGGCGCCCCCACGCTCGCACGGCGTCCCCGGCCGGTGTGGCGGCCAGCGACGCTGGCGTGGGCCACCGGGAAAGCCACTCCTTGTACACCGGCAGCACCCTCGCGACTGGTGTCTGCTGGAGCATGACCTCGCTGACCAGGATGGCCCAGGCCGTCGCGTCCGGCCGGCGCCACGGCAGGTCCCGCTGATGGGAGGCGTACCAGTCCAGGATCGCGGTCACATTCCCGGTTGCCATGGTGCCTTGGATCCTTGCACGGCTCCCGGTGTCCGCGGGACCCGGGAAGCTCGGTTACGTATTGTAGCTGAAAGTCGTGCCTGCATCGGGGGTTCCAGGCGGCCGGATGCTGTCGATATCCACTTGACCTGGGAAAATGTTATGCACTGTCGGCGAGTCGCCGAGTACTCTCCGTAACAATTCTTGCATACTCGTGGCATGGGCATGAACGCGCCTCGCGACCAGCAACGCGCGCCCCAGCCGGATATTTTCTGGCGGCGCAGGGTTGTCGCGCTTGCTCTGGGTATCGCGATTCTCGGACTGTTGGCGTGGGCGGTGAGCGGCGTGTTTGGCGGGGGCACGGTGACCGGCCAGACCGCGGACGTCGGCCACGTGACGAAGAGCGGGGCCGCTGGCGCCCCCGCGACGGCCTTCCACTGGCGTGCCACGGCGCAGGCCTCGGCCCAGGGAACGCCCTCGGCGGGGGCACACACCCCCGGGCCGACGCAATCGCCCGCGCCGACCCACAACGCGGTCACGACCGCGCACAACGGCAACTCCTGCCCGGCGGGCGACGTGGTGATCAGCCTGGTGGCCGCCCAGTACAGCTATGGTGCGCACGTCCTGCCGGAGTTCGAGGTCGCCATCGTCTCGACCGCCGGGCAGACGTGCACCTTCGATGTCGGCGCGAAGAACGTGCAGCTGGTCATCAAATCGGGGTCGGCCCGGGTCTGGGGCTCATCCGATTGCGCGGGGGACGTCGGCTCTCAGAGCACCGAACTGGCCAGGGGCGTGCCGGCCGTGCTGCGCATCTCGTGGGACAGGAAAACGTCCGTGCCGGGCTGCCGGCTGGCCCGTGTTCCGGCGCTCCCCGGCACTTACACGGCCACCGCCCACAGCGGTCAGCTCAGCAGCAACACGCTGGTCTTCGTGCTCCGCGGCGCGGGAGTCGCGGTGCCCTAGGCGTGTCCCGATCGCCACCGCGGCGGGGCGGCGGCGCCAACTTCCCGCTGACACTAACGTGCCCAAATCCGCACCGGGCTCGTCCTGACGAGCCTAGAGCCGCTCCGGGCTCGTTCCGAGGCAACCCCTGGGCGCCGGACGTAGCTGGGTGGCCGCCGGGGAACTCGACGAGACCGCGCAGTTACCCGGTTGGCCGGAAGACGGCCCGGATGAAGAACTCGGCATGGCGGGCCGACATGTCGCGCCCGGTCGCGCGCTGCGACGGTGTGGCGTCGGCGTGCAGCCATAGCAACCGGGCCTGAGCGACCGGGCCGATCAGGGCGTACGCGAGATCCGCTGGCTCACCCAGGCCAGCGTCGATGTGCCCGGCCGCGATCCACCGCTCGAAGAGCGCGGCCAGCTTGGCGAGCGTCTCCTCGATCGCGCCGACCAGCGCCGCGTCGTGGGTGAGGCCATCGTGGCTCATCAAGCTGATCAGCTGCCGGGCCTCGGGGGTATCCCAGGACTCAATTACCCGGGCGACGAGCATGCGGACGACGGCCGGCGGGTCGGCGTCCAGCACGCCCGGGTCGGCGTCCGCTAGCGCTGTGGCCGCGCTCTGCGGGCCAAGCTGGGCCAGGACGGCCTCGAAGATCGACCGTTTGCTGTCGAAGTGCGCGTACAGCACGCTCTCGCTCAGCCCGACCTCGCGGGCGATCGCCCGGATCGAGGTGCCGGCGTAACCATTGCGGGCAAAGAGCGTGAGCGCCGCAGCCAGCAGCGCGGCCTTGGTGTCACCGGCCTCCACCTTCGGCGGGCGCCCAGGGCGCCGCGTCGGGCCACTCGGCCCGGGGTGGCGGGCCTGGCCAGTTGTCTCCGGCGGGTGCTCGGCGTGCCGGGCCTGGCTAGTCGTCTCCGGCGGGTGCTCGGCGTGCCGGGCCTGGCTAGTCGTCTCCGGCGGGTGCTCGGCGTGCCGGGCCTGGCCACTCGTAGTCGCCATCGTCTCTAGCTCACCGGGTCCATGTCGCGGTGAGCCAACCTCCCTGGCATCTATCTAAGCACTCGTTCTAATAGCCCTTGAAACTAATCGATCGTTCGGTTATTTTAGAAATGAAGGCCTTGCCCGGCACAGCCAGCCGGGCACCCACAGTTGGAGGACACCATGCAGTTGGAGGACACCATGGCTGGCAAGCCAAAGCTCACCGCCGCCGCAACGGCGGTCGGCAGCACAGCGACCCGGCTCCGCAACCCGTGGCCGGTGCTCGTGATCATCCTCAGCGCCGTGTTCATGCAGCTGCTGGACACCACCATCACGATGGTCGCGGTGCCATCGATCCAGGCCAGCCTGAAGGCCTCCTACGGCGAGGTCCAGCTGGTGGTGGCCCTGTACATGCTCGCCTTCGCCTGCGTGCTGGTCACCGGCGGGCGCCTCGGCGACACCTATGGCCGCAAGAAGATGTTCCTGTGGGGCATGGTCGGCTTCACCGTCGCCTCCGCGGTCTGCGGCGCCGCACCGGACATCGTCACTCTCATCGCGGCCCGAGTGGTGCAGGGCATGAGTTCTGGGCTGATGTTCCCGCAGGTGCTCGGGATCATCCAGGTCATCTTCAGCAAGGCGCAGCGGACCAAGGCGATCACCTTCTACGGCGCCACCATCGGCCTGGCCACCATCCTCGGCCCGGTTACCGGGGGTGCCCTCATCGGCCTGAACCTTGGCGGCTCCGGCTGGCGGTCGATCTTCTACGTCAACGTGCCGATCGGCCTGGCCGCGCTGGCTCTCGGCCTCGCGATGATCCCCGAGTCCCGCGCGGAGAAGGCCAGCCGTATCGACGTCACGGGAGCGCTGCTGCTGGGCGCCGGCCTGTTCCTGCTGGTGCTGCCGATGGTCATCGGACGCGACAAGGGCTGGCCGGCCTGGTCGTTCGCATGCATGGCGATCAGCCCGTTCGTGCTGGCCGCCTTTATCGCTTACGAGCGCGGCCGCACCCGGCGTGACGCGGGCCCGCTGATCGACACCAGGCTGTTCCGGCAGCGCCCCTTTACCGTCGGCCTGCTGGCCAGCCTGGTCTTCTTCACCGGCATCCCGTCCTTCTTCATGATCCTGCTGATCACCCTGCAAAGCGGCCTGGGCTACAGCCCGGTCAAGGCCGGAGCGGTCACCCTCGGCTTCGCCCTCGCGCTGGCCATCGGCTCAGCCCGCAGCGCTGCGGCCGCCCGCCGGCTCGGCTCCCGAGTCCTCGTGGTCGGCTGCCTCCTCATGCTGATCGGCGAGTCGTCGGTGATCGCGGTCATGTACTGGCAAGGCACCAGCCTGGCAGGCTGGCAGCTGCTGCTCCCGCTCTTCGTGGCCGGGATCGGCGGTGGCTTCTTCCTCGCCCCCGTCACCAGCGTCGTCCTGGCCGGCATCCCCGCCAAGGACGCCGGTGCCGCGTCCGGGGCGCTCGCCACCGTCCAGCAGGTGGGCGCGGCCATCGGCATCGCGGCCGTAGGCGTGATCTTCTTCGGCCTCATCGGCCACAACGCCGACGGCTCGTCCGCATCGGCTCTCCCGCGGCTGCGCGCGGACCTCGTCGCGGCCGGGCTGCCCGCCCCGGCTCAGCAGCAGGTCGCAGCCCGGTTCCAGATCTGCTTCAACGACCGGGCGCACGCCAAGGACCCGGCCAGCGTCCCCGCGAGCTGCGCGGTCATCCAGCGGCAGATCGCCGCCAGCCCAGCCCCGGCGCAGGTCAAGGCCAAGGTCGCGGCGGCCGTCCAGAACACCGCGGTCCCGGCCGCCCGGCGCTACGACCTGGAGCACTCCATGCGCACCACCCTCGACTGGCAGCTGGGAGTGTTCTTCCTCACCCTGCTCCTAGTCACCCGCCTGCCCAAGGTCAGGCTGGACGGCGACACCCTCATGCCCGGTGGTGCCTGACCCGTCCATTCACGGCAAGTCCCGCTTCCGGGCCGTCCGGGAGCGGGACTCACGTGTCGCTGAAGTTATCCAGGCTCACACGTACCGTTCCAGAATTGACACTTCGGCCAGCCTGGACAGGCCCTCCCGCGCGGCACGCGCATGTGCTTCGCCGACGCCCTCCACCCCTCGAAGCTCATCGACGCTGGCGGCGAGGAGTTTCTGGAGGCCGCCGAAATGCCCGACCAGCTGCTCCACCACGGGCTTCGGCAGCCGCGGGACCTTGGCCAGCAGGCGATACCCCCGGGGGGTGACCGCATCGTCCAGCATCTCGGATCCGCCGAGCCCGAGCACTTTCGCCACGGTCGCCACGTCCAGGAGTTCTTCCGGGGACAGGCCCGCAAGCTCAGCGAGGACCTCCGCCACCCGGCACGGCAGGTGCCCCTCAGGTGAGGGCAGGTAGTCCTGGACGATGAGCTGCCGCTCGAAGTCGCGGCCGGCGACCAGTTCGTCAAGTTGCAGGGCGAGCAGCCTGCCGTCGGTCCCCAGCTCCACCATGTAACCCTCGATCTCCCGCGCTATGCGCCGGACCATCTCCAGGCGCTGGGCCACGGCGGTGACGTCGCGGACGGTCGCGAGGTCCTCGATCTCGAGCGCGGTCAGCGCGCCGGAGACTTCGTCCAGCCGCAGCTTGTACCGTTCCAGGGTCGCCAGGGCCTGATTGGCCCGGGACAGGATCGCCGCGGGCTCCTCCAGCACATAACGAGTGCCGTCGAGGTACAGGCCGATGATCCGCATGGACTTGCTGACGGAGATGACCGGGCAGCCGGTCTGTCTGGCGACGCGTTCCGCGGTCCGGTGCCGGGTGCCCGCCTCATCCGTGGGCAGCGCCGGATCCGGCACCAGGTGCACGGCCGCCCGGACGATGTAGTTCGCTTCCGCGTCGACCACGATGGCGCCGTCCATCTTGGCCAGCTCACGCAGCCTGGTCGCGGAGAACCCGACCTTGAGCTCGAAGCCGCCGGTGCAGACCTCGTCGACCACCGGGCCGTCGCCGAGCACGATCAGGGCACCGGTATTGCCGCGCAGTATCCGCTCCAGGCCGTCCCGCAGCGGGGTGCCCGGCGCGAGTGCGGCAAGGGCGGCCCAACGGCGTTCGTCTCGGCCCTTGTCGGTTGGCGACACGGAACCCCCGGAGGTTGCTGGTCACGGTCAGTGTATCCACGCGAGACGCGACGTGCCGGTCACCCGGCCGGCTGGCTCGGCTATCCGGGTGACCTATCCGGGACGCGCCCTAGCCGCCGAATGCCAGCGTGATGGCCTCCCGGATGGTCTCCACCTCCTTGACGTCGATAAGGGCAGGCTGGCTGTCTCCTCGCTCGGTGCGCGGCAGGCCGCCCGAGCCAGCGGGCACAATGGCCCGGCTGAATCCCATCCGCTCGGCCTCGGCCAGCCTGCGCTGGACCCCGCTGACCCGCCGTACCTCGCCGGCCAGGCCGACCTCTCCGATCGCGACCAGGCCGCCAGGCGCGCTGAGATTGACTATCGCGCTGGACAGGGCCAGTGCGATAGCCAGGTCAACGGACGGCTCGGTCAGCCGCACCCCGCCGACGGTCGCCGCGTATACGTCCTGTTTGCCGATCTTGTGGTTGGCCCGCCGCTGCAGCACCGCGAGGACCATACCGACCCTGGATGCGTCCAGGCCGGAGGTGACACGGCGCGGGATGTCCAGGACGGACTCGGCGACCAGGGTCTGCACCTCGGCCAGGAGGGGGCGTCGGCCCTCCAGGGTCACGGTCACGCACGTCCCGGGTACCGGGTCGCGTTGCTGCGACACGAACAGGGCACTTGGATCGGGCAAACCAATCAGGCCGTACTCGCCGAGGTCGAAGCAGCCGATCTCATCGGTCGGGCCATAGCGGTTCTTGAGTGCCCGCACCATGCGGAGCTGGGCGTGCCGGTCGCCGTCGAAGTGCAAAACCACGTCCACCAGATGCTCGAGGGCTCGCGGCCCGGCGATCGACCCGTCCTTGGTGACGTGCCCGACCAGCACCGTGCTGAGCGCCTGCTGCTTCGCCACCGCCATCAGGGCCGCGGTGACCTCCCGGATCTGAGTCACCCCGCCGGGGGTGCCGTCCACCCCGTCCGCGGTGATCGTCTGTACCGAGTCGATGATCAGCAAGTGCGGCCGGACCGCCGCGACGTGCGCGAGCACGGCGGAAAGCTCGGTTTCCGCCGCCAGGAAGAGGTTCTTGCCGATCGCGCCCACCCGGTCGGCGCGCAGCTTCACCTGGGCCGCCGACTCCTCGCCGGTCACATAGAGGACGGGCCCGGCCTCCGACGCCAGCGCCCCCGCCTCCAGGAGCAGCGTCGACTTGCCCACCCCTGGCTCACCGGCCAGCAGCACGACCGCGCCGGGCACCAGCCCGCCACCCAGCACCCGGTCCAGTTCGTCCAGGCCCGTGGGCCGGGCGCCGGCGGCGCTGGCGTCCACCTCCGCTATGGGGAGCGCAGGGGAGCTGGGCTGAGCGGTACCGCCCAGCCGGCCGGCTCCCAGCGGCAAGCGGGCCGCCCCCCGGATCGCGGTCTCCTCGACCGTCCCCCAGGCCTGGCATTCGCCGCACCGGCCCGACCATTTGGTCGTGCGCCAGCCGCACTCGGCGCAACGGTAGAGCAGGCCCGCGGATGACTTCGCCATGGCTGGCACGGTACCGGCCGGGTCAGACACTCCATGAGGACACGTGGTGAGTGCTGCGGTTCACCGCGCCGCATAAGCTGGTCATGCGGCACCAGACCAAACGCGCGCCCGGAAGGAGACACGTTGAGCAATGCCGTCGTGACGCCCGGATGCCTGGTGGCCCTGTCC
>Ga0207684_10001112_pt1 | contig 30047 bp, 30 predicted proteins | sample KBSK5501metaG_FD_184342 | JGI IMG/M metagenome (GOLD analysis project Ga0207684, IMG submission 184342) | Corn, switchgrass and miscanthus rhizosphere microbial communities from Kellogg Biological Station, Michigan, USA - KBS K5-50-1 metaG... | ecosystem: Host-associated > Plants > Roots >...
CGGCGACACTTATGCAGCAGGCCAAACGCGCTCCGGCCGTGCTGGCGGCGACACTCATGCAGCAGGCCAAACGCGCTCGGGCCGTGCTGGCGGCGACACTCATGCAGCAAGCCAAACGCGCTCCTTGGGGCGGTCGCCGGTGGAACGTGGCCGCCGCGGCGGTTGCGGCTGTGCTCCTGCTGACTTCCTGGTTTGTCTATAACAATCGGCGACCGGCCTCATCCTTTAGACCTTCAAGCGCACAAGCGCCGATTGTCGTTGAACCACAAGCCCCCGTTCTACGGGTGCAGCAAGAAACTGGGAAGGGCACGCCCAGGCTCCAGCCTGCGACTGACCTAGTAAAACCGGCCGGCACTGGCAGAACTTCGCTCCGGCGGGTTCGGATTGGCGAAAATGAGGTGGATTACATCGGAGACGATGTGACCGTACGCCACTTCACTCCCAAACCCAAGCCCCCAACACGTCGGGTTCGAGTGCAAGCGAGTGAAGTTGCCTACATCGGGGATGATGTGACCGTGCGCTACTTCAAGCCCAAAGCGGCGACAGTGCCTCCGACGCAGTCGATTGGCGCCGTGCCCATGCAGAAGCAGTAAACTCTCCGAATCCCGGCGCAAAAGTTCGGCACGCACCATCCAAGTGGCTACTCGGCTCCTTCCGCTCGGGTTCAATTTGTGGACTTCCCTCCTGATTCCGAGCGATGCGGGTTACGGTTGTAACATGCGCGTGCGGCCTCCTTCGTGGCACTGTAAAAGTGGTGCGAAAAAACGATAAGAGCGAGTTCATAGACTGGGACGCTGGACGCGAAGGCTATGTCGATTTGCCGCGGGCGCCGATGTACGCACCCGTCCCTCAGCCGGCTAGCAAGCCCAGTGGCCAGCGATATCCGTTCAGCATTTCTACAGAAGAGCGCCTCGGAAGCCTGCTCGCCGCAGGGGGGACGATATGGGCGACCTATGTAGCGACAGTGGATTATGCCAGTCTGTGGCAGATGCAGATTCTTCCGCCCGGTCCCATGGAGGTTTGTGCCTTGGGAGTTCTGATCTGGTTGCACGCGAAATGGCGGCATTCCACCAAGGTCGATTAGGATTTCGAGCGGCACGCGGCCCCGCCCGTGCACTGATAGCTTCGGAACCAACCCTCTGCTTACGTCACGACCTGCTCTTATGGAGTTGTGACATACACACCGTTGAGCCCCAAGTGAGCCCGGCTGTATTGGTGGATTGAACGGTTATGTGATTTGATCCGTTCGCAACACGGATGTAGGTGTGAACCGCCCCGCTAGAAACCAATTACACCTCTTTGCCGTCCAGATAAGCAATGACCCAGGCGCGAGAAGGGAAAGCTGGCTTGGTGTGGGCCGCTAAGCGAATCTGATCGTCGATCATGGGAGTCTTAGATAGAGAGGGCGCTAAACAGGTTGCTGTCTAGGGCATGTGAGACCTTGAGGTGCTACCCGATGCGGGCAGCGGAGCGGACCTCAGAGGAAAAGACGATGGAGGGATGGAACAGCGTCCCGGCAACACGGGTGGCGATGGCGATCAATTCTTTTTGCGCGCGAAACACTTTGACTATGCGAGCCTGGGAAAGCTCGGGAAGATTCACGGCGCGGCCAGTGTGAATGCGGGCCGCGTTTTCCTCGTCGGCTGTGACCGCGGGGAAATCGGGAAGCAGCCGTCGCGGATGCACGAACATTTCTTCCAGGCTACCGCTTTGTGCCGCCTGCTGTACTTGCTCCACTGAGTGAGCGTCGCTGATGTTGAATTCGGCGACGGCGGTACGACGCAGCGACTCCAAATGGGCGCCACAACCCAGTTGCTGGCCCATTTCATGCGCCACTGACCGCATGTAGGTTCCTGATGAGACGCGGGCGCGGAAGCTCGCTCGGTCTCCTTCCACGCTGAGGATCTCGAATTCTTTGATCTCGACCTGAACTGGCTCCAGTGCCACCTCTTTTTTCTTTCGCGCCAACTTATAGGCGGGGACGCCGTGCACTTTCTTGGCCGAGAACGGCGGTGGTATTTGCTCGATGACTCCCCGGAATGGCGCGGCCAAGTCGGTGACCTGACGTAACTGCAAGTTGACGGACTGCGCCGTCGAGGATGGCTCGCCGTCGGCATCGTAGGTGTCGGTGGCAAAGCCAAAGCGCACGACGCCTTCGTATGTCTTCTGCGATGCGGTGTAGAACTGCGCCAGACGCGTCAGGCTGCCGGTTACGAGAGGCAGAACACCTGTGGCGAGAGGATCCAAAGTCCCCAAGTGCCCGACGGAGCGTTGCCCCAGGATTCGCCGGACGCGGTTGACCACGTCGTGGGACGTGAGGCCCGCGGGTTTATCGATGATGAGTACGCCATTCATGGCGGATTTGGTAATTTAGTGATGGTGTAAGTTTGTAATTGAGGATCAAATACCTAGTTGACCAATCACGGATTACACAACTACTAAACTATCACCTTCCCCATGATTCCCATTCGAGACGATCAGCCGCGGTCCTCGACTCCGTACATCAACAGCTTTCTGATTGGGCTGAATCTGCTGATCTTTCTCTTCGAGTCGTCGCTCGATCCCGACACCCTCAAAGCCTTGATTTACCAGCTCGGCATCGTTCCGGTGCATTTGACGGCTTTCTTGTCGGGATCAGCAAAATACTCTCCGCTAGCCATCGCGCTTCCCTTCTTCACCTCCATGTTCCTCCACGGCTCATGGCTGCACGTGATCGGCAACATGTGGTTCTTATACATTTTTGGCGATAACGTCGAGGACTACCTGGGGCACTTCCAGTATCTGGTGTTCTATCTTCTGGTCGGGCTCATTGCCATGGCTACGCAAATTGTGGTCGATCCCTACTCACGCGTACCGACTCTTGGTGCCAGCGGAGCCATTGCAGGGGTGCTGGGAGCCTACTTCGTTTTGTACCCGAGGGCGCGGGTGTTGACCTGGTTCTTCGTGTTCCTTATCCACATACCGGCATGGATTGTGTTGGGTTACTGGTTCGTGCTGCAATTCTTGAGCGGCACCGCGACCGCACTGGCTTACGAAGGCCGCAACGTCGGCGGAATAGCGTTCTGGGCGCACGTTGGCGGATTCGTCGCCGGGGTTGTGTTGATCAAACTGTTCCCCGAGCGCCAGCGGCGCTATCGTTATGATGTTGGTTGACCTGCTTCACTTCTTGGGACGGGATTCCGGTGGCACCAAGCCCGACAGACGGTAATAGACCACGAGTTGGCCGTAGTGCTCTGCGCTATGCTCGATGAACCCGTAGGCAAAATCGGAAATTCGGACCTGCTGGTGGGCGTAGGGATCCACCACGAGTTGTGACATGCCCTTGTCGCCTTTCGCCCTGATAGCGTCGGCGCCGTCGGCAAATGCCTTCTTCACAAACGCCACCACGTCAGCCTTGGTCTTGTATTGCTCGCGCTTTGGGTCTTCCTCGGCGGGAGGTTTCTCCCCGCGGACAATGTTGGTGAAAAAGTAGTTGGCATTCGAAGCGTGGAGAAGATTCTCAGCAAAACTGCGCTGCGCCGGTGTGGCCTTGAAGTCGTATTTGTCTTCCGGAAAATCTTCGGCCATGGCGATCAGCTTTCTAGCGATATCGTTCCAGGGCTCGAGCACGGCTTGAGAGGGACTGGCGGCAGGCTTGACCGGCGTCTGTTTCTTGGCGGTGTCCTGTGCCTGAAGGCCGGCAGTCAAAATTGCAGAGAGTAACAGTGCGGCAAAGATCTCGGCTTTCTTCATGCGTACCTCCTCCGTCGTATGTTGATTTAGACCGGTCGTCATTCTATCCGGAATCTACCCGGGTCGGCAAAACTGGCAAAACCACTGAGTTGGACAAACAACGGGTTGGACGCTACAACGTTCCAGACGTGGGCAGGATTTCGAGTCTTTCCACGGTCGCGCGGGAGGCCAGCGTAATCGCGCAGACGACCGCTTCCGCCACAATTTTAGGGGACATCATTTTGCGACGCGGCGCCTGCGGCCATAGCGTTTTCCAGATGTCGGTGTCGGTGGCTCCCGGCAGCAGGCCGATGACCCTGATTCCTTTTGGCCGCAATTCCTCGCGCAGAGTGTTGGTAAAGCCCAGTGCTCCGTGCTTCGATGCATTGTAGGCAGCTGAACCCGCGAAGACGCGCGTGGCGGCGATGGAGAGATTGTTCACGATGGTGCCTCCCCGCTTCATGAAGGGTAGGGCGGCCTGGGTGATAAGAAACATTCCGTCGAGATTCGTTGCCATCACGTCTTTCCAGAGGACAAAGGGGAGTTGATCGATAGCCAGATGGGGATGGGCGATGCCGGCGTTGTTGATCAGAATATCGAGTCGGCCGAATTGTTTGCGGGTGGCCCGGAACAGAGCGTCGACTGAGCGAGGATCGCGGACGTCACATGACTCAGCCAAGATTCGTCGTTGGCCGCGGCTAAGTTCCCGCCGAATACGAGCCAGGGCCGACTGGCTGCGCCCGGTGAGAATCAAGTCGCAGCCTTGAGTGGCCAGCTCTTGGGCTAATGCCACTCCGATGCCTCGCGTGGCGCCGGTAATGAGCGCAACCTGCCCGCGCAATGAGTTTTCCCTGCCCACCGATGTTAATGTTTTACTTGAAGCTTGTCGTGGCATGGGGGAGCCCGGACATCTGAGGCGTAATCTTATCGCGTCGCGCGGGGTGCGGGGGGATGGTTGTGAGCGAGGCCCACGATATCCTCGAATATCCGGTGGACGACCTCAGTGGCTGAAGCCGTTTGATCCGGTTGCTGCTAGGGCCCGACTCAAAGTCGTGCCTTGATACGAATCGCAATCTTGTGAGTGTCTCTACACGCCGTTGGGCCGATTACGAATCAGCGACAAGAACTCTGACCGCGTTTCTTCTTCGCTGCGGAAGCAGCCGAACATGGCTGATGTGACGGCGGCGGAATGCTGCTTTTCGACGCCCCTCATCATCATGCACAAGTGCCGGGCTTCGATGACCACTCCCACACCATGAGGTTCGATGACATTTTGGATGGTCTCGGCGATCTGGGTGGTAAGGCGTTCTTGAATTTGCAGCCGGCGAGAAAAGAGCTCGATCAGGCGGGGAATTTTGCTGAGGCCCATCACCTTACCATTGGGCACATACGCGACGTGCACCTTGCCGAAGAACGGAAGCAGGTGGTGTTCGCAGAGGCTGAACATTTCAACGTCTTTGACGATGACCATTTCATCGTAGCCGACCGTGAACAGCGCGCCTTTGAGCAAGCTCTCCGGATCTTCGCTGTAACCTTTGGTGAGAAACTGCAGGGCTTTGCGGACTCGCTCGGGCGTGCGGGTGAGACCTTCGCGATTGGGATCTTCGCCGAGACGGACGAGCATTTCACGAACTAGATCTTCAAAGCTGGCGCTGGTCACAGTGCTGGGCTCTGTCGTTGGTTTCATGATGAGGGTTTCAGTTGCTAAATTTCATACTTCCAAAATGGCGTTCATAAAATCCGGCGGTCCTCGTTCCCGCCCCGGTACTCGAACGAATTCAACATGGTCTCTTCCAACCGCACTCTTTCTAGATGCGCCTGATGGAAGCCACGCTGCACTTTTTCGAAGAGTTTGATGCAAAGGTTTTCCGTCGTAGGGACGTTGGCCACGAATTCCTGGAGGACATTCAAATTTTCGCGGTCGTAGCGAGCGAGAAGTTCGCGTTCCACAAAGCCATCTAGATCCACCAGATTGCAAACCATGCCGGTGCGTTGGTCGACGGGCCCGCTGACCGTGATCTCCAGGGTGTAGTTGTGGCCGTGGCCGTGGGGATTGTTGCACTTACCATAGGTGGCGCGGTTCTCTTCTGCTGACATGCGGTCGCTGTGCAAGCGGTGCGAGGCCGAAAAAAGGTAACGCCGGGTGAGGTAAGCTTTCATGGTTCCCCGTAGAAATCGACGAACAGATCGGGCGTCTCGTAGACCCGTACCCGGTGCAGCTGCGCCTTCTCCAGCTTGGTTCGCAGGCGCTGCCAGATCGCGATGGCGAGATTCTCGGTGGTCGGAATGTGGGTAAAGAACTCCGGAACTTCCTTGTTAAGGAAACGGTGGTCCATGGCATCCAGCACTTCGCGATTCATGATTTCTTTGAGTTGCTTGAGATCGACAACGAAACCGGAGCGGGCGTCGACATCGCCTTTTACCGTAACTTCCAGGCTGTAGTTGTGCCCGTGCCCATTGGGATTGTTGCATTTGCCGAAAACGCGGCGGTTCTCCTCCGGAGTGAGCTCCGGATTGTGATAGTAGTGCGACGCGGAAAACTCAGCTTTGCGCGTGAGATAAACCATGTTTCTCCTGCCTATCAGGCGGCATAACAGCTGGTCGGCCGGAATAGCTCCGCCCCTTCCATGAGACCTGGCCGTGGTCGTGAAATGACTTCGAGCGTAACAGTAAACATGAGAAAAGCGGCAGGCCGAGAAGCGCGAGAACGGTGGCATCCCCAGTGAAGTGGGCACGGCGGATCCGCTTGTAGAAAATCCCCCACAACACCAAGGCGAGTAGGCCGCATGCTGCTGCCGGTTGCCACAGATCGCGCACAATATTCCAAAGGCTGATTGCCACACTGAGTACGATCAAGAAGAATTCCAACGTTCGCAGCAGCGCGAGCCGTCCTGGAGATGGAAATAGCAGCGCGAGGTTCTTGGTCCAGCCCTCCCGGAGTTGATCGAAGCTCCGATACATGCGTGTGCGAACCTGGTCGCCGCCGTAGCGAAAAAATATCCTCTTACCCGACTGCTTCACAGCGAGCGCCAAAGCTACATCTTCCAGGAAACTGCTCGCGATGGCAGCGTGGCCACCGATGGCGTCGTAGGTCACACGCTTGATCAGAACGTATTGTCCGTTGGCTGCGGCGGCAGAGGATTTAGGATCGCTAACCTCCGACGGCCGGTAGGCGGACGCCAATTCTGCGAAGATCACCGGCATCACAGCCTTCTCCCAAAAACTCTCGACCATTTGCTCGGGCGAATAAGAAAGCAGATCAACCTCCCGCGCCTTGGCTTCGGCCAACGCCCGTGCCAGCGATCCGGGAAGATGTTGGGTGTCGGCATCCGTGAACAAGAGCCACTGACCACGGGCCTGGCCTGCGCCCGCTGTGACAGCGTTGTTCTTGCCTGTCCACCCCTCGGGTAAAGGACCGGCTTCAATGACTCGCACGCCGGGAAACGATTGCGCAATTTCGCGAGTGCGATCCGTGGAGTGATCGTCGACCACAATAATCTCGAAGGGCACACCCGTCTGTGCGACCAGCGATTCGAGGCATGCGCCCAGGCAGGTTTCTTCGTTACGAGCCGGAACAATTACCGACACCGTAGGTCGCCCCGTGACTATGTCTGCCGACACCATTGGCCGAATCTATTATTATAGTCGGGTGCGACGCTTCCTCGATTCCTCCCGCTGCGCTTTCATTCTGGCGGCTTGGCTTGGGCTCTCGGCGTGCTACAGCGGCACGCGCCCGCCTCGCATCGGATCAAACGCTCCGGATTTCAGTGTGCAGGACTCTGACCGCAAGGTTACCCTCAGCCAGCTTCACGGGCAGATTGTCGTGCTGAATTTTTGGGCCACATGGTGCGCGCCCTGCGTAGAAGAAGTGCCTTCGTTGGTCGCGATGCAGCAGCGGATGAAATCCAAGGGCGTCACTGTGCTGGCGGTGAGCGTTGATGTGGACCCTAACAGCTATCACCAGTTCGTGAGAGATCACACTACGAACCTGCTCACCGTCCGCGACCCGGAGCAGAAGACTCCCAGCCTTTACGGGACCTTCAAATTTCCCGAGACCTACATCATTGACCGCAACGGGGTGATGCGCCGCAAGTTCATCGGCGCTGTGGATTGGACCGAGCCTGAGATCACGGATTTTCTGAGCAAGCTGTGAATCCACCACGCAGACACAGCAGCACGGTGAAAATCCTTGTAATCAGATGCCTTCGGCTCACAGCTTCACCGTTCGCAAGCGCAAGGCGTTCGTAATCACTGAAACTGAGCTGAAGCTCATCGCGACCGCTGCGAAGATCGGGCTCAACAGCAGTCCGAGGAACGGATAGAGCACGCCGGCAGCAATCGGTACGCCAAGCGCGTTATAGATAAAAGCGAAGAACAAGTTCTGCCGGATGTTTCGCATCGTGGCTTGGCTCAACTTACGAGCTCGCACGATGCCCCGCAAATCACCCTTTACCAGCGTGACGCCGCCGCTTTCCATGGCGACGTCTGTGCCGGTGCCCATGGCGATGCCAATATTCGCTTGGGCAAGCGCGGGGGCGTCATTGATTCCATCGCCCGCCATGGCAACGATTCTTCCCTGCCCTTGCAGCCTGCGGACTACATCCACCTTTCCCTCGGGCAACACTTCGGCTTCGAATTTATCGATCCCGAGTTGATTTGCCACTGCCTGTGCTGTGAGCCGGTGGTCGCCGGTAATCATCACCACGTCGATACCCTGATCGTGCAAGTTGCGAACTGCATTTGGCGTGGAGGCTTTGATGGGGTCGGCGACCCCGATCAGACCTGCGACTTTGCCCTCGACCAAAACGAAGATGACCGTTTGCCCCTGACTGCGCAACTCCTCCGCTTTGAGCAGAACTTCGCCGTGAGCGGTGCCAAGGTCTTGCAGTAATTGCTCGTTTCCCGCAGCGATGACTTGGCCGTCTAACATTGCGGTTACACCGCGGCCAGTCAGCGAGTTGAAGCCAGTCACCTCCGACAACCGAAGACCCCGCTCCTCGGCGGCGGCAACGATGGCTGATGCCAAGGGGTGCTCACTGGCACGCTCCAGGCTGGCGGCGAGCTGCAAGAGTTCGTTCTCGTTGAACGACTGGCGGCCCTGTTCGAATTGGTGTTGCGCGGGCTGAGACTCGCGAGCCAGCGTAACCACGGATACCACTCGCGCTTTCCCTTCCGTGAGTGTTCCCGTCTTGTCAACGACCAGCGTATCCACTTTTTCCAAAGTTTCCAGCGCTTCCGCGTTTTTAATCAACACACCAGCATGGGCGGCGCGACCCGTGCCCACCATGATCGCCATAGGCGTGGCCAGTCCCAGCGCACAGGGACAGGCAATGATCAAAACGGCTACGGCGTTCACCAACGCATGGGCCAGCCGCGGTTGCGGCCCAACCAGGAACCAGATGACAAATGTGACGATCGCCACCGCCATCACGAGCGGCACGAACCATGCAGATACACGGTCGGCTAACCGCTGGATGGGCGCGCGGCTCCGTTGAGCCCGACTTACCAACTGCACAATTCGCGCCAATAATGTCTCATCACCGACGCGTTCTGCACGCATGACGAATGATCCCGTTCCGTTGATAGTGGCGCCAATGACGTTGCCGCCGACAGTCTTCTCGATGGGTATGGACTCGCCGCTGATCATCGACTCGTCGATCGAGCTGCTGCCTTCCAGAATCACGCCATCCACCGGGACTTTTTCTCCGGGCCGAACCCGCAGTCGGTCTCCTGGCGTCACATGTTCAAGGGGAACATCTTTTTCGCTGCCGTCGGGATTCAAACGGCGCGCCATTTTGGGGCTCAAATCCAGCAAGGCTCGAATCGCGGCGCTGGTGCGGCCGCGGGCGCGCAGCTCCATTACCTGTCCCAGCAAAACCAGAGTAGTAATGGCAGCGGCGGCCTCGAAGTACACGTCGGGATAGCCATCCATGCTGCGCAGCGATGGCGGAAAGAGTTGAGGTGCGACGGTCGCAATCACGCTGTAGGCGAAAGCCACACCCGTGCCCATGCCAATTAGCGTGAACATGTTGGGGCTGCGATTTACCAGCGAGCTCCAGAATCGCTGAAGGAAGGGCCAGCCGCCCCATAGCACGACTGGCGTGGCCAGCAGGAACTCGGCCCAGGGCAGAGACGCTCCGGGCAGAATCCGCCTCAGCGGCATCTCTGAAATCATCGATGCCATGGCGACCGCCAGCAGTGGCAGGGTCAGCATCAGGCTTACCCAAAACCGGCGGCTCATATCGCGCAATTCTGGGTTGTCTTCTTCGACTGCCGTGACCGTGCGCGGCTCCAGCGCCATTCCGCAAGTTGGACAGGAACCCGGCCCGTTACCCACAATCTGCGGATGCATAGGACAGGTGTATTCGGTGCGCCGAACCGCGAGCGATTCCGGCTCAAGTGACATTCCGCAGGATGGGCAGGCCCCGGGTTTGTCTTGGCGAACTTCTGGACACATCGGACACACGTAGGCAGCGAAACGAGCTGTTGACTGATCTTTCCCTGGCACTGGCCCGTGGACTGGCCGCTCCAGCCGTTGTGGAAAAGTAGTGGAGTCATTCACGGCTGGCGATGAGCTGATGTGAGGACTAGATCCGGCCGCACTGGGCATTACCAGGCCTGAGGATTGGATGGGCGCGGAGTGGCTCAGGTACTTTTCCGGATCCGCCCTGAATTTATCGGCGCAGCGAGCGCAACAAAAAAAGAAGTCCTTGCCCGCATGCCAGTGTGAATGTTTTGCTGTGGCAGGATTTACGCTCATCCCGCAGACCGGGTCGCGCTGCGGTTCCGTTGCCGTACTAAGGGGTTTGGTGGACATGAACCTCGCACCAGTCACGATGCTTGCTCGCCCGGCCTGTGTGCTCTTTGATTGTTTGTGCTCTATATTAGATTCACCCCTTACGCATTTGGGGAGTCTCGAAACCGATCAATATCAATATCAATAAAGGATTTCCAAACCGATGACCTACTTGGACGTTGCTTTCAGTTACGGTGCCGCGCCCGGAGAAAATCAATTGCGGGCCATCGATGGCGTGCGCGAGGTTTACGGCATTCGCGGAGTCGACTTCAATGAAAAGAATCGTACGGTGCGGGTGGGGTTTGACGCGTCGCGGCTTAAGCCAGCCGCCGTCGCTCAGCTCTTGCGCCAAGCAGGTATCGATGTGAAGGAAAAGCTGATGCTGGCTTAATGTCGTCGGAATTACGCTGAGGGAGGCGAAGTCTTGAAAAATGCAAGGGGCGCTCAAGAAAACCTCTGGCCGAAGTTATTCTCTGGAGCGCCCCGTTGCGCGCCACTTCGTCTGATATTGCTAGAGCACCTGCTTTGCCGTCGGGCAAGTTATTGAAAATACATGGGTCTATGAGGTGGTTACTCTGTAGGATTTGCTCTGGGCGAGCAAGATTTACTGCCGTCTGCCCAAGGCAAAATATGGGCCAGACACCTGTGAAATTCATCGAAGACGTTATTTTTTTGAAATCTTTGCGATACTCATCAAGTTCTTTTTTCTTTTAGCGCCGAGGTTGCCCAAATACGTGGCGAAGAGATGGCAAATGCCAACGCATCCGGCAAACGATCCGTTTCCAGGGGGAACAACGCAGATAATTGTCGGGTGACAAAATACTACGAGGCCGAACACCGATGTGTTTTTTATCCACTTCCGAAAGACGAATCTCCATACCGGTCGATGACGCTGAGCACAACGATTTCCGAAGTCCCTGTAGTAAAATAATTTTCGGGGCCCGTAGCTCAGTTGGATAGAGCGAACGGCTACGAACCGTTAGGTCGGGAGTTCGAATCTCTCCGGGCCCACCATATTTGCTAATTTCCTACGAACGTCCCGAAATGCTGGCCCCGTAGCTCAACTGGATAGAGCATCAGACTTCGGATCTGAGGGTTGGGGGTTCGACTCCCTCCGGGGTCGCCATAGACATATTTTGCACGCTGAATTCCCTTAAGACGTTGAACAGCGTTGCGTTAGAGGGGTTCGACAATTTCAAATCAGGAGACACGCCAAACTGCCCCCAAAGACAATTTGTCGTTGATGCGCCCTCCCGGAGATATTTCCCTTGTCGACAGTTACCACAGCCGCTACCGGGCCAATGCCGGGGATCGATCCGGTCGTGGTCAGTCCGTAGGTTCCGGCCACGGTAGCGAGCGTGCACTTTTCCTGCCTGGGCCGCTGACACGATGCCTAGGGCAAGCGTCCCGTTGTAGTCGGGCCAAGTGCCTGCGGGGAAAGACATTGGGACACGTGTAGGCGCAGCTAACGAGGCTGTGAAAAACGGTGGTAAACTGTCTGACCTAGCTAGTGGGGTGTACGCCTCCATGGACACGGCCGTCCATCCCAATTGGGGGCAATTCGCTTCGGTGTGTTCGAAGTTGATCTTCGCGCGGGAGAACTGCGCAAGCAGGGAGTGAAGATCAAGCTGCAGGACCAACCTCTCCAACTTCTTCAGATTCTTCTGGAACGGCCCGGCGAGGTGGTTACTCGCGAAGAGCTGCGGCAAAGGATCTGGCCTGCCGACACTTTCGTGGATTTCGACGGCGGAGTGAATAACGCCGTCAAACGGCTGCGCGAAGCTCTGGGCGACAAGGCAGAGACTCCGCGTTTCATTGAGACCCTGCCCCGACGCGGGTATTCGTTTCATTGGGACAGTCAATGGGAGCACCCCTCCCGCCTCTGCCAATGAGTCACGGCCAAGGACAGAGCCCTGGCTCAGCCGTCGCACTCTGCGGGTAGGACTCTTGATTGGCCTTGGCTCCGTCGTTTTGCTTCTTGGGATTGCGCTGTTTGCCCCCAAATGGTGGGAATATCTCCGGGGACGTCGCGACATTCCGCAGATTCGATCCCTCGCCGTGCTGCCATTGCAGAACCTCTCGGGTGATCAAACGCAGGAATACTTCACCGACGCCATGACCGAGGAACTGATCACCGAGCTTTCACGTCTGAGCGCACTCCGGGTTATCTCACGGACTTCGGTCATGCGTTACAAGAAGACAGACAAGCCCCCTGCCGGAAATAGCGCAGGAGTTGGGAGTAGACGGGATCGTCGAAGGATCAGTGATCCGTTCAGGTGACAGGGTGCGGGTTACGGCCCAGTTGATCTATGCGCCGCGAGATTCGAACCTGTGGGCTCAGACCTATGACCGCGATCTGAGCGATGTTCTCACCCTTCAGAGTTCGGTGGCGAGCGCCATCGCCGAGGAAATTCAGGCAAAGATGACGCCTCAGGAGCAAGAGCATCTGAGGAGTCTCCGCCCGGTGAATCGCAAAGCTCTCGATGCGTACCTTGATGGCCGCTTCCACTTCGGTAAGGCAGACGAACTTCAACTTCGAAAAGGGTTCGAGCAAGAGTTCGCTGAAGAAGAGCGGAAGGCGGTTGCGGATTTCGAACAGGCGATTCGAGAGGACCCACACTACATTCCTGCTTACCTGGCAATCTTTGAGATGATGACGGGTCTAGATGGATGCGATCCCGGACCTGGATTCCAAAGCCAGGGCTGCCGTAGCAAGAGCGTTGGAATTAGATGACTCCGTCGCCGAAGCTCACTTGGACAATGCGCGGCTGCTGTTGGGCGACTGGAACTGGCAGGCGGCGGGGAAAGAATACAAGCGCTCCCTTGAGCTTAATCCGAACTCCGCCGATGCCCATGTGGAGTATTCAGACTACCTGGATCTAATGGCGGGAGAGAAAACCCGTGTGGGGCAAAAAGAGCTCGAGCTGGCGCAGCCGCTTGACCCTGTGCACTTTCGCAGCGGTGATTTTTTCCCTGCGGGCTTGAGCATCGACCAGGGACAGCAGTATGTCGATGAAGCAGAACCCAACAACTTTCTTCTTCGCGCGCTATTAGGCAGGGCCTTTCAAGAGGCGGGCAGATACAAAGAGGCGGTCGAACAGTACATGAAAACCCTCAAAATCCTCGGCTTCGACGATCAGGCAAGAATTCTGCAAGACGGTTATGCGAGGGGCGACTACAAAAGCGCGATTCGCGCGTGGTTGAAAGTGTACGTTGCGACTTCGAATCGTCATCACATGCCCAAGTTTTTCGCGGCTTGGCTATACGCCAACCTGGGTGATAAGGAGGAGGCTTTTGCTTTGCTGGAACAAGGGTACAAAGAGCACGATGGCGCCATGATTCATCTCAAGGACGACCCGATTTGAGCTCCTATTCGCTCAGATCCCAGATTCACAGAATTGATTCGGCGAGTGGGGCTGCCGCCTTAGTCCACATGAGTATTGTCGCCAGACTCGTCCGCCTCGCCGCCTTTTCCTTGGCACTTCTCCCGATTCTTGCCTTGGGGCAAGCCCAGCCTACGGGACAAATCACCGGTACCATTCGCGATTCGCAGGGCGCGTTTATCGTGACCCGCACCGCCTCCTGGCCGACGCCTATACCCAGTTAGGACGAGAAGAAAGCGCTAGCCGGGAGCTTTCGGAAGCAGAACGCATCCAAGCAAATGGGGGATCAAGACTTGGCATGCCGCCTGCAGGCCATCCGGACAACAAGAGATGAGTTTCAGGGCTCGAAGTGTTTCCAAACGTCTGCGCAAAGAGCCGGATTTGAGACCCAGGAAAACCTATCGAGATCCTGAACTGCCTGTTCGTAGATGGAATGTTCCCGGACGAAGCCGAGTTCTGCATAGTCTCTAGGTCGCCGTACGTCAAGCTTCGTCCGCTGGTAGTTAAGATTGGGCACCCATTCGATTCCGCCTTTCGGGGTGACGATTGGATACCAAGCGAGGCCTTTGCGCTTCCTGATCCCCTCATAGTCGAAGCCGTACTCTCGATCGCAAAGAGCGCCCAGAGCCATGAAATCTGAAGGGTCTGCGCTAATTGCCGCGTGGGCCCATGCCGGAGGTACCACCACGACGTCGCCAGGCCTGGCCATAACCGCATAGCAACGCCCCGGATCGTCAGCCACATGCTCCTGCATATAGACGTAGGCTGCTCCATCCCAAATCTCGTACACTTCAGGCGGCGACCACCCGCTCTGCGAGGAGACGCGGTGCACATGGCCCTGGCTGCGCACCGGTTCTTCCCCGAGTTTTCCCGATGCGTAGATCACTGCGCCGAACAGCAGCATTCTGCGTTCGAGTTCGACTCGAATGTCCTCACGCCCCACGTCCATCACGATGGCATAGACCGGATCAGGCCCGGTGCAGGCGGGGTCGCGCAGACTTGGCCGAATTGCATCGAGTGAGCGTGTTTCTGGTTGCGGACCAAACACTCCAGGTCCATAGCGAAAACCCAGAGGCTCGCGGACAGGCACAACCCCAATGCCGGGATCGAATCTCACGCTTCGGTCCTCACGGCTGCGCATATAGTTGCGCACTCACGCACTCCGTCTGCCGGCCTGATGCTGTACCTTCCCGTCTGCGCCGGCACAATAAAGGTTTCGGCATAGTGAACGGGAAGCGGCTCGAAAGCCGCAGACGGGCTCTCGACGATTGCCTCTTCTCCTTCGACGAGGTTCAGGACCTGCACACCATCCGACGCGTCGTGTTCCACCGGAGAAGTGAACCAGTGCCTTCTGGTCTCGATGAATTCCAGTTCGTGCAATCCAGTTCTTTCTTCTATCCAGCCTCTGCCATTGCCTATCTTTTCGATACGATTCAACAGATTCTTCCGAACCCATTCTGTGTCCCGATCCCATTGGATGTTGGCGGCGCCGTGTTCCAGGTGAATAGGGCGCGGGCGCCCATCGAGTCCCGGCCGCCCCCAATCCCACAACTTGAAGGTAAAGATGTATGGCGTCGCGCTGATTTCCAAAACCATGCTGTTGGCTCCAGAACAATGGATGGTACCGGCTGGGATGAGGAAGTGGTCATGCTTGTGAGCCGGCCACTTATTTACATAGTTCAAGGCCTCAAACGCTACGCCATCCTCTTGCGCGAGATGCAGCTCTCTGATCATGGCCTTTCGGTCGACTCCCGTCTTCACTCCGAGATACACGCATGCATCCGGTGCCGCATCGAGCAAGTAGTAACTCTCGTCTTGCGTGTAGGCCATCCCAAAATTCTCGATGATGTACTGCTTGAGCGGATGTACCTGCAGCGACAGATTGCCACCCTGCATGGTATCGAGGAAATCGAAGCGAATTGGAAACTCTGCACCGAACCTGGCATATGCGGCATCGCCCAGAAGCTCACGGGGACCGTGGAGCACCAAATCCATAGCCGGAATCTCGACCATCACGCCGGCCATGTCTAGCAAGAGGCTGTTTTCCTCCGGAACACAATCAAAGCACCATGCGTAGTTCGGCGGGCCATCGGGCAAGTCACACACCTCGCGCATCCACTGTCCGCCCCAGGGGCCGGGGTCGAAAAACGGGACCACGCGAAAGGGCCGGTTCAGCGCGCATCGCAGGCCCGCGCGAAAAGCTTCGCCAGTGCTCATCTTGGGTGCGGCTCGATCATTGGTATCTAACAGATAGTCGATCCGGTCAAGCAGGTCCCGCTTAATCCGATCCGCCACACGCCAGTCAACAAAGAATGCGCGCTTGTATCTCATCGCAGCGGATTCCTGGATGTCTCCGGCTGGGAAGCTTGCGATCTGGTTGGCGCGCTGGCGCCGCTGGATCTCCCAGCGCGCGAGATCTGCCAGAATCAGCACATCGGGTTCAGGAGCCAGGAGTGCGGTTCCCGTGCCAAGGATGAGGGTTACGCCCTCCGGCGATCGGCAAGCCTCTTGAAGCTGCGCGGTACGCTGCGGGTCCGCGAAGTCCTCGATGGTAAGTCGGCTGATGCGGCCAAATACCGGATCATCGGTCAAATCGCTGCCGACGATCGCATCGATTTCCGGCGGAGTTTTCCAGCAATCGCTGGTACGGAATACGTGTGCGGGATGCAAAATCTCGACGAAAGCTGCCAACACTTGTTCCTCGAAGACCCCCGGGTAAATTTCCACGGAAATTTTCTTAGCGCCACGTGCGATGTCGCCACTGATTCGAGTGACAATCTCCCGCCAACCCCGCCACACTGACTCCCCGCCAACCGGTACTCGAATGCAAGGAAATTTGTCGTAGTTGGACGGCCTAGGCTTCATGACTCCTGCTCAACTGCCGAATCATGGAATTGGCTAATCACGACACTCAGTTTTCCTTTCCTTTCGCTGCAATGACCTTGACGTAGCGGCGGCTTTGCGTGGACACGCTGTCTCCGTTTGCATGGTATTCAATGATAGCCCGCAATAGGAAATCTCCAGTCGTGCTGGGGAACTTGAAATCGTCGTACGTGGTGTTCTGACCCAGCGAAGCAATCGTGAATTTTTTAGTTTGCTTGGCTACTCGTTCCCCCCTTGAATTTTCGAGCGCAAGGGTAAGCGTGCCCTCGACCTGACGGTCTTCGTCATTCACCAGCATGATCGGCAGCGACTGAAGGCTTGCAGCCTCGATGGATGGCTGCCAAAAGCTGAGATAAACACCCACTGGGGCAAACGCATTGCTCATGTAGTCACGAAACTCCTGATGGAGTTCGAGTTTTCTCACGTCACGAAAGTGGTCTGAGGTGTAGCCTGCGGGATCGCTGCTGGTCAGATACACAAAATGGAGCACACCGGCATACTGGCGGTACGCTCGCCAGTACTCGGTGAGGCCGGCCAGCAAATAAGCGTTGAGCACCAGTCGTTCTTCCGGAGTCGAATTCTTGCCGAGCAGGACTGGGTAGAGGTTCTTAGTGAGTTCGGTGGGATTTCCGTCTCGATTCAACCACAGCCAGCCATACTCATTCAGAATGAGAGCGTGACCGCTCGCAGCACCCGGAGCCTTCGCGCCCGGACTCTCCAGGGTGGTCATGCTGAACGGCGGACCACCATCTGCCATAACTTGATGTTCATAGGGATGATCTTCGACGGGATCGTCCGGACCCACCGGAGGGTTGTAGCTGTTCTCCCAGGGCCGGTTTGAAAGATCGAAACCACGAACCGCGGGAATGATTTTCTCGCCGAATGCCGGATCCCAGGTTTCGTTGTTAGCGTCCCAGATGACGACGCTGGGATGGTTCCAATTGTCCCGCATCCATTCCGTGTATTCGCGAATCATCTCGTCGCTATCAAAATGCACCTGATTCTCGGGGCCGTGCCAATCGTGACCGGTCCAGACAAAATATTCGTTCTGAATCAGCAGGCCAGCCTCATCCGCGATGTCGAGCCATTGATCCGGTACCGGACCGATGCAGAACCGAAAACTGTTCCAATGCATCTGGTGCGGAATCTCTACGAGCAGTTTACGGACCCACGCCTCATCCCACGGCAACGTGCCGGATTGAGGATCTTCAAAAAACCTATGGAGCGTGATATTCGAACCGCGCATAAAGTAGACGCGGTCGTTGAGGTATGCGCGCTTGGTGGCGGTATCGAAGCGGAACTCCCGCATGCCGAAGCGAGTCGAGGCGGTGTCGCCTCCCGTGGCGGTCTCAAGCACATACAGGTTCGGCGATTCCGGAGACCACAATCGCGCCCCTGTCATCTTTATCTTCTGGAGAACCACTCTGCGCTCGCCCGGCGCGAGCACGATGCGCTGCGGCTCTAAGGTGGCGACGATTGCAGTCGCTTTCCAGCCGTGTATTTGCTGCATAAGGCTGAACGACAAAGGATGGTTCCCGAAATTGCGCAGGGCTGTTTGCACGACGATGGAGCTGTCGGCAATCTTCGGCGCTACCTGAACGCTGTCAATCGCCGGATTGTCGCTGAGCGCGAGAGAAACATTGTCATAAATGCCGGGAGACCAGCGAATCTTCTCGAAATCGGTCCCGCCCGAGACGAAGGGCGGCAGGACACCGGGGTGAGCCCCGACCCGTACGATCAATTCGTTCTCTCCCAGCCGAATCGCGTTGCTGACGTTAAATGTGGCCGCAGTGAAACAAGGTAGGTGGTGGCCAATTTTAACGCCGTTGAGCCAGACAGCTGCCCCGAACTGGGCTTTGTTAATGCGCAGAATCGCCAGACTCTTGGTATCGGAGACTTCGAATGCGCGCCGATACCAGAACCAGTTGCGCTCTTGGCGCGACACTCCTGCGTTGTAGACAAGGGCGCTTTTGGGAAGCTTGTCCTGGCTGATCCTGTTCTGAATGAACATCCTGCTATCGAACTGATCCACCTGCGGAAATGCGGGTTCGGCGGAATGCGCGAGTCCCGGTACCGGAACTTTGTGGTTCCATGCGACAGGAATTGCCTCTGCTTCCTTCGAGTCCTCGATTTGCCATGTGCCGTTGAGCGAGATCGTTGTTCTCTCGATTGCCCACAAGGAAAGGGTCGGAGCTGCAACCGCGGCGAGAATGACGAACGGCTTAAAAAGAAAAGGTGCGTTCATGTCGGCCTATCCTAGTGAAGACCTCTGACTCAACCAGAACTTTTCGATCTCCTCCAAAGTCCTGCCCTTGGTCTCGGGAACTCCCCGCCAGACAAAGAGAAATGCAACGATCGAGACGATTGCGTAGAGCAGAAAAACTCCAGCCGCGGTAAATAAGGTCACCAGGGAAAGGAACGTCAGAGTAACCAATAGCGTTCCGCACCAGAGGAAGACGGTGGCGATCGACATCGCCCGTCCCCTCACTCTGGTCGGACAGATTTCAGACATCAGTACCCACGTGCCTGTGCCCACGCCGACCGCAAAACACGCTACGTAGGTAAGGACAAAAATCAGAACGATGAGGCCCGAGGCTTGAAAATGAATGGCGGCTGAAACAGCAACCAGGGAGACAGCCATTCCTCCGAAGGCTGTCATCAACAGTGACTTTCGTCCGGAACGGTCGATGAGCAGCATTCCCGCAACCGTGGCCACGAAATTGATCGCTCCAATAAGCACGTTTGCCCACAGCGCCGTGCTCGCGGTTTGATGCGGTACATGTTCCAGGAAAACGAGCGAGCCGTAATAGATGATGGTGTTAATGCCAGTGAACTGGCTGAAGAGAGCGATCAGGATGGCCACGACCAAGGCTTTTCGGAATGTGGGATCCAGCAAGTCTCCACTCTCTTCTGAGATCGCTGCCCGGATGGCCTCAATCTCTCCGGAGGCCGCTTGCGGCCCAACCATCCGCGCCAGAAAGTGTTTCGCTTCCTGCTCTCGCCCTTTCTGCATCAGCCATCGCGGGCTCTCCGGAATGAAAAGCAGCGTCAACAGGAAAGCAATCGAGGGCACAGCGGCCGAGGCGAACATCCATCTCCAGTTTGCCGGTCCCGCACCAGTGAGCAGATAGTTCACGCTGTAAGACAGCAGAATCCCCGTCACAATCGCCAATTGATTCAGCGACACCAGCAGACCGCGTTTTTGTGCCGGTGAAATTTCAGCGATGTACAGTGGCGATAGGGTTGATGCGATTCCGATGGCGACCCCGCCCACCAGGCGGGCCACCGCAAACTCATTCAAATTGCGAGGCAAGGCCGCGCCTATGGAAGACAGGGTGAATAAAGTTGCCGCAGCCAGCAAAACCCGCTTTCGTCCAAAGCGGTCACTGGTGAAGGCAGCCACGCTGGCGCCGACGACGCATCCCAGCAGAAGACTGCTGGCGGCAATTTCGGTTTGCGAATCGCTCAGTCCGAACTGCTGCTTGATGAAGACGATCGCACCGTTAATCACCGCCGTGTCAAAACCGAACAGCAAACCACCGATGGCCGCTACCATGGCCGGCAGGTAAACGAAGCGAGCTGAGCCTTCCCCTAACCCCGTGTTTGGGATTGGATTCATTTCGTGATGCTGACTACCGGTGATTTGACTCCGCAAGAGCCGCACCACACCTTCGTTTCATATTGCCAACAAATTCTCCTTCAGAAAGACCAGACCCGCCGCTCCGGCCACCCCGCCGTAGCCGACAAGTTTTTGAAATACAATCGGAACTTCCCGTCCCAGCAAGGTCTTTGTCCGGCGCGCGATTTTGTCCTGAATCGGAGCGATGAGCTGCGGCCCGGCAGCCACGATGTTGCCTCCCAGGATGAAAATCTCGGGATCGAACGTATGCAGAAAGCTCACTAAGGCGGCTCCCAGATGCTCCAGCGCTCGATCAACGACATAGCGTGCGCATTCATCTCCATCGACAGCCGCACGGAAGATCGCCTCCGGATTCGGCACCTCGCCGGTGCTAGTGATCGACAACCTCGCCGGCGCGGCTCGGTGCATGTGTGCCCAATAGTCGGATTCGATGGCACGCGACGAAAAGTACGTCTCCAGACAACCGTAGTTGCCACAGATACACAGCCCACCCCGGGGATCAATGGTCGTGTGACCCAAATGGCCGGCGGCGCCGTCCGCTCCATGCAGGATTACCCCATCAACCAACACCGCTCCGCCGACACCGGTGCCTAGCGTCAGCATCACCACATTTCGCCGTCCACGGGCAGCGCCCCAAAGCACTTCGGCAATCAGCGCGACGCGTGCGTCATTTTCGGCGCAGACGGGAACATCACCAGCGCCGATCACTTCGCTCAAGAGCTGCCCTTCGAGGAAGCACAAGTCGCCCGGCGAGCACTTCACGCGGGTTGAATTGGCGTCGATGATCCCTTTGCAGCCGACGCCGATTCCCCGCACTGGAGCCTTGACCCGTTTCACAACCGAACAAACGAAGTCACGCAAGGCGGAGATGGTGCGCGGCGAGGGCTCATGAAAGCTCTCGAGCAGTTCTCCGCTTAAGCCTACAATCGCCGCCTTGATTCCGGTTCCGCCAATGTCAACGCCAATCGCCAGAGGCTCAACCGCATCGGCGCTGGCAATGTTTTCGCTCACAATGGTTTGTGCATTATACCCAGCTTGTGCAATTCTACTGGGCAATATGACAATCGCCAAAGACCGGCCGCGCGGGCAAGACGGCGTCTTCCTACTCTTCCCGGCGAAGGAGCAAGGGACCATCCGTGAGTGATCGTATCCTTAACACGACTGTCAGCAAGCCAGCGGGTTTGGCCTTCTATGACCACGCCATGAACCTGCTGAACGAGTTGAAAAACACACAATCAGACGTAATACAGAAAGCGGCTGAGCTTTGCGCGGAACGCATCGCCAAGGGCGGGCTTGTCTTTCTTTTCGGCAACGGCCACTCCCGCATGATGTGCGAGGAAATGACACCTCGCCAGGGCGGCTTCCCCGGCTTTGTAGCCCTAGTGGAGGCAGCACTCTCAAACCATGCGGCAATTATTGGCGCGAATGGCTTGCGCTCCTCACTCTATCTGGAAAATTATGAGGGCTACGCCGAGCATATTCTGAGCAGCTTCCGTTTTGGCCGGCATGACGCCTTTATCATCATTTCGACAAGCGGCATTCGCCCTGTCGTTGTCGAAATGGCAATGGGAGCTCGATCACGGGGACTGCCCGTGATCGCGATCGTTTCCAGGGCTCATTCGAACGAGGCGAAAGCGGTGCACACGTCAGCAAAGAAGCTGGTGGACTGCGCCGACCTCGTGATCGATAATCTTTGCCCGCCAGGAGATTGCGTCCTCGAGTTGGATGGCTTGGAGTGGAGGACGGGGCCAGTATCGACAATCACGGGCGCTATGATCATCAACATGATCCGCTGCGGGACCGCCGAAGCGCTGCTGGCAAAGGGAATGAAGCCGGTCATTTTACCCAGCCATCAATTCCTTGACAACACAAGCGCCGCGGAGCAACTGGACGCTTTTTACGAGGCATACCGGCAGAGTCTGAAACACTTGTTTGAATAGGGCACCGTGAAGGAAGTCCTCCTGGTCACCGGCTCATCGGGAATCGCGGCCGCTACGGCGCGCCTTTGGGGAGCCGAGAATCCAGTGTTTGTCGTCGGCATCAACACAGAAGAATGCAAAGCTACGGCAGCAGCCCTTGGTGAGTCAGATTTTGCCACCGCGGATGTCCGTGACGAGCTTGCCGTGCGGAATGCCGTGGTGGCCTGCCTGGATCGATTCGGGAGAATTGACGCCCTCTTCAATGTTGCCGGTGTCAGCGCGCGCGACGCCGGTGACGGTCCGCTTCATGAATGTAAGCCTGCGGCCTGGGACCTTGTCATGGATGTGAATGCCAAAGGCACGTTCCTGATGTGCCGTGAGGTCCTTGGCGTCTGGACCAGAAACGCGCAAGCCGGCGTTATTCTCAATTGTGGAAGTGTGTTAGCGCGACGGCCGCAACACGACCACTTCGCAACTGTGGGCTACGCGGCCAGCAAAGGAGCGATCGAAGCCATGAGCAGGTCGGGAGCAGCTTTCTACGCTCATGCCGGCATTCGCATCAATGTCATCGCTCCGGGCTTGGTGCGGACTGCGATGAGTGCCCGGGCGCAAGCAGATCCGCGCATCACCGAATATATGATCCACAAACAGCCGCTGAGCAGAGGCATGCTGAGCGCGGACGACGTGGCCAAGACGGCTTGCTTCCTTCTGCGCAGAGATTCAAGCCCGATGACCGGCCAAGTTGTCACCGTGGACGGCGGCTGGACGGTGAGCGAATGAGAGACACGAAAAAGCCAGCGACCACTGCCAAGAAATCCGCTTCCATGCCCCGGTATCAAAAGCGGCCGCGTCATCCTTTGCAAACCACGGTAATTGGAAGCTATCCCTTTCCCGGATGGCTCGAGTTCGCATCGGCCCACCGGGAACAATTCGGCGAGGCTGATATCGAGGAACTTCGCTCCGACGCCGTGATCGCCGTGGTTCACGATCAGCTCGCCGCAGGATTAGACGTCATTACTGACGGCGAGCAGACTCGCTATGACTTCAATCTCTCCTTCTATGGCCGGCTTCAGGGTCTTGATCCAAAGCCCGTGCAAGCGCGCCATTTCGGTCCGCCCGCCCATGATCAACGCGGGAAATATGAAGTCACCGGCCGGCTGCGTTCCCAACATGGCCTCGGAGCAGTAGCGGAGTTCAAGCGTCTGCAAAAGATCGCGCCCTCGGGACCTGTCCTGAAGGCCAGTGTGCCGGGTCCCTACACGTTGAGTGGCCGAATTAACCCCGGCAATATTTACAAGGACCGGTGGGACGTAACCGAGGCCTTGATTCCAATTGTGCGGGAGGAACTCATCCAGTTGGTGGAATGCGGCTGCCACGAGATCACTCTGGATGAGCCCTCGATGAGCTGCTATGCTCATCGCGAAGATCCTCGCCGCTTCGTGCAGATTTTCGCCGAGACGATCAAACCGATCCTCGGACGCTGCCGCCTTTCCACGCATCTTTGTTTTGGCAATTACAAAGGCCGCGCCGTTGGTCCACGACGGTATGAACCGCTGTTTCCAGCATTCTTCGATCTGCCGGTAGATGAAATCCACCTGGAGATGGCCAGCCGCGAGTTCTCGGAAATCGAAAAGATTCGCGAGATCGCAGGCCGCGGAATTGACGTGGCTGTCGGGATTGTCGACGTGAAGAGCTACTACATCGAGTCCCCCAGCGAGGTCGCCGAACGCGTGCGCCTGTGCTTGAAATACGCGCCGGCAGAAAGACTATCCTTGGCTCCCGACTGCGGACTCAGTCAGACGGCTCGTTGGGCAGCAAGACAGAAATTGGCCAACCTGGTGAGCGGTGTAACCATCGTGCGGAAAGAACTTGGACTCGCGTGATCCGGCCGCTCCAATCTCATGACTCGCTGCTGGCGGACATTCACGCCTCCGACCGGCGCGACGGAGGCTTTCGTCTGTGGTGGCTAGGACAAAGCGGCTTCCTGCTGCAGTGGCAGGGTATCCACGTATTGCTCGATCCCTATCTATCCGACTCACTGACCAAAAAGTACAGCCAAACTGAAACCCCGCACGTGCGCATGACAGAGTTAGTGATCGGTCCTGCCAGGCTTGCCAGGGCGAATATCGTCACTTCTACCCATAACCACACCGATCATCTCGACCCGGAAACGCTCTGTCCGATTCTTGCCCTGAACCCACGTCTGAAACTTGTAATCGCGGAAGCCAATCGAGCCGTTGTGGCGGATCGTCTGAAGATGGATGCCGGTGTTGCGATCGGCCTTGACGACGGAACCTCTGTCGAAATTTCGGGGATCAGATTTTCCGGCATCGCAGCAGCGCACGAAACCTTAGAACGCGATGAGCACGGTCGGGCGAAATACCTGGGATATATTCTCCAATTCGGCGGTTGGACGCTTTACCACAGCGGGGACACAGTCCGGTACCAAGGGATGATAGAGAAACTGCGGCCTTTCCGAATAGATGTTGCGCTTCTTCCTATCAATGGGCGGGCGCCGGAACGGCGTGTTCCAGGTAACCTATTCGGGCGCGAAGCCGCCCAGTTGGCAAGGGACATCGAGGCGAAGCTGGTGATACCGTGTCATTTCGAGATGTTTGAATTCAATACCGCCTCACCGGACGAATTCATTCACCAATGCCAGACGTTGGGACAGCCATTCAAAGTGCTGCGCTGCGGCGAACAATGGCACAAATAATCTTAAGAAAACCAAGGGAATCTGGTGAGCAGTCGGCCTGACAGGAAGAGACGAGCGAGCCTGAAACACCTTTCGGAATCGTGCGATTGATTTTCGATGCATGGGCTCAGATCAAGCCACTCAAGCCAGCGCTTCCCTATCCGGCTCATCCGTTGCTGCTGCAACTTCTTTCCAGCAATGAAATCTCGCCACTATTTCAGCTTCTCGTACTCCGCTTTGTGCTTCAGGATGGGGATGTCTGGGTGGGCGTTTTTCGAGAGAGCGAGGAAGCCCTGGTTGTCGCCAGACGGAGCGTAAGCCCTGCCTAATTCCAAGTGAGCCGGTGCGGCAATGGGTTGGTTCAACACCAGGCCGGGGTGGTCGAGAATCTTCTGGAACTCGGTGGCAGCAGCGGTGCCTTGATGCGCTGTGAGAAACGCCTCGCCCCGGACGTAAATGGGATAAAGAAGGAAATTCACGGTCTGAGCAGCGCCTCCAAGTTCGTAGGGCGTAGTCGTTGTTAGTTAGCGCACTTATCGACTTGCCAGCCGCGTGCGCCTGGAGAGCGGTCGCTGCCCGGACAGCCTCAGCGCATACTCGGATTGCTCCTCGGCTAAAGAGTTGCTACATTCTGCGGTATGCGCATCCTGGTTGCGTGCCTCGTCTTGCTCGCTCTAACCCAGACGTGTCCTGCCACTGATAATGACACGCCAGATCTAAAATCCCTGTACGACTCCCATCGATGGTTCGAGCTTCGCGATTCCCTCGCCAAATCCACCGCCACCGTCTTCTATCAGGGTGCTGTGGCGTGTGCATTCAATGATCTGCACCGGTGTGAGAAGAAACTGGCACTGGTTATTAATTAAGTCTTTCCCGCAGTCCGATGACGCGATTGAAGGACATAGGCTTCTCGCTTCCGCCTATATGCGGCAGGGAAAGTACCGAGAGGCGCTCGCACAAGTCACAGCCCTGCTTGCGCTCAGGCCAGGGGACTCCGATGCCCGGGACGACCTTCCAGTGCTCGCGGCCCTCCGCGAGTTTCCTGATCAAGAGACGGTGCGCAGAGGTTCGACTACACTGCGATTCCAAGACGCCGGATTGCCGATCTCGATCAATGGCGTGCAGGCAACGTATTGGTTTGATACGGGAGCGGACGTGTCAGTTTTGAGCGAATCGGAAGCCAAACACTTCGGACTGCGGGTCCTGGCGGTTCCCATTAAAGTAGGCGGCGTGACCGGCGCTCAGGCCGATTTCCGGGTCGCCGTCGCGGATGACCTTTCTATTGGCTCGATCCGACTGAGACAGGTCGCGTTCCTGGTGTTTTCTGACGACCAGCCTCCCTTTAATCAATCGCCGCCGGGCTCGCGCGGACTCCTCGGAATCCCGGTGCTGTTGGCTTTGCAGAGGTTTGTCTGGGGCGCGGACAGGAAATTTGAGATCGGCTCAAAGTCATCGATCCAAAGTGCGCCTCATGCAGATCTATGCTTCGACGGACACCATCCGGTCGCGCAGATGCAGTTCGAAAATCGCAGGCTCGCGCTCACATTAGATACCGGTGCAACCAACACCGATCTCTACCCGCCTTTTGCGGCGGCGTTTCCCGACCTCATCCGCACCGCGGCAAAGACGGATTCGTACAAGACGGAGGGAGTGGGCGGTGCCAAGAACATGGATGCGGCTACTCTTTCGTCATTGCATTTCAGCATCGGGGGATTCCTGGTAGTCCTCAGCCCCGCTGCAGTCCTGCTGACACACACTACCGAAACCAGCAAATTCTTCCACGGCAATCTCGGCATAGATCTCTTGCAGCAGGTACACAAGACGGCTTTTGATTTCAAGGCGATGACGCTCACACTTCAATAGGCCACGAGGCGGAGCGACAATGACCTTGCCAGGTGCAACAGAAGCGGGCTCTGCGGGGACGCACCCATGCTGCGGGATAACCCTTATGAGGCATATCCTTCCGGGAATTTAAAATAGGCTTCGTATCATTTCCGGGGACCTAATTCGCCATTCGTTGCGCGGGTGGCTTGGAAAAAGTTGGCGTCCCTTCGTGAATTAACAAACTCTTGATGACGCTACTTGGTCAACGCACGGCCGACTCGTCTTCTGGTAGTCTCTGTCCAGCCCTGTTGTCGGTCTTCTGGTGACCGTGGGTGCTCCGTTTCGGATCGGGGCTGAGCTTCCGCACTATGTCGAAACCTATCGAAGAAGATCTCTCCACTCTATCTTCAGCTAAGCACGGCCTGGCGTATCTCACGCCCAACGATTGGGCGTTGATTGTAGACAAAGCTATTCGAGTGCGCTTCGACAAAGGCCAAAGCATTGTCCAGATGGGCAAACGGCCGAATGGTGTCTACTTGCTGCTCAAGGGAACCGCCACAGTCCAAATTCCCTCGCAGAATACGTTCCGTGCCGTGGGTCCAGGAGAAATCTGCGGGGAGATGTCGTTCTTAGAGGATGCGCCAGCAAGCGCGAACGTAGTCGCCGACGAACCGGTAGAGGCCTATCATGTCGATCACCCCACCCTTCAACGCTTGTTTGAGCTTTTCCCGCACCTCGGTTCGCGCTTCTACCGTTCATTGGCGACCAACTTGTCCCGTCGTCTCAGAGACGTTATTGCAAAAGGTCTGGGCGGTTGATCACATTTACCCCGGTTCGCTCTACAGCGCGTCCGAGGTGTGGGCCTGGGCATGATTTTTTCTGGTTCAGCGAGGCAGTCTGTAATCTTGGGGTCAAGCCGTGGGATAGGGGCAACCTGGTTGGCACAAAAATTAAGAAGCGCCCCGGACTCTTGCGAGTCGCGGGACGCCCGAACAGCCCTCCCCCAGAACTGCTCACTCATCACACTACTCAGCGGCTGCGCGCTTGGGAAGTACACTTCCGTGCCATGACATGGCACGAGGTGGCCAAAGCGCCGAACCCTTTGCGCATGGCTGGATCCGGCAGGAACGTTTTGTGACCGCATTCGTCTAGTTAGAACCGCGCTTGCGCGCGTCCCACGTTGCTTGGCGCAGAGAGAAGTAAAGAATTGAACGCAAGGCACCTGTATCTAGTATGCAGTACTTTGCAGCTCCATCTTGGACACAATGCAACGGAAACGAGGTAAGCCATGTAAAATCATCATCTTATATTTCATGCTTATTTGGCAGTCTAGATGCTATAGTCTATGCGGTCTAGTTCGCGTCACCTGCAAAGCAGGGGCTTAAAGCCCCACAGACTTGAAGACGGCGGTTACAGGTTCAGGAGGATTCGATTATGAAGCGTATGGCGTTGTTGGCTCTTCTGGCTTTAGCATTACCTCTCGCTGCATTCGGTGACTCGATAGACACAACCAACTCCGGCGGTATGTTGGCAGGAAGTACTGCAGGGATGACTCTATCTGGCTCGCTACTCATTGCAGTTAATGGGTTCAATGGCGGTGGCCTGATCTTGGGGAACTTGGGCTCTGTATCCCTTTCCACAGGCACGCTATCGGGCGGCAGCTTGCAAATGGGCGGCACGTTCGACGGCGGCGGCAGCTTTGTCATCACTAGCAATGGCACCTCCGGCCTTCCGAGTGGCACGCTTTTCAATGGCTCCTTCACCGGACCGGTCACCTGGACACTGGTGACGCTCGGCAATGGAACCCACAATTACACTCTGAGCGGCGCCGTGAGCGGCACCTGGTTCAACGGACGTACCGTAGATGGCGCCACGGCGCAGTTGACGATTAACACCGGTCGAGGCTTCTTCAGCGGGCTAACCACTATTTCGAGCGGCGATACCAACATCGTAACCAGTGTTCCCGAACCGGGAACGTTGGGCCTGTTGGGAACCGGCCTGGTAGGAATTGCTGGCGCCATGCACCGCAAGTTTAAAAGCTAAATCGGTCACTCCAGGAACCTTAAGAGCCTCGCTTGGTTAGCGAGGCTCTTCCGCTTTCCCTTACCTCAAGAGCCGTGACCAATTCCCTCCTAATTACCCACGTAACCCCTTGAGCTTGGATTACATTGACGCCACCGCCGGACCTCCTTAAATTCGGAGACAGGGGGTAGCATGAAAGATATTCACGAGGTCCTGCGGCAAAAGCAGTCCAAGTACGCGCAACTGGGCAAGCAGATCGAGATGCTGCAACAGGCCGCGGAAAAACTGCGCGAAGTGGCTCCCTTACTGGCAGAGAACGACGACGAGGATAACTCGGTTTTAGTGGAAGTGGATGAGGGCTCAGCTCAGTCTGATGCCGCAAAAGCGGGTGCAGCATCCGCCGGAGCATCGGGCGCCTCCAAAGCCGGGCGGTCCACGGCACCGCGCTGGCCATAATCCCGCCTGTTGGCAAGGGACTTTAGCAATGACTGTTCAGGCGCTGCTGGTCACCAGAGACGATTCAGCTTCGGAAATACTCGGCCGCACCCTGCCCACCTACGGTGTCGCCGTGGAACGTTGGAGTGATCCTTCCACTGCCATCACCCGACTGCAGCAGCAGAAGTTCGACGCTCTGGTTGTCGACTTTGACGACCCGGAAGCGGCCCGGGATGTTATCCGGGAAGCCCGGCTCTTAGGTTCCACAAGTCCTCCCGTAACAGTGGCCCTGGTGGCGGATCCCGCCGCGATTCGCGAGATTTTGAGCGCGGGCGCACACTTCGTGCTGCATAAGCCCCTGACTGAGGAGAAAGCCAGGACTGGCTTGTGCGCGGTCACCGCCCTGTTGAGCAGGGAACGGCGGCGCGCCTTCCGCGTGCCAGTACAGGCACCGGTGGCCCTGGCGCTGCCCGACCAGCGGAAGATAGAAGGAATCCTTCTTGATCTGAGCGAAACCGGCATGGAAGTGCTCACCGCAGAGCCGCAGCCGGCTGGGTCGCTTATCGCTTTCCGTTTTCAGCTGCCAGATAGTTCTTTTGAGATGGACGGTCACGGGCAGGTGGCCTGGGCAAACCCCAATGGACAAACCGGGGTGCATTTCCTGGATTTGACCGAAGTCGCGGCGGCTGAACTCAAGGCTTGGCTGCGAGCCGTCGCAGTGACCGCCGCAGTGAGTCCC
>Ga0207684_10001114_pt1 | contig 30031 bp, 26 predicted proteins | sample KBSK5501metaG_FD_184342 | JGI IMG/M metagenome (GOLD analysis project Ga0207684, IMG submission 184342) | Corn, switchgrass and miscanthus rhizosphere microbial communities from Kellogg Biological Station, Michigan, USA - KBS K5-50-1 metaG... | ecosystem: Host-associated > Plants > Roots >...
CGCCGAGTCCCAGTAACGCTCGAACGCAGCCCGGTCGGCCGGCCACATTCCCTCGGGAATCTGCAGGGTGGTGCCCAGCCGGCTGCAGTCGCCGTAGACGGCGTCGGCGGCCGCGTCGTCGACAGGGCCGTGCAGCAGGGCGTGCATGTCGGCCACGCCGCGGTACAGGCACGCGGCGACCCACAGCTGAAGCCGCGGATCGAACGCGCTGTAGCTGACCGGGCTGCTCGCGGTGGACCGGACCGTGGCATGGGCACGGCCCACCTGGCGCCGGCAGACGGCGCGTTCGGCCGCGGTGCCCAGGAACGCAACCGACAGGTACGTGGCGTTGTTCCGTATCCGCCTGATCGGGTATCGCATCACCTGGCTGTGTTCCAGGACCCCGTAACCGACCTCGGGGCGCGCGAGTTGCATGATCACGTTCGCGGTGGCCGCCAGCAGCGCCACGCCGTCGATCAGGTCAGGAACATCGAAGTCCGGTGCGGCCGCGGCGGGCCGTTCCGTCTTCGTCAAGGTCGCGGGAAGACTCACTCCAGATGCCTCGATCCACTCATCCAGCTAGCAACACCAGCCCTGCTCGCAGGCGGCGCGTTTCCGCGGACTACGCCGCAGCACCGCCAGTCGGCCAGGGGAGCGCCTGGCGGCCCGCCCATGGCCGGGCGGCCGACGAAGGCTGCACGCTACTGCCCGGCCGTCTCCCGCCCCCACTCCTCGGGGGCGATGTCCGCGAGCGTCTCACTGAACGTCCACTGGCGCCCGAAGGGGTCCTCTACGCTGTGCTGGCGCTCGCCGTATTCGAAGTCGGTCGGCTCCATGAGGATCTGGGCGCCGTGCGCCCGGGCCCGCTCGCAGTGCGTGCGGGCGTCGTCCACCCGCACCACGACCGAATGGGTGACCTCGCCATGCTGAGGGGACGGCGGTCGCCGCGCACGTCGGCGACGATCAGCGCGCCATCGCCGAAGCGCAGCTGCGAGCGCTGGCTCTCACTGATCCGCACCCGCTCGGCGAACCCGAAGGCCATAACCGGGATGTTTACAGCTAAGCGGTGTAATGTATCTCGCATGTCGCACGGATATTCGTTGTCTGCGGAGGGGATCGATGGCCCCGTCAGGTGAAACGGCCGGCGAACGCTCAGCGGGCACCAGCGCCGCCGGCGAGACCAACCGCGCGCAGCCAGGCGGCCGGCCTCGTGACGCGGCCGTGGACGAGGCGATCATCCTGGCCACCCGCGACCGGCTGGCGCGGGACGGCTACTCGAGGATGACCATTGGTGACATCGTGGCCGACGCCGGGGTCACCCGTCCCACGCTCTACCGGCGCTGGGAGAACAAGTTCGACCTGGTCGTCGATGCTCTGGACTATGGTTTCCGCAAGCAGGGCGACATGTACACGGTCGACCTGAGCGGGCTGGAAGGCCGGGACGCGCTGGTGGAGGCGGTTCGCCGCCTCGACCCCGCCTACTACAACCCCGATGCCATGGTGCTGATGGGCAACTTCGCCGGTGAGGCGGTTCGCACGCCGGAGCTGCTGGAGATCTTGCGCAGGCACGCCGTTGAGCCCCGGGTGGCCCTTGCCGAGAAGGTACTGGGCCAGCTACAAGAACGCGGCACGGTACGGGCCGGCATCGACGTCCACACCATAGCGACGATGTGCTTCGGCGCTTACTTTGCCGCGTTCTACCAGGGCGAGGACAAGGAAGACATCCCCGAGCGCGTCGTCGCGGTGCTGTGGCCCGGTATCGCCGCCCAGAGCGCAACCACTAGGCGACGCTCCGGCGGCCGGGCCCGGCCCAGCACGTAGCCGGCACACGGCCCGACCGCCGCGCGGTCCGTCAGCCTCCTCGGGGCCGTGGCCTGCCCGGAGGAATCGGCATCGCGGGACCCCCGCAGCGTTGCATACCGAGCGGCCGGCATCTTCTGTGCCTGAGTTTCGTTACAGCTATTGACTGTAACTGAAATTTACGGCAGAGTGGGGAACGTGGAACGGTGCGACCGCTGACCGGCGGCCGGATCTGCACGTCAGCAAAGGGAGAATCACATGCATGCAACGATGCGGTTCGCCAGCCCGCCGGTCGGCGGGACCTGGCTTCGCCCCAGGCTAAGCATCAGCCGGGCTCCCCTGGTGTCCAGGGAGGGGTCCTGAGATGCCCGCGCCAGCCAGCGGCCATCGCGTTCTTGACCGCCTCCAGCAGCGCGTGGTCAACCCGGTCGTCAAGCTGGGGTGGAACCTGGGAATCCCGATTCCGGGCGATGCCCTGCTGGAGACGACCGGGCGGCGCACCGGACTGCCACGGCGCACGCCCGTGTGCGACGGCCTGGACGGCGAGAGGTTCTGGCTGATCTCCCAGCGCGGGCGCGAGGCCGACTGGGTGCGGAACATTGAGGGCAATCCCCGGGTCCGGGTCAAGGTCAGCGGGCTGCGTACCCAGTGGCGAAGCGGAACCGCGCACATCCTCGACAGCGATGACCCGGACGAGCGCCAGCGGATCCTGGGCGAGACCAATCTGGCGCGGCGGATTTGCATGTCCACGACCAAGGCGCTGAACACCAGCGCGCTGACCGTGCGCATCGATCTGGATGCCCCGTGACTTTCTGGCGCCGGGTCGGCTGACGACATGCCTGGCCGGATCGTCCTGTACGGGGCAACGGGCTACATAGGCGGGCTTACCGCGCGGGCGATGGTCGCGCACGGGGTGCGGCCGGTGCTTGCGGGCCGTGACCAGGGCCGGCTCGACGCACTGGCCGCCACACTGTCGCAGGCAGGCGGGGTACAGCTGGAGACGGCCGTCGCGGGGACAGACAGCCCTGAGCGGCTGCGGGAGCTGATCGGAACCGGTGACGTGCTCGTGTCGACCGCCGGGCCGTTTGTGAAGGTCGGCCGGGCGGCCGTGGCAGCGGCCGCGGACGCGGGCGCGATCTACCTTGACTCCAGCGGTGAGCCGCCGTTCATCCGGCAGGTGTTCGAGGAATTCGGCCCGCGCGCAGAACGTACCGGTGCGGTGCTGCTGACCGCGTTCGGCTACGACTACGTGCCGGGAAACCTGGCCGGGGCTCTCGCGCTGCAGGCCGCCGGGCCCGCCGCGGCTCGGGTACAGGTCGGCTACTTCGTGCGCGGGGACATCCGGCGAGGAACAAGCGCGGGCACCCGCGCATCGGTGACCGGGGTGCTGCTTGAACCCGGATACGCCTTCCGCGGCGGCCGCATCGTGAGCGAGCGGACCGCTGCGCACCTCACCTCGTTCACGGTTGACGGCAAGAAAAGGGAGGCCTTGTCTATTGGCTCATCGGAGCATTTCGCGCTGCCCAGGCTCCGGCGGGCAGCGGGGGCAGGCGGCGTCCCCGAGCAGGTGCCGCTCACTGACGTGGGCGTCTACCTCGGCTGGTTCGGCCGCGCGACCAGGCTCGTCCACTACGGCTCCGCGCTCGCCACGCCGGTGAGCAGCCTGCCTGGTGTGCGCCGGGCTCTGGATGCTGCGGCCCGCCGCATCCAGCGCAGCCGGGCCGTGCCCGGCAGCGCGGCGGCCATCCGCTCGGACGTGGTGGCCGTGGCGGGCGATCCGGGCGGCAGGGAGCTGGCCGCGGTGCACCTGACCGGCGGGGATCCCTACTCGTTCACCGCGCCGATTCTCGCGTGGGCGGCGGGCAAGGCGGCCGCCGAGGGCGTGCGCCCTGCGGGCGCGCTCGGCCCGGTTGAAGCCTTCGGAGCCGACATCCTCGAAAGGGCCTGCGCCGACGCCGGATTTCATCGCGAGCGCGCCGAATAAGAGTAAAGCAATTCACGATAAGACCGGAAATTAGGCGCACTGGTCAAGCAGTACCCAGGTGCGCAGAATTGGACTATCTGCGCGCAGCCACACTCGGTGAAGATGTTCTGGTCCCACGCCCCGAAATGCGTGGATTCCGACGACACCGCCGTGGAGCCGTCACCCCAGATCCAGCGCTGGCGGGCCGCGAAGGTCGCGTTGGCGATCTGGATGGCCAGCGCCTCCGCCAGCTCCCGCGTCAAATGCCAGCGCCGCACGTAATACAGGTCGTGTTCGGTGTGGCCGTGCTCGCCGGCGGCCACCGCCCGGATGCCCGCGCCCGGTGCCGTAGGCGTACAGGACCAGCAGCAGCCGTTCCAGTAGCACCTCCGGGCCGAGTTTCCCGCCGCGGCCCACCTTGGTCTCGATCACCTCCAGGCAGCCGCTGCGCAGCACCGCCTCTTTGACCACGTCGATCAGCGGCAGCATGCCCCACTGCTGACCGATCGCCTTCTTCAGCCGGCCCAGGTTCACCGGTTCGGGCAGCGCCTCCAGCGGCGTGAGCCTGATCGCCCCGTGCGGGCCACGGGGCGCGATCTGCAGCCACGGCAGGCCCTCGCCCTCCAGGGCGTCGTTGAGCGCCTGCATCTCGGCACGCATCTCGTCCCGCAGCTGGCTGACGAACACGCCCGGATCCAGCGGCTTGCGCAGCTCGGCGTAGTGCTCGGTGCGGTGTTCGGCGAAATCAGTGACCAGATCTTCGTCGGGGTTGCGGAACTCATCCGCGCCCACCACCCAGATCCCCTTGCAGCGCAGCTGCGCGCACAACGCCTCAAAGGTGCGGATCTCATAGACCGTCCGCACCACTCGGCGGCGGCCCTTCCATCGGTCTGGTAAACCAGATCCCGCCAGTCCCCGGCCAACCCGTCGTGAAGCGGGATCGACTCCCCGTCGGGGTAATAGGTGAACTTGGACGCCTCGGCGTAGCGGCCGACCAGCTTCATCCCATCCAGCACGGGCTGGTGGGAATCCTCGCTGCGAAACTCCAGCACCTGCAGCAGCCGGATCAGCCCACTGCGGTAGTGGTTGGTGTAGGAGGCCCGGTAGGTCGTCTGCACCGTCCGGCGATACGTCGAGCCCGACGACTTGTACTCAGCCACCAGATTCCGCAGATTCTCCTCGCCCACCACCGGGAACACCACGGTGCGCACCGGATCATCCGGGCGGGCAAGTGACGCATCGGCCACCCGGAACAGCAGACCCTCCTTGCCCTGCACCCGCTTGAACGCGTTCACCAGCTGGGTAGTCACCCTGCGCTCGGCGCGAGCCCCGATCCGGTGCACCGTGGACAACAGCAGATGCACCAGCGCATCGGTGATCTCGCGGCCGCGACATACAACAGCGCCGACAGCAACGCCACCTGAAGCTCCGGCGGATGCGACCGGGTGTGACTGGGCGACTCGGTCATCGCCTGGTCCCGCCAGTCCTTCACGACCCGCGGGGCCACGTCGGCGAACAGGCCGCCCGGCAGCCCGAAGGAGACGATGGCCGTCAGCTTCCCGATCTCACCCAGCATCGTCGCCAGAGTGACCGCCTCCGGCGACGACTTGATCTTCCGCAGCAGGTCCGGCTCCTCGTCCTCCCCGCGATCATCGCCCACCCCGATCAGCGTCAGCAGCTTGCCGAGCGTCTCCGAGGCCAGCCTGCCTGCGACCCGGCCTGCCAGCAGCTTGCCGGCCTGGGACAACGCCGACCGCACATACCTGTCGGCCTGATCCGCCGAAGGCGGCTCCAGCGAGCGCAGCCGGCACTCGGCCAGGAACTCCTCCTTGATCAGCTCATAGCGCCGTTCCCGCTGCGCCGCGCCGGCAGCGAGGAACTCCACCACCTTGGCCCCATCCTCTTCACCGCAAAGCCGGAACCCGAAGTGCACCCGGATCTCGTGGCGATGACGCTTGATCGTCCGACCCGACCAGTCGTAGCCCGCCAGCTCCGCCGGATCGGCCTTCACCGCGCGTGCCATGAACTCCACGGCATCCGGGTGCAGTTCGCCACGGTTGCTGGGGAAGCGCCCAAAGCGGCCGTAGAACCGCAGCAGCAGCGCGAACGCGAGCTTGCTATCGCCGTGCTTGACCGCGACCAGGTCGATCTCGTCTACGCGGAGGGTCCAGTGTTCGATCAGCTCACCGAGGCTGAGTGGAGCAAGGCGACTCACAAACGCTCATCATCTGGGACATCCATCCCGCCAGTCACATGATCACGAATTTGGCCCCTGGCCGGGCGTTTCTTACTAACGCCCCGGCACGGCGGCCGCGAGCAGCGGGCGCCCGACGCCGAATATCGGCGGGTAGGAGCCGACGACCCGGACCTGCCTGGGCTTTTCCGCCGCGGTGACCTGGGCCCAGTTCTCCGGTGGGCCCGCGGACTGGTAGTCCCGGCCGCACCAGTGCACCACCGTGGGCACCATGCCGGGAAAGACGTGGTAGGTCGCGCCATACCAGAGCGCCGCGAGCCCGGTGATCAGGAGCATGAGGACAGCACCGGTGCCCGCGGTGCTGCGCCAGAGCGTCCTGGTCCGGGCGGTCATGCGCGAAGGGCCCTTCCTGCAGCAGCCGGCGGCGGGTGGCGCAGTCGTACCGGTTGTTTACCCTTGAACGTGTGACCCAGCAAGACGTGGAGCAGGAGCAGGCCTACGTGTCCATGCTCTACGGGCACCTCGATGAGCTTCGCGAGCGCACCTCCGGTCGGCTCGCCCAGACCCTGCGCCAGACCGGCGGCACCCCGCAGGCCCGAACCGAGCGCGACGTCATGGCCGGGATGTACACCCAGCGGCTGGCCCAACTGGACGCGGCGGAGAACGGCCTGTGCTTCGGCCGGATCGACTCCGACGACGGCGAACTGCGCTACATCGGCCGGCTCGGCATCCGCGACGAGGACGCCGACTACGCGCCGCTGCTGCTGGACTGGCGCGCGCCGGCCGCGCGGCCGTTCTACCTGGCGACCCCGGTCTCCCCGGAAGGGGTGCGGCGGCGGCGGCACATCAAGACCGTCGGCCGCGAGGTCACCCGGCTGGACGACGAGGTGCTTGACCTGGCCGCCGCGGGGAAGGTGGGCCCGACCAGCGGGCTGAACGGCGAGGCGGCCCTGCTCGCCGCGCTGAACGCCAGCCGCACCGGCCAGATGACCGACATCGTCGAGACGATCCAGGTCGAGCAGGACTGGATCATCCGGGCGCCGAACAAGGGCGTGCTGGTGGTCCAGGGCGGCCCCGGTACGGGCAAGACGGCGGTGGCGCTGCACCGCGCCGCGTTCCTGCTGTACACCCACCGGGAACAGCTCGCCCGGCGGGTGGTCCTGGTGATCGGCCCCAGCCCCACGTTCCTGCGTTACGTGGGGCAGGTGCTGCCGTCGCTGGGCGAGACGTCGGTGCTGATGTCCACGATCGCCGACCTGTACCCGGGCATCACCGCGCGGCGCGAGGAGCCGGTGGCGACCGCGCGGCTGAAGGGCCGGCCGGAGATGGCCGAGGTGATCGCGGCGGCGGTGCGCGACCGGCAGGGCCCGGCCGTCGGCGGGCTGGAGGTCACCTACGAGCGGGACCTGCTGCGGCTGGACCGGCGCACCTGCGTCCGGATCCGCGACCGGGCCCGCCGCGCCCGGCTGCCCCACAACCAGGCCCGGGCGCTGGCGCACCGGCTGGTGCTCGAAGCACTGACCCGCGAGGCGGCCGACAAGATCGGGTACGACGTCCTGGGCGGCGGCAACCTGCTCGGCGAGGAGGACATCGCCGGGATCCGGCAGGAGCTGTGGGAAACCCGGCAGGTCCGGGCGGCGCTGGAGCAGTTCTGGCCCGCGCTGACCCCGCAGCGTCTGGTGAGCGACCTGTTCGGGTCGAAGGAGCGGCTGGAGGCGGCGGCGCCCGGGCTGGAGCCGGCCGAGCGGGACGCCCTGCTGCGCGAGCCCGGCGGCGGCTGGACCGCGGCGGACGTGCCGTTGCTGGACGAGGCGGCGGAACTGCTCGGCGAGGACGACCGGAGGGTGCGCGAGCGGGCCCGCAAGGAGCGGCGCAAGCGGATCGCCTACGCCCGCGGGGTGCTGGACCTGGCCTACGGCTCCCGGTCGGTGGACCTGAACCCCGAGGAGGAGGCCGAGATCCTGTCGGCCTACGACATCCTCGACGCCGAGCGGCTGGCCGACCGGTACGAAGAGGACGACGACCGGACCGCCGTGGAGCGCGCGGCCGCCGACCGTACCTGGACGTACGGGCACATCGTGGTGGACGAGGCGCAGGAGCTTTCCCCGATGGCGTGGCGGATGGTGATGCGCCGCTGCCCGTCCCGGTCGATGACGATCGTCGGGGACATGGCGCAGGCCAGCGAGCTGGGCGGCGGTTCGTCCTGGCAGGAGGTGCTCGGGCCGAACCTGGGGGACCGGTACCGCATGGAGCGGCTGACCATCAACTACCGCACCCCCACCGAAATCGCCGAGGTGGCCGCCGACGTGCTGGCGGCCATCGATCCGGGGCTGCACCCGCCACGCCCGGTGCGGGAAACGGGGATCACGCCCTGGCAGGCGAAGGCGCGGCCCGGGGAACTGGGATCGCTGCTCGCCGATCTGGCCCGGGAGGAGTCGGCCGCGATCGGGGCGGGCAACCTGGCGGTCATCGTTCCCGCCGACCGCCTCGACGAACTGACCCGTGCGGTCGGCGTCGGCGTCCCGGACGTGGTGCTGGAGGATGCGTCGCTGGACCGCCCCGTCGTGGTGCTCAGCGTCAAGCAGATACGGGGGCTGGAGTTCGACTCGGTCCTGGTCGCGGACCCGGCCCGGATCGTGGCCGACTCCGCGTCCGGGCTCAACGACCTCTACGTGGCGATCACGAGGGCGACGCAGCGGTTGGGCGTCGTCCACGAAGGAGACCTGCCCGGGCCCTTGTCCCGGCTGCGCCCGCTCTGACCGTGGCCCCGCTGACCGCGCCCCCGTGCGCCTGCTGGAGTTCCTGAGGGGACCGTCCTGATGCACGCCAGCGGCGTCGGGATGACCCGAGCCGCCGGAGTTCGGTGAGATTTCCACCTGGAATGGGGGCATTTCGAGGCGTTATGAGCCGGTGATCTTGGATCCCCCTCCCTGAGCCTGGCCGGTCCTGGCCTGCCTGCCAGCCGACCCGCTGCGGCGGCGCCTGTGGCGCAGGATGCGCCAGGCGATGTATCCGGCTAGCAGCACCGCCAGGGCGATCAGCAGGTAGTAGGAGTACCGGGTGACGTTGTGGTAGATCGCATTGATGTGCTGGCCGGCCAGGTAACCCAGGCTTACCCAAGTCCCCACCCAGAGCGCGGCACCGAGGGCGTTGAACGCCAGGAATCGCCGCCACGGGTACCCCGTGGTGCCCGCGACGATCCCGTTGGCCTGCCGCAGCACTTCGATGAAGCGCGCGATGGTGACGATCCAGCCGCCGTGCCGTTCGAAGAAGACCTCGGCGTGGTTCAGCCGCTCCTTGGTGAGGCGCACGTAGCGGCCCCATCGCAGGACCAGCGCGCGGCCGCCGTAATGCCCGATAGCAAAACCGATGTTGTCGCCGGTCACGGCCGCCACGCAGGCGATGACCCCTACCGCGACCACGTTGAGCCGGCCCGCGCCCGCGTACACAGAGGCGGCGATGAGGATGGTCTCGCCAGGCACGGGAATCCCAAAATCCTCGATCATGAGCAAGAACAGGACGGCCCAGTAGCCGAAGTGATCGAGGGGGCCGGCCAGAGAGTTCAGGAACCCCGGCAGGTGCGGTGGCGGTCCGCTTCCGAGCATGCGCATGGCCAGTCCATATCCGGCACCGAGAGCTTCAAGCACGAGCTGGCGACCGGCGCGGTCGGCGAGCTGTTTGCTGCGGTCGAGTGCTCCGGCGTTCGACCGCACCTGGAACCGTATGCACTTCTCCCCGCCGCCGACATTCGAGATGAACCCAGCCCGGAAGCTGGTGGATGACGTCCGCGGTGTTGGAGCGGAAGATGGGGGTGTCGAGGCCTGTCGATCTCCATCAGGGCAGAGGCGAGTCTAACCGATCTTGAGCCATCGGGCTCAGCCCTCCTGGCTCCACTTCTCCCGAAACCGCTCGATAAGCTCGTCCGCTTCAGCCCCGCTGATTTTCTTCAAATCGTGAGTAAGCTCTTCGCCATAATCCCACTCAGCGATTACCGTCGTAGGACCCCAACTCAGATCACGCCTCAGTGATTGATCAACTGTCTCATCGCCGTGCATGATCCTACGAGCGAGCCCCGACGGGTCGGACGGTGTGCGACCCCGAATAATGATCGCGTAGTATTGTGCTTCATCCATGGGCTCTACCAGCCTTCCTTCCGGCAAAGCGGAATGTCCGCCACGTCCGGCGGTATTGGCACCTCGGAGAAGATCTCTCTCTGACGTCTGGCGGCCTCTGCCCGCTGCTGTTTAGTGCTTGATGGCGATTCAATTACTTCATATAATGGATGGCTCTCTTGTTTCGCATGCCAGCTCGACGGTGTATGAACCTGTACCTCAAACAGGATGCCATTACTAGGCTCTCGCCAAGTGCTGTTGACTCCCTGGTAAACCTTTGTCTTGTCAATCCATGCATTTTTGCGCTCGTACAGCTCATATCCAGCAGCAGCAATCGATTCACATACCTCCGTTACTCCTGACGCATAGTAAGCATCCTCATAGATGAATGTGTAACGGACGCCATCTCTAATGCGATAAACGAGCTCAGCCGGGTCGATATCTGGGTCGGCGGCGATAAGTTTAGCAAACTTCTCTTTGAAGCGGTCGGAATCCTTGAGGGCGAATTTCTCGGTATCATCCACTAAGCGGCCGTGGTCAAGCTGAGCCTCGATACGACGCATGGCTGGCGTCAGGCCGCGAGTGCCGTAGTTGCCGTTCACGTCACGGCCCTCCGCATCGAAGCACTTGGCGGTGGCCCTGTCGGCTATTAAGGACTGCTCTGATGAGAGTTTGTCCCCTTTCCAGTACCAGAAGCCGTCTGGGCTGGTACGGGCTTGATCGGTGACGGATAAGTCTGAGTCTGCAGGGGAGCCGGCCTCGTCTGGGAGGGGGAGTTCGTAGTCCGCGAGGTCTGGAGGTGGAGGCTTGCGGGAACCGTCATCACGGCAGGGCGATGAAGGATGCCCCACCGGAAGGCGTTCTAACCGCGCGGACAGGTCCGCCTCCGGCGGATGAGCTTCTGACGGCCCGTCGGCTTCTCGGTGTTGCTCTTGTTCTGCAGTGCGATCTTGGCCCACGAGGCTCAGCCCTCCTGGCTCCACTTCTCCCGAAACCGCTCGATCAGCTCTCGAGCTTCAGACTCGCTGATCTCAACAAGCCCAAAGTCCAAGGCGTCTCGATTCCATTCAATGATGGCTGAAGTGTGGGCCCACGTCAGATCCTTGCGCAGCGTTTCGTCCTCGAAGCCTCCTGACTGGCGGTGTCTTCGACGAGCAAGACCGGATGGATTCTGGGCGGTCCGCGTACCACTAACCACTGCGTAGTACGTCACATGGTCGGGCATTGCTAAGCGCTCTCCTTACGATAATAAGGGATTTCAAGGGCTCCGGGTGGGATTGGCACAGTAGCCGTCACATGACGCTGGAATCGACTCAAGTCCTCTCTTTCCTCTGGTGAAGTTCTCGGGTCGGAGAGCTTTTCGTATGAGTGGTGGGTTCTCTGTTTTGCTTCCCAGCTGGCATGGGTATGAAACTGGATCTCAAAGGTAAGACCGCTTTCTGAATCTCGCCACTGGCTATTGATTCCCTTGTACTCCTCTCCATCCCACCTTGGTCTTCGGATGATCAGATCGAACCCGTGTTGTTCAAGATGAGACTCAGTTCCATAGACACCATCGGTATAGTGTTCGTCATCGTACTCAAATGTATATCGGACCCCATCATGAATCCTGGAGACTAAAGCGTCCACGTTTTCGTCAGGTTGAAGGGCTATTCTTTCGGCGAGCTTTTCTTTGTAGCGGTCAGGATCTTTGAGGGCGAACCGTTCCGTATCGGCGACAAGCTTGCCGTGGTCGAGTTCGGCTTCGATCCGGCGCATGGCCGGCGTTAGGCCGTGCTCGCTGTAGTTGCCTGCGGCGTCTCGTCCTTCTGTTTGACAGCAATGAATGAGCCCTCGATCGGCGGCACGGGCTTGCTCCGGCGTCAGATGCGAGCCTTTCCAGTCCCACGAGCAGTCGGAGGCGGTGCGGGGCTGGTCGGATAACTCTTGGTCGGCGGGGGAGTCCGATTCGTCGGGGAGAGGGAGTTCGTATTTGGCGAGGTCGGGAGGTGCGGGCTTGCGGGAGCCGTCGTCGCGATAAGGGGACGACGGATGGTTGAGAGGTAGTCGCTCCAGGCGGCGCTGCAGGTCATCCGGGCGCACTTGGGTCTCGCGGGGGTCATCTAGGGAGCGGGGGCGTGTTTCGTCGGGGGCTCGCCCCTGCTCGGCCAGATAGTCCTGAGGCTCCGCCACGCCGCTGCCTTCCGCACGTTCGGTGACCGCGCCATCGTAACCGGCTACCGGTCTGGATGTCGGACTTGTGCGGTCGGCCAGAGATTGAGAAGCGATGAGTGCGTCCAGAACGCCGGCAATGGCGGCCACGGCGGCGGTCGGTGGTGTACGGAGACTGGCCCAGTATCGAAGCTCGGTGTACCCGTCCTCATCTGCGATGACTTCAACATCGCGGTAGCTCCCTGGATGCAGGGTTGCGGTCAGGTCTGTTCCGATGCGGGTCCGGTGCAGCCGCGTTACCAGGCCTATTCGAGTAAGACCGGCCGCAATCTCGTGCAGTCGCGCGGCACCCGCGCTGTGCGGTCCGCTGGGTATCGTCATCGGCTGCTCTCCTCCGCACGGTCTATGCCAATGACCGCCCAGACGATCTTGCCGCCGTCGCGGGGACGGTAGAAGCCCCAGCGGTCGCTAAGCAGAGAGACGATTTGCAGCCCGCGTCCGGTCTCGGCATCGGGCGCATGCGGCCGTAGATCCGGCGCTGCGACCGAAGCATCCCAGACCTGAACGATCAGGCACTCATGGCTTGCCAGTATGTCCACCACTATGGGTTGGCTTTCGGTGAGCGACGAGGAGGCATTCAGTGCGTTGGTCGCCAATTCGCTGATGATCAGCTCAGCCACGTCCGTCACTTGGCCAAGGTTCCATTTCTGGAGGATGACCCTGGTGTGCAGTCGGGCACAGGGAACGGCACTCGGGAGCGGGCCAAGTTCGAGCCGGCTCACCATGGGCCATCGAGAGGCCTCATGAGGAGGACCAGCATCGTTTCCAGTAATGCTCGCGCGCAATCCCAGCGCGGCAGGCTGTGGTCTGCCTGAGGTCATGAAGCCACGCTAGAGCATCTTGTACTCAACGTCTATAAACGTATAGAACAAGTCTGAACGAACCTGACTGGTAGAGACGTTTGCGCTGGTCAGTAACGTCTAGATCATGGCCGATGAGATCGACAGGTGGGATCCCGAGCCGGTGTACCTGCAGCTCGCGGCGATCCTGCGCGGCCAGATCCAGCGAGGGGAACTGGTGCCCCGGCAGCCGCTCCCATCAGAGTCCTACCTGACCGGTCGGTATGGGGTATCGCGCGGGACAGCGCGGCGGGCCGTCGAGGTGCTCAGGGACGAAGGGCTGGTGCGCACGATCCCGCAGCGTGGAACCTACGTCGTGGAGTCCGAGAAGCGCTGAGAGAAGACGTCTCGGCTGGACTGAGCCAGAGCGTCCAGGATCTGCGGGTTCGCCAGCGGCCATCGGCCCCGCCGCCCGCCCCGCCCCCTCCTGTGGGTGCGGTGTTCTCGCCCCGGTGGTCCAGGGCCCAGAGGGCCAAGTCGCGGACGGTCTCGAACGAGCGGAGGCCGAACTCGGCCACCAGGCCGTTGAGCGGCGGAGCGGCACGGGGTTCGGCGAGCGCGTCTAACCCGAGTTGGCTCAATTTAGTGCGCAGATCGGCTGACGTGGCCCGGGGCAGCCATGCGTATGCGGCGAAGTCGCTCATATCCTCAGGGCGTGAACCCTCACCTGAGCGGCTACTGCTCCCTTGAGCGCATCGTGTTGATCCCCGCCTACAAGGAGGATCTGTACGGCCCCGCGATCGACGATCCGGAGTCCCTGGTCGTCTGCCCAGTCTCAATGCCAGACACCGACCTTGGCACGGTGGTGATCCGTCTGCTGCGCGACCAGCGTCCCCGTGACTTCGAGATGGGCTTCCGGGGGGAAGCCCACAGGCAGCGGCTTGCGGCCAGGCGCAAACTGCTGTGCAAGGCATTCGGCGTTAAGGCAGCAAAGGACTGGCTCGGCGGGTCTACGTACGTGAGCATTGTCGCCACGGGCGGCAACATCACGGCCGCCGCGTGGCGGCGCGACGGCAAGCAAGACGCATGGTCAGGCCAGAAAGGTGACCCGGTCGGCACTGCCTCACTTTCAGACCCGGCCAAAGTCGGCTCCACTATGCACCGTATGCTCGCGCTGCGTCTGCCGCCGATCCGATGACATCACCGGCAGCGCATGCAGGGCCACGATCGAACCTCACGGCTCAGGATTAGTGCGCAGTTTCCGCTGCCAGGAACTGTGAATCACCAGGTCAGAGCACCGCGTCAGCCGAGAGTCCGGGATTGTGAGCCAAGTCGGGAACGAGCCGAGGCCGAACTCGGCCACCAGGCGGTTGAGCGGGGGAGCGGCACGGGGTTCGGCGAGCGCGTCTGACCGGAAACAACCACCGCATGGAGGGCAGCAGCCAGCCGCCCCGCGCGGCGCGACTGGCGGGGCAGCGCCCGGCCTGGGGGAATGCGGTTAGTGCTGGTGACACCTCCGGCGGTGATCAGTGATGCCCTGGTTACGTTCAGCTATGTGGTTCAGGCGGCCGGGTCGATCGGGGTGAGGGTGACCTTCATGCCGGGGTTGAGCCGTTCGATCTCACGGATCCTGGAACGGGTGTGGCGCTGGGGGTTCGCCGGGCTGTAGTAGCCCGCGCCGAGGTCGGTGAAGCGGGCGGCGCGGTCGCCGATGAGGAGCCAGGCGATCTCGCAGATGACCCGGGAGACCGCGACGATGCCTTTCTGCTTGCCGCGGCGCCGGGCGGTCCGCCGGTACTGCTCGCCGAGGCGGGTATCGGTCCGGGACGCGGCCATCACGCACTGGCCGAGGGCGCCGCGCAGGTAGGGGTCGCCCTTGCCGGTACGGCCCGGCTTTGCGCTGTTGCCGGACTGGATGGTGCGCGGGGTCAGCCGGGCCCACGCGGCGGCGTGCCCGGCGGTGGGGAACACCGACATGTCCGTGCCGAGCTCGGCGATGATGACCTGGGCGTTGCGCCTGCCGACTCCAGTGATCTCATCGAGCCGTTCCACCAGGCCCAGCACGGCTGCGGCCGTGCTAGCGCAGCCGGGCGCGTGCCCGCCGCCGATCAGCCCGCAGGCGGTGCAGGCCGGCGCCACCCCGGGGATGGACGCCAGCTGCTGCTCGATCCGGGCGTCCAGGCGGGCGATCTCGTCGTTGATCGTGTCGATCAGCCGCAGGTGCGTGGCGATCTCGAAGGCGTGCACCTCACGGAACCGGCCGGTAAGCGCGGCCTCCAGCTGAGCCGGGCTGGCCTTGAGCCGCCGGTCGCCGAGCGCGGCCAGCGCGGCGGGGCTGCGCTCGCCGGCGACCAGGGCGTCCAGGAACCGCCGCCCGCTCAGCCCGAACAAGTCGGAGATCACGACCGAGATCTTCAGCAGAGCGTCCTCGAGGATCTTCTCGACCCGGTTCTGGTGCCGGACCTGGTCTTGGGCCAGCCGGGACCGGGTGCGGGTCAGCGACCGCAGATCCCGGACTGCCTCCGGCGGCACGAACGAGCGGCGCAGCATCCCCCGCTCGTTCAGCTTGCACAGCCACACGCAGTCTTCCCGGTCGCTTTTGGCCCGCCCGGGCAGGTGCTTGGTGTCCTTGGCGTTGACCAGCCACACCTGCAGGCCGGCCGCCTCGGCTAGGTAATACCAGACACGCCAGTAGTCGGAGGTGCTCTCGAGCACCAGCCGCTGAATGCCCTGGCACCGCAAGTGGTCCATCAGCGCAACCACCGCGTCATAGGTGGCCTCGGCCCGCCACACCGTCTGACGCCGGCGGTCCGGCCGGCTCCCCGGCACCCGGGTGCACACCATCCCGAACCCCTTGGCGACATCGATCGCGGCCGCGTACGTCACCACCTCGACACGGTCCTCGGCCACCTCCGCGCCGTCATCGCCCGGCTGAGACGCCGCGGCCGGCGACCCCGGCGCGGCGTCCATGGTCATGTTCTTCTTCCTTGCGGCCATCGCGGCCTCGCCTTCCTCATCAACCGGCAGGGACGAGGCTGCCCGGGGGGCGGCGCAGGAAAAACCGAATCTGATCGGCGTGCTCGAGGCGACAGTACCCAGCCCACGTGATCGCCCCCAGCGCCAGACTAACTTCCGGGCACGAAGCACCAAGGAGCAAACGGCGTCACAGGCAGCACGCCGCGATCATCGCCCGCACCGGCCCCGCCTGCCACCCGGACAGCACAACCAAACCGCAACCCCGCCGACACCAGCGCTGGACACCGGCCACATCCTCGGCCACCCTGGAACCGGTCACGGCGCCGGCCGGCGCACGGGCAGCACACCCACCGCCAGACACGCCGGCCCGTGACCGCCCGCACCCCGTCGGCAGCCCCACGTTTCGCGGGAACCTCACGCCGCAAGACCCCCGGACTAACTTGTTCCACCTGCTCGTTCCACCTGCTCGCGCAGCTACGCGAGGGCGGCGTCGTTCTGGGCAAGCGGGCCGCGTTGGGCCGCGCGAGGTCTTCTCGGGTTCCAGAACCGGCAGCGACCGGGAGGTATGGCGCGGCTGCCGAACGGCCGAGTCTCCGGGCGAGGCGGCGCAACCTCCGGAGTACGGTCTCAGCCCGGCGGCTGGGCGGCGCGGTAGCGCAGGCCGTCCATGAACAGGTCGAGGATCCGGCCGGCCTGGGCCGCGTGCGCCGTATCCACGGTTGCCAGGGACACCCCGTTCAGGCTGGCCAGCACGTCGGACGGCTGGACGTCGGAGCGCAAAGTCCCCGCGGCCGCGCCGACGTCCAGCAGCGCCGTGATCGCGGCGAGCAGCCGGCCGCGGCTCTCGGAGAACGGGTTCCCGCCGGACGCGATCACCGCGCGCAGCGCGTCGGCCATGCCGCGCTTGGTGGTCATGTAGTCCACGAACCGGTCCATCCAGATGCGCGTTGCCCGGTCCGGTGGCTCGGCCCGCAGCAGGTCCGGCACCGCGTCGCACAGCCGGGCGAGTTCGCTGCGGTATGCAGCCTCGATCAGCGCCTCGCGGGTGGGGAAATGGCGGTACAGCGTGCCGATGCCCACACCAGCGTCCCGTGCGATCGCCTCCAGCGTGACCTCCGGCCCGCCGCGGGAGAGCTCGCGCACGGCAACGTCGAGGAGCTTGTCCCGGTTGCGCTGGGCGTCGGCGCGCAGCGGCCGGGCGCTGGTTGCCGTCACGGGTCCTCCCAGTTTGGTAAGCGGAGGAGTCTCCGGTTAGGCTGGAGAAACCGGAGGAACCTCCGGTTCAATGCTACCGCAGACGGGACTCACCATGACTGGACACGCACCCATCACTACCGGGTTCACCGCCGGCTCAACCGCCGCCGAGGTCGTGGACGGCATCGATCTCACCGGCCGGCGCGCGGTCGTGACCGGCGGGGCGTCCGGCATCGGGATCGAGACCGCGCGGGCTTTGGCCGGCGCGGGCGCCGAGGTGACCCTGGCCGTGCGCAACCTCGAGGCGGGGGAACGGGCCGCCGACGACATCATCGCCACCACGGACAACAAGCAGGTCCTGGTCGCGCCGCTCGACCTCGCCGACCGTGCCTCGGTGGCCGCGTTCACCAGCGCCTGGGAGGGCCCGTTGCACATCCTGGTCAACAACGCCGGGGTGATGGCGTGCCCGGAGGCGCGCACCCCGGAGGGCTGGGAGATGCAGTTCGCCACCAACCACCTCGGCCACTTCGGCCTCGCGACAGGACTGCACCGGGCGCTCGCGGCAGCGGGCGGGGCCCGGGTCGCCTCGGTCAGCTCGTCCGCGCACCTGCGCTCCCCGGTCGTGTTCGACGACATCCACTTCCGGGTGCGCGAGTACGAGCCGTGGGCCGCGTACGGCCAGTCCAAGACGGCGAACGTGCTGTTCGCGGTCGAGGCGAGCAAGCGCTGGGCGGCCGACGGGATCACGGTCAACGCGCTCATGCCCGGCGCCATTCGGACCGGCCTGCAGCGCTACGTCACAGAGGCCGACCTGGACCGGCTGCGCGCCCAGGCCGGCAGCGAGCCGACCCACTGGAAGACGCCCGAGCAGGGCGCGGCCACCTCGGTCCTCGTGGTCACGTCGCCGCAGCTCAACGACATCGGCGGCCGGTACTTCGAGGACTGCAACGAGGCGGGGCCGAACCGGCCGGGCAGCCGGCGGGGCGTCGCCGCGTACGCGCTGGACCCGGACGCGGCCGCCCTGCTGTGGCAGGTCTCCGTCGACCTGCTGGCCTCGTAGCGGGCAACGGCGGCGGACCTCGCGCGGCCGGTCCGCGCAACCCAGCCGCCGGCCGCCGGCTGCGGCCGAACCGCCTGCCCCTGCGGCTGCCACGACGCCCGGCGCACCGCAACTCGCGCAACCGGAATGTCGCCGGCCGGTGGCATGGTGGCAGCCGTGACTTCCGGGAGGCACTATGAGTGTTGTGACCCTCACGGACGCCTGGCCGAAACCGGGAGAGCCGTTCACGGTCAACGACCTGGACCGGATGCCCGACGACGGGCACCGTTACGAGCTGCTTGACGGGACGCTGATCGTGAGCCCGGCGCCCGGGCCGCCGCATCAGCGGGTGGCGGCAGTGCTAGTAGTCCTCCTTGAGCTGGCATGCCCCGAGGAGCTTGTTGTCTTCCCGAACGTGGGCGTCCGTATCGGCCCGCGCAGCGCGCTGGAGCCGGATGTGGTGGTGGCACGGGCCGCTGACGTGAGCGGTGCCCGCCTGGCGAGGCCGCCGCTGCTGGTGGCGGAGATCCTGTCGCCGGATTCCGCGCTGCGGGACCTCAACCTGAAGAAGGCCGCCTACGAGAGGTTCGGCATCCCCTCTTACTGGGTCATCGACCCCGACCTGGGTCAGCCAAGCCTCCGGGCGTTCGAGCTGGTGAACGGCGAATACCGGGAGGAGCCACAGGCGGCAGGGGACGTGCCGTTCCGCGCTGAGCGGCCGTTCCCCGTGGAGATCGTGCCGTCCCGCCTCGTGGCCAAGCTGCGCGCCCGGTAACGCGCAGAGTTTCCCGCGCCCGCATGCGCTGATTTCCTGCGCCCTTCCCGCGCGCGCGGGCGCCGGCCGGCTAGTCGTTGTCTTGGTGGTGGCGGATGCTCTGCGGCTCCGCCGTCCAGATCACCCACGCGGTCCACGACTGTGCGGTGTCGCTGCCCGGGATCTTGGACGGCCCGGTGATGTACAGGCCCTCGCGCTGGAAGTTGCCACGGGAGGCGTAGCAGCCGCCGACCGGGCGGAAGTTGACGTCACATACGTTGTTGCCGGTGACCTGCATCAGCGTCTGGGCCTCCGGGCTGAAGGTCCGCACCATGTACTGGTTGAACCCGGGCAGCCCGTTCGTGCCGGTGCAGCGGACCACCCTGTGCCCTGCGCTGCTGCACGGCTTCCACGGCGTGCCGACCTCGTTGCCGTTGGGCAGGGCCCACCCGGCGTGCACGTAGACGTAGCCCTGTACACCGTTGTAGGTCACCGTGATGGGGTCCTTGCCCTTCAGCCGGTTGCCGACCGCGCAGGTGCCGTTCGGGAACCCCAGCGCCCCCCTGGACCTGTTGGGGGGGTTCCCGCGAGCGTAGCCACCGCAGAACACCGTGGTCGGCGAGACGGTGATGGTGCGGTAGGTCTGGATGGTGTTGATCGAGACCGCGGTGCTGCCGCTGTGCCCGCCGGGCGGCGGATCCTTGGCGGTGACCGCCTTGCCCACGTGGATGACCAGGAAGCCGCCGACGACGATCGCGGCGATCACGAGCAGGTTACGCATGCGTGCCTCCGTATTCATCGGCGGGGCCGTAACCGGCCGCGTCACGCTCCACCCGGACGCGGAACCCGGACCTGCGCACGACCAGCGCCACGGCCGCCAGCACGATCACGATCAGCAGGGCCCAGAGGGTCTGGGTGAACACCGACCACCAGAACCCGGGCGCCGGGTCGGCCGCCACCCGGAACTCCAGCAGGGTCGCGGCGGCCGCGCCGAGGTTCGCGTGCCCGACGGACAGCCGCCCGGAGGCGATGGCCACGATGTCGCTCACGTAGGCGCCGGGCTTGGCGCCCGTCGGCACCACCAGTTCGAGGGGGATGCGGATCGCGTGGTGCGGTGCGAGCTGCACCGACGCCATCCCCGGCTGGACCCAGGACGGGGGCACGGCCCGGCCGCCGCCCCGCGGGTCGCGCTGAACCACGACCCGGATCGACTCGGGCCGGGTCCCGGCGTTGACCACCGACACGCCCGGCAGCGCTACGCTCTGGCCAGGATGCGCCACCCCGGACAGGCGGACCGGGCCCGGCTGGATCCCGACCCCTATGCTCGCCTGCGCGGCCTGCGGGAGCGCCACCAGGGCGCCGGCGAGCACGGCGGGCACCAGCGCGCCTAATAGCCCCCGCAGGTGCATGAGCCCGCCTCGCGTTCCGCTTGTCCTGCCCGGCACGTTCGCTTGTCCTACCGGCATTGTCCTACCCGGAAACCGGTGCCCACATTGACGGCTGAGGCACCACATGCGCCTCAGGCGTTGCGTGTTACGGATTGTCATGCTGTCATCGTGAATGGTCAAGGCCCGGGCGGGGCAGAGGGACCCGGCGAAGGCCCCAAAGACGGCTGGGCGGTCGGGCGGTTTAGCTTGACGTCGAGAGACTTTGTTCCTACGGTGGAAGCAGGGATAGCTCGACATCAAGATACTTTGAGCCCCGGATCGGTATCCCGGGAGACTGCGGCAGGATGCTAAGGACACCGCGCGAAGAGCACCTCAGTAGGAGGAGGCGAGCCACGCCATGACGGCGAACAGCTTCGGGAGCCGGGCCACGCTGCGAGCCGGCGAGACCGAGCACGTGATCTACCGGCTGGACGCGGTCAAGGGGGCGGACAGCCTGCCGTTCAGCCTCAAGGTGCTGCTGGAGAACCTGCTGCGCAACGAGGACGGCAGGCAGGTCACGGCCGGCCACATCAGCGCGCTCGCGGAGTGGGACCCGGCCGCCGAGCCCGCGACCGAGATCCAGTTCATCCCGGCCCGCGTCATCCTCCAGGACCTCACCGGCGTCCCCGCCGTCGTCGACCTGGCCGCCATGCGTGAAGCTATGCGCGGCCTGGGCGGCGACCCGGCCAAGATCAACCCGCTGGTGCCGGCCGAGCTGGTCATCGACCACTCGGTGGTGGCGGACGTGTTCGGCCGCCCGGATGCGTTCGACCGCAACGTCGACCTGGAGTTCCAGCGCAACAGGGAGCGGTTCGCGTTCCTGCGCTGGGGGCAGCAGGCGTTCAGCCGGTTCAAGGTCGTGCCGCCGGGCACCGGCATCGTGCACCAGGTCAACATCGAGTACCTGGCCCGGGTCGTGATGACCCACGACGGCGCCGCCTACCCGGACACCTGCGTCGGCACCGACTCGCACACCACCATGCAGAACGGCCTCGGCATCCTGGGCTGGGGCGTCGGCGGCATCGAGGCCGAGGCGGCCATGCTCGGCCAGCCGATCAGCATGCTGATCCCCAAGGTGGTCGGGTTCCGGCTCACCGGCGAGCTGCCGGACGGCGCCACCGCCACCGACCTGGTGCTCACCATCACCGAGATGCTCCGCCGGCACGGCGTGGTCGGCAAGTTCGTCGAGTTCCACGGCGAGGGGGTGGCCGCGGTGCCCGTGGCCAACCGGGCCACGATCGGCAACATGAGCCCCGAGTTCGGCTCCACCTGCGCGATCTTCCCGATCGACGACGAGACGCTGACGTACCTGCGGCTCACCGGCCGGCCGGCGGACCGGGTCGCGCTGGTCGAGGCGTACGCCAGGGAGCAGGGCCTGTGGCACGACCCGCGGCGGGGCGCCCGGTACTCCGAGGAGCTGTCGCTCGACCTGGGCACGATCGTCCCGTCGCTGGCCGGCCCGAAGCGGCCGCAGGACCGGGTGGCGCTCGCCGACGCCAAGGCCGCGTTCCGCGAGGCTCTGGGGTCTTACGTGCAGCTGGACCGGCTGGACGGTGAGATCGCGGACACCTTCCCCGCGTCCGATCCGTTCGCACCCAACCGGGAGAACGGCGACGAAGCCCAGGCCAGCCCGCCCGCCGGGGACACCGCCGCGGACCGGGCGTCCACGCCGATCGAGGTCACTCTGGAGGACGGCACCACTACCTCGGTCGACCACGGCTCGGTGGTGATCGCGGCGATCACCTCGTGCACCAACACCTCCAACCCATCGGTGATGGTCGGTGCCGCGCTGCTGGCCCGCAACGCGGTGGAGGCAGGGCTGGCGCGCAAGCCCTGGGTGAAGACCACGCTGGCGCCCGGCTCCAAGGTGGTCATGGACTACTACGACCGGGCCGGCCTGCTGCCCTACCTGGACAAGCTCGGCTTCAACCTGGTCGGCTACGGCTGCACCACCTGCATCGGCAACTCCGGCCCGCTTCCCGAGGCGATCAGCCAGGCGGTCGCGGACAACGACCTGGCGGTCGTCTCCGTGCTGTCCGGAAACCGCAACTTCGAGGGGCGGATCAACCCGGACGTCAAGATGAACTACCTGGCGTCCCCGCCGCTGGTCGTGGCGTACGCGCTCGCCGGCACGATGGACATTGACATGCAATACGATCCGCTCGGCAGCCGTGGCGACGGGACGCCGGTGTACCTGCGGGATATCTGGCCGTCGCCGGCCGAAGTCGCCGAGGTGGTCAGGTCCGCGGTGGCCGCCGAGATGTTTTCCCACGACTACGCGGACGTGTTCGAGGGCGACGACCGCTGGCGTGCGCTGCCGGTGCCCGAGGGTGACACGTTCGCCTGGGACCCCGGCTCCACCTACGTGCGCCACCCGCCGTACTTCGACGCGATGACCGCCGAGCCGGAGCCGGTCGCCGGCATCCACGGTGCCCGGGTGCTCGCCATGCTCGGCGACTCGGTGACCACCGACCACATCTCGCCGGCCGGCGCGATCAAGACCGACAGCCCGGCGGGCCAGTACCTCACCGGGCACGGCGTGGAACGGCGTGACTTCAACTCCTACGGCTCCCGGCGCGGCAACCACGAGGTGATGATCCGCGGCACGTTCGCCAACATCCGGCTGCGCAACCAGCTCGCCCCCGGCACCGAGGGCGGGGTGACCGTGAAGCTGCCCGGCGGTGAGCAGATGAGCATCTACGACGCGTCGCGGCGCTACGCCGGCGAGGGAACCCCGCTGATCGTGCTCGGCGGCAAGGAGTACGGCTCCGGCTCGTCACGGGACTGGGCCGCCAAGGGCACGCTGCTGCTCGGGGTCCGCGCGGTGCTGGCCGAGTCGTTCGAGCGGATCCACCGGTCCAACCTGATCGGCATGGGCGTGCTGCCGCTGCAGTACCGGCCGGGGGAGTCCGCGGCGTCGCTCGGGCTGACCGGCCGCGAGACCTACGACGTCGTGGGCGTGGAGGAGATGAACTCCGGGCCGGTGCCGCGCGAGGTGACCGTCAGTGCCGACGGGCGGGAGTTCCGGGCGGTCGTCCGGATCGACACCCCGGGCGAGGCCGAGTACTTCCGGCATGGCGGGATCATGCAGTACGTTCTTCGTTCACTGCTGGCCCGTGATTCACACTGATCCCGGCTGGCGGAACGCACGGCTCGCGGTAGCACAGATCGCGCGGGAGAACAGGTAACGTAACCGGAAATGCCCGAGATGTTATTTTTGCACCGCTGGCCAGGGGCTGATCGCGCGGCTCCATGGCCAGGCGGTAACGTGGCCGGAGATGTCCGAGCCCGCTGTGCGCCCCGTCCCGGCCAAGGCAAGGACCGGTGGCCGCAACTGGGCCTTCGCGCTGTTCGTGACCGGCATTCTCGCGCTCGCGTTCAACCTGCGCGGCGCGATCGCCGGGCTGCCCCCGGTCTTTCCGGAGCTGGCTTCGGCGCTGCACTTGTCCCCGGCGGCGGTCGCGCTACTGGCGGCCGCCCCCGTGCTGTGCTTCGGTGTGTTCTCGTTCGTGGCCGCCCCGCTGGCCCGCCGGTTCGGCGAGGAGCGGGTGCTGCTGGCCTCGCTGGTGCTGCTCGCTGCGGGGCTGCTCGCGCGCGGCGGCTGGCCCGGGCCGATGCTGTTCCCCGGCACGGTGCTGGCCGGCGCCGCGATCGCGGTGATGAACGTGCTGCTGCCCAGCCTGGTCAAGCGGCGCCGCCCGGAGCAGGCCGGCCTGCTGATCGGCGTGTACCTGCTAGCCATGGTCGCTGGGGCGATCCTCGCCTCGCTGATCGCGGTGCCGGTGTACCAGTCCTCCGGCTCGGCCCGGCTGGCCCTGGGCCTGTGGGTGCTGCCGGCGCTGGCCGGGGCGCTGGCATGGCTGCCGCAGTGGCGGTTCCGGACCATACCGGCCGGCCCGCACGGCGGCCCATCGGGCGCCCCGCCGCTGGTGAAGGTGTCCAGGCACGCGCTCGCCTGGCAAGTCATGGGCTACATGGGGCTGCAGAGCCTGATTTATTACTCGGCGCTCTCGTGGCTGCCGGTCATGCTGAGGGACCGGGGCGCGGGAGCGGAACACGCGGGCAGCCTGCTCGCCCTGATGAACTTCGGTAACGCGGTCACCGCGCTGCTGGTCCCGACGTTCGCCCAGCGGGCCAGGGACCAGCGGTGGCTGATCGGCGCCACGGCGATCGTCACCGCCGCGGGGGTCGCGGGGATATGGTTCGCGCCGCTGCCCGGCGCGCCCGCCTGGACCCTGCTGCTCGGCCTGGGCCAGGGCTCCGCGCTGGGCCTGTCGATCTACTTCACCGCCGCCCGGGCCCCCGACTCGGTGACGGCCGCCTCGCTGTCGGCGTTCACCCAGGGCGGCGGGTACCTGGTGGCGACGGCCGGCCCGCTCATCGTCGGCTTCCTGCACGCGGCGACCGGCACCTGGACCGCGTCCGTCCTGGTGATGCTGGCCGTGATCGCCGTCGAGGGCATCGTCGGCTGGCCGACCGCCCGCCCCCGCACCCTGCCCGCCGCGCCCGTCCCCTAAAGCCTGCGCCACCCCGCCAAGCCCGCGCCACCCCGCCTGCCCGGCCTCCAAGGGGCATGGGCGTGGCAAGGAGGCCCCTCTACGGGCATCAGCCTTGCATTCGTGCCCGTGGGGCTGGCGCCGGTGGGGGGTGTGATGAACGCCACCCGCCAAGCCCGCGTCACAGCACCCTGCCCGGCTTCGGAGGGCATGGGCGTGGCAACGAGGCCCCTCTATGGGCATCGACCTCGCATTCATGCTCTATGGGCATCGACCTCGCATTCATGCCCGTGGGTGTGCGGGGTGCGGCCGGTGCCAGGTGTGCGCGGGGTGCGGGGCTGGTGCCCGTGGGGTGTGATGAACGCCATGAGGTGCGGCGCGGCGCGCGCGGGTAGCGTCGGGGCCAGCCATGCACGCCGACATCGCCGTGATCGCCGCCGCCGGGCTGTTCGTCGCCCTCGGCGGGTTCGTGCAGAGCGGTGTCGGGCTGGGGCTCGGCCTGATCGGCGCGCCGATGGTGACGCTGCTCGACCCGGCGCTGATGCCGGGCTCGATGCTGGTGGCCGGGGCCAGCCTGCCGGTGCTGATCCTGGCCAGGGAGGCGCTGCACACCGACTGGCCGGGCGTGTCGTGGGCGCTGGCGGGCCGGGTGGCCGGCACCGCGGGCGGGATCTGGGTGCTCGCCGTGCTGTCGCTGCGGGCCCTCGGCATCGTGGTCGGCGGCATGGTGCTCGCCGTGGTCGCCCTGTCCATCCGCGAGGCCGTCGTGCCCAGGAACCGCGTCACGCTGGTCACCGCGGGGGTGATCTCCGGGGTGACCGGCACCGCCACCTCGATCGGCGGCCCGCCCGTGGCGCTGCTGTACCAGGACCAGAGCGGCCCCCGGGTGCGGGCGACCCTGTCGGTGTTCTTCTCCGTGGGCAACAGCCTCGCGCTGTGCGCGCTCGCGCTCACTGGCCACCTGCCGGGGCGGGACGTGCTGGCCGGCCTGGTGTTCGTCGGGTGTGCCGCGGCCGGCTTCGCGGCCGCCGCCGGGCTGCGCCGGTTCCTCGACGCCGGGCGCACCCGGGCCGCGGTGCTGGCCGCCGCTGCCGGGTCGGCGCTGATCCTGATTGCGCACAGCATCCTGGGCTGAGCGCCCCGGCGCCCGCTGCCCAACGGCCGCGGCCGGGCGGACCTTCGGGGGCTCCGCGGCGCCCTTGCCATCCTGGGCGCAGGTAACTTACCGATCACCAGTAGCGTGGGCACGTCGCCCCCGGGGAGGTTGCCGCATGCTCGTGGCCGGCGTGGATTCCTCGACCCAGTCCACCAAGGTGATCTTGTGCGAGGCGGAGGACGGCACCATCGTGGGCCGGGGCAGCGCCCCGCACCCCGGCGGCACCGAGGTCGACCCCCTGGCCTGGCGGTACGCGCTGCAGCAGGCCGGGGAGGAACTGCTGTCCCGGGCGGATGCCGTCGGGATCGCCGGGCAGCAGCACGGCATGGTCGTGCTCGACGAGAACGCCGAGGTGATCCGGCCCGCGCTGCTCTGGAACGACCTGCGCTCCGCCGCCGCCGCCAGGGCGCTGGTCGAAGAGCGCGGGGCACGGTGGTGGGCGGAGCGCACGGGCAGCGTGCCAAACGCCTCGTTCACCGTGACCAAGCTGCGCTGGCTGGCCGGGCACGAGCCGGGCAACGCGGCCCGGGTGCAGGCGGTGATGCTGCCGCACGACTTCCTGACCTGGCTGCTGCTCGACGGGCCGCGGCTGGTCAAGGAGCCGGTCACCGACCGCGGCGACGCGTCCGGCACCGGGTACTTCTCGCCCGCCGACGGCGCCTGGCTGCCCGAGGTCGCCGCGGGCGCGCTGGGGCACCGGGTCGCCCTGCCCCGGGTGGCCAAGCCGGCCGAGGCCGTCGGCGAGACGGGCTGGGGCGCGGTGGTGTCGGCGGGCACCGGGGACAACATGGCGGCGGCGCTCGGCCTGGGCCTGGAGCCGGGCGAGGTCGCGGTGTCGATCGGCACCTCCGGCACCGCCTACGCGGTGACCACGGTGCCGTCCGCCGACCCCAGCGGCGCGGTCGCCGGTTTCGCCGACGCGACGGGGCGGTTCCTGCCGCTGGTCTGCACGATCAACGCCGCGCTTGTGCTTGACCGCGTGGCGGCGCTGCTCGGCACGGATGCGGCCGGGCTGGCCGCACGGGCGCTGGCCGCGCAGCCCGGTGCCGGCGGGCTCACCCTGCTGCCCTACTTCGACGGGGAACGCACGCCGGTCCGGCCCGGCGCCACCGGCGTGCTGCGGGGCCTGACCACCCACAACGCCACGGCCGAGAACCTGGCCCGTGCCGCCGTGGAGGCGGTCCTCGCCTCGCTGGCCGACGTGGCGAGCCTGCTGCACCCCGGCGGCGCGCGGCCGCGCCGGGTGCTGCTCGTTGGCGGCGGCGCCCGGTCGCAGGCGGTCCGCGCGGCGGCACCGGGCATCTTCGGCTGCCCGGTGGACGTGCCGGATCCGGAGGAGTACGTGGCGCTCGGCGCGGCCCGCCAGGCGGCCTGGGCGCTGGCCGGCACCCCGGGCCCGCCCGCCTGGCCGCGCCGCCCCGCCCAGCGCTACGAGGGCCCCGCCGAGCCCGCCATCCTGGACCGCTTCACCGCGCTGAGGGACGCCACGGTCACCTGGGACGAGGTGGCACCGGATGAGAATTGACCCCGGGCCACGGCCGCGCCCGGGGCCCGGGCCGGCCGCCGGCCATCGTTCAGCAGGAAGGAACGCCGCGCCGCGACCACAGCTGCGTGCCGGGGTGCGCCAGCGGGCGGCCACGCGGCGGAAAGGAACGTGTGAGCCATGACCGCAGACGCGTACACGCCCGTCCCGGCCGACAAGTTCTCGTTCGGCATCTGGACGGTGGGCTGGCAGGGGGTGGACGTGTTCGGCCCCGCGGTCCGGCCGCCGATGCGCGCCGACCGCGCCGTGCGCAAGCTCGCCGAACTCGGCGCCTACGGGGTCAACTTCCACGACAACGACGTGTTCGACTTCGGCGCCGGCCCGGGGGAGCGGGACGCGCGGATCGCGGACTTCAAGCGGGCGCTCGTCGGCACCGGGCTGGTGGAGAACACGGCGCCTACGGGGTCAACTTCCACGACAACGACGTGTTCGACTTCGGCGCCGGCCCGGGGGAGCGGGACGCGCGGATCGCGGACTTCAAGCGGGCGCTCGTCGGCACCGGGCTGGTGGTGACCACCGCGACCACCAACCTGTTCTCGCACCCGATGTTCAAGGAGGGCGCGTTCACCGCCAACGACCGGGACGTGCGGCGGTTCGCCCTCGCCAAGGTCATGCGCAACCTGGATCTCGCGGCCGAGCTGGGCGCCGGGGTCTACGTGTGCTGGGGCGGCAGGGAGGGCGCCGAATCCGGGGCCAGCAAGGACGTCCGCGCCGCGCTGGACAGGTACAAGGAGGCGTTCGACGTCCTCGGCGCTTACGTCCTGGACCACGGCTACGGCCTGCGGTTCGCCATCGAGCCCAAGCCGAACGAGCCGCGCGGCGACATCCTGCTGCCCACGGCCGGGCACGCGCTGGCGTTCATCAACGAGCTAGAGCACCCGGAGATCGTCGGCATCAACCCCGAGGTCGGGCACGAGGAGATGGCCAGCCTCAACTACGCGCACGCGATCACCCAGGCGCTGTGGCACGGCAAGCTGTTCCACATCGACCTGAACGGGCAGAACGGCCCAAGGTACGACCAGGACCTGCGGTTCGGCGCCGGCAACGCGCGCGGCGCGTTCTGGGTGGTGGACGCGCTGGAGGCCGGCGGGTACGACGGGCCGGTGCACTTCGACTACAAGCCGCCGCGCACCGAGGACGACGACGGGGTGTGGGAGTCGGCCGCCGCGTGCATGCGCAACTACCTGATCCTGCGGGACAAGGTCCGGGCGTTCCGCGCCGACCCCGAAGTCAAGGCGGCGCTCGCCGCGGCCCGGGTGGGCGAGCTTTCCGAGCCCACCCTGGCGGCGGGGGAGACCTGGCGGGACGTGGCAGGGTTCACCCCGGACATCGAGGCGCTGGCCGCCCGGGGCATGGCGTTCGAGCGCCTCGACCAGCTCGCGCTCGAGCACCTGTACGGCGTGCGCTAGCGGCGGACCGCGCGCTGGCCGCGGCTACGCGGTTCGTTCGCGGCCGCGCGTGCCGCTGCGGCGCGGAATAATCCGTTTGCCCAGCTTGTTGCCGGGGGGCTACGGTCAAGAGACCCCCGATTCCGCCGCCGGCGGTTCAGACCCGCGTGCCAGGCACGCATGTACCCGAAACGGATGACCTGCCATGCTGGCCCGCCGGTTCCCCGTGCTCGCCCACCGCGACTTCCGGCTGCTCCTCGCGGACCGGCTGCTCGCGCCGGGAGCCTTCGCGTTCTCCCTGGTCGGGGTGTCGTTCGCGGTGCTGGACGCGACCGGGTCCACCGCGGACCTGTCCTACGTGCTCGCCGCGCAGATCCTCCCGTCGCTGGTGTTCGCCCTGGTCGGCGGGGTGTTCGCGGACCGGTTCGCGCCGCAGCGGGTCATCGTCGCGGCCAACCTGATGATCGCGGCCGGCGAGGGCGGGTTCGGCCTGCTGGTCCTGCTCGGCCAGCCGCGGCTGTGGCAGATGATCGCCCTGGAGACGCTCAGCGGCGCCGGCATGGCCGTGTTCTATCCCGCCTCGCAGGCGCTGCTGCCCCGGCTCGTGCCGGACAGCGTCCTCCAGGAGGCCAGCGCCATGAGCAGGCTGGCGATGAACGCGGCGCAGATGGCCGGCGCCGCGATCGCGGGCGTGTTCGTGGCCGCGGCCGGGCCGGGCTGGGCGCTGGCCACCTGCGGGATCGGCATGCTCGGCACGGTGCCGCTGCTGCTGGCCATCCGCGCCCCCGGCGCCGAGCGCACGCAGGCCCCCAGCGTGCTCGGCGAACTGCGGGAAGGCTGGTCGGCGTTCGCCTCCCGCCGCTGGCTGTGGGCCACCACGATGCAGTACAGCGTGGTCCTCGCCGCCTGGTACGGCGCGTTCCAGGTACTGGGGCCCGTGGTTGCCCGGGCGCACCTGGGCGGCCCGGCGGCGTGGGGCCTGATCACCGCGGCCGACGCGGTGGGCCTGATCGCCGGCGG
>Ga0207684_10001115_pt1 | contig 30012 bp, 27 predicted proteins | sample KBSK5501metaG_FD_184342 | JGI IMG/M metagenome (GOLD analysis project Ga0207684, IMG submission 184342) | Corn, switchgrass and miscanthus rhizosphere microbial communities from Kellogg Biological Station, Michigan, USA - KBS K5-50-1 metaG... | ecosystem: Host-associated > Plants > Roots >...
ACGCTCACGGCTGCGAGCAGCAAAGCTGCGAGCAGCGCTGCGACCACGATCCAATTCGGCTTCGAGCTCGTCACTCCTCCCTGAAAGGTCCTTCTCGCTTCCATCTCATTTCCTCGCGGTAATCGGTTTGCCGGAACGAGGTGAGAGTAGGGAGGGGTTGGGTTTGCTCCTATGCCGCGCGTCACACGCGGGATGTGACGTTCGACACGTTTGCTGTCAGACGACAGGCTTGCGCTGAATGTCCAGCTAGTCGATATTGAGGTCCTCGAAGATTCAGGCAAACCACTGCCCGCCGTTGATGTCGATCGTTTGGCCGGTCACGTATGACGCCATCGGCGACACTAGATAGAGAATTGCGTCCGCGCATTCCTGAGCAGTGCCGAGGCGCCCGAGCGGGATGCTTTTCCTGAATGTCTCCAGCATCTCGGGCGTGCTGAATCGATCATGGAACGGCGTCTCGATGACGCCCGGCGCGATCGCATTGACGCGAATGTTTCGCGGCGCGAGCTCCTTCGCCAATCCGCGCGTGAGCGTCATCACGCCTCCTTTCGCCGTGGCGTAGGCGACGGCGCCTGGCCCGCCGCCGTTTCGCGCGGAGATTGAGGAGACGTTAACGATCCGCGCGCCTTGGCCGAGGTGGGACAGCGCTGCTTTGGTCGCGAAGAAGACGCTCGAGAGATTGAGCGCAATCACCTCCTGCCACAGCTCCGCGTCCATGTCCTCGAGTGGGGTCCGGGCGATCAGCGAGCCGGCATTGTTGACCAGGATATCGACAGGGGCGCCCAGCGCCATGACCGCTCCCTCCACTGCTTTGCCCGCCCCCACGCCGTCGCGAAAATTCCCTTGCACCAGGACCGCGCGTCGCCCGTGGGATTCGACTGCTCGGGCGGTTTCCTCGGCCTCCTTGCGGCTGCTTCCGTAGTGGACCGCGACGTCGGCTCCCGCTTCCGCCAATGCGATCGCGGTCGCACGCCCAATTCCGGTGCTGGCGCCGGTGACGATTGCACGCTGGCCACTCAGGTCAATTTCCACCACGTCCTCCAGAGCAGTTCATTCAGGTCGCCGGGCGCCCGCTACGCAGCGGCGCTGGCAGTCGAGGGTAACCGCGTAGTCAGTAGTGCGGCGACCAGGGAGATTGCCGCCCCGGTCCAAAGGACAGCGTTAAGGCCGTTGCGGACAAGCAGCGCTCCAACGATGGCCCCGGCGATCGAGGAGAAATAGATCGGCAGCAACACCAGATTGAGCGTGGTGGCGCGCCGCTCCTCTGGCACGGCCGTCGCCAAGACGGCGAACACCATCGAGATCGCAGTCGCGCTCGCGGCTCCGAGCGCGACCGCACCCACCGTCAGCCACACCAGATTGGGAGCCAATGCCAGCTCGGCCAGGCTGACCGCCGCCAGGACGCAGGCCCCTGCCAGCAGGGGCCGGAATCCGTAGCGATCGCCCGCGGCGCCCGCAAGCGGCGATAGGAGCGCTCCAAGCAAAGCCGATGCACCGAAGACGATTCCGATCTGACCGGCGGCGCGGGAAGTGCTCCCGACGAGCCTCAGCACCAGAAGGGGAAGGAACGGGTTCGCGATCTGCTGCGCAAAGTAAGCGAGGCCGAAAACCCCGAAGACGATCAAGGTCACGCGTCCTGTGAGCGCCTGCCGCACCGCCGCCAGCGCGAGCCGTGTCGCCGACCCGGCCGGAGCGGGTGGCCGCGGTCCCTCACGAGCGAAGGCAAGCAGGATGACGCCCGCCGCGAGTGAGATCATCGCGTCGAACGCGAACAAGGTATGGAAGTTCAAGACGCCGTGGTCGACGAGCCAGCCGCCGGCGGCCGGGCCGAGTGCGAAACCGAGCGATGGGGTGACGCCGAAAAGGGAGATCGCGAAACCGACCCGACCTTGCGGGGTGACGGCACGAAGAGCGGTCAGCATCACCCCCGTGTTACCGAGCTGGAAGCCGACCAGAAGCAGCCCGAAGGCGGCCTCCCACCGGTTCTGGGCGATCCAGAGCACCGCGAAGACCACCATTTCCACGAATGCGCTGCGGGCGATGATCGGGATGCGCCCGTAACGCTCCGCCCAGACCCCCCAGAACGGAACCAGGGGCAGGCCGAACAGGAAAAACGCCGCATTCAGGTATCCGGTCCAGGCCGGCACCTCCGGTGGCGGCACGTGCACGGTTCCGAGGTAGAGGGGCAAGAAGCGAAAGACATGCGAAACGCTGAACGCTTCGATGGTCGACGCGATCCCAAAGAGAACCAAGAGGGCGATCCACCTAGAGGCTTTTCGGGTGTTGCCAGATGAAACCGCCTGCAAGGTAGGTGCCTCCATGCCGTTACGGAGTTAAGGGGGAATACCCAATGAAACGTGGACAACCGCTCCAGAAGTTCGTCGCAGCAACGGCCGGAGGGCTGCTTATTTCAGCAGTCGCCATCGTACAGACAGCAGCCGCCACGCCCCCGGTGACGATCGGCCCAGTCCAGGGCATGTTCTTCACGAACCCCACCAACAGCGGCGCTTTCGACCCGTCGGTACTGTTGGGCCCGCCTGTGTTCACTCAGCAATTTCCGGTGATCGGTTTCAATCCACCGGTGACTGCCATGAGCTGCTCGAACGCCACGGGCGTCGACGTGAACTCGCGACCGATTGGCGATGTCGTACCCAACCCCGACGGCACGTGCTCAGTGGTGCCGGCCATGGCTAACGGCCTTCAGGCGGGGACTGGGACACTCTCCAGTTTTCAAGCGGTCTTCACCGCTGACTTGAATGTCTCTTCGGCGGGGCAGGTCACATTGACTGTGTTTTCAGACGACGGATTCGTGCTGGGGATCGGTGCCCAGGGAAGCAACCAGCCCACGCGAATGTCCGGCAGCCCGATGGTCAATCCACCAGCCAACAGCTTCGTGAAAGGGTATGCGGTGCTCGGCGCTCTCAACCAGTCGACGGCGCCGAACCCGAACGACATCACGGTCAACTTCCCAGCTGCCGGAACGTACCCGATCGAGCTCGACTACGCCGAGTGCTGCGGCGGCACGGTGTCAATCACGCTCGCCTTTGGCGGCACGATCGTCCCGCCTGCTCCGCCGGCGCCGCCCTCCACCCACACGACGGCAATCACCTACAACGGCGATCTTTCATCCGACTTCAACGATCCGGCCCACCTATCCGCAACCCTGATGGACACCTCGGTGAGTCCTGCCGCCCCTGTCTCGAACAAGGCGGTGACGTTCAGCCTCGGCGCTCAGAGCTGCACCGCGACGACCGATTCGACAGGCGTGGCCGCGTGCACGGTGACGCCGAACGCTGCGGCCGGTAACTACGCGGTCACGGCAAGCTTCGCCGGAGACTCGACGTTCGTGGCGAGCAGCGCCTCGGCGCCATTTGCGGTGACGCTGGAAGAAGCTGGCCAGACCTATGCCGGCGACGTCAACTTCGCCAGCGGGACTTCTGGCACGCTGTCGGGCAGCCTGCTCGAGGATGGCAACGCTCCAATCGCCGGCCGATCCGTCGTCTTTACTCTGGGCAACGGCCCCACAAGCCAGACCTGTACGGCCACCACTAACTCGGTGGGGTCGGCATCATGCTCGATCGGCGCCGTCTCCGAGCCACTCGGGCCGGGAAGCATCACGGCCAGTTTTGCCAGTGACGGTTTTTATCGCTCAGCATCGGCGACCGCGAATTCGCTCATCTATCAGACGCTGGCATCCGGCTCGTTTGCCATCGGCGATAAGAGCGCATCGCTTGGTTCAACGGTGAATTTCTGGGGCGCTCAATGGGCTCTCACGAATTCGCTGAGCGGTGGCGCTGCGCCCAACAGCTTCAAGGGATTCGCGGACACTCTCACCGTCACTCCGGCGACCTGCGGATCGAGCTGGTCGACGGACACCGGAAACAGCTCACAACCGCCGGCCGCATTGCCGTCCTTCATGACGGTCGCTGTGACGAGTTCGGTTTCTCAGTCGGGATCCGTGTTGTCCGGGACCATTTCCGAAATCGTCGTGGTCAGCACAAACCCCGGCTATCTCAACGATCCTGGGGATCCTGGGACCGGGACGGTGGTGGCGATCCTCTGCCGTAGCTGATCGCCGATCCGCTCCCGGTCATTGTTATCAGTCTGGTGTTTCGTCCGAGGGTCTTGATCGGCGGATACGTCGCCTTGTGGTTCTTGGCGGGGTTCGTGCCCGTCGTGCCGACCGACCTGGACCTCACGTTTTGGCCTTCGGCCCGCGTCGCACTCGCAGGGCACCCGCTGGCGGTCTACACCCCTGGTGGCCACCTTGCTTATCCGAATGCGAACGGCCCCCTGTCACTCGTGCCGCTGACGGCCGTCGGCGCCCTGCTGCGCGCAATTGGTTGGCTGGACTCGTTCCAGCTGCGACGAGCAGTCGCGTTCGCGATCTTCAGCCTGTTCATCCTGGCGATGGCGCGAGAAGGGGTGGCCGCGATCGAACGGCTTCGCGGCAGCCGCCTCGATGCCATGCCGCGACTCCTTGCCTACGGCGTCCTGGCTCTCGGTACCCCCTTATGGCAGTCGCTTGTCGGCTTTGGACACATCGAGCAGGCGATCGAGGTGTGGCTCGGGCTGATCGCAGTTCGCTTGCTCAACTGCGATTGGGCGTTGCGAGCCGGCATCGCGTTCGGGCTGATGGTGCTGGCTCGCAGCACCGCGGCGCTGCTGTGCATCCCGCTCGTGCTGGCGGCGTGGCGTCAGGCGCCGGCCAGAGCTGCGGTTTTTCTGGCTTCGGCGTCAGCAGCGGGTTTGGCCGGTCTCTTACCCTTTCTGATCGCGGATCCAGCCGACCTCGAGCATTCGCTGCTCACCTACCGCGGCAGCCTGAGCGTTGGTGCGGGGTCGATATGGAGCGTCACGCGTGGCAGCTCGCTGGAGGTGCTCGGCCGGCACTACGACATCGTCTTTGTGGTCACGTTGGCGTTGGTGCTGAATATCTGGCTGGCGAGGCGGCCGGGTGGTTTCAACGAGCAGCGTCTGTTCGCCGGGATGGCCCTGACCGCCGCCTGCTTTGCCTTGCTGGCGAAGACCGTATGGCCGTACTACCTGATGGAGGTGTACGTCTTTGGGACGGTGTGGGCGATAGGGCGATGGAGAGCGGACGACGGCTTCGTCGCCCTGCTGCTGACGCCGGCCGCGATCTCAGGCCTCGGGCTGATCGCTGAGATCGGGTCGACGCCTGGACTGCGGGCCGGCCCGGTTGCCGTCGAAGGAGTGACGATGTTCATCCTGCTTGGCGCCTGGATATTTTGGACGGCGCGCCTTGCCGGCGGCCCATCCGTGCCTCTCATTCCATCGACACGTCAATCAGCTGCGAAGACGCAGGTCTAGCGCTCCTGCTTTCGGTGTGCCGCCCACCTCAGATCCAGCATCGTCGCCTGAGGCGAACTACCATAATCGTCGTCGACGCGGCATCGCGAGCACGGGAGGTTTGAATTGGTACCAGGCAATGTCAGGCCACGCTTCTGGCTGGCCCTCGTCATGGCGACAATCATCGTCGCCGCCTGCGGCGGCCAGTCCTCGGGCAATCAGGCCCAGACTTTCAAGGGCACGAAAAAGGTCGGGTACTCGGCACCGCTTACGGGCCAGTCGGCACTTTACGGTCACGCGGTAAGCCAGGCCCTCAACCTGGCCGCTGACGACATCAATGCCAAGGGCGGCGTCAACGGCTACAAGATCGAGATGGACATCCAGGACGACGGCACGACGGTCCCTCAGGCTGTGACCAACACCAAGTCGATGATCCTCCAGGACAACGTCGTCGCCTTGATGGGTTCTGTCACGTCCGCGCAGTGTCTTGCCGAGAGCCCGATCGCGAAGCAGAACAAGATCATCACGATCGACGCCACATGCAACAGCTGGCAGCTGACCATGGAGTCTGACGTCGTCAATCCTTACTGGGTGTCGATCGTCCCCAACACTTACATGGAGGGCACTGCCGCAGGCAGGCTCGCGGCCAGCCTCAACGTAAACAAGATCTTCATCGTCTCGCCGAAGTATCTCTTTGGGATCTCGGAGACCAACGCCTTCGTGGCGGCGCTCAAGAAGGCAAACCCCAGCGTGCAGATCGTGAACGATCCCAGCACCTGGTACGTGCCGTTTCCCACCAACCCGCGCTGGGACTCGACGATCAACGCGATCCAGGCGGACAAGCCCGACCTCGTCTACTCGAACATCTTCGCGGCTGACCAGATCAACTTCGTGAAGCAGGCGCTGGCCGTCGACCCGCAGTTCTTCGTCAAGTACCCGATGACGACACTTGTCTCGGTCGACGAGCTGAACACCCTGGGTTCCCAGTACCCACTGGGAATGCACGCATACATGCGCGCACCGTTCTTCGCTCTGCAAAACAACAACCCGCGACTGACCGATTTCATCACCCGCTACCGCGCCAAGTACAACGGAGAATATCCGTCCGACTGGGCGGTCATGGACTACGACGCGTTCATGCTCTGGGCCCAGGCTGCCAACTCGGCAAAGAGCTTCGACGCCGATCAGGTCGTCAAGCAGATCTCCGGCCACTCGTTCGACAGCCTGCGCGGCTACAAGATCACGATCCGGCCGAATGAGCTGCAGGCCAACGTCGGCGAGACGGTCGGCACCACTACATCCTCGAGCACCTACCCGTTCCCGGTGCTCAAGGACTCAGTGAACCTGAAAGGTGACGACCTCATGATGCCGTTGCAAATGGTCAACGAGATCAAGGGCGACCAGTGCGACGCGAAGGTAGGCCAGCCCAACACCGCGAACTTCGCCCTATGTCCTTCCTGGAAATCGAGCTAGCGAGAACTAGAGCAGCAACCAACTAAATGACGCCGGGGCAGCTCCTACTTTTCGCGGTGGGCGGGCTGGCCAACGCGGCCTACCTGTTCATCGTGGCGGCGGGGCTGTCCCTGGTGTTCGGCGCCCTGCGTGTCATCAACATGGCCCACGGGTCGCTCTACATGGTCGCCGCGTTCGTGACGGTCGTCATCGCCAACCAACTCGGCGCGGGTCTCGGCTTCTGGGCTGGGCTGCTTGTGGCGGTGGCCGTTGCGGGTGCCATCGGGGGGATAGTCGAGGTCCTCGTTCTGCGGCGGGTCTACGGCAGGGAGCACCTGGTCCAGCTGCTTGGGACCTATGCGGTGAGCCTGATCGTCGCGGGCGGCGTGCGAATCGTCTTCGGCGCCAACTATCGAACGGTCGTTTCGCCGATCCCAGGTCACATCGACCTGGGTGGTTACAGCTACGCCAGCTACTCGCTATTCATGATCGCCGCCGCGATCGTCATCGCCGCCGGCGTGTGGGCGATGCTCTACCGGACGAATCTCGGTCGGAATATCCGAGCCGCTGTGGCGGATCCAGACCTCTTGAACGCGACGGGGGTCAATGTGACCCGGCTCTACACAACCGTCTTCGTGATCGGCGCCGGGCTGGCGGGCCTCGGAGGGGCGGTCGTCGCACCCAGCCAAGCGGTGGGCTCCAGCATCGATACCGACGTGCTCGTCCTGGCATTCGCGATCAGCGTGATCGGCGGACTGGGCAGCATCATCGGCTCTGCCGTCGGCGCGCTGATCGTAGGCATGGTGGTCTCGTTCGGCCTTGTCATCCCCAGGACCAACCCGTTTGCGCTTGCCTTCGTCTTCATCATCATGACCGCGGTTCTGATCGTCCGGCCGCGCGGCCTGTTCGGTCTGCCTGAGAATTGATCCGGCTGTTTCCCCGCCGCCGTGGCGACCGTATCCGCTGGGGGGTCGTACTGGGCCTCGTTCTCTTTGCGGCCGTGATCCCACCGCTGGCCGGCCTCAACGAGAACCTCAACCCGGATACCAGCTCCCGGTTCCAGATCTTTCTGGGCACGACCGCGCTGGTGTTGGCGCTTTGGGCGATCTCGTACAACCTGATGCTTGGTTACACGGGCATGGTTTCTTTCGCTCACGCCGCGTACTACGGCGTGGGCGCCTACACGGTGGCGGTGCTGTTCAAGAACTATCACCTTCCCATCCTGGTCGGCCTTGCCGCGGCGCCATTTGCTGCAGCCGCTATCGGCCTGATCACCGGCCTCGTCGCGCAGCGGGCGGTCCGCCTTTATTTCTCGCTCCTCACGCTCGCGATCTCGCAGCTGCTCTTCTCGATCGTTTTCCAGTGGTACGACTTCACCGGCGGCGACAACGGCATTTCGATCACGCTCCCGGACCAGCTGAGCGACTACACGACTCTCTACTACTTCACCGCCGCCGTAGTTGGCATTTGTCTGTTGCTGATGTTCATCCTGGTCCGTTCGCCGTTCGGCGCGGCGCTGCTGTCGATCCGTGAAAACAGGCAGCGCGCCGCCGCGATCGGCATCAACGTGAGGGTTTACGAGCTGGCCGTCTATACCGTCGCCGCCCTCTTCGCCGGCGTCGCGGGAGGCCTCTTCGTCATGTACCAGCAGCAAGCCTATCCCGAGATGCTCTACTGGACGGCCAACGCGCAGCCGGTTGTGGTTTCCCTTCTGGGTGGCACCACCACGTTCCTCGGGCCGGCCATCGGCGCCTTCATCTACGTGGTGTTGGACAACTCGATCTCGAAGCAGTTCCCCTACCAGTTCGACATCATCCTGGGTGCCATCGTGCTGGGCGTCGTGCTTGCCGTGCCTGGTGGCATCTCGGACGTGCCCTCCGTATTCCTACGGTTGCGGGAACGCTTCCGTCGCGGCGAAGAGGCGGAAGAGCCGCCGGAGGAAAGCGCAGGCGAGGCGATTCGCATGTTCGACGTTCGCAAAGCGCTCGCCAGTGAGGCGATCCAGGCCGAAGAGGTGCACTCGGGACAAACCTTGCTCCGGATCGAGCACGTGAGCCGAAGCTTCGGCGGCTTGCGCGCGGTCGAGGACGTGAGCCTCGAAGTGAAGCAGGGTGACCGTCACGCCATCATCGGTCCGAATGGCGCCGGCAAATCCACTCTCTTCAATCTCATCACGGGCCAGCTGAAGCCCAGCTCTGGCAAGGTGATATTCGACGGCCGCGACATCACTGGGAAGCCGCCTCACGTGATCGCACGGACCGGCATCGGTCGCGCTTTCCAGATCACGACGATATTCCCGAAGCTGACGGTGCGGCAGAACCTGCAGTACGCGATGCTCGCCCACGGCGGCTACACAGTGCGACCCTTCGGGATCGCCAATCGAATGTTCTCGTCACAGGCGCAGGAGCTTGCCGAGGCGGTGGGTCTGGGGGCGTGGGCAGACCTTCCCGCCGGTCAGCTGAGCCATGGCGACCAGCGCGCCATCGAGATCGCGATCTCGCTCGCGCTCGGGTCGAAGCTGGTATTGCTCGATGAGCCGACGGCAGGAATGTCTGCCTACGAGACGGACAAAGCAATGGAGCTGGTTCGTCGGCTGGCTACAGAGAGGCACCTCACTCTGCTCTTCTGCGAGCACGACATGTCGGTCGTGTTCAGCACGGCCCGCACTGTCACGGTGATGTACCAGGGCCGCGTCCTGACCGAGGGCACGCCCGAACAGATCCGGCGCAACCCTGATGTGCAGAAGGTCTACCTCGGAGAGCTTGAGCAAGAGGAGCTCGGCGCCTAACCCATGCTCAAGGTCGAGGGTTTGAACGTGCGTTACGGCAAAAGCCATGTCGTCTTCGACTTCAGCCTCGAAGTCGGCGAAGGCGAGCTGCTTGCGGTCTTGGGCCGCAATGGCGCGGGCAAGACGACCACGATCCGCGGCATCGTCGGACTCCTCCCAGGCGCTTCAGGAAAGGTCAGCGTCGGGGGTCGCGACATGTCTGGCTGGCCCGCCCACCGCCGGACGCGAGAGGGCATCGCCTACGTGCCCTCCGGGGCGCGCTGCTTCCAGAACCTGACCGTGGACGAGAATCTCGAGATCGCCTCCCACGCCAACGGCGACGATCGCAGCTGGACGAAGAAGCGGATCTGGGAGTTGTTCCCCAAGCTCGAACCCTTGAAGAACAACCTCGCCGGCGGGCTGTCGGGCGGCGAGCGTCAGATGTTGGCAGTCGGACGCGCGCTGGTGAGCAATCCACGCGTGCTGCTGCTCGACGAACCGACGGAAGGCCTTGCGCCGGTGCTGGTGCAGTCGATCGGGACGTTGCTGAGAACCCTCAAGTCGACCGGCGTGTCAATCCTGCTGGCCGAACAGAATCACCAGATGGCCTTGCGTGTTGCCGACCGGGCCGCGTTCATCGAGAAGGGGCGCATCGTCGAGGTGCTGCCGGCCGTGAGGGCGAGGGACAGCGAGGTTCTGCATCGAATTCTCGGGGTCTGAGTAACTAGGCCTGTCTGGCTTCGTTCTGCTTCACGCGCTCGGTTATTGGGCGTCGGGGCGGAATCGGCTGCCAATCCTGTAGGTTCGGATGAGTCATGGAGCACGTGGAACTCGGCCTGGACACGTTTGGCGATGTGACCGTCGACGACGATGGCAGCGTGCTGCCGCAACCGCGCGTCATCCGAAATGTGGTCGAGGAGGCTGTCTTCGCTGACCAGCTCGGCGTCGACTTCATCGGTGTGGGCGAGCATCACCGCCCGGACCTCGCGATCTCTGCCCCGGAGGTCGTTCTCGCGGCCATCGCTGCCCGTACGAGGCACATTCATCTCGGCTCTGCGGTGACAGTGCTCAGCACTGACGACCCCGTTCGGGTGTACGAGCGTTTCGCGACCCTCGATGCGCTTTCCGGCGGACGCGCCGAGATCATCCTCGGTCGCGGGTCGTTCACCGAGTCGTTTCCCCTCTTCGGATATCAGCTCGACGACTACGAAGTGTTGTTCGAGGAGAAGCTGCAGCTCTTCGCCGAGCTGCTCAAGGAAGGACCCGTGAATTGGTCCGGAACGACGCGGCCGCCGCTGACTGGCCAGCGCGCATATCCGACGACGGCCTCTGGATCGCTGCGCGCCTGGGTCGGCGTCGGCGGCAGCCCGGAGTCCGTCGTTCGGGCGGCGCGCTACGGTTTTCCGCTCGTGCTTGCGATCATCGGCGGTGCGCCTCGACGCTTCGCGCCCTACGTCGAGCTGTACCACCGCGCGCTCGCCGAGTTCGGACACTCCGAGCGTCCCATTGCCGTCCACTCACCCGGACACATCGCCGACTCGGACGAGCAGGCCCGCGAGGAGTTGTGGCCGCACTACTCGGCATTGCACATGCGCATCGGCCGCGAGCGCGGGTGGCCTCCAATGTCGCGTGCGCAGTTCGACGCGTCCACCGGTCCGGACGGAGCGTTGTGCGTCGGAGCACCGGAAACTGTCGCTGCCAAGATCGTCGATACGGTGAAGGTTCTTGGTCTCTCGCGATTCGACATGAAGTACAGCAATGGCACGCTGCCACATTCGAAGATGATGCGCAGCATCGAGCTCTTCGGCACGAAAGTGATGCCGCTGGTCAGGGAGTCGCTCGCGACAGCGGGCAGTCAGCGGGAGGTCTAGGGCTCAGCCGGCGGTGAGTCGAGGAAGGCGAGGGTGGCCGCCGCGAACAATGGCGAGCTGAAGATGTTGTAGTGGGTGAGGCCCGGAAGGATCGCGAGCGCGTGACCGCCCTTGGGCCGCCCTTCGCCCATCCAGCCGCCATCACGGAGGCCTCCATCGAGCAATTTGAATACTTCGACGTAGTGGCTGGGCGGAGCCATGTCAGCGTCGGCGGCCATCACGAGCGTCGGCATCTGGAGACCGCGGACCTCCTCGGTGAAGTCGAAGTCTTTGGACATTGCTTCGCCGATCTTGTTCAGCAGCCTGGGGAAGTCCTCAGGACGTGGTGCGACCCGCTGATACAGCTGATACATCGGCGTGTCTTTCAAGAATTCGATGGCCGCCGCGTTGACCTGCCCCTGCTGTGTCCGCATCTCCGGATAGATTGCGTCGCGCCGGATGTTCGCTGAGACCATGACGAGCCGGCGGACCTTGGCCGGGTACATCACTGCCGTCTGAAACGCGACGCCGGCGCCGAGCGAGTAGCCCACGACGTCCGGCTTGGCCAGCTCGAGATGGTCGATGAGCGCCGCGATGTCGCCGGCCATCAGCCGGACGTCGAGCGGTCGATCGATGTCAGCTGTACGGCCGTGTCCCTGGAGATCGACCGCGATGACCTGGTGGCGCGCCGCCAGCACAGGCAGGACAGGCGCGAACATCTCGCCCGAGCCGAGTCCGCCATGCAGCAGGATGAGCGGCCGCCCGCTCCCATGAGTGTCGTAGTAGAGGTTGATCCCATTTACAAGCGCGTACTGGCCAGTGCCCTTCGCGTGGGTTGTCGAATCGGTGGTCATGGTCAAAGCTCCTTGCTTGAACGAGAAATTCGAGTTCTGCAATAGAGACTCCCCTGGCGCCTGGAACTCATCGGAGGGGCGAGGATTGACAGCGTGGCCGTCACAGCCCCAGCTCAGCCCGGCGCGGGCGGCGATTGGGATCTGGCATCCAGCCCGGCATCGCGTTCAGAAACTCGTCGTTGGCGGGCTGCTCCGGAAAGATCTTGTGCGGGTTGAGGATGCCGTGTGGGTCGAGCAGCGCCTTCACCTGACGCATCAGCTCGATCGCGATCGGTCCGTGCTCGCGCTCGGCGAAGTCGCGCTTGAGTGCTCCGAGGCCGTGCTCGGCCGAGACCGAGCCGCCGAGCGAAAGCGCGTCCCTGAAGATCTGAGCCGCGGCGTGGCTGACCAGGTGCCGCTGCTCATCCGTGAAGAGGATCGTCGGGTGTAGGTTGCCATCGCCGGCATGGCCTACGGTGACGATGCGGAGTCCGGTCTCGCGTGACAGCTCATGTACGCGGCGGATCATCTCGGGGACTTCCGCGATCGGGACCGCGACGTCTTCGGCGAAGAAGTTCTTCGGCGTCGCCATCAACACCCTGCCGAAGGATCGACGCGCGTCCCAGAGCTTGTCGCGCTCGATCGATGACTGCGCGATGCGGTTGTCGGCCCCATCCAACACCTCCACCATTCGCATCAGGTCGAGTTGCACGAACTCCTCGTCGTTGCCATCCTGCTCGACGATCAGCACTGCTTCGAGGTGCGGCTCGAAGCCCGGCGGCAGCTTGTCGCGCACCAGCTCGAGCGAACCAGGGTCCAGGATCTCGATCGCAGCCGGAAAGTGGCCTGCAGCCAGGGATCGCGCGACGGCCGACCCCGCCTCCTCGAGTGTCGCGAAGCCGACCATGGCCGTGGCCCGGAATCGCGGCAGCGGCACCAGCTTGACGATGACTTCGGTGATGATGCCGAGGGTTCCCTCGGAGCCAATGAAGAGCTGGAGCAGCCGATAACCCGAGGCGCGCTTGCGGAGCTTGCCGCCGAGATGTACGACGCGACCGTCGGCCAGAACCACGGTGGCGCCGATCACGTAATCGGCGGTCATGCCGTATTTGATGCAACGCATGCCGCCCGAGTTGCACGCCGCGTTTCCCCCGATGGTCGACATCTCGATGCTCGCCGGGTCGGGCGGATACATGAGGCCGTGCTCGTTGGCAGCCCTGTCGAGGTCGGCCGTGATGACCCCCGCGCCGGCGGTTGCAACCGTATTGGGGCCGTCGACCTCGAGCTTGGTAAGCCGCTCGAGGCTGACCACGACGCCGCCCGCCACGGGCACCGGCCCACCGACCAGGCTGGTGCCGCTGCCCCGCGCGACCACGGGCACCCGTTCCGACGCGCACAAGCGGACCACCGCGGCGACCTGCTCCGTGTCGGCCGGCCTCACGGCGCAGAGCGCGGGCGCCTCCATGAAGGTGGCGTCATGACCGTACTCGTCCATCCGCTCGCCCTGGAGGACGTGCTCGGAACCGACGATCACGCGCAGGCGGTCCGGCAGTCCTTCTGGCACCGTACTGACGCTACGTCATCTGCGGCGTCTTGCTCCGTCTCAAGCGGCCAGGCACGAGCGCTGGCAAGGTTGGCACCATAGTTGCGACTTGAGCACTGGTACCCAGCCGGGGGACACCGTCAGCAGCGAGCCAAGACCCTTCGGCGCTCGAGCGACTGCCGGCAACAGGTTGCGGGCGCAGGCCCCGATCATATGGGTGAGTTTCCTCACCCTGGTCGTGGTGGGACCGTGGCTGAGCTCGGGCTACATATTCGGGACCGACTTCGCCGGTCCTCGGCATTACGCGTTCCCGACCTTCCCCACGAGCTACGCCGCGCTCCAGGCCGCGCTGGCGCTGGCTGCCGCAGGTCTTCCGGCTGATGTGGTCGGAAAGGTTCTCATCGTCTCGATCTTCCTGACGGCGGGGCTGGGCGCTTACTTCGGCGTGCCCGTTGGGCCCTTCATCGCGCGCGCTGCGGCCGCGCTCGTCTACATGATCAATCCGTTTGTCTACGACCGTCTGGCTTACGGTCAGCTGACCGTTCTTGCCGGCTACGCCGTCTTGCCTTTCGTGGCGCTCGCGGTGCGCCGCCTGATTCTCGCTCCGGACGTGCGACGGGCTTTGGTCGCTGCCGGGTCGTTGGCGCTGGTGGGCATTCTGGACATCCACATGGCGCTGATTGCAGCTGTGCTCATCGGGGTGCTCGTGGCGACCTTCGTCGCTATCGAAAAGGAGGTCCGTGTTCGCGCGGCTCGGCTCGCGGCCTATCTGCTCCTGGCCGGTGTCGCGGCATTGGTGGCGAGCTCGTACTGGCTCATTCCGATGCTCGGCGGCAAGGGTCCGGAATCGCAGACGCTCGCGCGCATCGGAGACGCGGACCTGAGCGCCTTCAGCACGACGGCAGATCCAAACCTGGGCGTGCTTGTCAACGTCCTGGGGCTGTATGGCTTTTGGGCGGAGGACACCGAGCGCTTCGCATCGATGAAGGAATTCGTCGCCGCGTGGCCGCTGATACTCGCAGTGGTCCTCGTGCTCGTCTGTGCGGGAGTCGTGGGCGGTTGGAAGCGCGTTGACTCAGTCGATTCGGACCACACCCGCCCGTGGGCGGCCGGCCTGCTTGTCGCGCTGGTCATCGCCGTCGTCCTGGGGATCGGCATAGCCGATCCTCACATTGCGCCCCTGATCCATTGGCTGGACGCGGTGTTCCCGCCTTATCGAGGAATGCGCGATGCCGGAAAGTGGGGCGCCATCGTCGCGCTCGCTTACTCCCAGCTGATCGCATTGGGTTTCGTCGCCATCAGACGAGCCATACATGTTTCGTTTCAGTCGCCTGGGAACCGAGAGGTGGCGCTCAGCCTCCTCGTGACCGTCGTGCTCGCTGTACCGCTGTACTACGGCAGCGGGCTCCTGTACGGAATGCACGGCCAGATCCACCCATCGACATATCCAGCGGGCTGGTATGCGGTCGACCGCGCACTGTCATCCGACCCGCATCCTGGACGCGCCGTCTTCCTCCCATGGCATGGCTACCTCGCGTTGTCATTTGTTCAAAACTCCAATCGCGTGGTTGCGAACCCCGCGCCGGATTTCTTTTCGACACCCGTTGTCGCCAGCGAGGATCTCGAGATACCTGGCATCAGGGCGCCGACCGATGAGGATCAGGTCATGCTGTCAAACTTGATCGCAAAAGCAGGCGTAGGAAACTGGAGTTCGCAGCTCGCGGCTCGCGGATTCAAATACGTTCTCCTCGCCCGCGAGGTCGACTGGCAAAGCTACGCCTTCATCGACCATCAACCAGATCTCGTCTTGGTGAAGGACTATGGATCGATTGAGCTGTACCGCAACATGCTGTGGCATTCGTGAGGGCGAAATTCTGCGAGGCGAGGTGAACCTCGTTTCGTACGGCCCACGGAGGGCCTGAATGCATTCGCCGCCAGACTCGACGGTGTATGCCATGCCTCGCCCAGTCGCTGACGTCAGTGAGTGCTACTTCTATCACACGATCGAAGTCCCAGGCTACGGACTCGTCGAGGGTGAGTGGGACCTGCGAACGGGAATTGGCGATTATCTGGGACACGTTGAATTCAAGGGCAAGCGTGTATTGGAGTTTGGAACCGCCAGCGGCTTCGTCTGTTTTCACATGGAGAGACAGGGAGCCGATGTCGTCGCATATGACCTCTCGGATGAACAAGACTGGGACGTCGTGCCCTTTGCTCGATACGGCCACGCAGAATTCTCAAAGCAGCGCAAGGAACATATTCGAAAGCTGAACAACGCTTTTTGGCTTTGCCATAAGGCGTTTAGCTCAATTAGCAGGATGGTCTACGGGGACGTGTATTCGGTCCCCGACGCGATTGGTCCAGTCGACATAAGCACTTTCTGCTCGATCTTGCTGCACGTCCGTGATCCTTTTCTCGCACTGCAGCAAGGGCTGCGGTTCACAAGGGAGACGGTAATTGTCACGGAGCCAACCCGACTTCTGAGTCCCCGCGCATATGTTGCGAGCCTCACGAAACGAGTTCCGGATTTGTCAGCGGCGCCGTCGATGAAGTTCCTGCCAGATTGGCGGAGGATCGAACCCAAGGAGACCTGGTGGCAGCTATCGCCGAAGCTCATCCAGCGGTTCATCGGAGTCCTTGGTTTCGAAAGAAGCACGGTCACGTATCACTTCCAGAAGTTTCGGCGGGGTCGACGCTACCTGCGGCTCCCACAATTCACCGTCGTTGGCCATCGAACGTCGACGGCTCCCAAAGTTCGGTCGTAACGACTTGGCGCATCCCATAAATGGCGACTCTGCGGAGCAAACGCTTGGCCAAGCCATTGAGGCGCCGAGGACAGGCTCAACGCGTTTGCAGCTCCCGATGGGTCCATTGATCATCGGTCTCGTCGTCCGCCTGGTCTTGGCTCCGTTCGCGGCTTGGAATAACGACGATGCGGTCTGGTTCCACACCGCATTGTCCGGGTACTACGGCGTCCCTTTGTACCAGCGTCCCGGCTTCTCATATCCGCCTGTTTGGGGCTACCTGCTCCAGATATTCGGAACCGTGATTCATTTCATGGGCTTTGGACCGAGCTTCTTCGGGCAAATCGACGATGGCTTTGCTTCGGCCGTGAGCGTTACGAGCGACTTCACGGACGTTGTGACCGCTCCCGGATTCAACCTGCTCTTCAAGTGCGCATTGTTCGCCTTCGATTTGCTCACGGCAGTGGTCATCTACCGCTTTGTGAACCAGTTGACCGGCAACCCAAAGCAAGCTCGGCTGGCTTTCATGGCGTGGTTTTTGAACCCTTTCGTGATTTACGAAAGCGCCGTCCACGGCGCCTTCGATGTCATCGTCGGATTCGCGGTTCTGGCGACGCTGGTCTTGATCTTGATCGGTCGCGAGTATTGGGCCGGGGCCGCCTGGGCTATTGGCATCCTCACCAAGCTCTCTCCGGTGACTTTGGGCCTCGAGTTGGTTCTTGCGATCGCAGTCATGGAGAATTCGATCCCGCGGTCGACCAGATTCACCGTTCGGCGGCTGGGCAGGTTTGGGCTTGGAGCCGGCGTGGCCATCGGCTGTCTGGCTGCGCCTCTGTTGCTGCAGGGGTCCGTGCCGGCAATGCTGCACAACGTCTTTACCCGCGCACAAACGCCGATAACGATTGGTGGAATGTCTCTCAGCGGGTTCAGATACCTGAAGCCGTTTTCGTGGCTTCTGGAGTGGGCGTTTGAGAACAGCGGGACCGTCATTCAAGCTACGACTACCGCCCAGATCCTCGCAATCGCTCTGTGGGCGATCTGGACCGTCATCATGGTCCGGAAGGATCCGGTCTTCGGATTGTTCACCGGGTCAGTCGGGACGCTCGCGAGCTTCATGCTGCTGTCCCCGGTCGCAAACCCTCAGTACATACTTTGGTGGCTGCCGGCGCTGACGGTGTTCGTGTTTGCAAGCGGCAGAGGGTACTGGCCTTTCGCGCTGATATCGATCGCACCAGTAGTCTTCTCCATTGCGATCCTCGGTCCGACAGCCGTTCTCGCACCCCTGGCGACCTATACGCACCTGATCCCAGTCAGCGTTGTGAACGACCAGGTAGCGGGTTGGTACTTGGCACCGGCGCGGTTGTGGGGCGCTTCTCTAGCTGACGACTTCTTCGCGCCGGCTTCGCTCGTGACGGTCGCGGCCATTGTTTCTCTCTTTGTCGTCTGGATACGACTCGCGCGAGAGGAGTTTTCGTAGATGGACCTACGTTCTGGCGCACAGTGGACGTGGCTGGAGACCGTGATCGGCGCCTTGCTGGTTGGACTTGCGGTTGCGGAAATCGTCGTCTCCAGCTCGCCGGTTCAGCGAGCTGAGCAAAGTCTGTCGGTGGATGTGAAGTCGGCGTCTCTGACCGATCAGGCGAGCACCGTCCACCTTGCGATTTCCCATGGTTCGCCTCACCAAGACCTGGACGTCGCGGCCTTCCCCCTCGGTGACAGGCCAATTCGCGAGTCATCCGTCTACGTCTATGACGATTCTCGCTTTCCAGCTGCGGACGTGGCACCCACCGTTCCGCAGGGCATCTTCGACCACCTCAGCGGAGAGCTGACCACGCGGCAATACTCCCTTCCGGTCGTGGCTGTTTCGGCGGAAGACCTGGCCAAAGTGCTGATCGACACCGCGAGCGCGCCCGGCAGAGTCGTTGTGATGATGACGGGCGTTCTACCGGCAAATGTGTTCTCGAAGGACGCTGACCTGGTCTCTCCTTGGGTCCAGGCTGGAGGAGTCGCGGTCTGGGGCGGAGGAGCGATGGGGTTTTGGAGCGGACGGAGTGGCCGGCCGCTGTCGGCCGGCGACGCGCTTGGCGAGGCCGGCACTGAACGCTTGCTCGGGAGCAATGTCGTCCAGAGTCCGACCACCTTTGGTCGGGAAGGCGATGTGCAGAGCGCCTTCGCGTCTGCTTTGAACATCACGTACAGCTTCACCGGCGCGGGAGTCTTTCTTGGCTCGGTCACAGCCCACGGCGGTCTCGATCTGGGTTGGGACTCGGGTGAGTTCACTTCTGTCGCGTATCTGCCACGAGGGTCCGGGGGCTTCCTCATTTTTGGCGGAGAAATCCCAGATGAGGCGTCGGTGTCTGTCGACCTCGCGCGCATCCTGATGTCTGGGGCGATATACGGCATCGGTAAGGTGGCCTCGAAACACCTCACGTTGGCGGGTCCCGCGAGCGGTGAGACAGTCGACTGGGCGCTCCCGTTCTCTGCGCCCAGCGGCGGCATCATGCTCGTGGCGTTTGATCCGAGCCCCGATGCCTTGTACTTCTTCAAGCGTCAGATCAAGCCGTGAAGCGCGCTGTTGGATCTTCAGCGGTGCGCCACGAAGTTCCAGCGATCGTTGCGGCGGTAGACGGCCTCCAGCTGCGAAAGGCCGTACGGACCATAGCCATCCAGGTCGAAGATTCGAAGCCCGGCACCGTCGCACAGGAGCCTGTGGATGTCTGACGGGCCGGTGCCGTAAAAGTCCGATGCGCCGGTGCCATGCTCGAAAAGAACGATCGGACGATGACGCTTCAGCGTCTCCATCGCTCCCTCGATCACCAGCTGCTCTGCTCCTTCGACGTCGATCTTGATCAGGGCAGGTATGTAGTCGCGTGGCAGGTGATCGTCGAGCCGCTCGGTCTGGACCGTGATCGTCTCGATGATCGGTTTGCTCGGATATTTACGCCGGCGGAACCCGCTGTAGGCAGGCAGGTTCTTGACGTAAGTGAAATCGCTGATGCCGTTCACGTTCGAAAGAGCCGCGCCGCGCACGTCAACTCCCGGAAAGTCCTTGGTCAGCTTGGCAAAGAAAGGTGGCAAAGGCTCGTAGGCGATGTGACGCCCCAGCGGCGCGATGCGGACCATCTCTAGCAGAAACCGACCATCATGGCTGCCGACGTCGATGCAATTCGAATCCGCCGCTAGACTGAAGGCCAGCAGCAGCCGCATGTTGACTTCGTCTTGATACGCGCGGCGAGCCCAGGCCGGACCAACACCCGCGGCCACCGCCATTCGCTTCAACCACGTGGTGGCGGTCATAAGACGGGTCTGGCGTAGGGGCCCATGCGTCCGCGAACGGCATCCATCATTCCCTTCAGGTAAGCCCTGGCGACGCCAGCCCGTCGCAGCAGCAGCAGTCGCCATGTGTGGTAGCCGTTCCAAACCACCATCAAGCCAAGGATCCTGGTGATGCGCCGACCGAGTGCTCTGGTCTCGAGCGCGAAACGCAATGGGTTCCGAGCCTTGTAGTACGCGATCGTCTCTGAAAGGCCGAGACCACCTCCCTCCAATGACGAGGCGCTGACCGCGTGGGTACACAAGACCTCGCCGACGTATCGGCACCGCCACCCAGCAGCCCTCACCCGCTGACACCACTCGGCGTCTTCGTAGTAGGCAAAGAAGTCGGCGCGAAACGGACGCATCTCTCGCCAGGCCGCTGCCGAAACCAGCATGCAGCAGCCGGTGATGAACCCGGTGTCCGAGCTGGGAGGCGGATCAGCAGATGAAGCCATCAAACCGCGATGCCGAGTGAAGGCAAACCAATCGCTCACCTCGCCCCCACCAAACCAGAGGAGGTCCGTTCGGTCGGCAAAGGAAATGGCGGGCCCGGCTGCAGCCACGCGCGGATAGCGGCTCGCTTCTTCGAGAAGCCGGCCCAGGCAATTCCGCTCGACCCTGGCATCGTTGTTCAGAAGCAGAATCCAGTCGGCGCCGGCGTCGAGGGCCTGGGCTACTCCGAGATTCACGGCGCCGGCAAAGCCGATGTTTTCGTGCAGCTCGACGATCTTCGTGTCGGGTGGTGCCGAGGTCCGCACACGCGCCACTTCTTCAGCCGAGCTTCCGTTCTCGACGCAAACCAGGACATCTGCTCGAGGAACCATGGCCGCCAGGCTGCTGAGAGCGCTGAGCGTGTCGTCGGGCCGGCGCCAATCGACGACTACCGCGGCGGTCTTGACCATCCGAACGAGCCTAGCAAGGTGCATCCCCAGGCCCAGCCACACCGCTTGAATTTGCGCTTACGTCTCGACGACAGCGTCTTCGAGGACCGCGCCCCGAAATCAAGCAGGGCTGTTCGTTTCCCCTTCCATGTGCACTTCACTCACGAGCCCACGCACCTCGGACGGCAGGCGGTCGGCGAGCGTGCGAGCACCGGGTGCGTCACCGCGGATGGTCACCGTCAGCCCGCGTCGACCAACCGTGATGCGGTCCTCGAGCCTGACCAGCTTTTTCAGCCGCGGAACGAGTGCTCGAAGGCTGCGAGCCTGAGGGTCAGGGTCCGGGGGGAAGAGCTGTATGCGCTGAATGGCTTCGTGATGCTCCCGAAGCACATGGCCATGCATGACCACGCGCTTGGATGTGAGGATCGGATGCCAAATCCCATTCTCGTGTCCTCGGCCAGTGAACCGTTCGAGGCGCGCGACTATCCTGGCGCTCGCCTCGAGAGCCATTGTCGTGAGGATGTACCGTGCCGGCGCACCACCCCGGCGCCAGAGCCTCCAGCCTGCCGCCAGCGGCGACGCAAGGCCCATGGACGAAACCCGGTAGCCGGTTGCGGTCGCCACGCTTACGTGACCCCGGTAGATGCGGGTCCTTTGAGCAATGAACTCTCGCATCGTTTCCGGGCCGTGATTCCGAACGATGGCACCTGGGACGTATCTGAGCTGGAGTCCGTGGCCGGCGATCACTTGCTCCATGCTCGCCTCGTCAACCAGCGTGCTTTCGTCGATGGAGTGCAGCACTCGCCGAAAAGCGATGGCTTCGCCGAGCTTCGGCTTGCGAAGCGAAAGCTCGTGATGGACGTCCCACAGGATGTTCACGGCATGGCCGACGATGCCATTCCGCGGATTGGTTGGAGCTGGTCTGGCTCCAGTCATGCCAACGGACGGATCGGCAAGCGGCTCGACGAGGCGAGCCAGTGAGCCAGGCGTGAAAACGACATCCCCACCGAGAATCACGACGAAAGGTTCTGAGGAGTGGCGCAGCAGCATGTTGAGAGCGCTGGCCTTGCCTGTGCGCTCCGATTCCACCACCAGCCTGAGGCGCCGGTCCTTGTCCGCAACGGAGCGCACGATCTCCTCGGTCTTGTCCGTGCAGCCGCTTGCGATCACCAGCACCGATCGGACCCTGGTCCGCCCCTCCTGTTCGGCGAGGACGGCCCGGAGGCACGCCTCTATCGTCGGTTCTTCGTTATGGACCAGAACCCCCACCACCGTGGATTCGAGTGGGTGATACCTGGGCTGATAACGATGATGGACACGATCGATTGCGGCGGCCATCGCGTTCAGGCGTCCACGTCGGAAGTGCGAATCAACGCAGCGGCTATTACTGGCGAGCACATGTCATCGGCCCCCTCGGTAGCGTCGATAGTTGTCGGGTCGCCTACGGAGTTCTTCTAGTGGCCTTTGCCTCGTGAGTTGCCCTGGCCGTGCCCATGGGACGGTGTTGCGTTTTGGGTGTTTTGGGATGACGTGGTGCCAGTGCTCTCGTCACCGGCGGCAGTGACCGCGATCCCGAATTTCTCGAGGCCTTCGCCCTTGCCCGGGAACGGTCGATTCGGGCATGGCTTGCCATGGTCGTGGTAGCCATAACCCTTTACGCCGCAGTTGTAGCCGAAGCCACCGTGACCGTTGGCAGCTTCCGACGGCAGAGGCGCCAAATACGAAAGCGCCAGTACTGTCGCCACCGCTCCCGCGGGTATTAATCGGCGCCATTTCGCCGAGCTCATAAAACTCACGGTCGCCTCCTCATCGGAGATTCCCGTCCCCTCGCCCACCGACCGTAACACACGCCGAGCCGCGGCTGTCAAGTGCCTTGGATTCTCACGAGTAACGCTGATCGAAGGGTCGTAATTGGACTTTGAATTACGCCTTGCGATTCACTCTTGTAGACGACGATCTGCCCGTTGAAGTGCGCTGCCAACTCCCTTGCAGGCGGCTGTCCGTTGACCTGGTAGATCGGCGTTCCGGCATCCAGGAAGGCAGCGTCACCATCCTTCAGCCGGTAGTTGGAGTCGCAGACGTTGCCGCTCACTTTGAACTTGACGTGAGCGTAGACGGGACCAAGGTCGGCCTCCTGAAGAGCGGTGGGAGATTGTTGTAGCCCCGCGACGTACTGCGTCGAGCCGACCTGGATGAAGTTGACCCAATCGATCTGGGTGGTCTGGCAGTTCGAGGGCGAGCCCGGAAGCTGACAGGCGGCCGTGAGCAAGAGGGCTCCAAGCAGGACGACGACTTTTCGCACCATCAACCTGACCGAAACGTTCGGCGGCCCGGCCGCGTAACGAGGCGGAGGTTAGCCGTTGGGTTGGATCTTGGAGCCGGCGATGTACTTGCCCGGGTCCTTGTCGAATGTTTCCTTGCAACCGGCCGAGCAGAAGTAGTGCGTCGTGCCCATGTGCTCGATCTGTTCTGTGGCGGTGGCCGGGTCGACGCTCATCCCGCACACCGGGTCTTGGACCAGCTTTGCTCCGGCCTCCGGTCGGCGGGCATGAGCTCGCAGCATCTCGATTCCGCCGGTCGTCACGAAGCGCCAAGCCAGCACGGCTATCAGGAGCAGAAACGCGAGATCGAGGAAGGTCGTGTAGTTCCAGGTCGGCCGGGTTTCGAAGACGGTGACATGGTGGTTTGTTGGCGCCAGGCCCAAGAGCTGGAACGCGCCTCCAATCAGAAAGCCGGCCAGCGCCATCGAAGCGTAGGAAACGGCGAGCAGATAGAGTGCCGTCCGGCCCCCGTAGTACTTCCGATAAATGTTCAGGATCGGCAGGATGATCAGGTCGGCAAAGATGAAGCTGATCACGCCGCCAAAGCTGATGCCGCCGTTCCACAACACCACCGCCAGGGGTACGTTCCCAACCGAGCAGACGAAGCTGAGCATCGAGATGACGGGGCCGATCAGCGGGCTCCAGAACTCATTGAGCGTCGGGTGGTTGGTCAGGAAGAGCACCTGCCACCAGCTGTTAGGCACCCAGGCCGCGAGTGCGCCGGCGATCAGGAAGCCCAGTCCTAGATCCACGTAGAGAGCGTTCAGGTCCATGTAGAACGCATGCGAGATGGCGGTGAAACCCCGCGCCGAGAAGATCCGGGATAGAAAAGGCCCATCGGTGATCGCCACTTCCATGTCGCCGTGGGCCTCGTGAGTCGAACCGAAAACCCCGCGCTCTGCTTGTCGCTTGGCTGCATCGACCATCCGCTGGCGCAATGTCACCTTGAAGAGAATCCACAGGATCACCGCCATGAGGAGGCCGCCCGCGAACTCGGCGGCGACGAACTGCCAACCCAGAAGGATGAGCAGGACAAGGCCCAGCTCAAAAACGAGGTTGGTGGACGCGAACTCGAAGATGATCGCGTTGACGAAGCTTGCCCCTCTCCGGAAGAGGGCTCTGGCCACCGCAACAGCCGCGTAGGAACAGGACGAGCTCGCTGCGCCGAAGCCGCACGCGAGCACGAAGCCCTTCAAGTCCGGCCTGCCCAGGGTTCGCGCGACCGCCCGCTTCGAGACGACCGTCTGGATCATCGCCGAGAGCAGGAAGCCGAAGGCGAGCGGCCAGAGGACCTCCCAGAGCATGAAGAACGAGATCTGGAGGGCGTGCAGGATCGCATTGACCACGAACAATCGGGCCTAGCTCCTCACCAACCGCTCGACCGCATCGTTGAGCTCTCGCACCTTGGCCCTTCCGCCTCCCGAACGTATAGCCTCGCTAACGCAGTGCTCGGTGTGGTCGGCTAGCAGCTGCAAGGCGACGCTTTCGAGCGCCGCTCTGGTCGCGTTGACCTGGGTGAGGACGTCGATGCAGTAACGATCCTCGGCCACCATCTTCTGAATTCCACGCACCTGGCCCTCGATGCGCCGCAGTCTGGTCTCGATCTTCTGCTTGTCCTTCGTGTAACCTGGCATGTATCAATGATACCCCCCAAGGGTATAGTGGGTTGAATGGATCACCATCCCGAGACGGCGATGGGCTCCCCGCACGAGGTGATGGGACACGGCGGCCACACAGCCATGTCGATGGACGCGATGGTCCAAGACATGCGCAACCGCTTCCTGGTGGCAGCAGCTCTATCGGTGCCGATCCTGCTCTGGTCCTCTATCGGCCGCCAGGTGCTGCACTTCAGCGTTCCCGCTCCCCTCGGCTTACGCGACGACGTCTTCCAGCTGATCCTGAGCCTGCCCGTGATCGGGTACTCGGGCTGGATCTTCTTCGACGGAGCGGTGCGTGCCCTGCGAGCCCGGACGTTGGACATGATGGTCCTTGTCGCGGTCGCCATCGGCGCCGGCTGGACCTACTCGGTGGTCGTCACTCTCCGGGGCGGCGGAGACGTCTTCTATGAGGCTTCGACGGTTTTAGCCGCCTTTGTGCTTCTGGGCCACTGGCTCGAGATGAGGGCGCGTGGCGGCGCCAACGACGCGGTCCGCGCTCTGTTGAATCTCGCCCCGCCGCAAGCGATCGTCATCAAGAACGGCGAGCAAGTCGAGGTGCCGACCGCGGATGTGCAGGTCGGCGATCTCCTTCTCATCAAGCCAGGCGCCAGAGTTCCAGTCGATGCCGTGGTTGACGAAGGGACAAGCGAGGTGGACGAGTCGGTCGTGACCGGTGAGAGCCTCCCCGTCTCCAAAGCGCCAGGTGCTTGGTTGATCGGCGGTTCGATCAATGAGAACGGAACGCTACGTGCCCGCGCGAACAGGGTCGGCTCGGATACCGCTTTGGCCCAGATCGTGAAGCTCGTTCAGGAAGCCCAGAGCTCGAAAGCGCCTGGGCAGCAGCTTGCGGATCGGGCGGCTTTCTGGCTCGTGCTGGTAGCGCTGATAGGCGGCACGCTGACGTTGATCGTCTGGTTGCTCGCGGGCCGCACCTTCAGCCAAGCCATCCTCTTCGCCATCACCGTGGTCGTCATCACCTGCCCCGATGCCCTCGGGCTGGCCACACCGACCGCGATCATGGTTGGCACCGGTCTCGGAGCCAAGCGCGGAATCTTGTTCAAGAACGCGGCAGCGATCGAAGCAGCGGCTCGAGTCGGGATCGTGGTCATGGATAAGACGGGAACGCTGACCAAAGGCGAACCCGAAGTGACCGAGTTGCATACAGACGGCTTGTCAGAGAAGGAAGTCCTGGCGCTTGCGGCTGGGGTCGAGCGAGACTCCGAGCACCCGTTGGCCGAGGCTATTGTTCGCCGCGCGGAGCAGATCGGCGCCGCTCGATTGTCGGTCAGCGACTTCGAAAGTGTGCCTGGGCAGGGAGCAATTGCCCTGGTCGATGGCCATCACGTGGCCGTGGGCAACTCGAGGCTGATGGAGCGGGAGAAGGTCAGCCTCAACGGTTTGGTAGACAGGCGCGACGAGATGGAGATGGTGGGGCGCACCGTCGTTATGGTCGCGGTCGACGGGCACGCTTCGGCAGTGATCGGCATCAGTGACGCTCCGCGGCCAACTGCAAAGGCGGCGGTTGAGGCACTCCAACAGCAGGGTGTCGAAGTGGTGATGCTCACCGGGGACAACCGCGCCACCGCCGAACGGATCGCCCGCGAGCTGGGCATCCGAGAGGTGATAGCTGAAGTCCTGCCCGCCGACAAGGCAAGCCAGATCGCCGAACTGCAGCGAGCGAAGAAGAAGGTGGCGATGGTGGGCGACGGTGTAAACGACGCCCCCGCGCTGGCGCAGGCCGACCTGGGGATCGCAATCGGCGCCGGCACCGACGTTGCGATCGAGACTGCCGATGTCGTCCTGATGCGTTCCGATCCGCTCGACGTTGCCACCGCGATCACGATCGGGCGGGCGACACTTCGCAAGATGCGGCAGAACCTCGGCTGGGCGGTGGGCTACAACGCGATCGCCATTCCGATCGCGTCGGGTGTCTTCGAACCTGGCTTCGGACTCGTGCTGCGCCCAGAAATTGCCGCCCTGTCGATGTCGGGCTCAAGCCTGCTGGTTGCCGTCAACGCGCTGCTTCTCAGAGGCCTGAAACTGCCCGCGGCCGAGTTGCCTCCGACGACTTAGGCGCTCGCCTTGTCTAGCCGCTGCAGAAGGTCATGCGCGGCAAGCTCGATCTCCTTGTGGCGCCACTCTGCCGCTCTGTACTGGCAGGCGATCAGCCCGGTTCGATGGACGCGGCGAAAATCGCCATAGATGAACGCGTATCGGCCCTTGGTCTCGTCACTGGCCTCCTCGTTAAGGCCGAGGTGCCATTCCGAATAGTCGTTCCAGGAGTGACCTTCCAGGAATGCATTCTCGTCCGCGGCCTTTGGCTGAACTTCGCCCCAGTCACTCTCGAGAACGTACTGGCGTGCATCGATCAGCCGGCGAGCTTGAGCGATCGCGCGCTCATTGACTGAATACGAGGCCATGAATTCAGTATGGGGGAGGCTAGGTCGTGCGGTTCCCCGATCTCATGCGGGCTCCCTCCGAGCGCTCCCTCGAGCGATCGATGTGGTCGAGCATCGCAGCCTCGGCACCGCCGGCGTCGCCGGCCCGGATTGCATCAAGAATGCTCTCATGCTCGATCACCGTTGCTGCGCCGATGGCGATCGTGTAGTAGTGGTGATACAGGCGATAAAGGCGCAGGTGCGAGCGCAGGCGCCGCAGGGTATCGCTGAGCAGCCCATTGCCGGACGTGCCCGCGATCGCTTCGTGGAATCGTGCGTCCTGCAGGGCAAAGGCGCTGTACTCGTGATACGTGCCCCCGTCAGACCCGCTGTCGGTGCCGACCAATCGGCGCATCTCCGCGAGTTCGCCATCGAGTACGCGCAGGACCTTTTCGTCGCGGCGTTCGGCCGCGCGGCGCGCCGCGAAAGGCTCGAGCAGCCGGCGAACGTCGTAGAGGTCGTTGAAGTTCTTGGTGTCCAGCATCGGGGTGACGGAGTAGCCACGCAGCGGCTCCTTGACGACCAGGCCGTCCATCTCCAGCCGGGCGAGCGCCTCCCGCACCGGTGTTGGCGAGACGTTCAGCTGGCGCGCGACCAGGTCGATGTTGACCCGCGCGCCCGCTTCGATGTGCTGGTCCATGACCAGCTCCATGACCGCGTCGTAGACGCTGTCGGTCAGGGTCTGACGGGAAGGCGGCAGAGGAAGGGCCTTCTCGCTCATTGCCGGCTGAGGTCGAAGACCTCCTCCATCGGAGCCCACCAATCTTCTGGCTTGGCTTCTGGCGCCCGCTCCTGAAGGGTGCGCATCAGCTCATCCCATTCCCGGTAGCGTGGATCCTGCGCCAGCTTTGGGAAGTCCCGCTCGGGGGAGAATCCGTCGACCGCCTCCATGTACATGAACATCCGGCGGCCGAGCAGGTAGATTCGCATCTGCGCGATGCCACTCTCACGCAAGCGTGACACCACCTCGGGCCAGGCCTTGCGGTGGTATTCCTTGTAGCGCTCGACGATCTCTTCGTCATCCTTGAGCATCAGCGTCATCCCATAGCTCTGCATTCCAACTCCCTTTTCAGCTGAGCCGAGCCATGATGGCTTCGCTCATCTCGTCGTATTGATGTGTGTTCGGCAGCTCGCCCACGATCGCGTGGTTGCGCATCACGAGGATGCGGTCGGACAGGCGGATCACCTCAGGCATGTCGCTCGAGATGAGCAGGATCGACTTGCCGTTCGCGGCCAGCTCCCAGATGAGCTCGTGCAGCGCGTTCTTGGTCTTGATGTCGATGCCCACTGTGGGTTCGTCGATGATCAGGATCTCCGCCTTGGCCGCGAGCCATTTGGCGATGCTGACCTTCTGCTGGTTGCCGCCCGAGAGCGTTCCCACCGACTGCGACAGCGAATGCGCGCGGACGTCGAGCTGGCGGAGGGGTGGAAGAATCGCCGCGTCCTCTTTCGAGCGTGTGATCCACTGGCCGAACGAGCGCAGGCGCCGCCAGATCGTGATCGATGTATTGGCACGGACTGCGTGGAGAAGAATGAGACCTTCCTGCTTGCGGTCCTCGCTCACGTACCCGAATCGGTACTTCTCGAGGGCCTCCCGGAAGCTCTTGATGTGCGTTATCACGCCCCGCACCCGAACCTCGCCGCCGGTAGCCTTGATCTCGCCGACCAGCGTTTTGGCCAGGCTCGAGCGCCCGGCTCCGACCAGGCCGTAGAGGCCCAGGACCTCGCCCGCTCTAAGCACAAAGCTCAGCGCGGCGTCGCCACCGTTCGTGGTCAGACCCGCCACCTCCAGCACCGGCTCGCCCGGATCGGGTTTCGGCGGCAGCTCGGCGATCACTTCTGCCCTTCCGATCATGTAGGTGACGAGCTGGTCTCGATTGAGGGACGCGACAGCGATGTCCGCGGCGGCGTTCCGTCCGTCGCGGAGCACGGTGACGCGGTCGCAGAGCTCGAACGCCTCTTCCAGCTTGTGACTGACGAAAACGAGGGCCACGTTGTGCCGGCGCAGGTCGCCCAGAATCCGGAAGAGGTAACCGACCTCGTGGGGGGTGATCGCGGCGGTGGGTTCGTCCATAAGGAGGATGCGGGCCTGCAGCGATAGCGCTTTCGCGATTTCGACCAACTGCATCTGCGCCACGCTCAGCTCCGCCACCGGCGTCGCAGGCGCGGCGTCGAGCCCGACCATCTCGATCCACGGCCTGGCCAGCCGGTTGATCGCGGCGTGATCGACCAGCTGGACCCCTCGGGTCGGGATCCGCTCCAGGAGGATGTTCTCCGCCACAGTGAACTGAGGGATGAGGTTGCGCTCTTGATGCACGACGCTGATCCCGGCGGCGAGCGCCGAACGCGGTGAGGCAAAGCGCACAGGGCTGCCGTCGAGCCGGATCTCCCCTTCATCTGGTTGGTAGACGCCCGTCAGGATCTTGATCAGCGTGCTCTTGCCCGCCCCGTTCTCGCCGAGCAGTGCGTGGATCTCGCCGGCGCGCAGGCGAAGCGACACGTCGTCGAGCGCGACCACGCCCGGAAACTGCTTGCGGATGCCTGAGACCTCGAGGCGTACCTCCGGCGTGGTCGGATTCGGCTCGGCGCTCATCGTGTGGTCCCATCCAGGCGCGTCGTGCTGATCCTGAGGAAAGCCCTGATGTCGCTCAGGCGCGTCCGTCCCAGGACGACGGCCCCGAGAATCAGCGCGCCGATGAGGAACTGGACCCAGAAGGGGTCCGCGCTGACGAGCACGAGCCCGTCGTCGATCAGCGAGATGAGGACCATCGCCAGCACGGTGCCGAGGACGGGGGCGCTTCCGCCGGCGAGCGCGGCGCCGCCGATGATCGGACCGGCGAATGAGGGAAGGACCCACGTGGCTCCGATGGTCGGCTGACCCTGTCCGAGCTGGGCCATGA
>Ga0207684_10001116_pt1 | contig 29985 bp, 34 predicted proteins | sample KBSK5501metaG_FD_184342 | JGI IMG/M metagenome (GOLD analysis project Ga0207684, IMG submission 184342) | Corn, switchgrass and miscanthus rhizosphere microbial communities from Kellogg Biological Station, Michigan, USA - KBS K5-50-1 metaG... | ecosystem: Host-associated > Plants > Roots >...
GGGGTCTCTCCTAGCCCCAATCCGAAAATAACTCAGGCGGCCAAGCGGTGACCGATCGACCCATAGAGGGCCTCCGTGGCCGGGTTGTGAGACGGGCGCAGGACGTGGCGACCGCCGAGGCGAGTGAGCTGGCCGGCCCGGGCGATGAGCAGGAAGCGCAGGGTGCGCAGGCTGCGGATGAGGTACGCATAGGTGCGTTGGCGCGAGCGCGGTTTGGGCGTCGCGAGGGTGTCGAGTTGGAAGCTGCGGGCGAGATTGTGGGCCAGGACACTGAGCTGCTGCCAGGCACTGTTGGCGCCGTAGTGGGCCGTCGGGACGACATCGAGGGCGAATTCCCCCTTGAGCTCGGCCAGGGTCTTTTCTTGGGCGCCCCGCCCGTTGATGAAAGCGTAGAGGGCCGGGAGGTCCAGGGCGAGGTTGGTGACGACGGCGGCGTACTCGTAATGCCCATCGTCCGGTGTGAAGAGGTCGAGCTGGAAGTTCTTCGGACTCTCGTGGGCGACGTGTTTGCGGTAGAGCATGACGCGCAGGCGGAGGTTCCACTGAGGAATGTCGAGGTCGTGGAAGAAGCCCGTGACCTTGGGGGCGATGGGCCGCCAGTGCTGGCGGTCAGCGGCGAGTTGCTTGAGAGGCAGCCAGTGCCAGTAGCCGACCTTGATGGCGTAGCCACAGCCGCGGGCCGGCAGCAAGCGCAGCACGTCCGGTTGGAAGAAGGCGGCGTCCATGCGGAACTCCAGCGGCAGCCGCCGGCCGAAGCGGGCGCGCAGGCCGGCGATCACCTCGCGCAGGAAGGGCCCAGCCTGCTTGGAGTCGTGGACATTGCCCGGGCGGTTCTTGCACCGCAGGATGTGGCCCGTCTGCGCGAGATGGGCGAGGAGGGGGTAGTAGCTGGGGTCCTTCCGATGATGCGGGTTGAAGCCGCGAAACGCCCAGGCGACCGTCGCCCCGGTGCGGACGACGGTGCCGTCGACGTCGATGGTGAGCCGGGGGAGCCCGAGCCGGGCGATGGCGTCGGTGACGAGGTCGTGGTTGAGCTGGACCAGCGGAGCCAGGGTGGCCTGGGTGAACTGCCGGAGCCAGTTGGCCACGGTGCGCGCCGTCGGGATCCGCGCCAGGCCACAGAAGCGGGCGATCAGCGGATCGCCGCCGAGATAACGCAGATGCTCCAGCCGGCGGGCGCCGACGTAGAGCAGGGCCAGCACGAGCAGGGCCAGCCGCCCGCCGCCGTAGTCGCCACCGGTGGCGCCGCACGCCGCGCGCAGTCGGCTCGGCAGTTCGTGCTGCCGCAGGTAGCGGCGCAGCAGCTCCAAGCCGCTGTACGAGGTCAGCTGCTGGCGCCCAAACTCAACATGCAGGGGCCGCTTGACCATCCGGCGCAGGCTCGTTACGCTCAATCGCATCAGAGGGGCCTCCTGTGTGTAGGGAGCAACGTTGGCGCGTTCTCCCTTTCGATCGCACAGGAGGCCTTTCTGCTTCCAGTTACCGACGCTACTCACCATTTATTTTCGGATTGGGGCTAATAGGCTATCGGTCATCCTAGCGAAACTGGCGCTGGTCATTGCCGTCGGACGGCGCATCGGCGCTCTGTTCTTCGACTGAGGGGGCGTGCCAGCACGCGACCCAAACATTGTTCTCCCTGCGCTGGTTAGTCGTCCTGCCTTAGCTCCGGTCGACGCGTTCTTCCAGGAGCACCGACGTTGTGGCGACCTGGACGGCGGCGTGGAGGATGGCAGCGTCTGGATAGCGTGTGACTGCGGGGCGGACATCAAGGACGGGACCCCGTCAGGCTTGTCAGCCGCAACGGGCGTGATCATGCAAAGCGCTTCCCTGCTCTCGTTGCTGCGATTGCCGACGATTAGTTCCGTTTCGCGATGAGGTGGGTCAACACGTAGCTGACCACCGAAACGATCAGCGCGCCAACGAATGCCGCGACGAACCCCTTGACCCGAAAGCCCATCTCCATGCCCTGGGCAATCCAGCTCGTCAGGATCAGCATCAGGGCGTTCACCACGAATGTGAACAGGCCCAGGGTCAGGATGTTGATCGGCAGGGTCAAAAGCAGCACGATCGGGCGGATGAGGACGTTGACGAATCCAAAGATCAGCGCGACGACGATTAGCGTCAGCCAGTCGTTGCTGGTGGGATGGCCGGTCGCGGCGCTCAGATGGATCCCGGGAACGACCCAGGCCGCCGCCAACAAGGCCACCGCGTTGATGAGTAGCCTGACGAGAATGAACATTGGGTTCCTCCTGGCGCAATTGTGCTACGTTCCGGTCCGTTCGGGGCCTGAATACTCATGGAGCGCGATTTCATCGGATACGGCGACACGCCGCCGGTGGTAACGGGGCCCGACGGCGCGAACCTCCCGCGCCGCCCTACTCTGGCGGGCGTACGCTCAAATGGCTGAAGGTCAAGCAGCCGAAATACCGCGAAGAGGAGCGTGGGTTTTACGAGCAGTAGGCACGGCGTGCTACGCTTTGCGCGTATGATGGCTGAGTCACGCCCCCCACTGCCGCCACCGCTCTACTATCTCCGAGTAGCGACATGAGGCTCGTGATTGCATTCGGTCTCGCTGTGGTGCTGGCAGGTTGCATCGCGAAGCGGGACATGGACGAGTGTCGCAAGGGAGACCGGAGCCGTTGCCCTGGCGACGCACGGAATAAAACGATGCTGGCCGCGCTGCCTCAGCCAACCCCCGCTCGCGCGGATGGCCGGTAGACGCGAGGACAGGCGAACCGACTCACGAGTCGCGGTAGGCAGTGGCCCGAGGACGGGCAGTGGGCGGAGGCCCACCATGACCGAGCCCAAACCCCGGCTGGCTCGTCATCTGCTCCTGTGGCTGGACCCGGGAGGCATCATCCCGATGGGCCGCTAACTCGGTGAGCAGGCTGCATCAGCCGCTCGCGCCACTGGGTCTAGCGCGTGTGACGCGCGTCGAGGCGCCTGATGAGTCCGAGAGCGGGCCACAGCTAACGCCGGTCTAGAATCAGTCAACCTCTTTGCCCAAGTAGAACACCCCCGAGATCACGAGATACCACAGCGCAGTCTCGAGGACGATCAGGAACACGGCGAGTCGCGAGAAGCTCCAGAGTGTCAGCAGGAAGCCGCCGGCGCTCAACGTCAGAGCCACCGTACTGACCATCCCGCGCACAATCCGACGGGCTTGCTCCAATCCCTCCCACGCTATCGACTCGACATATAGCCACGCCGCGAGTGCGGGGAGAGATGTAGCTAGTAAGCCAATAATGACCGACGCGTTGGCAACCGCCTGATTCGAGGCGATGACAGCGAGCAACAGGGCCGCGACGAAGGCGAGGTAACCGAAGATGGCTGTTCTGTGCTTCCGATTTGCCCCGGGCATATGACCCTCCCGGTCTGGATTCCTCTGCGGGGTCCGTGCCGGTGGAATATAGGCGATCAGCGCCAGTCCAGCAACCGGCCGGAGTCAAGTAACGGCCCTGTGCCGTCGCAACCGTCCGTGGCGCAGGGCCTCGACGCCTTCTTGCAGACACCGTCACTTGGCGGCTTGCGGGTGAGAGGCCGAGAGACTGAGTGTGGCGGAGCGGAGATCCTGGAAGCAGCGGTACGCTAGTTTCTGATCCCACAGCACCCACGCGCAGAACCGCGACTGAGCGGCTATTCTAGTGGTGTCCCTCATGCCGGTCGCCCTCGCCACGATGGCCCTCGCCCCGGTGGTCGCCCTCATGATGTTCCCGCTCCCACGGACGCCCGCCGCCCCGATGCCAGCCCTCCCGGCCCTCCCACATCCCGTGCCAGCACCCAGCGCAGTAGATGGGCGAGTAGACGTATGGATCGGCCGGCCCTGCGATGAAGCAGCTTGTCAAGACTGTCATGGCCATCAAGATCATCACAGCCCTCATCGCGACCTTGTGCATTTGGCTCCTCCCGTAGACCTGGCCCATGTTCTGTATCGTCAAGCTACGCACGTATCGAGCCTTGGACTATCCCTTGACCGAGCCGAGAACCGCGCACAGGGGGTGATCTCCTCATCGTGCAGTTCCCTTTCGGTCGGTCGCGACTCTAGCATCTAGCCCGGCCCGATACCTATCGGACCGTCCGCTCGCCCGTCAGCGCCCGACGCATGAATCGGTGGGCTCCACCGTCAAAGCCGGTAGAAGGAACAGCATTGAGGAGGTGCTTCCATGATCCGTAAGCTGGTTCTGGCAATGACGATTCTGGCGCTCGCAGCCATGCCTCTGCCGGCCTGGGCAGCGCGGGACGGTGGGCATGATGGCAGGCATGAGATTCGCAGGAGCTACGAGCGGTTCCGTGGTCACGAGCGGTTCGAGCACGGGCCGTTTATTGGGTTCGGGTTCTACCCATCCCCGTACTACGCTTACGCTCCGCCTGCCTGCGCCTGGCAACCCGGGTACTCGGTGAATCAGCCCTATGTAGACGCGTGGGGCCGCTACACCTACGTACAACAGTGGGTACCGGGGCAATGGATCTGCCCGTAGGGACCGACGACGTGGCTTCTGACCTGGAGAGTGCTCACTCGCAACACGTCTGATTCTCCAGGGAGGTGCGCACTATGCGCGATCTCACATCATGGCGAGATGCCCATGCCCGAACGCCCGTCCGGCTGGCTCCTCACGTGCTCCTGCGGCTGGACTCGGGTGGCCGCTAGAGCCCCAGCCTTCGAATCAGATCACGGGTGAGTCTCCGGATCAGGGCGCGCGTCAGCCGCACACGCGAGATCTGATGAGTGGGCTGGATAGCGAGGATCCGCCACGCCGCCTCGATCTCGCGGGTGGGCACGCCAGACTGCCGGAGGACGTCGGTCAGGGCGTCCAGCCCGCGCACGCGGGCGAGCTGGATGGCGCCCGCGCGGCCCATGGGTAGCAACCAGAACGTGACGACGTATTCTGCCGAGACAGGATCGACTCCGGGGCCCTCGATGCGTGTGATGTCCAGGCTGACCTCGACGATGGCAGGCATCGGTTGCGATGATACGGGCGGCCCGCGTGACCGGCCAAAGGCAATGTGTCGGTCCCGAGGCGCGAAGTCCGGCGGAGCGCCCGCGCGAGGATCAGCCGACCTCTGTGGGGCTGGTGACTCCGACGCGTCGTTGGCTAGGGCGTAGGCTGCGCCTAGGGGGATCCCGCCATGACGACTTACCTTGTCGACTGCGAGACCTGCCTCCACCGAGGCACGTATCCCACCCACGAGGCGGCCATCGCCGAGGCCGAAGCTCACGCGAAGGCACACCCGGACCACACCGTGAACGTGACCGAGGAACAGGACGACGAGGGTGTGCGGGCCTGAACATTGGACGTCTAGCAGAACAGCCCGCACATCAACACCGGCAGGTCGCGACGCAGCCCACCCAGCTATTCGGCCTTCAGCTTCGCCTCGATCTGGGTAATCTGCTTCTGAGCCTGCTGGATCCGCCCCTTCCAGTACTCTCGCTCTGGTACTTGGCACCGCCCTGAGCTACGCTCACTACCTGCGCCTGGAACTCTGGCAGTTGCTTCTTCAATTCGCCAAGCTCGTTCTCCAGCTTCTTCCGCTCAGCGTCGGTCACGGGCGCCTCCCTGCCTCTGCGTCCGGTGGGCGCGGCTACCCATATCACTTGACCGGCCGAGACGCGCTCCGCTGCGACCCGAGCCCGTCCATCTCAGCAGAACGGCGCGCAGCCCCGCGGGCCTGGCGTGTGCTCGGTAGGGTTGTCGACCACGTGACGAGGCACCTCCGGGTCGGGACCGCGGAGGTCAAGCGCCTCGATCGCCACCCACAGCGCGACCGCCAGGACCAGGATGCGGAGCAGCCTTCCCACCAGATACGCCCGCGCGTCGTCCATGCTTCGGGGCCTAATCCAGGAACAGTGCCGTCAGCAGGAGGAGCGAGACTTCGAGGCCGACGTACGCGAGCGCGACCAGCATGAGCCCAAGGACCAGCTGGCGGGCCACCGTCCAGGAGACCCACATACCTGCCTCCTTCGCCGACCCTCGCCGCCTGCGAAGGCGCGAGCCGAGGGTGGCGTGGGCGCCACCCAGCAGTCAGGATAGCATCAGGGAGAGTGTCCGGGGCGCGGCGGCCCTACACTGAGCGGGGCCCCGCCGCCTTTGCTCACTCCCGGCGGAAGTACACCGGTCCCCAGCACGCCTCGGTCGGGGTGCTCAATGCCGCGCGCACCTGGTCGCAGCGCGCCCGGTCGCCCACCGCGTAGAAAACTTCAGGCTCCTTGAACAACGCGGTTGCCGCCGGCCGCGCGCGGAAGCCCCACGCTTCCTCATCCGCCGGGTCCCCGGTCACCTGGATCCGTTGGCACAACTCCGACGAGGTCTCGCAGTGCGCCGTCAGCACCTCATACCCCTCGGGGAGCCGGATCAGGCTCGTCGGCCGACCCGCCGCGCAGGCGACGAACAGCCAGAGGATCAGCACGATCGCCAACGCGGCCAGGACGAGCCGCAGCGCCAGCCCTGGGGTCAGTGCGGGCCAGAGCCGCGTCGGCCGCAGGCGGCCCTGTTCAACGGACCAGCGGGGCTGGACCATGACGAGAGGATAGCGCAGTAGGACAGGTTGCATTCCTCCTGTGCCCGTACACGTTGAGCGCTAGACCCTTCCCGGCACGCGCGTTGACCGTCTCCGTCACCGCCTCGGTTCTCACGTCCTGCAAGTCCTCGATAGTGCGTGGCATCTTCTCGTGGCCCTGCTCTTGCTGCCTCTGCATCCCACAGGAGAGGAATCCGTCCATCACGCGACTCATGGCTTTGGTTCTCTCACCACGGAGGAAAGCATGACGGAGCTCGACACGCCTGACCTCTCGCGATCGTACTGCCCCCTCTGCGAGCCTGACGCGGACCCGACGAAGGAGATTCTTCAAGTGAAGGGGTGTGCCATCCATCCCATTTCCCTGGATGGGTTGGATGACCAGGGGGCCAGATTCCAGGGTGAGTGCATCGGGGGCCAGGGGGAAGCCGGAGGGATGGACAACATGCTCATGTGTCGCCTGGTCCATCACCGAGGAGCATGAAGTAGCGCCGGGGTCGCCCAATGACCCGCCCCTCGCCCCGCGAGCTGCTCACCCCTGCACGTCCGAGGAGGAATCTGTCTGCATGACACGGCTCAGGATCCTGGTCTTCGGCCTCGTCGTCCTCTGCGGGTCGATCGCGCTCGGCGTGGGATGGCACGCCGGTTGGCAGGCTCGACGTGCGTGTGAGGCGATGGCCCGTGAGCGACAAGCCACTGGTGGGCGTCAATACGACGTGAAGGATTGCGTAGCCGCGCGCCTGCTCAGCGGAGGCGCCTGACGACATCTTGTCCATGTGGTAGAGTCGCTATCAGGGGAATCCCCTCTGCCGTAAGCTAGTTGAGGGGACGACGCACGCGTGGAGCGCGAATACCAAGGCTGGTCCATCGAAGTTCGGTCGTACTCCTCCGGTCACAAATGGCGACCCATCGTCGTCGTATCGGGCAAGACAGACGGCCGCCGTGAGATCACGACCCTCAGGACACCCTCCGATTGGCTCTTCAACACCAAGCAAGAATCCGATGAGCAAGGGCATCACCTTGGCTCGGCTTGGATCGACCGGTATGGCTTAAGCCCGGAGTCGACGCCACGCTGAAGGGGACCAGCATGTGGGCTGGAATCGTCTACGGCACGCTTCTCGAACGTAACGGCAACCACATCCTGCTCAGCGACGGAGCGCAGATCTGCCTCGACGACGCGGTGCAGTGCGACTTCCCTGTCGGCACTTACCTCAAGGTCACGTACGCAGAAATCAACGGGAGGAAGTTCGCTCGCGACATCTCGCAATCTGATTCATTCCACGCGCTGGACGCCCCTTCCTGACGGGGGCGCGAGCTTTGGCAACTATGCTGCAACGCAAAGCTCTCAAGCATTTGAGTGACATGTATGACGTCAGGCCAACCTGACGTAGTCAAGCAACAGGTCGCCGCCCATTGGGATCGCCGCGCACCGCACTTTGACGAGGACTTCGGCCACAGCATCAACACACCCGCTGAGCGTGCCGCCTGGGACCGCATCCTCGATCTTGTCCTCGCGGGCCGAGCCGGGCTCGACGCGCTCGACGCCGGCTGTGGCACCGGTTTCCTCAGCTTCGAGCTGGCGGCCCGCGGTCATCAGGTTACCGGCGTTGATTTCGCGCCCGCGATGCTCGTCGAGGCGCGGCGAAAAGCGGCGACGCGCGGCGTCTCGATTCGGTTCGAGGAGGCCGACGCCGAGCAGCTGCCGTTCACGCCGGGCAGCTTCGACCTGGTCATCAGCCGTCATCTGCTCTGGACGCTCCCGCACCCGGAGGCGGCGATCGACGAGTGGATTCGGGTCCTCCGACCGGGAGGGCGCCTTGTCGTCGTGGACGGGCAGTTCAACGTTGGCGCCTCGGCAGGGTCGCGGGAGAGTGCTCGCATGAGCGTTGAGTACGCGGCGGTCGGCGACCAGCTTCCCTTCCTCGGCGGTCGGCCCCAGGAGGAGATCGAAACAGTGCTCAAGACGCACGGGCTCGTGAACGTGGGCGGCGATCCATTGCTCGATCTCGTGACGGCTCAGGCGCAGCGAATGGTCGAGTAAGGGCGAGAATGTCTTACGCACCGGCGCTACGTCGTCTGGGGCGATGCCGCCGCGACCGGCGAGAACGCCACCCTGTCGGCGCCGTAGATCGCTTTCGCAGTCGTGTCCATCTTCTTCTCGACGACAAGGTCTACGCGGTTCGCATCGAGCCCCTGCGCGCGGCGCCTGGCTGACCTCGCGCGACCGGTGTGACACGAAAGGTGCCGCGTGGGAGCGAGTGATGAACCACGACGGGCCTCAGGCCCGAGCCAGAGGACATAAGGCATCTCGGACGCCGGCTCGAACGCGGGTTCCTCGCGTCCCGAGGAGGTCGTGTCCCGCCGGACCCTCGCCGGCCCGACCCGCCACCCGCTAGAACAGCGTCAGGTAGCGATCGATCTCCCACTGCGAGATCGCGTTGTGGTATTTGACCCACTCCTGTCGCTTGACCTTGAGGAATTCCGCGGCCAGCTCGGGGCCGAGTGCGGCCTGGATCACCGCGTCCGCCTCGAACGCGTCGAGCGCCTCCGGCAAGGACTGGGGGATCAGAACAAGGCCGTTTCGCTTCACCTCGTCGAGCGTCACCGTGTACATGTTCCTGCCGGCGTTCGGTGCACCCGGGTCAAGCTTCCGGTGGATGCCGTCGAGGCCGGCCGCGATGAAGGCCGCCATCCCAAGGTAGGCGTTCACCGAGCCGGACACCAGGCGGCACTCGAAGCGGCCGGGCTCGGGCACGCGGAACATCTGGGTGCGATTGTTGTCGCCGTAGCTGATGAAGGCTGGCGTCCACGTGAAGCCCGAGGTCGCCCCGGTGAGGAATTCGCCCACCGACAGGCGCTTGTAATCGTTGACCGTAGGCGCGACGACCGACGCGAGGGCGCGAGCGTGGGTCATGGCGCCGGCCAGGAACTGGTAGCCAAGCGCCGAAACCCCAAGCCCGCGACGGTCGGCGGGATCGAGAAAGAGGTTCTTCCGGCGCTCGAGATCCCACAGCGAGATGTGGAAGTGGCAGCCGGAACCGGTCAGCCGGGCGAAGGGCTTCGGCATGTGGGTGGCGATGGCTCCGAAGCGCTTGGCTACCTGGCTGGTCATCATCTTGTAGAACGTGAGGCGGTCGGCGGTCGTGAGGGCGTCCGAGTATTTCCAGTTCAGCTCAAACTGTGAGTTGGCGTCCTCGTGGTCCGAGGCGTAGGGCTCCCAGCCGAGCCGCTCGAGGTAGCCGATGAGCGTGCGCAGGTAGCCCATCGAGCCCGAGAGACTCTTGAAGTCGTAGCAAGGTTTGTCCATCGTGTCGACGCCGTCGGGATCGAAGGTGACGATCGAGCCATCCGGCCGACGCTGGACGAGGAAGTGTTCTGCCTCGACGCCGACCATCATCACGTAGCCCTCCCGCTGCAGGTGCTCGCAGGCGACGCGGAGCGCTGTGCGAGGGCAGTAGGGCCAGGGCTTGCCGTCCACGCTGATGTCGCAGGCGAACCGGGCGACACCCTCTTCCCACGGCACCGGCGTGTAGGACTCGAGGTCGGGGATGGCGATCATGTCGTGGTCATGCGGGCCTTGTCCCATTCCCCACACCGCTGCGCCGGCAAACCCGGCCGAGCCGGCGACGAACAGGTCGAACGCGCTGGCCGGGACGCCCTTGCAGCGGGGCGTCCCGTGGATGTCGACGTACTGCGCGAGGATGTAGTCGATCTTGTCTTCCTTGAGCCGGGACCGGATGTCGTCGATCATCATACGACCCCCTCTTCGTTTACGTGGGTCCGTGACCCACCCGGGCGCGCGCCCGCGCTCAGTGCGAGACCGCCGCCGCCGCCTTCTCGCCAACGAGCCGCCCGTCGGAGAACCGCGTGATCGAGAATGGCTTGATGAGGTCCGGTGTCCGGCCGGTGGCGATCAGTTCCGCCATCCGGCGCCCGGAGACCGGTCCGGCCTTGAACCCGTACGTGCCCCACCCGACGTCGAGATAGAACCCCTTGAGATCGGGAACCTCGCCCATGATGGGCGAGTAGTCCGGCGTCATGTCACAGATGCCAGCCCATTGCCGGAGGACGCGCACGTGCTTGAGGCACGGGAACAGCTCGAGCGTGTGGTGCGCGGTCGCCTCCAGGAAAGGCAGCGTGGAGCGCTGACTGTAGGAGCTGTACGGGTCGATCTCTGAGCCGATGACGCACTCGCCGCGATCGGTCTGGCTCACGTAGACGTGGAGGTCGGCCGATACGATCACCTTGGCGAGGAAGGCCTCGAGCGGCTCGGTCACGAAGGCCTGGAGCGGGTGCGTGGTGATGGGCAGGGAGAGCCCCACCATCTTTGCGATCGTGGAGCAGAAGCCGGCCGTCGCGTTGAGAACGATGCCGGTCTTGATATCGCCCCGCGTGGTCTTCACGCCGGTCACGGTCCCGTTCGTCGTGTCGATCCCGGTGACCTCGGTGAACGGATGGATGTCGAGACCGAAGCGGCTCGCGCCGCGGGCGTAGCCCCACACGACCGCGTCGTGGCGGACGATCCCGCCGGGCGGGTGGTAGAGGGCGGCCAGGACGGGGTACCGCGGCCGGTTGGAGCAGTCGAGTGCGGGCACCAGCTTCTGGATCTCATCCCGCCAGATGAGGCGGCTCTGCACGCCGCAGAGCTGATTGACCTCGGCCCGGACCCTGAGCCCGTGGATTGCACTGTCGGAGTGAGCCAGCGTCAGGTGCCCCTGCTGGGAGAAGAGAACGTTGTAGCCGAGCTCGGCCGACAAGGCCTGGTAGAGCTTGACCGACTCGTCGTAGAAGGCGACTCCCTCCGAGGTCCGGTAGTTCGACCGAATGATCGCGGTGTTGCGGCCACTGGCCCCGGCGCCGATGTAGCTCTTGTCGAGCACCGCGACGTCCTTAACCCCGCGCTGGCCCAGGTAGTACGCCGTGGCCAGCCCGTGCACCCCACCCCCGATGATCACCACGTCGTAACGGTCGCGCAACCCATTCCGGCGCCACATCCTGGAGGTTCGAAACAGCTGCCACATGGCTCAGGCCTCTGTCATGAGCCGCCCATGGGCGGCCGCCCCAACCGCGGTGAGGCCGAGATCGTGCCCGGCGTCGCCGAGCGCCTTCCAGACGAAGTCGCCGTATTCTCGCGGGACCAGCACGCGGTACGCCGGGAGCGTCGGACGATCCAGGCGCACCATGATCACGCGCACCCGCGCGAGCTCGCCCTGGACAACTCCGAGCATGGGCACCGCCGAGAGGTCGAGCGCGACCAGACGTTCGAGCAGCGGGCCCAGACCGGCGCCCATGACGTCGATGGCGGCAAAGGCGGCGGTGAGGTCGGTGGCATGGACACAGCCGGCGCCCTCGATCGTCTTCTCGAGCACGTCGGCGACGATTGACAGTTCACGGGGAGCCGTCAGCAGCAAAAGTTCGTCGGCGGCGCGCCGGCAGAGGAGCGCCCGCGCTCCGTTCACGGGCGCCCACGAGGCCAGACCGACCGCGGGCGCCGCTCGTCCCGTGAGCTTCACCACCAGCGGCTCGATGGCCTCACCCCGCACGCCGAGCTTGCCCCAGGCGCTCACGTCGCTGAGACCGACTCCCGTCCGCGCACGCGCCGCCTCGTCATCGGTCGAGGTGTAGACGTCCGCCACCCTCCAGCCGGCGTCCTCCTTGAAACGCGCGCCGAGCGCCTGCTGCGCCCTGTACATCGCGCTGGTACGGATCGGCAGCCAGCGCTTCACGGCCGCACCGCGGGGGACCGTGTCACGAACGAAGCCTCACGCCATCCGGATCGTAGGACGGGCGCATGACGACCCGCGCTCTCGCGGTGGCGCCGTCCATCCGAACATCGAACGTCGCGCCGTCGCGGGCTCGCGCGGCTGGTACCCAGGCGAGCCCGATCACGCGCCCGAGCCAGGCGCTCCACTTCGCGCTGGTCACGCGTCCCACGGGGTGGCCGTTCTCCACCACCGCTGCCCCCTCGCCCGGCGCCGTCGCGCCATCGAGTTCGAAACCGACGAGTTGCTCAGTGGCGGGGCGGGTCGCGCCAGACCTCAGTGCGTCGCGCCCGACGAAGTCCGGTTTCTCGAGCTTCACCAGCATGCCGAGGTTGGCACCGAACGGCGTGGTCAGCGCATCGGTGTCCTGGGAGACGATCAGGTGCTGCTTTTCCAGCCGCAGCACGCGCTGCGCCTCGACGCCGAAGGCCCGGACGCCGAGCGGCGCGCCTGCCTCCACAAGCGCGGACCACATGAACTCGCCGTAGTCCGCTGGGAAGTGGATCTCGAAGCCAAGCTCGCCGACGAAGCCGATCCTGAGGATGGTGCTCGGCACGCCGGCCACCAGCCCCGGCCGTGCGCTGAGGTACGGGAGGGCGGCCGCCGAGACGTCCACGTCGGTGAGGCCGGCCAGGAGCTCGCGCGACCGCGGCCCCGCGACGTTGATCGCGGCCAGCGCCCCGGTGACGTTGACCACGTGCGCGCAGCGCCGGGTGCCGGCCAGCCACCACGTGAGCCACTGCTCGACCGCGTCGATGGTGCCGGTCGCAGTGGTCAGGAGGAACCGCTCCTCGTCGAGCCGCGCTACCACCCCATCGTCCAGGATGATGCCGGCGTCGTCGCACATGATGCGATAGCGCACTCGGCCGGGCTTGAGATCCGAGAAGCGGTTGGGATGGAGCCAGTCGAGGAAGGCCACCGCGTCCCGCCCGACGACCTCGAGTTTGCCGAGGGTCGAGACGTCGATGAGTCCCACCGCCTCGTGGACCGCCCGGCACTCCTCGTCGACCCCCGCGCTCATCCGGCCCCGGCCGTCGCCCGGATTCTCGTCTCGTCGCACGTACCCGAGCGGACGCTTCCACGGCCCCATGTCCATCAGCTCGGCGCCGGCCTCCGTGTGCTGGTGGTGCATCGGCGTGAGCTTCCACGGATCGGTGAATCGCGACGCCAGCGCGCCGAGCGGGACCGGCTGGGCCGGCGGTCGTGCCGTCGTCGTTCCCGTCTCCTCGACGCTCCGGCCGGTGAGGCTCGCGCAGAGATCGATCGACAGGCGATGGCACATCTTCCCCTGACACGGCCCCATCGTGACCGTCGTGTACCGCTTGAGCGTTTCGATGTGGTCGAAGCCCTCGTCGACGGCTTGCCGGATGTCCTTCTCGGTTACGTCCTCACAGAGACAGACGAACCTCTTCGCCGAGCTCCCGAGAGCGGAAACCGGTCGGTGGTCGGCCCGGCCCCGTCGGAGCGCCAGCTCGTCCCGCAGCTCTGAGATCCGCGCGCTCAAACGTGCGCCGGAGCTCGACAGCGCCAGCGCCGCCTCGGCACCGGCGAGCCGCCCGGAGGCGAGGATCGCGCTCAGCCCGCTCACTCCCGCCACCTCGCCGGCCACGAGAACGCCTGGCGGGAGCAGTCCCGGCGTGAGCCGACCATCGTCGCCGACGCGCAGCTTGCCTCCCGCCTGACCCACAAGCCCCGCCGCCGGTTCGAAGCCGGTCGCGATGCACACGAGATCGCATGTCATGTCGGACACCCGTCGGCCGTCGAAATCGCCCACCACGACACTCGCGACACGCCCCGAGCCCCGGGCCGCAAGCGCAGTGCAGCCGCGCAGGATGGTCGTGCCCCCGTCACGGAGCGCCGCGACCCCCGGCGAGTCGGCCTCCTCTCGAGCGTCGACCAGCGCGGCAACGGTCACGCCGGCCGCCCTGAGGTCGAGCGCCACCTCGACCCCGCGATCGTCGCTCGTGACCACCACCGCGCCCCGTCCCGGCTTCACGCCATAGAGCGCCTCGAGCCGCTGCGCCGCGGTGCCGAGCATCACGCCGGGCAGGTCGTTGTTCTCGAAGGCCAGCGGGTACTCGAAGCCGCCGGTCGCCACGATTGTCTGGCGGACGCGGAGTTTCACAAAGCGGTTCCCTTCGAGAATTCCCAGTAGACCGTCCTCGTAGAGCCCGAACGCCGTGGCGCCACCGAGGACCTGGATACGACCCTCGGCGACCACCTCGGCCGCGAGGTCCCGGACGACCTCGTAGCCCGCGCGTCCGCGGTGCTCCTCGTCACCGAGGGAACACGTGTGGAACTGCCAGCGGCCACCGAGGTCGAGCTGGTCATCCACGAGCACGACGCTGGCCCCCGCCCGCGCCGTCTCCAGCGCGGCCGCCATCCCCGCAGCGCCACCGCCGACGACGGCGACGTCGGCGAAGAGGTAAGCGCGCTCGTAGTCGCCGGGAAGCTCGCCGGGGAACGTGATGCGCCCGAGCCCGGCGCACGCTCTGAGCACGCGCTCGTACGTGGGCCAGAGACGCCGGGGGTGGATGAAGGTCTTGTAGTAGAAGCCGACAGGGAACAGGAAGTGCAGCCTGTCGAGCACGGCCAGCGCGTCCCACTCGACCGACGGCCAAGCGTGCTGCGGAGCCACGCGCTGCCCGTCGCGGAGAGGCTCCGTACAGGCGCGGACGTTCGGGATGCCGTCGACGTTGACGAGGCAGTTCGGGCAGTGGCCGCGGCAGCAGAGGAGGCCCCGCGGGCGATGGTATTTGAAGCTCCGGCTGAAGATCCGCACGCCGGCGGCGTAAAGCGCCGAGCCCACGGTGTCGCCGGCGAAGCCGGCGTACGGCCGCCCCGCAAACGTGAACCCGATGGTGCGCGAGCGGTCGATGCGCTGCGTTAGGTGGCTCGGCAGACGCTCGGCGCTCACACCCGCGGTCCTTCGGCGTCGCTCGGTGCTGTCTTCTCCTCCGTCGGCGGTGACTCGTCGGACGGCCAGAACGTCCGCGAGACCTGGTTCAGCCGGGTGTCGCGCACCGCCAGGAACCAGCGCTGGCACCCGGCGCGGTGGTACCACCACTCCTGCTGCGACCCAGCTTCGTTGCGACGGAGGTAGAGGTACCGGGTCCAGGTCTCAAGCGACGAGCCGGGCTCGGGCCGGCGCGACTGCTCGCCGCTCCAGCGGAACTCGTACACGTCGCGGGGGCCGCACTGCGGACAGCGGAGGAGGAACGACACCGAGGTCTCAGTGCGCGCCGCTGCGTCCGGGGACGTAGCTCGTGCCTACCAGCGGGATCCCCGTGATCGCCGCCGCCTCGAGCGTCAACGCCCGGAGATCCTCAGGCTCGAGGTGGTGGACGTCAGCCTTGCCGCACGCCCGCGCCAGCATCTGGATCTCGAGCGTCATGGCGTGCATGAAGTTGGCCACGCGCTCGGCCGCCTCCTCGATCGGCAGGCGCTTCGTCAGCTCCGGATCCTGGGTGGTGATGCCGACCGGACAGCGGCCGGTGTGGCAGTGATGGCAAGCGTACGGTTCGGTCCCGAGCGCGTGATAGTCCTCGACGAAAATCGGTCGGTTGCAGTTGAGCGCGATGAGCGCCGCCGTGCCGATGTAGACGGCGTCGGCGCCGAGCGCCAGGGCCTTGGCGGCATCGACGCCAGACCGGATGCCGCCAGCGATGATGAGCTGCACCTGGCCGTACAGGCCGACGTCTTGGAGGCCGCGACTCGCCTCGGACACCGCGGCCAGCGTTGGAATGCCCGTGTGGTCTTGGAGGATCTCGGGCGACGCGGCGGTACCGCCCTCCATCCCGTCGACCACGATGACGTCTGCGCCGGCCTTGGCCGCCAGCTTCACGTCGTCGTACACTCGGGTCGCCCCAAGTTTGACGAAGATCGGCACCTGCCAGTCCGTCGCCTCCCGCAGCTCCTCGATCTTGATGATCATGTCGTCGGGGCCGAGCCAGTCCGGGTGGCGCGCCGGGCTCCGCTGGTCCACGCCCGGCGGCAGCTCGCGTGCCGCCGCGATCTCCTGGGACACCTTGGAGCCGAGGAGCACTCCGCCGGTCCCCGGCTTCGCCCCCTGCCCCACCGTCAGCTCGATGGCATCGGCAGCACGGAGGTCGTGAACGCTCATGCCGTAGCGGCTCGGCAGCACCTCGTAGACGAGTACGCGCGAGTGCTCGCGCTCGGCCGGCAGCATGCCGCCGTCACCGGTGGTCGTCGAGGAGCCCGCCCAGCGCGCGCCTTTGGCCAGGGCGACCTTCGCGTTGTACGAGAGCGCGCCCCAGCTCATACCGGTGATCATGACCGGGATGTCGAGTTGGATGGGACGCTTGGCGAACCGCGTGCCGAGCACCGTCTTGGTCGAGCAGCGCTCACGGTAGCCCTCGAGTGGGATGCGGGTCAGCGAGCAGGGGATGAACGTGAGGTCGTCGAAGGACGGCAGTGGCCGCGCGCGGAGCGTGCCGAAGCCGCGGAACAGGTACCGGCCGAGTTCCGCCTTCAGCTGGATATCCTCCATCACTTCCGGCCGGTAGATCTGGCTGGGGCGGAGGGTAGTCAGAACGCGGCCTTCCATATGTCGATCTCCTTCTTGTCGTAGTTCCAGAGCTTCCGACCCGAGACGACTTTCCGGAAGCTGCCCGGCCCCTTCAGGCGGTAGCCCGTCAGCGTCGCGCCGATCTCGGCAAGCTCCTCCGGGCTCGCCTCGGAGATGACCGCGTCGTTGCCGAGCTCCGCGATCTCGCCGCCGACGAACACGATCCCCTCGTACATGGAGTCGGCCAGCGCGGGGCCGGCGTTGCCGCAGACAATGATGCGGCCGCGCTGCATCATGAAGCCGGTCATGTAGCCAGTGTCGCCGCCGATCACGAGGAGGCCGCCCTTCATCGCGATCCCCGCCCGCGCCGCGGCGTCGCCGCGGACCACGACCGTGCCGCCGCGGATGGAAGCAGCGGCGCCGTTGCCGGCGTTACCGTCGACCACGACCGTGCCGGAGAGCATGCACTCGGCGACGCCCCAGCCGGCCGAGCCCTGAATCGTGAGACGTACCCCGTCGCTCATGCCGCCGGCGTAATAGCCGACGGGCCCGTCGATGGTGATGGCGACGTCCTTGAGGACCGCGACGGCGAGGTTGTGGCGGGCGCCCGGGTTCCGAACAAGCATCTCGGGCTCGCCGGCATCCACCAGGCGCCGGATCGCCTCGTTGATCTCCCGGACGGAGCGCGACGTGCAATCGACGATCTTCACGTCAGGCCGCTTTGCAACCACGCCGGGGCCGCGGCTGCGGCGCGGCCGCCGGCCGGTCCCAGAGGCCGACGGCACCGGCCCCTGCCTCGCGCGCCTGGTAACCCTTCGGCAACCCTGCCGCCAGCGCGATCTCCTCGTTGGCAACGGCCACGGCGCCGTCCGTCTCGGCGACGATGAGCGGCTTCAGGCAGAAGGGATCCTTGGCGAACCCGAAGGCATCGCTGGTGGCGGCGAGGTAGCTGAAGGCGCCATCGAGCTCGCTCACCGAGTCGCGCAAAGCCTCACCCAGCGAGGCGCCCGCGCGCAGCTTGCGCGCGAGGTAGACGCCGATGACCTCGGAGTCGTTCTCCGTGTAGAAGCGGACGCCCTCCTGCTCGTAGAGGCGACGGAGGTGGTGGTAGTTGGTGATGTGGCCATTGTGGACGACCGCCAGATCGGGGACGCTGTGGGCCCAGAAAGGCTGCGAGTGCGAGAGGTCCACGCGGCTCTCCGTCGACAGGCGCGTGTGGCCGAGCCCGTGGCTGGCGGCGATTTTCGACACGGCGAACTGGGCCTCCAGGCTCCGGGGCGCCCCCACCTGCTTCACGATCTCGAGCCGCCGCCCCATGCTCACCACCTCGACGTCCGGCGCGACCGCCTCGATGGCGAGGGCCAGCTCCGCCGGCTCCGCCTTGGCGACCACCAGCCGCAGCAGCGACCCCTGAGTGGTGGACACTCGTACGCGCCCGAGCCGGCCCACTCGCCGCACGATCTCGCGACGCCGGGCCTCGGTGTCGGTCCCCTCGCCGGGCTTGACCCGGACGACGACGCCATCGGCCTCCTTGCCCCAGAGCGCGATGCCGGCCGAATCCGGCCCGCGGCAGCCGAGGGCCGAGAGCATCGCGAGGACGGCGGCCCCCACGGGCGCCGGCTCGCCTGACTTGTCGAAGAACCCCACGATCCCGCACATGGGCCGTCTCCTCGCGCTCAGTCGTCCGTGTGGAAGATCGCGTGACGGACCGCGAGGCGCTCGAAGCTGCCGAGCCCAGCCTCCGTCCGATCCCGGGCGCGTAGGCCGTATTCGATGAGCAGGGTGGCAATGATCGCCTGAGGCGCGCACTGCGCATCCACGAACGAGACCGGCTCGGCCTCCACGGGGAGCACGAGGTCTGCGTGCCGGGCGGCCGGCGACAGCAGATGACAACTCATCGGGCACATCGCGCGAATGACGCGACGTCGGGTCGCCGGCATCGGGCTTCCTCCGTTCGCTTCCCTCGTGTCGCCGACCACCGTTCACTCCCTTTAAAGGTTTGAGCGTTGGGAGGCGGGGCTCATCCTGAGGCCATGCCGATGTTGTGTCAAGAAAGGTCAGCTCGCGAGCCCTTCTCTCAGCATGCCAAGATGACTTCCAACCCGACAGCGGCAGTCACTTTTTGCCCCCGATGACCGAGCACACCGGTTGCGCTTCCACGCGAGACTGCGTCGAGAACACTCGCACCACGCTCACGCTGGCGCTCGTGCGCCTCTTCGCGTGGAACATGCCCTACCACGCCGAGCACCATTCCTATCCCGCGGTGCCCTTCCATGCGCTGTCCCAGCTGCACGAGTGGGTACGGGGCCGGATCGAGAACCTCGAGCCCGGCTACATCGCGGCCACCGTGAAGGTGAACCGCCACCTCTTCGGCGACGGCGCTGGCATTCTGCGGCACCCGGGCTGACAATGCCTCGCTTCGCGGCCGGTGAGCCTGTCTTGTAAATATCTGAGTTTGCTGGCTTCGGAGGGGTGGCGCGGGGATTGCTGCCTGAGGTCAGGCAGGTACGCCATGACTCCCAGCGTGGTCACTCTGCAGGAGGTCCTGAGGCACCACCGGACGCTATCCCGGCGGGGGCGCGAGTTCTACGAGAGCCTGCTGGCCCATGGCGATGTACTGGCGGTGCGGCTTGACTATCTGCCAGGCGCGATGCTCTGGCTGGTGACGACCCCCAAGCAGGCCCGGCTGATGCGGAAAGCCCGCGAGGGACGAACGACCTCGGACGTGTGCGTGATGAGCCTGGCCGAGGCCCAGGAGCTGTTCACCACGGTGGGAGACCCGACGCCCACCACGCTCTACGAGGTCGCGGCGTGGCTGCTCGCCCCGGCCCCGGGCGACTTCTCGACCCCGGCCCCGGAAGAGCCCGAAGACCCCACGTCTCTGTAGCACCGCCCGCTTGACTCGCTGCGACGGCGTCTCTACGATGCCGTCCAGCATGCCCGCCGTCCTCGTCCATGGTGTCCCGGATACCGAGCGCGTCTGGAGCGGGGTGATCGCCCGCCTCCAGCGGAGCGACGTCGTCACGCTGTCGCTGCCGGGGTTCGGCGGCCAGGCGCCCCCCCGGGTTCGCCGCGACGAAGGAAGCCTACGTGGACTGGCTGCTCGCCGAGCTGGCGAGGCAGCCCGCGCCGATCGACGTCGTCGGCCACGACTGGGGTGCCCTGCTGGTGACGCGGGCGGTGTCGCTGCGCCCGCAGGCGTTCTGGAGAGCATGACCGCGCCGGCCCTGCGGAAGATCCTGGTCGCCGCCGGCGTGCCCGCGGCGGACGCCGAGGAGACCGCCCGACACGTCGACGCCACGATGAAGCGGTGCATCCTCGCTCTCTATCGCTCGGCGGTGCACGTGGGCCGGGAATGGTCCGACGATCTTCGGCGGATCACCGTGCCCGGCCTCGTGCCGTGGGGCGAGCTCGACCCCTACGCGGCGTCGCGCTTCGGCGCGCGCTTGGCGGAGCGGACGAACGCGCGCTTGGTGTCCTGGCCCGGATGCTCACACTGGTGGCAGCTCGAGCGGCCCGACGCGGTGGCCGACGAGCTGCAGCGCTTCTGGAAGGAGGTTCGCGATGGGTAGAGTCCTCGCACTGATCGCGGCGATCGTGTTGTGCTTACCACTTCCCGGCGCCGCTCAAGGCGGTCCGGCTACCCTCGAGAACGCGGCCAAGGCGCTCGGCGCCGACAGCGTGAAGACCCTGCAGTACTCGGCCAGTGGGGTGACCTTCGCGATGGGTCAGAGCCAGGCGCCGGGAGCGGCGTGGCCCCGCTTCAACATCCCGACCTTCACCCGGACGATCAACTACGAGACCGCCTCGCTGCGCGAGGAGCAGACACGCTCGCGGGCGGAGATGCCGCCGCGCGGCGGTGGGGTCCCGTCGGTGGGGGAGTCGCGCCAGATCCAGGTGGTGAGCGGCGATCGTGCGTGGAACGTGGCCGGCGAGACGGCGGCGCCTGCGCCGGTGGCGCTCATCGAGCGGCAGCTCCAGCTCTGGACCACGCCGCACGGGCTCGTGAAGGCCGCGGCGGTCAACAACGCGACGGTGCAGGGGCGGACCATCGCCTTCGCGGTGCCCGGCCGCTACACCGTGAAGGCCACCCTCGACGCCGGCGGCCTGGTCGAGAAGGTCGAAGCGGTCATCTCGAATCCGGTGGTGGGCGACACGTCGGTGGAGGTGACCTACTCCGACTATCGCGACTTCGGCGGCGTGAAGTTCCCGATGCGGATCCGACAGGCCGCGGGCGGGTTTCCGACGGTCGACCTCACCGTGAGCGAGGTGAAGCCCAACGTGGCGGCCGACATCCAGGTTCCGGACAACATCCGGCAGGCGACCGCGCCCTATGCGCGGGTGGTGAGCGAGCCGGCCGCCGAGGGCGTGTGGTACCTCACGGGCGGCAGTCATCACAGCGTGGTGATCGAGATGCAGGACCACGTGCTCGTGGTGGAGGCTCCCCTCAACGACGACCGGGCCATCGCGGTGCTCGGGGAGGCGCGCCGGCTCGTGCCCGCCAAGCCGATCCGCTACGTGATCAACAGCCACCACCACTTCGACCACTCTGGTGGGCTGCGGGCCTTCGCGGCGGAGGGGATCGCGGTCATCACCCACGAGACGACCCGTGCCTTTTTCGAGGGCGCGCTCGCGGCCCCCGCCACCATGACCCCCGACCGCCAGCAGAGCGCGCGCAAGAAAGTCCCGGTGGAAGGTGTGCGAGACAAGCGCGTGCTCACCGACGCCCTGCGCACGGTGGAGATCCATCACATGGCGGGCAACACCCACGCCGACGGCATGCTGATGGTCTACCTGCCCAAGGAGCGCCTGCTCATCCAGGCCGACGCCTACACGCCGGCTGCGCCCAACGCGCCCGCGCCCGCGATCCTCAATCCGCTCAGCGTCAATCTGGCCGATAACATCGCGCGGCTGGGTCTCGGCGTCGATCGGCTGTTGCCTCTGCACGGGCGCATCGTGCCGTTGGCGGAGCTGCACAAAGCGATCGGCCGGAGCAACTGACCGGCCGCCTCGCCCCTCGAGCCGGGAGAGGGTCAGCTGACTCCCGGCTCGAGCAGGGTGAGGGTGCCCGCGTCGGCGTCGAGCTCGGCCAGGCAGCCGACGGGCAGCGTGGTCTGGTCCTCGATGTGGCCGATCATGAGCCCGCTGACCGCGGGGATGCCGAGGGCCCGGAAGCGCTCGGCCAGGATGTCCTCGAGCGAGCGGTTCTGCAGGAAGAAGGCCGAGGGCTCGCAGCCGGTGAACTTTCCGAAGGCCATGCCCGCCACGCCGGCCAGCGCCCCCGACAGCCACAGCTGAGTCAGCATGCGGTCGATGCGGTAGTACGCCTCCTCGACGTCCTCGAGGAAGAGAATCGCGCCGCGCAGGTCCGGCAGGTACGGTGTGCCCACGAGATGCGACATCAGGCAGAGGTTGCCGCCGAGGAGGTGCCCGCGCGCCTTCCCGGGCTGAAGCGTGGTGACGCGGTTGTCCCAGTCCACCCGGCCTTCGGAGCGCTCGAAGGGCGGCGGCCCCCCGAGGTGCACGGGAGTGTCCGCGCTCCAGAGCACGCGCTTCAGCTCGTCTCGCGTGTAGGGCGTGAAGGCCCGAAAGGCCACCGGTCCGTGGAAGGTGACGAGGCCCGCGTGGCGGTGAATGGCCATGTGGAGCGCGGTGATGTCGCTGTAGCCGATCAGCGCTTTCGGCCGGCGCCGCATCAGTGAATAGTCCAGCGCGGGCAAGATCCGCGAGGCGCCGTAGCCGCCGCGTACGCACCAGATCGCGTCCACCGAGTCGTCCGCGAACATCGCGTTGAGGTCGTCGGCCCGCGCGGCGTCGGCGCCGGCCAGGTAGCCCTCGCGATCGTAGAGGTGAGGGCCGGGCTGGACCTTGAAGCCGAGGGATTCCACCGTCTCGATGGCGAAGCGGATGCGCTCGGGCTCGTTCGGGGCCGACGACGGCGCCACGATCCCGATGGTCTGACCCGGCGCGAGTCGACGCGGGCGGATGAGCGACATGCCGACATCTTACCGCGCCTTGACTTGCCGAGGGAGCGCGGCTAGGCTCCACCCCCAGCATGAAGCGCACCGCCATCCGGGCCGGCTACATCGTCGCCTTCGACGGCCGCGGCCACCGCCTCCTGCGCGACGGCGTCGTCGTGATCGACGGAGATCGGATCCTCGCGGTCGGCCCCCGCTTCGACGGCGCGGTGGACGAGACGGTGGACGCGCGCGACCGTATCGTCACCCCCGGCCTGATCTCGACCCACGCCCACATCGGCGGCTCGCCGCTCGACCGCTCCTTCATCGAGGACCGTGGCAATCCCCAGTTCTGGTACTCGGGCCTCTTCGAGATGTTGCCGGTGCGGAGCCTAGCCCAGGACGAGGCGGGCGGCCGCGCCTGCGTGGACTTCTCGATGGCCGAGCTGCTCCGCGGCGGGGTCACCACCGTGATGGAGATCGGTGGGCTCGGGGAGTACGTCGTCGAGCGCGCCCCCCACTATGGGCTTCGCGTGTACGTGGGCCTCGCGTTCCGATCGGGGCGCTGGCTCACCCGGGACGGCAAGCGCGTGGAGTGGGAGTGGGACGAGGAACAGGGCACGCAGGGCCTCCGCCGCGCGGTGGCCTTTCACGAGCGCCACGACGGCACCCACCGCGGCCTCGTGCGCTGCTTCTTCGCGCCCGCTCAGATCGACACCTGCACGCCCGTCTTGCTCAAGGAAGCCAAGCGCCACGCGGACGCGGTGCGCGCGCCGTACCAGGTGCACACCTCCCAGTCGGTGGTGGAGTTCAACGAGATGGTGGCCCGTCACGGCAAGACGCCCATCGCGTGGATGCGCGAGCTGGGGGTGCTCGGCCCCAACACCATCCTGGGCCACGCTATCATCATCGGTGGCTCGTCGTGGACGAACTACCCGGCGGGCGACGTGCGGATCATGGCGGACTCCGGCTGCTCGGTGGCCCACGCGGTGTGGGTGTTCGCCCGGCGGGGGGTGGCCATGGAGTCGTTCGCGCGCTACCGCGCGGCGGGCGTGAACATGTCGCTCGGTACCGACACGAACCCGCAGAGCGTGATCGAGGCCATGCGCTGGGCGGCGGTGTGCTCGAAGATGATGGAGCGCGAGACGGAGGCCACCACCGCCGCGCACGCCTTCGACGCGGCCACGCTCGGCGGCGCCCGCGCCCTCGGCCGCGACGACCTCGGGCGCATCGCGCCCGGGGCCAAGGCCGATCTCGTCCTGTGGCGAGCGACCTCGTGGCGCATGACCCCGCTGCGCGACCCGATCAAGAACATCGTCTACAACGCGGCCGACGAGGACGTGGACCGCGTCTACGTCGACGGGCGGCTGGTCGTGGACGGCGGGCGCGTCCTGGCCGCCGACGAGCGCGCCATCCTGGCCGCCCTGCAGGCGTCCGGCGAGCGGATGTGGCCACGGATGGCCAAGTCGGACTGGGCGGGTCGGAGCGCCGACCAGCTTTCCCCGCAGACCTACGCGGACTGGGACGCCTAGACCCTGATCAGGAGCCGGGCCCGGTGCATCCGGGCCGGGGCGATGCTATCGACGCCCTTTGAGGAACCAATCCACCGCGGCGGAGCCGTCGGTGCTGTCGCCGATCTCCTGAGGACGAACCGGCTCGGCAACGCGGCCGCCGCTCGCGGGCGCGGCCGGGAGCGGCGCCGGCGGGCGCGGCGTCTCTTGAGCGCGCGCACTGTTCTCCACGGCGGCCGTGCTGCGCGCCGGCGGCGTCGAGGCGCGCTGAGGCGGCGGGATCTCCGCGGGCTGGACGCGTGTGGGCTCGGGCTTCGACGCGGGTCGCACCTCGGGCGCCGCGGGGGACGCCGGCTTGGCCGAGCCCGTGGGCGCCGAAGCCGGCGGCGTCACGAGCGGCGGGGCGCCCGGGACGGGCTCGGGAGCCTTGGCCTTCGCCGGCGGCGTCGCGGGCGACGGCTCGGCGGCCTTCGACGTCGAGCCGGGGCGCGCGTCCGGCGTGGTGGTGGTTGCCACACTGGGCTTGGCCGGCACGCGCTCAGTCGCGGGGCCCACGCCGGTGCTCTTGACGCGCGGCTCGGTGCGAATCGGGCGGCGCGGCCCGTCGTCCACGAGGAGCTCCACCGTTCGGGCGAGCCTCCTGCCGTTGTGGAGCTCGTAGGCGACCTTGACCTGACCGCCCAGTCGGATGTCCTCGAACCAGCCTTCCTTGGCGCCCGCGGTGATCCGGGTGTGCTTGGTCACCTCGAGGGACAGGACTCCACCTCCGAATGGACCCGCGTTGACGTGGATCCGGTTACCTTCCACCTTCGAGACCCAGCCCACCATCTCGCCGTCGGACTGCTCTCGCCCCGTGACCGCTTGGTCCACGGGGTCCGGCGGCCAGAGTATGAAGACCACCGCGGCCAGGAGCACCAGGCTTCCGGCCGCCGCCCCGATCGTGAGAAGACGGTTGCCTCCCGGTGCCACGTGTCTACTCGTCGAGAAGCCCCTTGATGGCGTTGAAGACTGGATTCTCGTTCTGGCCCACCTTGGTGGGGGCGGGGACACCGGCCTGCGCCGACCCCAGGTACTTCCGCACGCAGTCGTACTGCTCCCAGCCCTTGAGCGGATAGTTGAGGTCGACCACCTTCCACTTCGGGTGGCCGTTCTGCACTAGCCAGCTCATCTGTCGCGACATGGTCTGGGCGAAGCGGCCGACGTTGTCGCAATCTTTCCGGCGAAAGTCGAACGAGACGAGGACCGCCTTGACCGCCACGGTGTTCACCGCCGTACGCTGCCACTCGTAGACGTTCGCGGGAATGTCCGCGCTCGGATAGAACTCGGTGATGCTCTTGTTGGTGATCGGGATCAGCTCGAGCCCGTCCTTCTCGGCAACGTCGTCCTTCAGGAGCTTCACCGGGTAGCCCGCCACGTAGAACATGGCGTCGATGCGCCCGGCCTTCAGCTCGGCCAGGGCCTCGCCGGTGTCGATCGGCACCATCTCACTCGGGGCCACTTCGGAGAGCTTGAAGAGCAGGCGCGCCGTGAGGTAGGTCCCGCTGCCGTCGCGACCGATGGCCACCCGCCGGCCGGCCAGGTCGTCGAAGTCGCGGATGCCGCGCCGGCCCAACACGTGGACTTCCTCGTTGTAGAGCGGGAAGACCATCCGCGTCTTCTTCGCGATGCGGGAGAGCACCGGGTCGGACTGCACGCGCGCCACGAACGCGAGGACGTCGGACTGCACGATGCCCATCTGCACGCCCGGCCGCTGGTACACCGCGAAGACGTTTTCGATCGAGCCCTTCGAGTTGTGCACGGTGAGGTTCACCCCGGTGGGCTTGACCAGTTTCTGGAGATCGAGCCCGAACTGATAGTACGTGCCCTTTTCCCCACCGGTGATGAGCCCCATCTCCTCTGCCGCGGGGCACATGGTTGCCGCGAGCAGAATGAGCAGAACGCCTACCGAGCAATGGATGATGAATTTCTTCACTGGTTGTTCTCCGCCAGGCGAGAAAGTTTGCCCGGAACCGGGTAAGGGACAATCCTCGTACCAGCCCCCAAAGTCGAACGAAACCGGTGGGTTACCTCTGTCAATGCCGACCCGTGCATGGTGAGAGTTCCTGCTCGACTGGACAATCCACTACCCAACATGGCCACTACCCAACAGGGCCATCCGCTGGTCCCCGGCCGGGCCCTCATCGCCGCGGCCGCCCCGCGCTCGGAGTAGGGGAAGCGCGGGGCGCCACGATGTCACAAGGGTCGGCGCGAGTCAACACTACTAGCGCGCCGCGTCAATCCCTTGCGCGCACGCGCGCCGCAGCGTACAGTCCCGCTTCCGGAGGAACGTCATGCCCGAGCGTCCGCTGCCGACCGAGAAGGAAGTGCGCGCGTTGATCCGAGACCGCCGGAACTGGGCGCGATGGGGAAAGGACGACCAGCTCGGCGCGATCAATCTGATCACGCCCGCGAAGCGCGCGGCCGCCGCGCGACTCGTGCGCAGCGGGCGCAGCGTCTCGCTGAGCCGTCCGTTCCCGAAGGAGCCGGGCCCGAACAACGCGCTGCCCGCCCACCACTACATGCGCACGCTGCCGCGGGGCAAGGGCGGCTTCGCGGCCGACTACTACGGCATCTTCTATCATGGCGTGGCCTCGACCCACATCGACGCGCTCTGCCACACCTGGGACGACGAGGCGATGTGGAACGGGCGCGATCCGAAGAAGGAGATCACGTTCGACGGGGCGACCTTCGGCTCGGTCGAGCACTGGGCCGAGGGCATCATCACGCGCGGGGTGCTGCTCGACGTGCCGAGACATCGCGGCGTGCCCTCGGTGACCGAGGATCGGCCCGTGCACGGCTGGGAGCTGGAGGAGATAGTGCAGGCGCGGGGTCTCACCCTCGAGCCGGGCGATGCGGTGTGTGTCTATTCGGGACGGGAGGCGTGGCAGGCCGCCAACGGCGACCGGCCGTACGGGCGGCCGTTCGGAGCCGGCCCCATGGAGCGCCCCGGGCTGCACGTTTCCTGCCTCGAGTTCCTGCGGGACCACGACGTGAGCGTGCTCGTCTGGGACATGCTCGACCATCTTCCCGTCGGCTACGATGTTCCCTGGGCGGTGCACGCCGCGCTGTTCGCCTACGGGGTCGCCCTCGTCGACAACGCACTCCTGGAGCCGCTCAGCCGCGCCTGCGCGGCGGAAGGGCGGGACGAGTTCATGCTGATCGTGGCGCCGCTCGTCGTGGTGGGCGGCACCGGCTCGCCCGCCAACCCACTCGCGGTGTTCTGACCGAGGGGCCGGGTCAGTCCGCCCCGTACTTCCGTTCCGCCCCGGGCGCCAGGCTCATACCGTGGCCGGGCCGATCGGGGACGAGGAAATCGCCCCCGTCCATTACCGGCATCTCCGTGAACAGATCCTCGGGCACCCAATCGATCCACTCCACGAGGAACCCGTTGCTGAGGGCGCCCGCCACCTGCAGCGATAGCTCGTGCACCACGTGTGGAGAGACCGCCACCTGGTGGGCGGCGGCGAGCCGGGCGATCTTCAGCGTCTCGCTGAAGCCGTTGGCCCGGCAGACGTCGGGCATCAGGTAGCGGGCCGCACCGCGCTCGATGAGGTCGCGGAACTCGAAGCGTGTGTAGTTGTTCTCGCCGGTGGCGACCGGGATGTTGATGCCGCGCGCGACCTCGGCGCATGCGGCGAGGTCGTCCGCGAGCACGGGCTCCTCGTACCACACGAGGTCCAGATCCTCCAGCACGCGCGCCTGCCGAAGATTTCCGAGCACGTCGAGCTTCTGGTTGGCGTCCACCATCATGCGCACGCCGTCGCCCACCGCCTTCTTCACCGCCTGCACGCGCTCGCGGTTCACCCGCGGGTCCGGATGGTGGATCTTCATCTTGTAGTAGCGGCAGCCGCGCGCCACGTAGGCTTGCGCCTCGCCGATCAGATCGGCGAGCGTGTAGCTCGGCCAGCCGCCGCTGCCGTACGCGGGCACCCGGTCGGTCACCGCTCCCCAGAGCTTGTACAGCGGCAGGCCCGCCGCCTTGCCCACGATGTCCCACAACGCGATGTCGAGCGCGCTCAGCGCGTAGGCGGCGACGCCTTGGCGCTTGATGCCACGGTCGGCGCGGTACATGCGCTCCCACAGCCGCTCCACCAGCAAGGGGTCCTGACCGACCAGCAGGGGGGCGAGCCGCGTCGCCAGATACACCTGGATCGACTCCACCCCGCCCCCGCCGAACGCAAGCGTGTACCCGAGGCCGGTGACGCCCTCGTCGGTGCGGACGTGCGCGACCACGAGGCTGTGATGGGGAAAGTCGAGTGCGATCGGCTTGCGGGTCGGAATGCGCAGCACCGTGGTGTCGACGCTCGTGATTTTCATGGCCGCCATCCTAGGCCTCGGACCCTCGCAAGCGCAATGGGAGGCGGTGGGTAGCTGTCTTCCCTGAGTGGGGCTACCCATCACCTCACCGGAGCGGCCGGTCTCCGCGCAATTCCTGCCGGCGTCCTTCGCAGATCCGTAACTCCTTTCCCGGCTGGGCGTTTTCTGGGGCCGCTTCGGTGGCATGGCCTTCGCTCTGCCCTGAGAGTCATGCGGCTCGTGCCGGACTCTGATCCTCTGCCCGGGCGACGAGGCCGGAGGATCTTGATTGTGCTGTTGATCCTCTTGCTGATTCTGCTCCCGCTCTACCTGTGGCCGCTGCGCGGGGCACTGACCGGGGCACGCGGCGGCGCCCCGCTCTCGGGCTCGCCCCGGGACCCGCGCAACGCGAGCGAAGTGGCGCGGATCCCGGCCGACGTGTGGGATGCGCTGATGGGGCGGACCGCGGGGCCGCCACCGTCCGCACCGGCGCCGAAGCGGCCGCCCAATCTGACGATGATCGCGCAGCTCGAGGGAGGCGCCGGTGGCGAGGCGATCGATGTCATGTCAGGGCCGCGAGACCCGAGGACGGCCGCGTTGCTGGACGACTCAGCGCGCCTGCTCGAGAGCTATGCGGGCGGCGATGGATCGCCGTCGAGTCTGGTGCAGGTCCTCGCCGCTCCTTCCTCTGGAGAGCAGGGAACCGGGAACGGGTCGGAGGGGTTTGGATCGAACGGATACTCAGGTCTTTCGAACCTCGGTCCATGGGGCGGGGGAGGTCCTGGAGGGCGCGGGAAAGGCGGTCCTCACCTGACCAGCTCGGATCCGACGTGGAATCCGAGCGATCCCGGCTCGCCGGCGCCGACGCCCGAGCCGACGACGATTCTGCTGGTCGGCTCGAATCTCGGGCTGCTCGGCGTGATGGCATGGCGGCACCGTCGACGCACGGAGGAGAACGATCTGAGCGGGTGACAAGAATTGGACCTTCCGGGACCAGCTTTTGGCGTCAGTTTTCCGCTCGGGGCACCTAAGTCCTAACCAATATTGCAGTCTTTCGATGGCATACCCGTTGCGTGACCCTTGCTCGGAGCGCAATTCCTTCTAGGAGCGCAAAACGGTGAATGTCCTGGTTCTCGACGAGACGCTGGAGCTATCCGCTCCAGTTCGTGAGCTTGCAAACCTCCATGGTTGGCAGCCGCATTTCGTGGGGTCGCTGCACGAGGTGGAGCTGGCGGTGCAGGCGCACGGACGGCCGGCGCTGCTGGTGGTGAATCTGCAGCCGCCGCTGACGGGGTGGGAGCTGGGGCAGCGGCTGCGGGGGCTGGGGCTGGAGAGTCCGGTGGTGGTGCTGGGGGCGCGGGGCCCCGAGGGGGAGGCGG
>Ga0207684_10001119_pt1 | contig 29941 bp, 39 predicted proteins | sample KBSK5501metaG_FD_184342 | JGI IMG/M metagenome (GOLD analysis project Ga0207684, IMG submission 184342) | Corn, switchgrass and miscanthus rhizosphere microbial communities from Kellogg Biological Station, Michigan, USA - KBS K5-50-1 metaG... | ecosystem: Host-associated > Plants > Roots >...
ATCTGGGCGACCTGCGCCATCACCTGTTGCGAGCAGGCGTGCGCTTGCGCCACAAATCCGAGGCGATCCGCGCCTGTGCCCGCGAATGTGGTTACTTGGTGTAGTTCCCTATGCAGAGATCAGTAGGTCCTGTCTGACGAATCTCCTGTGATGTGCTACCCTCGTGGCTGCGCATGCGAGACGAGGGGAAGCCAGATGCTAGGTCGAGGCGGGTTGGCGGATCGGGCGTGGTCGAGCATTGAACCACTCCTGCCGGCAAGTGGACGACGTGGCGGTCAATGGCGGGATCATCGCACCGTCATCAATGGGATCTTGTGGAAGCTGCGCACCGGCGCGCCGTGGCGGGATCTGCCCGAGCGCTACGGGCCATGGCAGACATGTGCGGATCGGCTCTATCGCTGGCGACGCGAGGGTCTGTGGGACCGCCTTCTCGCCCACTTGCAGACCAAATCGGATGCAGTGGGCGCGGTGATCTGGGAGGTGAGCATCGACAGCTCGACCGCGCGGGCACATCAGCATGCGAGCGGAGCACGGCGTCGGCGCAGTCGGGCAGATGAAAAAAAGGGATCTCTCACCCGGTGGACGAAGGGCTCGGACGCAGCCGTGGCGGGCTGACAACGAAGTTCCATCTCGCCTGTGACGGGCGCGGACGGCCGCTTTCCATCGTCATAACGCCAGGACAGCGCCATGACTGCACCCAGCTGGAACCCGTATTGGACGGTATCCGTGTTCCCCGTGCAACCGGGCCGGGGCGACCACGCACCCGTCCAGATCACCTCATCGCCGACAGAGGCTACAGTTATGCAAGCTGTCGCCGCTGGTTGCACGAGCGTCAGATCCCACACACGATTCCTGAGCGATGTGACCAGCGAGCGCAGCGGGCTACTCGGCCAGGTCGCCCGCTCGTCTTTGACAAAGCAGTCTATGCCCGTCGCAACGTGGTCGAGCGCTGCATCAATCGACTGAAACAGTGGCGCGGGCTCGCCACCCGCTACGAAAAACGTGCCGCCAATTACCGTGCGATGGTCATCATCGCGTCCATCGTCGTCTGGCTTGACTCATGAGGTGTCACACAGACCCTACGCGTGTGCTGAATTCCAGGCCAAGACCCGCAAGGCACGCAGCGTGTTCCACCGGCTTGGCTCGCCCTCGCGCTCACCGAAATCGATCGGCATCTTGCCGGGATAGTGGACATCAAGTGGCCATCGACCGTCACCGTCACGCTTCGACTCCACTAGCGCAATCGCCTCGGCCACGCGCTCGTCTGGCGCAACGCCAGCATGGCGCAGGTAGTCGAGTCCCCGCAGCACGTCATAGTGCCACCACGTCGGGAAGGCGAAGCGCGTAAACACGGTGCTGCCCTCGCGGTCGCGCTCGATCACCTCGCCAGTCGACTTCCGGTGGAAGAGATGGCGCTCGAGGAGATACTCCTGGCCGAGCAGTCGCGCCGCTCTCGCCTCTCCGGTGCTGATCCCACCAGCCAGCTCATATTCGAGCAAGGCTTCCAGTACGCAGATTGTGGTGTTGAACGACGACCGTGTCGAGCCGTTCTCCGCCTCACAGTTCCAGCCGCCGTCGGCCAGCTGCTCACTGAGCAGCCGGGTGATGATGCTCTGGACATCCTGACCAAAATAGGCGCCGGGCGCCGCCACCTGCCCGTTGATGCACGGCTCAACTTCACCGGCGAAGAACGCGTTGTTGGCGCACTCCTCTGGAGCGCTGCCTCGCCACGTCACCTGGTCACGCACACGGCCCACCGCACGTTGCGCCTCGGCACTGTCAGGAGCGAGCCCCATCTCCCACAGGAGGAACAGGACGTGCATGGTCGAATCGCTTTCCTGGTTAAACGCCGCGCCGCCCCACGCGCCATCTGGAGCCTGCATGGCGAGCAGCTGCGCTCCCCACCCCTCGGTCGCTACCTTTGCACGCTCGGTCCTGATGTCCTCCTCAGGAGCATCGGTCAGGTCGCGCATCACCTGCCAACGGATCGACGGGTCAGCATCCAGCAGCCACTGAAGGACGCGGTCGTTTGGCGTCGAGGCGGGTCCTGTGGGTGACGTGGTCGGCATCGGCTGGCACTCCTTGCTCTGGTGACAACTGGTGAAAAGACGCTGTTGATGGCCGCAGTCGCATGATACCCATTTCGTCTTGCTCTAGCAATGTGCATGCGCCTCAGTCCGATGGAGCAGCGGGCATGCCTTAGCCGGAGCATCCTAGGTGATGCTGAGATGATTCGTCAGACAGACCCTAGTGGAGCGCCCTTGGGTCGTTCCCTTGCCCATGACGGGACAAACCCCAGTGCATGCGGGTCAGCTCGCGCTCCATATTCACCACAGGGATGGCCTCGGTTGGACGCACATCCGCGTCTGCATGCAGATCTGTAAGTGTGTTCACCGTCTCAAAGCGCGCCGCAATATCCTGTGGTCGCAGTAGTTGATAGCGTCCGCACATGGCTGTTTACTCCTTTGCCAGCACGCCGCGTCCTTGAACGTTCATACTACCGCAATTCTTTCCACGCCGAGCAAATGCGGAGTTCCAACGCCGGAACACGATGAATTCAAAGGCTTTGTAGATACATGACAGTTAAATATGGGCGAGCAGGGGCTTATGAGTCCCCTTACGCACCATTGGTGGACGTTCGTCAAGTATCGGCAGGTGTCTCCTTTTCGGGGGCGCCTGCTCTTTCTTATGCGCCCTATGTCGCCACCTGTCGCCCAGTGTCGTGGGTCAATGGGTCAGAATACAGGGTCACGCCAGTTCAGGTGGGAAGTGACTCGAACACTCAACCTGCGGTTTTGGAGACCCAATCCTACGTGTCGGGTAGTGTCGCACACCATCGCCACATGCCAATCTGCCCCATTATCTGTGTCGTCTGATGTCGCCAAATGTCGCCACGTGTCGCCGGTCAGTGGGGCAGATACTGGGGCAACCTCTGGTTCTGCAAGCGCTATTCCCCCTGCTCTAAGCACCCGATCCGCGGTCGTTAATACCTGACGCATGGCCTGATCCAGTAGTCATGCAGAAAGGGCTGCAGGAAACCGGGGGACTTTGAGGATAAGCTGGGGAGTGGGGAGACAGCGCCGCAGGTTTACCCTTGACCGCATGCTACACTGGCGCATCCCGGGCCTGCGCAGGGGGCATGCAGATGAGGGCGCAGGTCCGGGGTTTGATGATCAAATGAGCATGCGAAGTCAAGGGCGCTGTCGAGGGGGTTGTGGTTGGGCGTCTGAGAGGGACGTCAGAGGAGCTTCATAAAGAGCTGCTCATGCAGGAGGTGCGGCAGGTAGTCCATAGCGACGAGAAAGCGCTCGTAGGGATCCTCAGCGTAGTCGGGATCCCACCTGGGCGTCACAAGAAAACGCATCTGGGGAAAGAGCTCGAGCAGAGTGGTCTCCATGCCCTGCCAGAGGATCTGATAGGTGGTGTCCTGGGCTGGATCCTTGAGCCGGAACGGGGCGAAGAGGTGGAACTCCCAGACCAGGAGTCCGCGGATGTCGGGATAATAGGCAGCGGAGGCCGTACCGATGGCGCGCTCAATCGTGCGCGATGGCTCGTCGTGTGGGCTACCAAAGAGCGCATCAAGAGTAGGGTCAGGCGGATCCCTTCTGGTGAGAGGGGCTGCAGGCAATGCGGATGGCAGGATGAGATAGGGGCGCATGAAGACGTAGGTTCGCTCACCGTCGCCGCGGCGAAACCAATTGATGTCAGCGGGCTCGATGTAGCGCTCGGTGGCGAGGTGGGCTTTAATGCGTACAGGGTAGGGTTGGCCAAAGAATGCCCCAACGCCGAGAGAGCGATCATGCGTCCAATAGGGGTCGGTGGAGTGTGGATGTCGGTCGGGGGACATCCTTGTATATTACTGAATGGTTGGTTGGAAGGCAATGAGTATGCCAGAGCATGTGCTAAAGGGCTTTATACAGCCGCATGACACATCCTGAATCCCGCGGGTAGCGCGGTTGTTTGACCACCTTGACCCTGCTCGTTTCCCTCATGAAATAGGTGTCGCCCTCGTAGGAAAGGTAATACGACGGCATGATCTGAGCATATTTTAAGAGGTCGGATGGATATTCACCCCAGTTGATCACGTAGCCTTTGATGATCATATTGCTGTTCGGGCCTGCGTAGAGTTTAAGGGCATGGATAGGGCCTTGAAGTCCTCGTATCGCAATAAATATCTTGCGCTTTTTGGCCTCATGGGTAAGATAGGGCGCTATATCCCGAACTCCCCACAATGAGCAATAATAGAATGCAAATTTATCAGGACTATTTGCATCATACGGATCAACAGCAAGTAGTAATACTTGTATTACGGGATAGCAGAATATCAGAACGGTAAATGCGCTCATGATGAAGTTTATAAGAATTTGATGATACCTACTCAGAGCCTTGAAAATATGCAGATAGAGAGAAACAAATGTGAATGCTATAAGAGGTAAAAGCGGAAGGGTAAACAGAAACATCCATCGGGAAGCAACCCCCTTAGCAAAGATCGCTAGGGCGAGAGTCGGGAGAAACCAGTAGCCTAGCAAAAGCAGTTCAACCTTTTTATGTTTGGAAAGAAAAAACGGGGACATGGCTAGTAAGAGGATGTACGATGGCGTGATATATGTCCAGAGATGTTGCGTGATGGTAGAAACATTCTTCAGAAACAGCCTGATGCGAAAATCCAGAGGAAGATGGAGCCACTCACGTTTGGGATAGACAAAGTCACCATTAAACCAGAGTATTCTCTCGTAGTATGGTGAGAGCTGTTGAATTGCATAGAGGAGGTTTGCCAACACGGCGGCAACGCCGAACAGGAGGAATAGCTTGGCGAGTATACGAAGCCAGTTCTTCCGTTTGTAATCAAAGAGGATAAGAGAGAATGGCAAAAGGTAAATGGAGAAAAACGCATTGGTCTTTGTCAGAATACCGCCGGCTAAGGAAAATCCAAGAGTATAGGCAAGATCAAGCCGAACGTTCTGTACGAGAACAACGGTGAAATAGAGACTCCAGACATAGAACATGGCCACAGTGGAGTCAAAATTGCCCATGCGGTTGATGAATTGGGCGAATGGATAGAAGATATACAGCAGAATGGACATGATGGCTACCCGTCGATTTTTGAACAGGCGTAATGTCAATAACCAGATGCCAAGCATGGTTAATAGTCCGGCGATGACAGATACAAGCCGGCCGGCGAGCAGTGGATTAGGAACCACCTTGAGAAACAGCATGACGATCCAGATATATAATGGTTGCTTCCCTACTTGCAACGAGATAAAACGCTGTGAGGGGTCATGGAGAGCCGTCTGGGCATCCCACATATACTCGGCCTCGTCACCATAATAGGGCAGATAGGTGAGGTTCCAAGAGCGAATGAGCAGGAAGAGCGCACCTAGAAACACAAAAGTGAAAAGAAATGGTAAAATCGATCGTCTCATCTGTTATTAGACATTATTATTGTCAAACTCAATGATTATAGCACGCCCATATAGTGTGTTTGATATGAAAAGTGCTACTTGACTTTTATTTTTTCACTGATATAGTTGAAGAAGCTTTCATTGTAATATTGTTGTGAAATATCTTTCATATCTCTACGATAAATTCCGCATCATTTCGATTCAAATCGTCGTTCCACTTCTAATGATCATTGTCTCTTTAGCACTTCCTAGATCGGCATTGGCTGGCACCGTATTTTCCGATGGTTTTACAGATGCTGATGGGGTGTCTCTGGCGACGCATAACCCTCTGATAGATATTTTGGAGGGATCTGGTACCATTCAAAGCAACCAATTATCTATCAGTCCAGTCAGTTTTTTTGCACCTCCAAGTTTCTCTCTCACCGATCAATGTACTTCTATGGATTTGCTGTTTCCAATATTTAACCGTATATCTCTATATGCGCGATCACCTATGAATGATACCGCGTTAAGTTATTCAACTAACTTTGATAATAAATTCAATATTAGTCTTAATACCTATGACGTCTTTATCAACTATGGCGGGCCATCGGGAACAGTGAATATAGTAGGACAGAGAACTCAGGTGGATCCAGGTTGGCACAACGTGAAATTTTGTGTAATTGGTAGTCAGCTCACGATTTATGTTGATAATACTGCATTGACTTCGGGGTCTGATTCTCACACGGCGGCAGGTTTTGGCATGTGGAGATTTGCCAATAATGTTGACCCCGCGACTGCTACTGACCCACCGTATACAGCGGACAACTTCCTACTTGAGGCGCCAAACGTGAATGAGTCCTTGACTGTTAGTTCTCCCTCCAATGCCACGCTTGATGAGGGCGGAACGTATGCGGCCAGTGGTTCTTACCTAGACACCACAGCAGGCGCTTCATCCTGGACGGCTTCAGTTGACTATGGAGACGGATCAGGCCTGCAAGCACTAGCTCTCTCAGGCAGTAACTTCAATTTAAGTCATGTGTATGGGGATAATGGTAAGCATTATGTGATTGTCACGGTTGAGGATGATCAAGGGCAGTCAGGAGTAGTAGCAGCACGGGTCACGGTCAACAATGTCAGTCCCTCTGTTGGCACAATCACAGCGCCAAGTTCGCCGGTCCAGGTCAACACGTCTGTTTCAGCTTCCGCTTCGTTCACCGACCCAGGTGTTTTAGATACTCATACAGCGTCATGGGACTGGGGAGATGGAAATACTACAGTAGGCACGGTGACAGAATCTAATGGTTCAGGCTCGGTGAGTAATACCCATACCTTTGCCGCTGCGGGAGTCTATGCGATCACGCTCACAGTCACGGACAAAGATAGTGGAGTTGGGACAAAACAGTTCAAATATGTTGTAGTGTATGATCCAAGCGCCGGTTGGGTATCGGGAAGTAAGGACTACACCTCGCCAGCAGGTGCTGTCACAGGCAATTCAGGGGCAACAGGGACGGCGTCTTTTGGGTTTCAAGTGAAATATGCGAATGGGTCTATGGTGCCTTCTGGAAAAAATGTTGTTCTGAGCTTCCCGACAGGAAATATCAACTTTACCTCAACCTCCTATGAATGGCTGGTGGTAAATGGATCTAAAGCAATATTTAAGGCAGATGGCACATTAAATGGGACAGCAGGCTATACCGTGCTTGTTTCTGCGATAGACACAGGTAATGGTAATCCAAGTGGCCTTGTGAGGTTCCAAATTAAAGACTCAAGTAGTAACGTCTTCTATGATACCCAACCTGGAGCAGGAGACAACGAAGACCCTACAATCTCTGTTACCAAAGGACAAATAGCAGTTCACTAACCTCCCCATGTCTGGCGTGCTAATCTTTCGTAGTTCATCGTAACGAACAGTTCGTGGCTTGTGTATTCTAATCTAAGACATGATAAAGTTACTGTTCGATCGATATGATATAGTTTGACCAGGTTGATGTATCCATAAGAGATAGGGGAGACGAGATGGTTGACTTCAAGGAGATTACTGAGCGGGAGTGGGAGAAATTCCCTCCACCGACTACGCCGCGGCCACCGAATCAGTGGGACGAAGTGTTAGGGGTGTTGGAGGGAGGAAAGCTGGTCGAACTTGCGGTGCCTGAGGAGAAGCTGCGTGGGACACGCATTGGCTTGGCACGATCGGCCTCTACGCGTGGATTTAAGCTGGAGTTTCGCTACCTGGCTGGGAAACTGGCCGTACGCAGGAGCAGCAAGCCGCTGCCTCCACGGGAACCCAAGGAGCGCAAGCCGCGAGCAAAGAAGACCGTCATGGAAGAGACCGAGTAAGAAGTCAAGAGAAGACACTGGGGATCTCAGTCAGTCGCTAAGGCGTTGAAAGGAACGCTGCGGCGGGGTGAGGTCTCCTTTTTGCTTATGTCTGGGGTGAAGTTTTGGTGGGGGCTTTGGGCGGTAATTTAGGACGATGGCGTTTAGGGACAAGGATCACGAACAGTGCTAATGCTACCCAGGCATCATACTTTTCTCGCCAGGGAGAGGTGGTCTTATCTTCATCAAGGGAGAGCTCTTTCAGTCTTTGATCTAGTGTTTGAGGAGTGGGAGATTGAGTGGGACGTGGCTGGGTGATTGATTTAAAAATGCTTGGCAAGGCTTTCCATACTATTTTGACGGCATCCAGGAGCAGGCCAATAGTGAGCCGTATGCCAAGAATGAACGTGAATCCGGCCAGGGCAAGAGATGAGAGCCCAAGAATGATAATCACAGCGGTGTCGGTTTGGGCAAAGTGAAGGATTCCCGCGAGGAGGAATCCCCCCACTGTGAGCAGTGCGCCGGCGAAGGCGTTGACAAATGTGATCAGGAACGCTGTCACGAGCGCTTTCATGAGCCAATGTGGCTCGGTGGGTTTCGCATCCTGCGACGAGTCGCTCATGGCTGCCTCATAATGGGGAGCTGCTAGTCGCAGTCAGCCAGGCACTTCCTTTTAGGGTTGATTGACGACGCGAGTGGTGGCTGTGAGGTTGAGGTCGTGGTCAGGGTGTTGCGCGGGGAGCTGGTCGCGCTTGAGATCAATGGCCTGGGGCATCAAGCGGTTGTACTCGTCGCCGCCATAGCCTTGCTCATCATAGAGGGTCTGGTTGCAGGTGTTGCAACGGATGGTGATGTGATAGTAGACCGTGTTCAAGGCGAGCCTCCTTGTGTGGGCTCTACGGAGGGAGGTTGGTATCTACAGTCTATGACGTGGCCGAGGAGGCGGGCGAATGAGTAGGAGCTTTGGATTTGACGTAGCGATACAGAGTGGCCCGTGAGATATGGAGCGTCTCGCAGATCTGCTCGATACTGTTGGACTTATCCTGGTAGAGCGCCTGCAGCATGGCGATCTGCTGTGGGGTTGAGAGCGATTTGGTCTTGGGGCGTCCCCCTTGGCGTCCACGCGCACGCGCTGCGGCAAGACCCGCCTGCGTGCGCTCGCGGATCAGGTTGCGCTCGAACTCGGCGAGGGCACCGAAGATATGGAAGACGAGCTTGCCTGCGGGGGTTGTGGTGTCGATGTTTTCGGTGAGGCTCTGAAAGCCCACCCCACGCGCATCTAGCTCGGTGACGGTCTCAATAAGATGCTTGAGTGAACGGCCTAAACGGTCGAGACGCCAGACGATAAGGGTGTCGCCAGAGCGCAGGTGGGAGAGCGCCTGGGCGAGTCCAGCGCGCTCTGCCTTAGCGCCGCTGGCAGTATCGGTGTAAGTCGTATCGCAAGCAGCCTTGCTGAGGGCATCTTTCTGCAGATCCAGCGTCTGATCAAGCGTAGAGACGCGGGCGTAGCCAATCTTCACCTCAGTCCTCCTGGAGACACTTTGTATCCAAAGGCGGCTTTGATGAGCACGCGCAGGAACTGCTCGAGCTCTTCATTGGTCGGACGCCGACCCAACTCCTCGAGGAGTGCCAGGGAGATCTTGGCTTTGAGGAGTCGCTGCTCATGCTGGTGTGGACTATCCATAGGTAGATCAAGTGTCTCAGAAGTCAGTAACAAAGTCAATAGAGAGATATTGATAAAGAGACAAGTAATGAGATGACATGACATGGGAAGGAATCGTCGCGACCGGGGAGGAAACATAGCGTCTCAAAAACGAAGGTTTTAGAGACACTTCATTGTTGCACATCATTTGGTTAGTGTGATCGTGTGGTATGTAATTCGCAAAAGTGCTACAATCTTCTCGACAAAAACATGATCTTTCAAAAGTACATTGTAGAAATTAGGTACGAACCTGATCCAGCCTTTCTCGATAAGAGAGGCGAACTTACAAAGAAACTTCTTTCAAATGATTTCAAGAACTGGCTGGTGCAAGATAATCGAATTGATCTAGTATCAAAACACGGTAATCTTTTTGCTTCTTTTTCCAACATGGGCTTCACACTTAATGAAAAAAAGGATCTGGAAAAATTCATTGATAGATTTGACGAGATGCTCAAGCTAATTGGGGACGTTCCTCCCGTCAGGTGGGGTGTTCGCATATTAACAATTAAGGCGTCTGCAAAGACTTTCCCAAAATGATCTCCAATTATAAAAACAGTCTTCTCAATTTCAAGCCAGACAATTTTTCAGAAATAGGCGGTAAACTCGTGGACGTAGGAATTTCTTACGACATTGAAAAAGACCATAGCATGTACCATCTGACGTCAGGTCCGATGAAACGAAGTCAGGCAATTGAAGTTTTTCAGGTTAAGAAGGAGAAATTACCAGAAAGAGGTATTTTTGTAGACCTTGATATCTATAGAAAAGGTGAAATGTTCTATGGGGCAGATTATAGAAGATCAAGAATGATTGCCTTTGTGAGGGAGAGTTTCTCAAAAGGAGAAAAAGTAGTGAGTGAATTTTTGGAGGGACTAGATGGCTGATGCTGCTAAAAATTTTGATTTGGCCCTTCCTAATAAGACGGGTGATATACCAACTGGAACAAAAACACCAACAGAAAGAGAAACCGAAGACGAAGGCCGTAATCCTGCAAGAGATGCATACTACAAGAGTGTTACTAATAAAAATGTCTGGGTTACTAGGCTATCAAAAACAGCAACCGTTTTTTTGGTTATTGCATGTGCACTCTTTCCTCTTGTGGTAATGCTAGTCGTTTCTGTGGCGGGATACTATTTTTCCAATCTAAGAGATCCTCTGATTCGGCTGGAAGATAAGTTTGGTGTTGTTGAGACTAGCGTAATGAAGAATGGTCAAGATATTCAAGCTCTTAAAGATTATCTCTTCCCAAGTCCAAAAACTAACCACTAAGGCACACATATCCACTCTGGCGTCTCAAAAATGGTGGTTTATGAGACGGTTGGTTTGGTGGCTACTTAATCGCCTGCCGCTCCGGATGTGTTGTTTATGTCATGAATTCGGAGTTAGTGCTGGCTCTGCTCGTACAATCGGCTTCTCAATTTTGTGATCTGCCATCGCCATTCGTGAATGTCATGTTCACGATCGTGGATCGCATAATTGAACAATTGAAAAAAATGGAAGCACAGATACTTCTCAATAGGGGTCAAGTCGTCGCGGGTTGGGTTATCCCCGATGATGGCGTGGAGTTCTAAAACCAGACCATGGAGGTAGCGATTAAAGGCCAGCTGTGTTCGGATTTGGTGTATCTGTTGTCGGATCAGAAGGCGAGCATTTTGGGCGTCGATAGGGAAATATCCACTGTATGATATCTCTTCGGTCTCAGCAATCATTTGCGAAATTTTAAGACGATAGCTGGTGTTACTCTCTAAGGCTCTAAAAATCTTGGAATAGAGACTAACCTGTTCGGGTGTGAAGGTGTGGGGATCATGAGCTAGCAAGTTGATATGGCGAGCTTCTTCTGGTGTGAGAGGTGGATAAAGTAGCGCTGCTTCGTCAGGACGAGTGTGGGAATCGGTTCGAGCTGCAGCAAGAAGGGAATCTGCTTCCTTCGAGTTTAGGCCGTAAAGCTCGGCAATCGTCAAGATTTCTTGGCGATTAGGCAAGCGTCGGGAGGCATAGCCGGTCTCCCACTTGGAGATTGTAGCCTTAGAAAAACCCAATTGGTTCCCTAACCATTCTCCCGTGCTGCGCTCACCAGGCTGGCGCAGGCGGAAGCGGCGTAGCAGATCGCCGAACGGGATTGGGTTGTCGGACGCAACGTCGTGGTTGAGCATAGGCGCAGCTGTTTGGATTGTAAGGGATACTATCGATTGCTTAAAGTCATTGTAGCATCAGTTGGAGTCTTTAAGGGTTTGCTGATTCGTGACTGCGGCGAGCAAGGATGAAGTCTCTGCGGGCATTTATACGAGCTTGATCTTGTTCGATCACATCCTGAGAAGTGCTTCTGTAAACGGCGTCTTCTACGATGTGGGTTTCGATTTCCAAGCAGACATCTTCCCATGTACCTGGGTAGTTAGCATTGATGAGAACCTCAGGCAGGAGCTGTGGCGGGGTGGTGGTTTCTTTGAGCACTGGACTGATCAAATCAATTGGAGATTGACCGATGCGCTGGCAGTGCTCACAAATAGTGTCCTTGGCAACATCAATAAGTGTATAGGGCTCCCCGTCAGATTTGTGGGTCTGCTGGAGAAAACGAGCGATCGTACCCTCAATCAGTTGCGCCAAGAGCGGACGGGGTTCAGAGGGATCACCTTGCGGATGTGTTTCGTAGCGTGGTGGCATATGGCTGGAGTATAGCAGAAAAAATGGGCATGTCAATCTGCTCGATTGGTGTTTGAAGAAATTGGAAACAAAAGTTGCTGCACTAGGTCGCCGTACGGGAAATACTACCTAGGAGATGAAGGCACACCAACGGGCTAATGGCCTTCATCAGACGGCTATGACGGAGCAGAGGCAAAGAAAGGAGGCGTGTGTTTAGCCTCTGCCTTCATTCCCGAAGAATCTCCATCTTTATAAGCAAGCATATCCCCACGCTCGAGCTGACCCTGGGCTTTAGGCGGCACACAGGAGCAAAGAGTGGGGATATGTGGTTGCCCCTTTGTCCAAGGAGTTTCCTGATGAGGAGTATGGCACCTGCACAGCAGGAAGCACAACTCTGCTACGACCTTCAGGCCGGTGATCTCTCTGGGTATCCCAGGCAGGAGATCTCGGCCATTTTTGCGTTCTTGCGGACAAAGCCACCATGCTGGCTGCCGGAGAAATGAGGCGGATGTGTATCGCATCTCACTTGCCTTCGGCCACCGTCAGTTAGACGGTCGTCGTGTACCAGCGCAGACCATCCGTGCTGCTGAACATTTGGCACTGGGTCGCCTCGCCGAGTTGTTTCGCGGTGGACGCTCATGCCGCCAGCTAGGAAGCTACCTGAACAACGCTGGGGACACAGAGTTTGAAGCATGTTCGGTAGTGGAGTGTTATGGGGAGACAGTCAGCGACCAGATTGGGTCCCTCACACGCTTGGCGCGTGATCTAGCGGTGTCGCTCCGGCAAGAAGCTGTCTTGCTCAGCATCGAGCAGATCGATGGCCGACTGCATTGGATCGGTCAGGTCATCGAGGAATAAGAAGGAGACTGTCAATGAAGACCACGGGTCGAGGAAGACGGAAGTCGCCTAGTACCGCCAGTCTTGCGCCTGTACTCGAAGGGCGTAAAGCGGCCGGAGCCCTGGCGATGCTCCTGAGAGAAGAAAAGGCCGGTCGCTTGTACTACTATCGTCGCTTAGGCACTGAGGACGACTGGAACATTTGGATGGAAGACGTTCCAGGTCAACTCGTGCCAGTTCCTCGCGGTGGCAGACGCCTCACGCTGCATGAGTGGGCGCTTTCAATTTATCCACTTTTGCTTGGTCAAGACGGTCAGGAAGCATGAAGATACCAGACTTAGCCGCGGAAGAAGACGGCTATAGGCGGATTTTGCGCCGCCTACGCCAACATGCTGGCATGTCCATGGAGCAATTGGCGGAAGCCGCAGGACTGTGCGTGAACACAGTCGCCAATCTTGAACTTGGCCATGTGAAGTGTCCATGGCAGAGCACCCACGAGCGCTTGCTTGATGCGCTCACATCCAACATTCCAAACGCCGAGCTGGCATCTCTGGCAAACGCCTATTGTACCGCTCGCTCGCTCTATCTCGCCGATCTCGAAAGGAGATCACTATGCAACGTGTAACGTGCCGAGGCACATGTTGGGTTACTGTTCTGCTGGTCGTTTGCCTGAGCATACTCGCTTTGGGTGGATGCGACGTTTTGCCAACAGGCCAAACGACAAGTGCTGGATTGCCAACAAGTCCACAGGTTACCCACCGACCTGCTCTCTCGGTCATGTATTGCCCTGAGACCACAGGGAATTATGAGAGGTCTCTGTTCCATCAGGCCAATGCCTTGGTGGCACAGTCGATCTTGGCAATGCTCCAGGCAAATAGTGACGGGGCAATCGTGTACGTCACGCTGTTGGATCGTGCTCCAGCACGTCCAGAGGCAAGCGTACTCACACTTACGCTCCCAGCCGTCCCGCAACTGCCTGCAGTTCCAGCGTTGACTGTTACGCCAACTGCCGACTCGAATAGTCCGTTTAGCGCTGCTCAGAAACAGGCAACTGTAGGGGCAGCGAATCAGCAGGCGACAGACACGTACGAACAGCAACTGAAACAGGTCCAAAACCAGCTAGCGGCGGCTCAGCAAACAGCGCAGACATGGGCTGATCAGTTACGTGCACTGGATCCGCCAGTGGGCGCTGGGCCAGCCAACGTCTGGCAGTGCGTGCAACTGGCCTCTCATCGGTTTCATGAGACCGCCGGTGAGAAGTATCTGGTGCTAGCTAGCACACTGCCGAGCCCAGGAAATAGCAGCACCTGGTACCAACTTGGCTCACAGGTACATGTTCGCTGGATCTTTAGCGGGTGTGCAGATATCCCAAGCTGCCGTACAGGAGAAGACGCCTGGGGTCGGGCGCTAAGTGCTGCTGGCGTCACTGATCACCTCTTCTTTGACGCAGGCGAGAGTCAAACCTTAAACGCCATTTTTGGCAGTCCACATACGGCCTAAAGGCATCCGAGAGGAGAAGAAACATGTTGCTGTCCTTAGCATCGGTGGTGGGGGCTTTGCCCCCGCCGTTCCTGGCTCTTAGCTCGTGGCTTATACCTGCTGTAGTGGCAGTGGGTGGGGTCATGCTGTTGCTGCTTCTGCGTGGTCGGCTGGGGATATTGCTGCTGACGGGAGTGGAAGACGTAATAGCGTGGTGCCAGCGGAAATGTCAGGCTGCAATGCATATTGGCCAGGCAGAGGAGACACAACCAGTTCCCACAAAGGCAGATGGTGAGGACGTATCCACGAAGTCGGCGAGCGTACACCCCATGACGCTTGCAACATACCGACGAGGGACAGGTGAATCGGTTGTACTCGCCTTTCTGTCTCGGGTGATTTACGGGCTTCTAGCTGTCGAATGCCTTTTGGGGTTGTTCATCCTGGACACAAATCGCACAGGTCCAGCGCTGGATTTAGGCGATTCAGGTTTGCGCCTTCCCATATCAACCGCAGCGGTGTTAGGATTGCTTACCTTCGGTCTGAGCGCATGTTGGGGAGCGCTTTTCTTAGACGCCTTTGGTTGGACGCCTAAGAGCATCCATATACTCCCTACGCTTGGTCCTGGTGGACGGCGGTTCTTCCGCATCGTCGCTGCGGTGGGCAATTCTGTGCTGTTGTTTTACGTGGCGCTTTTGAACCTCGTAGGCGCGCTGATCATTCAGCGTAGACCGTGGCCACTGGCGCAAGCCGTCCTCAGTACTCTACTAGGCGTGCTTTTGCATGGCGCTGGGGTGTTCGCATTGTGGCTCCTGGTTGTGAGCCTGGCTGCGGTCTTTGCCCTCGGGTGTGCGCTGGTTGGCTTGATGTTTAAAGTGTTCCGGCTGTTGCTTTTGGCGATAGTCCGTCACCATGGAGCGCAGGAGCGTCCAGGAATGGCTGTCACAGACCACGTAGTGCAAAGGGAGGGTCTGATGAGGAAGACAATTCTACCATCACCAACGGTAATACTCGGCGTGGGGGAGTTGGTGCAGCGGTTTCTGCCGCTGGTGATGAACTCCTTCACACGTCTGGAGGGACGCAGCGCAGTCCTGGCGACAGGATCGTCTCCAATAAGCAACCTGACCGACTCGCCTGTACTCTCATCCTCAAGTAGGACGCTTGGCCCAGTGGATCTAAGTCCTACACGTGCCAAGATGGAGGAGGCGCTGGAGATCACAGGGGATCCTGAACGCGCTGCGGCGTTGTTGATCAACTATATGGTCCATGAGGTAGTAAGGCTCATACAGGAAAAAGGTATGCACGCCAGTGGCCAGTTAGTGTGGATTCAGGATCTTGCATCGTTGAGCGTCAGCGTCGGGGCACTGAACATGTTCAAGGCGCAATTGCCAGGCTGGCCAATCGTGGTGATGAGCGAGTTACGTGCCCGGGATGCGCATAACAAACAGGTTCGCGCTGGTGCGAAGCAGGCCGTGAACTTGTGGCAGACAGGGACAATCACCACAACCATGCTGCTAACTAATGACTCTCCACTTGCCCGTATGGTCGGAGAAGAGCAACAAGACCGGCTCGCTGCCATGTATGTCGCTGCACAGGCCCTTGCGCCCCTGCACGAGCGACACAGTCTCTCACTTGCCGAGAGCGCCACTCATGTGGGAGAAGAAGGTCCATTTAGTGCCTTAGCATTGTGGACCGAGTCGGTAACACCTGGGCGTCCAGTACACGGGTGGGGTGTACTGCGGACGGTGGTGAGAAAGGCACCCGAGCGAGGTATTGCGAATGCAATGACCGTCCGACAACAGATGGTGGCGACCGCTCAGCGCGTGCTTGATGACCCAAGTACGCGTACTGTTGCCACACTAAGCGCATCCAGCCTAGCCGAGGCTTCAGGATTTCAAGGGGTGATCTTTATCTTCCCACTCCGGTTGGGGTCCGATAGCTGGCACAAGGTAACAGAGGAGATGCGACCGTCTCTGCGTGAAATGGCGCCCAAGGCAGAAGGTAGTTTCACGTCCGGTAACGGAGTAGCAGATAACAAACAGCTGGCAGCGCCTTACTACGAACAAGTCGGCGTGCTTTATCCGCTCGGCAGAGGTGACTTACCGCCTGCGCTAGCAGAAGCCCTCTCGGCAGAAGACACGCCTTCAGCCCGGGATGGCGACTGGCTTGGAAGCGGCGGAATGGATTCGTCAGAGCAAGTCCGTCGAACAGTTCCCTCTCCGCGTTTACAGCCACAACGCAGGAAGCGGCTGCGCCCAGCGGCACACCATGCAACTTGGGAGGATTAAGGTATGGTTCCTCAACCTCAGAACCGGTCGATGGCCAGCAGCTCAGGTAACTCTAATGGTGGCGGGGCGCTCCTCCTTGCCTTGCTGATCATCGTAGCGTTTGTAATCGTCATGTTCCTGCTGGTGCAGGCCATGAATCAAATTGCGCGGGGTTTCGCTCGGGCCCCGCGCAGTCCTGTGCTGTGGGGCTCGCTGTTGGTGAGCGTAGGAAGCTCGATACTGAGTGTCGTGTCTTATCAGGTCAGTCAAACGCCTGACGGGGCGTGGGCCGGTCAACTCATCCCAGTGTTTGCTGTTGTAGCTGCCCTGGGATGGATCTTTCTGCTAGTGGCGTCAAAGGTGGTGGAGATCTGGCACGACGATATGCTGCGACCAGAACGCGAAAAGGTCAACCTTCTAGAGCGGGTTTATCGTCGATCTTGGTGGCCACCGCTAGCGCGCAATCCGCTGCCTTACGGTGGACGAGAACAGGTCCCAGCAGCTTAGCGGTTTGGTAAGTACAAGGTACAAGGCTATGAACACAGCAGACGAGCTGGAGCTGACGCTGGGTGTGGTCAGCGGTGAGACAAGCGGAAGGAACCGGCTTGTCGCACTGCGTGGGAACGAAGTAATGCATCATGAGCTTGCTGTCGGTGTTAGCGGAGGTGGCAAGAGTCGCTATTATGCCGGAAAGTTCCTGCAACTATTGAACCAGGGCGTAGGATGTTTCCTGATTGATCCGCATAAAGATCTCCACGACTTGATCTTGGGGACACTCATCGACCAGGGGTTCTATGAAAACCCAGCGGCCTTTAACCGCTTGTTGGTAGTGGACTTTAGCCGCCCAGATCGCTTTGTCCCTTTTAACGTCTTCAAACAGCCTTATGAATCACACGTGAAAGCACGGAACCTATTAGAGGCTTTCAAGCGTGCTTGGCCAAGTTTGGGGGGTGGACAAGCTCCACAACTGGAAAACCTACTCCTGGCCAGTTTCTTCGCGCTGGCCGAGGCGGGTGAACCCATTACACAGCTCTCCCGGCTTTTGAGTGTAAGCGACACAGCGTATCGCAGACGCGTGCTCAGCACATGTTCCGATCCACAGGTAGTGGCCTTCTTCCGTGAGCGCTTCGATGCGGTAGGAAAGCGTGCGGGTCTTTTAAGTGAATCTAGCTTGCGTAGGGGATTTATGTTGGATTTCTCATTGCCGCTGCGGTATAGCCTGGGACAGCGTGATAATTTGCTTGATTTTAGACACCTAATGGATCAAGGTGTGAGCGTGCTAGTGAACTTGAGCGGCTTGGATGAGGAAACACAGCGGATGATCGGGTGTCTACTCACCGTAGGGATTGAGGTGGCAGCTCTTTCTCGCGCCGATATGCCGGAAGCGCAGCGTCTTCCCTACCACATAATTATTGATGAGTGGAGCATGTTTTCGTCCCAGTCCGGAACAGCGGTTGATCGCCTGCTTGCTTTGGCTCGGAAATATAACGTATCTTTATCGGTCGCATGCCAGACGTCTTCGCAACTCTCCAAAGAGGTCATCGGAGCATTTCAAAATGCGGACATGATCGCCTTCCGTTTGGGCCGTGACGACGCTGTCTGGGCTGCGCCGAGGCTCGGAGAATTCGATCCTGAACGCATCAAGTATATGAGTGGCAATCCGTTTCGAGGCAGTCTGCATCCCCATTACATGAGCGTTAGCGAGCAGCGGCAGGAGTTGGAACGACTACTGCAAAACCTGCCTCGTGGTGAAGCAGTGGTGCGCATCGGGCAGAAAACCACACAAGTGCAGACCGTGATCGTGCCGGATCCGCACTGCTCCTCTAAGGCGCTCACTGCCATCGAGAACCGGTATGCAGAGCAACTGCTTACGCCACTTGACCTACTCGATCAGAGTAACAAGGAGCAAGTGGAAGAAACGTCCAGTATGCCCATGCCAATCTCCCTTGAGCAGAAGCGGCGTGAACGAACACAGCGGGGAATTACTCCCCGGCGTCGTGTCCCTCTTGAGCGTCACGAGTCGGAGTAATCGCATAAAAAGAACTTGCTTGCTACTTGGCAATTTGCTAGGATGAAATTAGTAGACCTTATGCGAGACAGACGGATAAGTTCTAAACCACCAGCGGAGAAAGCGAAAAAGCTAGCAGCGCCCCCAGTGCGAGGTCTAAGCGCCGCTGATGACTCATTGTTGCGGGCGGTCTATATCTACCACTTTCTGACCGTCGAGCAAGCCACTAGACTGCTGTTCAGCCGTGGGTCACTCGTCTACGTGCGCTCCAAACTCCGCTCATTGGCCGAACGAGGATTCTTGCAACGGCTGCGCTTACCCACTAGTGGACAGGGAAACACAGCGCATATCTACACCTTAGCGCATAAGGGCATCCGCTATCTCGAGGCAGAGGGTTTCAGTGACTTCGCACGCTTTCGCCCCAGTGAGCAACAAGAACATAGCTATCTTTTTTTGCGCCACACCCTGCGCATCAACGATGTGTTGATCGCTGGTGCTTTGTTGGGTGAACTGGCACCCGATATTGTGCTTGCTGAGGTGCGTCATGAGCGCACACTCAAACGCACTCCGGTCTACGTGGAAGTAATCACTGGCGGCAAGACGGAACGCATCGGGGTGGTGCCCGATGGCTGGATGGACTTCCATCTACGTGATGAAGAACGCATGAGTATCGTGCTCGAGCTGGATCGTGGCACCGTGGAAGAGCGGGCGTTTAAGCGGAAACTAAGAGGGCTGATGACCTATGCCAATGGCCCATATCAAGCGTTTTTCGGCAGTGAAGCCATTACGATCGCGTTTGCCACCACCGCTGGAGATGTACGGCTACGACGGTTGCGCACCTGGTGCGAGCAAACACTTGCCGAAGAAGGTCTTCAGGAGCAAGCCGAACTGCTCCTGCTGACGAGTTTGCCCGATGGCGAGCTAGATCCGCACGGATTGTTTCTCTCGCCACTTTGGCAACAGCCCTTTGCTAGCGCCTCTGTCGCGTTACTGTCCTGACGGACTAACCCTATAACTATTGCGCTTCTATACGTTGCACCGTAAGTTTGCTACGATAAAATCTCCATGCTCAGTTCACTGCCCTTCCTGCGCATGCGTTCTCGTCCAGTTGTCCACCTGGGAACCAGGCGGTTGTTCCCCTTTTTGCCTGTCCCCTATCGCCTGAAAGATCCCCAATTGTCCTCCCATTTTCATGTGATGGGAACGACCGGTGTTGGGAAGTCAAAGCTGCTGGCGAATTTCGCCGCTCAGTTGATATTGGGTGGACGGGCCTGTTCTGTCATCGATCCTCATGCTGATCTGGCTCACGACGTGCTGCGTTTGCTCCTGGACGCTGGATTCTTTCGGCGGTCTGATGCTAAGAAGCGGCTGTTGTATGTAGATTTTGCCGACAGGACCCGTTATGTGCCCTTCAATGTGCTCAAACAACCCTATGCAGTGCATGAAGTCGCACGGAACCTCGTTGAGGCCTGCACACGCGCGTGGCCAGCGCTCGCTGATGGACAAGCGCCACAGTTCGAAAACATCCTGCTGGCTGCAGCGGTGACTCTTACGGAGAATCACCTTCCTGTGACAAGGATCACCAGGCTTTTGACCGATCGATCGTACCGGCAGCAGCTGCTACGCCAGGTAACGGATCCTGAGATCGTGACTTTCTTCACCGATCGGTTTGATCAATGGGGTCGTGAAACGCCGCAGATGATCGAATCGACGCTTCGGCGGGTGTTCCTGCTCAGTTTTACGCCAGCTCTTCGCTTTAGTCTTGGCGCTCAAGACAACTTGCTTGATTTCCGTGCGCTCATGGACAGCCAGACCAGTGTGATTCTCAACCTGGGAGGCCTCGACGAGCAGACTCAACGGCTCCTCGGGGCGCTCGTCACGGTGGGATTTGAGGTCGCAGCCTTATCACGAGCAGATCAGCCAGAACACCGGCGGCTCGCCTATCACCTAGTAATGGATGAGTTTTCGATGTTTAGCGCTCAAAGTGAGGAGGCGCTTTCACGAGTGCTGTCCCTGGCGAGAAAATATCGGTTGTTTCTTACGCTTGCCCACCAAACCTGGTCGCAGCTGTCTGAGCGTCTCCAAGGAGCGCTAGCCAACAGCACGCCAATTTACTTCCGTCTCGGATTCGACGATGCGACCTGGGCAAGTCCACGTTTGTTTTCTCACAACCCTTATAAGATCAAGCATGAAGTGCGTGCGCTCGGAGAAAAAGAGCTGGGGATGGAACATCATCCCGTCTACTTTGGGCTGCAAGAGCAGTACGAGGATGCAGTGCGGCGAATCGAGAACCTCTGGCCGCAACAGGCTTATATCAAAGTCAATCGCACTATCCCTTCTCTCCTGAGACCCTACTTTACCCGCACCAAAACACTTAAGATCCGCACCCGCACACTGCCGCAGGCACGCAGTCGTCCAGAACAGGTTGAAGAGCTAAAGAAGGCTTATGCACAGCAGCTTTTGAGAGCACCAGCACATGAAGCTGTGACAGAAGGGGAAACACAAAACGGTTTGGATGCTGGAGGAAACCCGATGACAGCGCCTCGGAAGATGCGCACAAAACGTGTAGCGCCCTTGCCTTCTCTACTGAGCGCTGTGTCCAGGAAGATATCAAAAGTTGCGACAATCCACGACGGTGGCACATCTCGAAGAGGAGCCTATTTTGCCCCTTGACAACCAATCAGTATTTTGCATAAGCTGGATCTATGCCCGGAGAACAAGTCACACAACACGACCAAGGCGAACAGCTCCCCAAAGTCACAGTACATGGTCGTATTGGGCAAGTTTACGACGCTGAATATCTCCCCCAACGCGACAACATGATGGTCTTTAAGTTCTCAGTCGCCGAACATCCAACACCTGATGACACGACCTGGTATAAGGTCACTACGTTTGGTGAACGTGCGCAAGAAATGGTGAAACGCTTTGAGGATGGCGAGCTCAAGGTTGGACAGGCTGTTACTGTTGTCGGCAGGCTGAAGACGCAAGAATACGTCTCTCGTCGAACAGGCCAGCCAGGTGTAGATCGACAGATCTATCCATTCTCGGTCAAACTAGATGCTCCTGCGCAGCCAGCACAACCTCAAGCTCCTCAAACTCCACAAGGCTAATCTAAAGTTTCTACTCATTTGATATGCCAAGCAATGAAAGAAGATACGGCGATCTCAGTTCGGGGTTTCTCATGAATGCCTTGCGAGTGAGGGCTGGCTACAGCGTTACCGATGAGACGCTGGGACCTGGTTATTTCATGGACTTTGGTACGACTGATTGTTGGTTGCGGCTCAGCGTGTTTGAACAGGCGAGAGCGCTGATCATTCAGTCGCAAGGGTTCCAGGCGAAGTTTAAGGGAATCCAGCGGGTCAGTCGTCAAGGAGATAACTTGCGTTTTGAAGTACTGCATGACCATGAGCGGCTCGATGTGGATGTCTACGCCGACGGCACGTATGGGATACGCAAGCTCCGACTCGCTCAAGACGGTTCACAATTGATGCCCCCTAGCGAAGCCCCACTCCCTGCGGAGCAGCAGCCCCAAGAAGAGAATGAGCGGGTCACACTGCGAGGAAGAGTTGGAAGAGCGCCAACGTTTCGGACAACGGCAAAGCGTGGCGTCTTGATTGGGAGCTTTCCGCTTGGTACCCATCCGGATCTGGAAACCACTGTCTGGCACACGATTCTCATGTTCGACAATCGAGCGAGAATGCTGCAGGAAAAGAACCTTACACCTGGGGAAGAGATTGAAGTCGTAGGGTTTCCCCACAAACGCGAGATACAGACGCCAAGGGGTGAAAATAAGACCGTTACTGAGATCTATGCGACAGCCATCCGCTCGATCGTCTCCAGTGCAGATAATGATTCATAGCGCAAAGCGCCTCTTCTCTTCCTCACTCTTTGCGCTGAAAGCGCCCTTTCCAACAAAACATCCTCTGCGAAGCCCTACAGAGAGGTCTACACGCTGCGCAAACTGCGCCCTCCTGCATCGTTTCGTCGTCCTACGGGCTTCTTGGCGTGTCTGGAGAGGTATCTGAGAGCTGGTTGACATTCACTCCCCTACTCCTCTATGCTTACTTGGTATGGCACAGGAAGGAACTCCTCACGATCCTCGTATAGAACTAGCCCAGCAGCACCTGCAAGTACTCCTTTCGCCCCGCTCAGTGCGACCGGTGACGGACGTGGGCTTTGGCGATGGCTATAGCCTCGAGATTGGCCAGCCAGAAACACCAGTGGAGCTGCAGATCTTTCCAGAAGCACGGGGACTTATTGTGTCCAGTGAGACCTTACATATGGAGCTGGCCCCGATTATAAGCGTGAGTAGGCGTAGTGGGCGTTTGGGTCTAATCAGCGAGAGCGCTGGCGAGCGAAGTAGCTTAGAGGTGACGCCTTGGGGCAGCATAGAGCTGACACGGCAGGAGATGACCGGAGCTGAAGAGCCAGGGGAACCCTCGGAGAATGAGCCGAGTGAACGTGTCACCATTCGGGGCCGGGTTGGTCGAACACCACGATTTCGCTCAACTCAAGGTCGTGGGATGCTAATCGCTCAGTTCCCTCTTGCCCAGCATAGTGAGGATGGCTCAACGAATTGGCACACCGTGCTCCTCTTTGGTGATCGAGCCCAAAAGCTCAAAGATAAACCCATCGTGACGGGTCAGGAAATTGAAATCGTGGGATATCCTCACCAGCGTACACGCCGTAGCCGCGAGGGTGGATCTCGTCAGGTGATCGAGGTGTATGCCACAGCAATTCGCACCACGCTAAAACCTCCAACTGTAAACCAGTGATGCTCTCCCCCGCTGTTTGCTTTGCCCAATGACGCCCAGTTTTGCCGACCGCGCGAAGCGCTCCTCTCGTGACAACGCACAAGGCGCGGAAGTGCTGGGAGTCAAGGGGGAAAGCACTGGAGCGCCAGCCCCCCTCTGGGGGGCGACTGGCAATGCTGCCGCCGAAGATAAAAGGTGCTCGAAGGGCTAAAGCCCTCGAAAAGAAGAAAGTGCAGCATTGCCAGTGGGGGGTAGCCGGGGGCAAAACCGTGGCTAGAAAGAACCTAGAACCGCGGTTTTAGCGAAGCGGGCTCCCGGCTACCCACCGCTCGCCCCCATGCGGAAGCGAAGCGGACGCCATCCCCCTTGCTCCTACAGGGACTTTTATGTGCTCAGGTCTAGTCGTGGCGGGAGTAGCTTCACGAGTAGATCTGCGGCTAGAACGACATCCTGGCTTCCCCTATTTTCGTCCGTAATTTTTTCATCGTCGTCCTACCTGAGTATTCTTAACCTGGGTATTCTTCTCCTTCGTATTATTCGCCAAGGCTAAATTAGCCTCGTTCTGAATCTCACAGGCGGGAATCTAGAAGTCCACCGGTGGGAATCTAGAATCCCGCGGGTGGGAATCAGCTTCATTTTTTGAATCTTACGACGTACTTGAGCACGTAGAGGTTGGTCTTACCCTGGCCACGGCGCTGGATTTCGAGCCATCCTACTTTTTGCAATTCAATCACTCCCCTATTAACGGTTGATTTGGTCGAACCCATATCTTCGGCCATCCTCACCTGGCCGGGAAAGACGTGATCGTTGTTCCAGGCGTATGAAAGCAACATCGCATAGACGACCTTGGCATTGGCGGAGACGTTTGGGTCTTTGAGCAAGACGTTGGGCACCTGTGTGAAACCGCCAGCGCTCACTGGGTCGTAGCCCTGCAACACGATATTCTGACGTTCTTGAAATGATGGTAAAGTGGACAGCTTATCCATATCTGCTAGCATGCTAGCTATCATGCATTTAAGGCGTCAAGCACCCGTGCCAGGATGCTCGTACGCCCATGAGCTTGATAGTCTTGCAGGATGTAGTTGATGCCTATTCGACTGATCTCGTTTTCGGAGGTTCTCTGTCCCTGGCGCTGATAGGTATAGGCGATGTCTTTTAGCTGACGCTTTTCCTCCGGCGTAAGCCGTACAAAACTCACTTCTTTGCCAATTTGCTTGACTGACTTGCGAACTGCTTCGATGAAATCAGTTGCGATAGATGCTAGCGTGCTAGCTTTCTTGCTAGCAGGCTTGCTAGGAGGAATGACATGTTCTTGAAAAGGAGTCGACAGAGCAGGGGAGGGAATAGGAGAAGGTTGCGACGGAGCTGGTGCAGGCTTGGAAAAAAAAGACGAGTGCTCGAGCTCGTTGACGATGCCGGTGGTGTTGAGCTGCTTCTTAGCCACGCAGGAACACCTCCTCGATGACTTTCATATATGCCTTGGCAGCATTGGCCTTGGGATTAAACTCAAAGATGTCCTGCTTATTCATGTGAGCGTCTTTGAGATCGACATTGCGGGGGATGATGGTTTTGAGAACCTTGTTGGTATAAGTCTGGCGCAAAACCTGTAAAGACGTGTGCGTGTTTATGGTAGAGTCGCTCATGGTGAAGAGGAAACCAAGAAGCTGCAGACGGGGATTGAACAGCGACTGCACCTTGTCGACGAGCTTACTGATCTGCACAATGGAGTCCAGCTCAAAGTAGCCAGGGGAGACGACGACCAGCACTTGATCTGCAGCAGTGAGGCTGTTGATGGTGAGCCAGCCAAGGGCTGGGGGATTGTCGAGAAAGACAAAGTCGTACTGATCTTGTATGGGATCCAACGCCATCTTGAGACGTGCCTCACGATGATCAAGAGCAGTGGTCAGGGTAACGTCAGTCTCAGATAAGAGGATGTGGGATGGGGCAATGTCCAGGCCAGAAATCTGCGTCGGACGAACTGGCAAGGGTTGACGGTCAATGATGGTGCGGTAAACGGTCTCATCCTTGTTGACCGCGGCGTAGTCGGGGACAAGCACCTTGGAGCTGTTGGCCTGGGAGTCCATGTCAACAAGCAGAACGCGTTTTCCTGTTCGGGCAAGCCCTGCAGCGAGAGAAATAGTGGTGGAGGTTTTTCCAACGCCTCCTTTTTGTGAAGCTATTGCAACGATCATAGTACAGTCACTCTCTGGAAACTCCGTATTACTGGAGGATTTCCACAGAATTTTGTCCTCTTGGTCTTAGCGTAAGCAAACTAACGGCGAATGTCAAGAGGGGAAAATGACTCGTGTAGGCCTTATTCGCTGAATGCGTCGACGCTTTGCTCATCTTGACTATCATGTGCTAGCTCTTCTCCGGGCTCCAGGTCATGGAGCCCCTGGATGATGTGGCTTGCTGCTTTGGTCACTGCCTCGAGCTCTTCTCGAAGCTTCTCAGGAGTTGTGCCCCACTGCAAGAGGTAGTCAGCGCTAAAAGGAGTGGGGAGACCAAAGTGACGTGCGACAACATATGCTGTTGCTTCTGCATGGCATTCTTTGAGGTCTCGAGTGAGTGGTCGAGTCTCAGCTAAGGCATGATCTTGGTGCAAGAGGCCATGCGCCCATTCATGGAGGAGTGTAAGCGCTCGATTGACGCTGGCAAGGCCTCGTCTGGTGACGATCTGTCTGCCGAGGCTGTAGCCCTCAGCTCCATGCGTATGTTCATCTTCTGCAATGAGAAAGCCGTCTGCTGTTGCTGCCTGGGTCACACGTGCAGAGAATGCCTCCTGATCACCCTCAAGCGGAATGAAGAACTCTGGTGGGCGCTTGTCTGGAGTCAATTGGCAGGCATCAAAGACTGAGACTGCGACAAAACCCACCACAATGCGCTCATCCTCGCCGGTCTCAGTGTTGGTTTTCTTGCGAATGCTGGGTGCGAGGATCCGAATGCCAGTCTCACCCTTGGCACACCGAGCCATATGAGGCTTTACGTATGTGTGCATTCGCCCTGGCCGTAACCGTCCGAAGCGCGTCCCCTCACCGACAGGCAAGCTCGGTAGGATTCTCGCATGAGACATCTTGGCTGCGGCGTTTGCATGGTCCTGGCTCGTGTGACAGGATAAACGCCACCCCGCTGCTTGCCGACACGACCTGTTTCCCCCCGCCTTTCTCTCTTCGCTTCGTATGGCGCAGCGGGCGAAGTAGCGTTGCCATGCCAGGATCATCCACTCGCCGTCGGCGCGCACGCATCGAACCGACTGAGGACTGGACGCAACTCCAATTGCAGTTCCAGTTCCCGGAGCAGTTTGCCTACGAGCTCATTCGCCCTGTCGTGCTCTTTGGTCGCTCACCCGCCGAGCGGGCACGCCAGACAGGCAAACCAGAACGCACCATCCGGCGCAAAGCCGACCGCTTCGACCGCTTTGGCATGGCCAGCCTGTTTGGCGCGACGCGCTTTGACCTGGCCGAGCGAGGCGCTCCACATCCCACGCTCCCGCCACCGATACGGCAAGCCATCGTCGATTTGCGCGAAGAGTATCGGGACTTCACGCTGCGTGAGATCGCGACTATCTGCTACGTCCGCTTCGGTCGCCGCCCGAGCCCGCACACCGTCAAGCGGGTGTTAGCTGACGGGCCACTACCCTCGCGTCGTGGGAAGGCGGCGCGCCGCTACCCACCCTATGCGCAGATCGCAGACCCGGCGGAGGCGCGTCTGGCCATTGTGCGCTTGCATGCGGACGGTTGGAGCGTCACCACCATCGCCGCCTATCTCGCGACCAGTCGCCCAACCGTGTATACCGTGCTGCGGCGCTGGATCGAGGAAGGGGTGCGCGGCCTCGAGGACAAGTCCCATGCGCGTCCTCCTGGCGCCCGCAAGGTCACCATGCATGCCATGCAGGCGGTGCGCGACCTGCAGCAGAATCCGGAACTCGGCGCGTTTCGGGTCCACGCCGCCCTCAAACAGATGGGCATCGCGCTCTCTGTGCGCACCTGCGGACGGATCCTGGCGCTCAACCGCAAGCTCTACGGGCTGGGCAAACCTCCGCGTGAATCGCATATTCCCAAAGAGATGCCCTTTCGGGCCGAGCGTCGCCACCAGTACTGGACGACGGATGTGCGCTATATCGACCATCCAACCCTGGGACGCGCCTACATCATCATGGTGTTGGAAAACTACTCCCGCGCGGTCGTCGCCAGCGCGCTCTCCCGGACGCAGGACCTGCAAGCCTATCTCATGGTGCTCTACGCCGCCATTCGCCAGCATGGCGCCCCCGAGGCGCTCGTCTCGGACGGCGGGACCATCTTTCTCGCCAAGCAGGCGCGGGCCATCTACGCGGCGCTGGGCATCCGCAAGGAGGAGATCGCGCGCCGCCAGCCCTGGCAGTCCTTTATCGAAACGCAATTTAATGTGCAGCGGCGCATGGCGGATTTTCACTTCGCCCAGGCGCAGACCTGGCAAGAGTTGTTAGAGGCGCACGACCAGTGGGTCGCCGACTTCAACTTCCAAGTCCACTGGGCGCATCGCGACCGGCAGGATCAGCGGCAGAGTCCCGCCGAGGTGTTAGGCTGGGTCAATGGGCGCGTCTTTGCGCCAGAGCAATTGGATCGCGTCTTCTACGCGACCCGCTTCGGGCGGCGCTTGGACCGTGCGGGTTATGTGCGCTTCCGACACTGGCGGCTCTACGGCGAGGACGGGCTGAGCGGGAAACGCGCAGCGGTCTGGCTGTACAAGGAGACGCTGACGGTGGAGTTCGCTGAGGAGCCGCTCTCCCAGTTCGCGGTTGCCTATCAGCCAGATCGCAAGCACCTGCGCGACGTGACGCGCCCGCAGCGCTTCGAGACGCGCTACCACTCACCGCAATTGGCGCTGTGGGCCGAGGGCGAGGTCGAGTGGCGCTTGGTCATCCGTCGGCCAGACTATCAGCCAAGGGCCCGACGCCGCTCAAACGACCTGCGCGTGCGTCAGGACATGCTGTTTGCCTGAGAACGTGTTTGGCAGGGCGCTGAAAAGGAACGCGGCGTAGGCCACTCAGCATGAGCGCCTGTATCCCAGCGACCTTCCTGACGCGGCGTGGGAGAGGCGCGCTGGCAGACACTCGCAGACATGGGAGAGCACCATGGAGCAGCGCGAACGTGCGCCTTGCGTGTCAGGCATGTCGGCCAGGGAGACGTAGACGAAGAGAGCGATACGCGCCCCGTCGTCCGCCTGCTCTCCCTGCCTTCCCCCCTCCACGTCAGCAAACGGCCTGGTCCGCGCAACGTCACAACCGTACAATGAACGCCAGATAGGCGACGAGCGCGATGATCATGAGACAGACCAGGGCTCCTGCACATCCAGCGGCGATGGATCTGGGTCCCCGCGGCTGTTGAAACGCCATTTGCTGTTGTTGTTGTCCCGCCTGCAGACTTTGCAGGCCCTGTTGTTGCGTTTGTTGCCCTGCTTGCGGACCTTGCTGCCAGGATGGCATCTTGACCTCCCTTCCTCGGTCTGAGCATGCACGACCGAGAGAACGCTTGCCTGTCGCGCGATCACTGACCCGCCTGGCGTCCAGGAACCCCTTGCTGCTGCGTGGCAGCGGGGAGCATGGACTCGTGGTACACCTGCGCCAGCGCCTCGAGCGAGCCAGATTGGGCATGAATCGGAACCCGACGTGGTAGGACATCAGTGGGCTTCTTTGTGTGCGTGACCTCGCTGTCTCCATGGTTGTGCCAGTGGTGTGCCAGGCGGTGTGGTGCGCCTACCGGGCGCTCCAGTGCTACGGATGCGCGCTCAGTGGTGGTCGTCATCTCGTGGATCGAGGCGACCGGTTTGATGGAGCCAGCGCACGAACAACAGGCCTGTCAACTCCCGCTCACTGAACGGCGCATCCTGCCGCCGACGCTGCTGGCGCCGCAGGGCGCCCTGTTGCCGGGCGCACCACTCTGCCCAGGGAAGCGCTCCTGCAGTCGCCGTCCATCCCTTCCACGCCTGCATCATGTCTCCCTCCATGGCGTTGCGCTCGAATGAGCGTCATCCGGTGGTTGCGACTCCACCGTCACGATCTACTCTGCTCCACCATGTCTGCGTGGGCCATACACATTCCCCACATCCACCCCTACAATCTCCCCCACATTGCCCAGCCGCTCATCCGCGCTTCGTGTCTTGCACTGTGTCTTGCGCTTCGACGCCGTTGTGCGCTAGAGGCCGAAGCGCATCAGGATCATGCAGGTGAAGATGACCGCGAAGAAGGCCAGCTCCGCCAACGTGAGTATCTTGGCGCGCTGGAGTCCGGCGGCAAACTGCTCGGGCCCTTGGGCGGTGTTGAGCCGGTCGAGCGCCCGCTGGAGCACGATGAAGGACCAGCCCAGCAGCGCGACACCCGTCAGCAGCGCGACCAGCCAGGTGAGGCCATAGGCGCCGCCGAAGATGTCCGCTACGCTGTGGAGCTGGCCAAATACGGTCCCGCGCAGGAAGCCCAGCGCGACGACCAGCGCCGCGACCGGCAGGAGGATCTGGCTCGAGCGCCGTGCGAGGCGCCCCGTTACCTCCTGCTGCTTCGCGAGCGGGAGGCCCATGAGGGTAGG
>Ga0207684_10001121_pt1 | contig 29929 bp, 30 predicted proteins | sample KBSK5501metaG_FD_184342 | JGI IMG/M metagenome (GOLD analysis project Ga0207684, IMG submission 184342) | Corn, switchgrass and miscanthus rhizosphere microbial communities from Kellogg Biological Station, Michigan, USA - KBS K5-50-1 metaG... | ecosystem: Host-associated > Plants > Roots >...
TTATCCGTTGGATGGTTCTAGGGGAGGGAGGTTTAGCGGTTGGTTGAGGATGTTGCGTAGACGTTTTTGTTTGAAATTTGGATTCGCAGTTCCGCTTTCTGGCGCTGCTCATCTTTCTGTTGGTAAGGATGGAGAGAAGCTCGCCGCCAGGTATCTCCGGCGGAATGGATTCAGGATCCTATACCGAAATTTTCGATCGAAACGCGGTGGCGAGATCGACCTGATCTGCCGGGACTGCCGGGAAAATACGCTTGTCTTTGTAGAAGTGAAGACCCGTTCAACCGATCTTTTCGGACCACCCCATGCGGCCGTAACCTTAGCCAAACAAGACCGCATTATTCGTGGTGCTAAAGAATGGCTTCGGATGCTCGATGATCCTCGTGTCAGCTACCGATTCGACATCATCGATGTCGTCATGAATCCCGTTCCAAGAATCAACTGCATCCGTAATGCGTTCGAAGTTCGTGACGATGTCTATTGGTAGTCGAGGAAAAACCGCAGATTGCGCAGATTCCACAGATTTCGGCCGAGGCCTCTCAAGTTCCAAACCATCCATAATTCGCGTAATCTGTGGAATCTGCGGTTCTAATCCGAAACCTAAAAGAGGGTCGGCTGAACGACTGGCTCGAATGATCTCCGATGAATCGGGCATGGACCATGAATCCTGAGTTTCTCGAGGTGCGCGGCGGTGGCGTAGCCTTTGTTCTGGTCGAAGTCGTAATCTGGATACTCGGTGTGCCAGGAGCTCATCAGCCGATCTCGAGTGACCTTTGCTATGACACTGGCCGCGGCGATGCTGCGCGAAAGCGCGTCACCATCGACAACCGCCGTTTGGCGTCCGTCGAATAGGGGGACGTCGCGGCCATCGATCAGCAGGTGATCGGGTTGGACCGGTAACGCTTCGACGGCCCGTTTCATCGCCAGGTGAGTGGCTTTGAGAATGTTGAATCGGTCAATCTCAGCCGAATCGGCCATTCCAATTCCATAGAGAACCTTCGTTGGTCCTTGGGTCAGTTTCTCAAAGAATTCCTCTCGAACCTTTTCGGAAAGCTTTTTGGAGTCGTTGAGACCGGGAAGGGAAAAATTGGCGGAGAGAATAACCGCCGCCGCCACGACTGGACCTGCCAATGGTCCTCGACCAGCTTCGTCAATGCCTGCAACTAAAGGGATGCCTTGCGCCCATAGTTGGCGCTCAAACCTCAGCGTGCATGGCATGTGGCATGTTGCCATGAGGCAACATGCGTTTCCAGTCTCCTGTTTTCCGCCTCCGCCAAGGCTATGGCGCACAGGTCGGTTTTCGGTTTCCGGTTGAGTGAGACTCAGCCCTTAAAAAAACTGAAAACCGAAACCTATCCTTGCGCCTGCGCCTTGTCCTTCACCGACACCGCCTGTTTGCCCTTCCTGCCGCGCAGGTAATTGAGTTTCGCTCGGCGGACGCTGCCGTGACGCTCGACTTCAATCTTGGCGATCCGCGGTGAGTGGAGCGGGAAAACTCTTTCGACGCCTTCTCCGTAAGAAATCCGGCGAACGGTAAAAGAGGAATTCAATCCGGTTCCACGGCGCGCAATGACGATTCCGGAAAAGAGCTGAATACGCTCTTTATCCCCTTCCACAACTCGGGTGTGAACTTTCACTGTGTCACCGACTTTGAACGGGGCGATATCTGCCTTTAGCTGTTCTTGCTCGATCTTTTGAAGAATGTTCATTGCTGGGCCTCCCGGTTAGTCGAAGGATGGAATAGGTAGCGTAGGCCGGCTGAATTGCAAATGGATTTTGCACCGGACACGGTGTCCACGGAGTTAACGGGGCTCGAACCGCAACCTCTGCCCCTAGGGGATCATTTTTCGGCTAATTCGATCGCCCACAACAGAAACCCGCCGAGAATGCCTTAAAAAGGCATGGATTTTACGAGCGAGAAGTGAATCGGCCTACCAAAGCACCAGGGATGAACCGAGTGCGCTCTTTTTGCCAGAGGCGAATCGGGCAACCGTGCAGATCAAACTATGTCTTGGCGCGAGAAAATCGTCGCCATGATAAAAGTAGCACCGCACCTGAAAACGGCAGCAGCACCCATACCGGGTTTACTTCGGGAACGACCGGAATCTTGTCGTGACCATACTGCTTACCGTTGTTTTTTCCGTTGTTGCCCTTACCGTCATCCGTGCCCGCGTACGCCAGTATAGGGAGAATCAAGGTTGCCGCGAGCAAAGCGCAGATCTTACAAATTCGCTTGCAAACTATTGGGTAAAACATACGCACGATAATACGCGAAAATTTCTATACAGCATAGATACAGCATAAAACGCTAATTGCCGCTACTTATGGTAGCTACGGGTCAATCAAACTAACTGCGAGCCGTACAGCAGTTACAGCAGACTTTCCGAAAACGCCGCTAGAAGGCACTTTTTGCCGCTCTTTAATGTCATCGAGGCTTTTCCCTCGTGAAGCCCGCTTCTAGACTTGATTCCCAAGGGGAAGAGCATCCGGAGTTAACGGGGCTCGAACCCGCAACCTCTGCCGTGACAGGGCAGCGCTCTAACCAATTGAGCTATAACTCCAGAGAGAGGCGACGCTAGCTGCGAATGCTATAGGCTTCAACTGAAAATTAGCGCCGCCATCGCCGTCTACGCCGCCATCGCCGGCATCGGAATTTGGGCGGACGTTTCTGGCTTTTGTGAGCTTAGTCCGCAAAGCGGGGTCGTCGACCTGAAAGATCAAACCACGACGATTGGCTTCGCCTCTCCGTTGCCGGCGATGACGGCGATGACGGCGCTTTTTATCGCTTCAACGAACGCAAGAGAGCTGCAAAGATCGGAATTGAACCAAGCACGACGAGCGTGATTGTGGTGGCGGCGAACCACTTCGAGGCTTCTCCATGGGCTACAGCGATCCAGGACGATAATCCGCGCGGAATTGTGCCGGCAAAGAGGAGCAAGGTGGTAATAATGCCGCCAATCGTGACGACACGGTGGGCACCGCGGGAATCAACGTACGCCCAGACAAAAGAGATGATTGCGAATAAGCCAGTCACGATCAGTCCGGATTTCGCATCCGGATTAAACCCGAGGGCACCTGTGTGCGGGTTATACATCACGCTGATGATGCCGACGATCAGGAGGTAGATGCCATGGAATCGGAATTTGCTGCTCATTCGATTCGATCCTAGTCTGAAAACGGAGCCTAAACAGGAGAATTACTAAACAGAAGGCCGCAAAGATCACAAAGATAGAATTTGGAAGGGCCAAATTCAGGCTCTTGGCTACAAAGCTAATGAACGATCGGTTCCGCGTTTCGCTTTCGTTTCATGGCGACCTCTCATTCTTCCTTAAACGAGAGGAACGGCACGGTGCGGTGGGCCGGGTGCTGTCCCACAAGAGCTCGGTCAAGGATGTTATTGAGTCGTGTGGAGTGCCGCATCCGGAGGTTGATTTGATCCTGTGTAATGGGCGTCCGGTCGATTTCGCATTTCAGGTGGAATCGGAAGTTGCAATTGGCGTTTTCCCGATCTCAACCGGACTCTTTCCTGAATCAAGGCTCCAGGATCGCGGCGTGTCGACTTTTGTAGCCGACGGCCACTTGGGCAAACTCGTTCGCGAGCTCCGTCTGCTGGGAATCGACGTTAGCTACCGTCATGACGCCAACGACAAGCAACTGCTGGACACGGCAGTCCGAGACCACCGCGCCCTGCTTACGCGCGATCGGCCACTGTTGATGCATAAAGTCGTTCGAAGCGGCTATTTTCCGCGTTCGCAGGATCCTCTCGAACAGATTGTCGAGATCATTCGACGTTATTCGCTCACGGACAAAGTGAAGCCGTTTGTGCGCTGCCTGCGCTGCAACGGGTTACTTGCCAGCGCCACAAAGGAATCTTTGCTGCCTCAATTGGAGCCGCTGACGCGGCTTTACTACGAAGAATTCCTCAAGTGTTCTCAATGTGGACGAGCCTATTGGCGCGGCTCGCATATGGCGAAACTGCACAAGCGAGTAGAGATGATCATGGAACGCTTGTAGGGCGGCAGCCCGCTGCCGCCATCTCTATCTTGTGCGCAAGAGCGCGAACCCTAGCAGACGCACTGCTAAAACTGTAACTCTGTCTGGACGGGCCCTTCTTGTTCCTCTTGATCCGCAAAGCGAACACCCAGGCCCAGTAGTCTCACGGCCAGTGTCTTGCGCTTTAGACCCTCCCGAAGCAACATCAAGAAACTCTCGATCGCCAACGGTAAGCCGACACGCTCGACTGTGGTCCTAGTAAAATCAGCGAAGCGGATCTTGACGAAGACGCTCTTGATCCGGCTGTCCTCGCCGCTCTTTTTGAGATCCGTCATCATCTCCTCAAAGAGTTCAGGAATCCGCGCCTCGCACTGGGCTTCTGAGGTGAGGTCTTTGGTGAACGTTCGTTCTGTACTCAGGGATTTTCGTTCCCGGTCGGGTGTGACGGCTCGATTATCGATGCCGCGGCACAAGGAGAAAAGTTCCAGACCGAATTTCCCGAACCACTCATGGAGCTGGATGCGGGAGTAGCGCTGGAGCTCGCCGCAGGTTTGAATTCCGAGTTTGGCCAGTTTTTCCGCCGATTTTGCCCCGATGCCCCATAGTCGATGAACCGGAAGATCAATCATGAAGTCTGCGACTTCTTCTGGTTTGATTTGGAATTGGCCATTTGGTTTTCGCCATTCGCTGGCGATTTTGGCCAGCATCTTGTTCGGCGCGATGCCGGCCGAGGAGGGCAAACGAGTTTTCTGAAAAATGAGGTCCCGAATAATTTGAGCTAAAGCCGCTGGATCGCCGTCATGAGCCGAGACATCCAGGAATGCTTCATCGAGCGACAACGGTTCGACCAAATCGGTAAACCGAAAAAGGATCTCGCGGATTGTGGCGGAATCTCTTCGGTAGAGATCAAATCGAGTAGGCAAAACAATGAGTTGTGGGCACTTCTGTAGAGCAAGAAATGTCGGCATCGCAGAGCGCACTCCATATTTGCGAGCCTCATAGTTGCAGGTCGTTAACACACCGCGTCGATCGCGCGCGCCTCCGACGGCAACGGGCTTGCCTGCAAGCTCGGGACGCTCGCGCATCTCGATCGAAGCATAGAATGCGTCCATATCGAGATGAATGATAGCGCGCGCCGAAGGCGTGCGGTTGTCTGTCGACAGTCGACTGTCCACCGTTTACCGTCCACCCTTTTTCATACGGCGTCCACGTCGGCCTTTTGCTCTAACGCTTCAACAGCTCCCGGGTCCTCTTGGCAAGATGTTTGGCCGGTTCTCTCATTGCTTCATCTAACGAAGTATCGTCGCCTACCAAAGAGACGAGGTTCTCGAAGTGCGGTAGTAATCGTTCTCGATCTTCGATAACACCAGCGATCGCCCAAACCGGTTTGCCGAGCTGTCGCGCCAGGTGAGCAACTCCGAACGGCGCCTTGCCTTCCAGGGACTGAGCATCCAGTTTGCCTTCGCCGGTCACCACGATATCGGCTTCGCGAATCTTGTCCCGCAGAGCGACTCGTTCGGCAAGGACCTCGAATCCAGACAACAATTTTCCGTGGAGAAAAGTGAGAACGCCGTAGCCCAGACCGCCTGCGGCGCCGGCGCCAGGTGCGTCAGAAAAATTCGAGCCCAAGCCTGGTTCAAGACGGCGCACCAGCTCGTCTACTTCTCGATCGAGAGTTTCGATTTCTTCCGGGGTCAATCCTTTCTGTTTACCGTAAACGTAAAACGCGCCGCTTCGGCCGGTTAGCCTGGTTTCGACATCGGCCAGGCCAACAAACTCTGGAAAGCGCGAAAAGATCGGCGATTTCACGCGAGCGATCTGCGAAAAGTTTGCCGGAATCGGTTCGATGGGTTGAGCATCTTCCCCTTCGAATCGATACCCCAAAGCCGCTCCCATTCCGAGTCCTGCGTCTACCGTCGCGCTTCCACCGAGACCGATCAGAATCCGTTGGATGCCGTGCTCGATAAGGTGCCAGAGAATGATTCCTAGACCGTACGTGTTGGATTGAAGCGGTGCCCGTTTTTCCGCGTCAATGCGCCACAGGCCCGAAGCTGTGCTCATATCCAGGACAGCCTCGGAATCAGATGCGAAAAATTCGGCCTCAATGGGCCGGCCAATGGCGTCGATTGTTCCAATGGTTTGCTTCTCTGCTCTCAAGGGGCCTGCTAGCAGCGCAGCCGTGCCTTCTCCGCCGTCCGCCAGTGGCACAAGTTCGAGCTTAGCGCTGGGGTCGATCCGGTTAATTTCGGACCCAATGATCTCCGCAACTTCAACAGCCGAAAGCGACCCTTTGAATTTGTCTGGGGCGACGAGATAGCGCATTTGAGTGTGAGTGTGGGTGCGAGTGTGAGTGTGTTGCCTTCCTCGCACTCGCACTCACACCCGCACTCACTCGTTAGTACCTCTTTCGGACCTCCGCCACCGGTGTTTCCAAGTTCGACAGATCAATGCCATTTTCTTGCAGCGTTTGCAGGAGTGTCTCTAACAGCAATGGGAGCCCATCGACGTGTTGCTGCGGATTCAAGCGCTGAAATTCCTCGAGCCGTTCTCGCAAGCGTAGACCAAGCAGAGATTTAAATTGTTCCAGCGGATCCATGACCGGTTCATCCGTGTCTGCTTTACGGCTAACTGCATGATCGAAGTCCTCGTTTGCCAATTCGCTCAGCGTTTCCTGCAACTGTTTTACTGTCTCCGAAAGTCTCGCATTTTCATGTCGTAATTGATCAACCTCGTCTTGGGTGAATTCTTCGGCAGGCGGCAGCTTTCGAAGCTGCTTAGGGTTCTGTTGTGCATGCCTGAGCTGGTTCTTCGCAGCCTGCAGATCGTTGCGCAGATTCTGGAAATGCACTTCCAGTTGTTTGAGAAGGTGGGCAATCTCATTCTTTTGCACCGGCTGCTTTTCCGGCTGCTTCGTCTGCGGTCGAGTCTCCTCAGTTCGGGTTGTCTTCGGACCGGGTAGTTCCGCAGAGGACCTTGGTGGCTGAGTCGGTGGGCGCTGTTTATTGCGAGTATCGCCATCCTTGGCCTGGACTGCGGCGGCGATAATCGGTGGCAATCCTTCACGGTCAAGTCGCTTTCGCCAGCGGACGTTCCACCTTCGGACGGCGGCGGCAAATTCCTGCTGCACACTCTCAGGTAGTTGGTCCAAGAGCTGGGCCGCTTTCGCCCATTCGACCACAGGGATCGTGGATGCAGGGCCTGCCCCAACCGCGCATTCGATCGCTGCGATTGTCAAAAGCTGGGCGTCGCCCTGTTTCAACGTTTTCAATTCGATCTGCGATAGCCATGGCTTTCCTTTGCCAAGCAGCACGTTGAAAAAAGCTCGGCGGTCTTTCGGATCGAGCCCTTTTTCGCCGCGAATGGCCGAAATCGTTTCGACGATGAGCTTTGTGCCGGCATTAGAATCCACTTTGTATAGTCCTCTCGCCAGGCTGAGCTTGATCCTGGTTGATGCATCTGATTTCAAGTCCTTCAAGGCTGCAAGATAGGCGCGCCTTTTCGCCTGGCTGAGCTCCGGCCACGCAGCGATCGTACCGTTCACCGGAATAAACCAGGGCAGACTGCCGAAAAGTTCCAACGTCCTGGGTAGCGCCTTGCCGCCGGCCGATAGTAAATCCCTTACGAGTTCGACTCCTTTTTGTTCTTGTTCGGGGGTAAGGCGGCTATTCTTCGAGCGGTCAGCGATGGTCCGCAGCTCGCTGAGCAAAGGGTCAAAATCTTTCGGCATAGTAGTAAATTGAAACCGGCGAAATCATTTGCGACGTGATTACGGGAGTAAGTGCCGCGACCGTTTCTGCTCCAGAATTGCCAGTACTCGTTCCGCGCTCTCCGCCGATTCGAACCCGGGCATCTGGCTGATCCAGCGGTAGACCGGTTCGGCTAGGTCTTTTGAAAGAATCGGAGTTAGCTTGCTTAACGAATCCAGCTCGTCAATCACTCGTTCCGCGATTTGGTCGACTAAAATTTGGTTTGGATCCGAGCCCTGTTTTTCTCGGTGCAAAGCGGATTGGTAGACATCCATGCTATTGACGCGGAGTACGTTGGTGCGGGGATAGAAACTGTTCATCAGATTCCATGGATCACCTGGTTGATCGCCGCTGGCACGGAAATCAGTTCTTAATAACAGAGCAGGTATGTCAGCGAACTTTGCAAATAGAAACTCGACCACAGTCCCGGAATCGAGTTCTGGACCGTCAAAATTGAAGAGTGCAAGATCGCAATCGAGTAGGGTCAATATATCCTGATCTCGGATACTCTTTGGCTGGTTCTGCCGTGGTTCCAAAGCTTGGGGAAGAATACAAATGAACTTGCGTTGAGAGCATCTGGCTATCGCATCGGCCAGCATCGCGTTACCAATCAGGTGTTTGGCCGAAAAAAGTTCGCCAGCAAAATAGACCGAGAACATGGCAGCCTACGAACCAGATGAAGCGATCGGCACGGATTCAGTGGACTGGCCCCTCGCCGGTGCGCGTAGGAACAGGTTATGCCATTCGGCTTTTGCCCAAAGCCGCAAACCAATTGTGGCTAGTTTCAGGGACTCTACATCCGGGCTGAACCCGGGTAGTAGCAAACGCCGGTCGCTGTTTCCTTTGCCATACATTCCTGCAGCCATGCGGCGTCGAGCGATCTTGGCCAGGCGACGGTTGTACAAGCACATGAACCTTCCGACAGATTGGCCGACCGGCCCTCCGTATGGAAGATCGGTGTACCGGTCCGGTGCGTTTCCGTACATCTTTCGCACCGGGCCAATAAAGTAAGCGGTTACATCCAAGAGCATCGCAGCGGTCATCAGCTCCGCGTCGCCCATGTAGTAATACTTGTCCTTAAACACTCCGTTAAACCAGGTGTGAAACTGTTCCTGGTAGCGCTTGTTGTAGAGGTCTTTTGCTTTGCTGATGTTTTTGCCTGAAAGCGCATCGCCCAGAAGCACCACCGCATTGTTGACTGTGTAAGAAACGAAATCCAACCCTGGGCTATACAATGGATCCAGGAATCCGCCGGCGTCGCCAACCAGGACCCAACCGTCGCCGATGGTCTGCTCGCTATAGTATGGAAGCATGGAGAATGCGCGAACGTCGTTTTCGATGAATTGCGCATTGGCGAACAGTCTTCGCCCCAAAGGATGAATGAGGAGATGCGCTTTCAGACGATCTCCAAGGGTGGGCCCCTCCGGCAGCCGATAAATCCTCGTGTCATATGTGACTCCGGCGCTGAAGTCACCTCCTTTGAGCGGGATTATCCAGCACCACCAGCCATATCCCATCAGGTGATTGGTTGCCCATTGTCGCATCACCCAACAAGGTTCAGCGAATTGCGGCATTTGCTGCCAGAGATCCGAGCCATCCAGATCGGACGTCTGCCGGAACCGTGCCCAGACAGCGTTCGTGGGATGCTCCTTTAGTGTATGAAACAGGTTAAGCTTTCGAGCAATCGTCGCAACCCGCCCGCTTGCGTCAACCACCCAACGGGCGCGTATATTCCGGGTCTCGTTTCCGACGCCGATTTCAAGCTCATTATTCCCTTCGCCGCCTAGCTCCAGGCGAATTAACTTTGCAGGACGCAGAAGTTCGCAGCCGGTAGTTAACGCTTTCTCAAGAATCGCCTGATCCAGCTTAGCGCGATCCAGCTGAAATGTCGGGAGCCGTGTCTGCACTTTAGGACCCAGCTCACTGCAACGCGTAAAACAATCGCCGGTCTGTCGATAAAACCAGAACCTCAGGCCGGACTTGGAGAGTTGGTCGTGTCCAAGATGCTGAGCAAGATTAAGCACTCGAGTCAGGAACCCTGCACTCACCTCGCTGGTCGACTCGCCGACCTTTCTGTCGAACTGCTCCGATTTTTCTATGATGATCACGCGAAGGCTTGGCGCCTGGCGCTTCAGCAAATATGCGGCGGAAGAGCCCGCGATCCCGCCTCCTATCACCGCGACGTCAAAGGTATCCTGCATCAGTCATAAAACATTCGGTTTTTGCTTTCCCGGAATCAAGAGCTTTCGCGGGCGGCGGGAGCGCCGGCTGGGATAGGACCTCTATGCCCGATAGGACCGATGTGACCGGTGGGATCGGAGGGACCAAAAATGACGGCTGGACTTGACGAAACCGGCGAGGTGATATCGTTGCCCGATGCCCGCTGGTGAAACGTCACTCCCTTTAGTGCAAGATAATGGTTCGAGAAGACTGAGCTCACACCTGTTTATCGCGGTTTTGCTCGGCGTGCATTTGGTTATCTGCCTAACCATTTTGTCCAAGAATGCCAGCCATCCCAAGACAAGCGACCGTCTAGTTTCGAGTGATTCGGTCCACTACGTCGATATCGCGAACGATTTTGCACAAGGAAACTTCTCGATGGGCTACGTCCGGGAAAGGCCCCACCGTCAGCCGTTGTACCCGGCATTGCTTGCCGTGGCAGCCAAGATTGGCAACGGCGATCGGTTTTTTCTCGGCGCTGTCAATGTTCTTTTGGCCTCTGCCTCGATTCTAGCCATCTATATTCTGATTTCGAAACTGAATGAGAGCGCGATAGCTGCCTGTGTCGCCGCCGTTGCTCTGGCGGCGAATCCTTTTATCGATCGTCTTATCACCGCGCGACTTCTCACAGAACCAACTCATCTGTTGATGACCATTTTTGCGATCTATTGCTTTCTCCGATATCTGCGGGATCGAAAACGCGGGTGGCTGTTTGCATGTTCTTTTTGGGTGGGAATGGATTACCTCGCCCGACCAAATGGCCTTTTCATGGCCGTCACTGCGTTAGGAACGTTGGGGTTAGCGGATCTGTTGAGCTTTCGGGAGAGTATAGCGAGGGGCACGCCAATTCCGCGCTGGCTTGGTGGATTTGTCGGCTCCTATCTTTTGGCCGGCGTGATTTTCTTCGCCGTGGCCTCACCGAGCTGGGTTCCCCGGCTGGTTTACTACGGAGAACCGTTCCATCACGGTTACCTCGAGAACTTTATGTGGGTAGATACCTATGCGGCCGGGCACGTGGGTGAGAGCTATCCGACCTACACTTGGCGGGATTACATTGGCCATCACGGGTTGTATGATGTTCTTGGCCGCATCTGGCATGGGCTGAGGAACGTCTATTTTAGAATTCCAATCACGATGGAGCGCGCGCCGATCCTTTATTTTCTGGCGCTGGGCGGCGTCTACGTCACTTTCCGGAAGAGCCTTAAAGAATATTCCTTCCTGCTTCTTTTTCTTTTCCTGCAGTTAGCTCCGCTCGTGTGGACTAATTTGGCAAATCCAACTGCTCGGGTGCCATACGGTTCGACGCTTCCGTTTGAGCTGTTTCTGGCCGGACTTTTTGTAGCGGTGTTTCTGAAGACTCCTAGGGTTCGGTCCCGATTTGCATCATGAATAATCGACAAGCGACAATTGCTGCTGGCGTAGTCGGATTTACCGGTGTTTTTTTCGGCGCTTTCGGCGCGCACATGTTACGCGACATGCTGGCAAGACTCGGCACGACCGAATTTTGGCACACGGCAGTTCTCTACCAGCTTGTGCATGCGGTCGTACTGCTAGTGCTGAGCAGCTGGCGGCCCGTGCCGCGCTTTGCTTATCATTCGATTCTGGTGGGCGTTATGTTGTTCAGTGGTTCGCTGTACGCGTTAGCGCTGACGAACATGAAATGGATCGCTCTCATTACGCCGCTCGGTGGTTTTGGGATGCTTTTTGGGTGGCTGGCCCTTGTGTTCAGGAAATCGGATTAAGAATTGGCGGAGATCGTCTGACGTCCTACCGATCAGAGGTGCAATCAGAGGTCTACGCCCCTTTTCTTGCGGCTTCCGCTTGAGCTTCCCGATCCGCCGGATCTATTGGCTTTAACTGCCGAGCCTTTTGCCATTGGGCCCTCGCTTCCTGAGTTCTGCCCAATTGCTCGAGGGCCTTCGCATATTCGGCGTGATAAAGGACACGCTGCGGTGCGGCCGCGATTGCCCGTTGGAAATATTCGAGCGCTTTATCCTGCGAAGCGGGCGGCATCTGTCCGTAGATAAGCTGGGCAATACCTTTCAAAATCGGGTTCAGCGTCGACATATCAAGGTTCCACCGTGCGAGCACCAAGAGCGCGGTATCATTCTTCGGATTCAATTCGATGCTCCGCTCCGCTTCTGACTTAATGATCTTCGAATACTGAATCTTTGTCCGATTCCCAACAAAATCGGTCATCCGGCCGTAAGCGACCGCTAAGGCGCTATGGGCATCCGAATTTTCCGGCGCCAGCTGTACGGCCCGTTTTGCGTACTCGAGTGAGAGCTTTGCAAAATTCAGTTTTTGAGATCGATCCTTCGCGATATCGACCTTATCCGAGTAATCCTGCGAAAGCCGAATCACGACTCTCGGATCATTTGGGCTGATCTGTTCGGCCTGTTTCAGTATTTGGAGGGCGGCGTCTTTTTCCTCCTGAAGATCCAGCTTGTCGGCGTTTTCAATCAGTTTGGAAATCTCCTGACCCGACACCGGAAGGCAGGAAAGGGCGGCGAATGTCGCTGACACCAGGGCAGAAACGATAAAATTAGCTTTCATGCGGTCGCATAGTGTTCGAATTTCGGCATAGGCGCGTAGGGGAGAAATCCCGTTGACACGCAAAAGCTCCAGACATAGATTCACCGCTCTTTTCGAAAGAAACCTTTATGAGGACGTTTTCAGCCAAAGCGAGCGAGATCGAGCGAAAATGGTATATCGTTGACGCGAAAAACCAACCCTTGGGTCGTGTCGCTGTCAAGGTTGCAAATCTGTTGCGGGGCAAAGGCAAGGCAATTTTCACGCCGCACGTTGATACTGGTGATTTTGTGGTTGTGATCAATGCAGAGAAGGTGCTTTTGACCGGTAAGAAGGAGACTCAAAAAAGTTTCATGAGCTTTTCGGGCTATGTAGGCGGTCATAAATCGGAGACTGCGGCGCGCCGGCGTCAGCGGCGCCCCGAGTTATTGATCGAACATGCGGTCAAGGGAATGATTCCTCACAATCGGCTCGGAAGGGCCTTATACACGAAGCTCAAGGTGTTCCGCGGGGAAGAGCATCCGCACCAGGCTCAACAGCCAATTCCGGTTCACTGAATTTTCACAAACTATGGCAGAGGTATTTACCGCTACAGGCCGTCGGAAGACAGCAGTTGCACAGGCTCGGGTGACCCCAGGGTCGGGCAAAATTGAAATCAACGGGCGTTCTCTGGAAGAATACTTTCCAACGCCTTCCCTCCAATTCGCTGTTCTGAAAGCACTGGAAGTAACGAAGACGACCAACACTCTGGACGTTAAAGTTCAAGCTGCCGGCGGTGGAATCAGTGGCCAAGCCGGTGCGGTTCGTCTTGCCATCGCTCGTGCATTGCTCGAGCAGGACGCAACGATGCGGCCGGCTCTAAAAGAGGAAGGCCTTCTGACTCGTGATCCGCGAATGAAAGAGCGTAAGAAATCAGGTCAACCCGGCGCTCGGAAGCGGTTCCAGTTCTCGAAGCGGTAAGCGCAAATTCGCGTTGTTATGGAACGCCCGGCAGAGCCGGGCGTTTTTTTTGCCGGCACGGGGCGACGGCACACGTTAGCCCAGGGCTGGCATCTGGCGCTCCTGCGGAGCGTTGCCCCTCAATCACCAGCCGACTTGTGTTCCCACATCCTTCTACGTACCTTGCAACCACTGATGTCTTGTTCGAAAATCGATCCAGCGTTGCACCAAGCCAAGAAGCCGGCCTGGATCAAGGTTCGTTTACCTTCGAATCCGGCCTTTTTTTCAACCAAAGCATTGATCTCTGATTTGCGCCTGCACACGGTGTGCGAATCGGCGCAATGTCCCAACCGGTGGGAGTGTTGGAGCCAAGGGACTGCAACCTTCATGATTGCCGGTGAACGGTGCACGCGGGCATGTGGGTTCTGCGCTGTCTCAACAGCAAAGCCGTTCGCGCTGGATAATGAAGAGCCTGCCCGAGTAGCAGAAGCGATCCGCAGGATGAAGCTGAAGCATGTGGTGATCACTGCGGTGGCTCGCGACGATTTGGCGGACGGCGGAGCAGATCATTTTGCTGAAACAATCCGGGCAATTCGAACGATGGACGCGGAGATCGTAATCGAAGTGCTTACTCCGGATTTCAATGGAAAAACCGAATCGCTGCGGGCTGTCTTGAACGCAAAACCGGATATCTTCAATCATAACCTCGAAACGGTCGAACGCCTGACGCCCCAGGTGCGTTCCCGAGCAAAATACAGGCGCTCTCTTGATGTGTTGAAACGTGCGAAGGAGGTGGATCCTCCGGTAGTAACTAAAAGCGGGATCATGCTGGGGCTCGGTGAGACCGAGACCGAGCTTTTCCAGGCGATGGACGATCTGCGCGAGGCCGGTGTTCAAGTTCTTACGCTCGGACAATATCTCCGGCCGACTCCAAACCATCTGCCCGTCATCGAATACATCCGTCCGGAGACATTCGAGCTCTATAAGGGAATCGCTGAGCAGAAAGGGTTTGAATACGTAGCTTCAGGCCCGCTTGTGCGCAGCTCCTATCATGCCGCCGATTACCATCCGGCTCGGCGCCGCGCGATTGCGTGAGCGGATGAAACAGGTGACTTGGATTTTCTTGGTGCTGGTCTTTAGTCTGATCGCAACCAGCCACGCGCAAGACATCAATTCCGAGGTCGATGCGTTTGACCGCCAAATCAGCGAGCGGAGAATAGATCTTACAGCCCTCGATTTGACGACAATTGTTGGAAAAGGCGGCACCACTGGAATCGCTGTCCAAAATGCTAGTCCGAGCCCGACAAATCCTGGTTTAACGCGGTACCGCTGGACGCAAAGCGCTATGGACGCCGGGCGCGAGGAGCTGCTCAAGTCGGTAGGCGCTCCAGCGATGGAGCCGTATATCCGCTCGGCATATACGAAACCCGAGTTTGATCGGTTAGACAGGTTTTTCGCCCAGTACGGCTGCGCCAATAACGACATTTCAGACGCGCTGACCGAACTTGTCGTCATCTCCTGGGAGTTCGTGAACCAGCGTCAGCCGGGGACGCCAGACTACGACCCGGCTGGAATAAGGAAAATACGCGAACAGATTGCCGATCGTTTTGCTGCCTCTAATCTGTTGTCGACCTTAACCGACGCCGATAAACAGCGATTTGCAGAGAACTTCAAGTACGAGGCGCAGTTGATGTCCAATCTTCACAGAGTTTTTAAGACCAATCCTAATCCGAAACTGCTGCAGAAACTTCAGAGCCTTCATCAAAAGCTCGGGGAATCATTAGGACTGGACTTGGCGCGCCTGAAACTGACTGCCAACGGATTTGAGAAAAGGTAGCGCGCAAGGCTCAAAAAAAGTGTACTCCCTTCGGCGAGCCCTGCGGCTTGGTCCACTAATGTTGTGGCGGCTGGCTGGCGGTTGGTGGTTTGCTGAATTCTTTTTTCAACTGTTCAACAATCGCCGCGTTCCCCTGCTGGCGTTTTTCTTGCGTCTCGCGCTGCAGCTGCTCTTCCAGCTTTTTACGCTCCTGAATGTAGCGTTTACGAAATTGGTTCCGCTGTTCTTCGTTCAGCTGCAAACCAGACTTTTGATACGCCTCGTTGGTCGACGCTTCCTGTTGTTGCTTTCGGATTCGTTCGCGCCTGCGCAAATCTTCTCGCTCATCCTCGCTGAGAGCCTGCCAGCGGTGCAGATTTTGAACGATCTTTTGTTGCTGATCAGGGGAGAGCTGCTGAAACATTTTGTGCAGTCCCTCCATTCGGACGCTTTCTTTTGGGTCGCCAGGTGACTGGGAGTGACGGAGACTTTGGAGAAATTTCTGTTGCTGGTCCGGAGAAAGCTGTTCTACCGATCGCCGGAAAGACTCAAATCGGGCGGCGGAAGCGGCAGCCGAACCGCTCGGTGAAGCCTGAGGGGTCTGCGACACGGTCGGAGAAGGGGCAGCTGGTTGAGCCTGCCCTGCCAATATTGTCGCGCCCAGGAAAATCAGCGAGCAGAAGAATCGACCCATACGGAAGATTCCTCTGAGGAAAGCTCCGAATCCAGATTGGCAATTAACTCGAGGTCACTGGGCTCAGTTTGCGCGACAGTTACCGGTTTTGGCTCGATCTTTGGTTCTGTTCGGACGGTTAGAAAAGTCAAACAGACAGCAGCTGCTCCAGCGGCTGCACCAGGAAGTCCAAAGCGAAGCCAATTCCGCCAAAAGGCGCGGCGTTCATCTTCGACCCGACGAACGGAAGCCATTACCTTGGCTACAAAGAAATGCGACGGCTCGGAGGTCTTGGCTTTCCCCAGCAACTCCCACAATTGATCGCGTTCCGGCTCGTTCATTGCCTAGATTGAACACCACAAAACGTGCAAAGTTTCACGTCACCGTGGCCCCCAGTCTCCCTTTTTTAACGACCGCTGAAGCGGGAGGTTACACCACAAACCGGTGGTTTCTCAAGAGAAATCAAGCCCCGTCCGCGCAGCTCGTCCCGCCTCGCTGTTTTACCTCTTTCGGGCAATCGTGATGGTCTCTGGACTCGTCTCGCTCAGCGGCTCCAACGCTCAGTCCCCATATTGCTCTTCAATCACTAGCCCAGCCTCTGCTAGGAACGCGGATATGGAATCCTGATCAAGAAACCGCAGGGTGCTTTGGCTTACTTTGGCGCTACGCCAACTAGGGCTCGTAAACGTTGTGGTAAAGCGCGCGATATTTCCGTCGAAAAGCGTATCGACTTGGCGCGCTGCACGCACAGTGCCCCCTGCTGGACCTCTAGCTTCGATCGCGTTTTCGGGACTCCATTGCTTCCAAGGGCAAACCGCTGGATTGCCAGCCGCAGGTAGAAGTCGTCACTTGCTGCCCAAGGGTAAAGGTAGTCGTAGAGTTCAGCGAGGCTAGGGTCTGCAAACAAATTATCAACCACGGAACCCAAACATGTCAGGACGCATTCAGGCTGGCAACAGGACCCTCTTGCCAACCATGGCGCACGACAGCACTTAGATCGCCGCCCGCTTCAATTCTCAGAGGCTCCGGCGATTTAATCGCCAGCTTCCAAAAATCCCTCAAGCTGGCGAATCCGGGTCGGGTGCCGCATTTTGCGCAGGGCTTTTGCTTCAATCTGACGAATTCGTTCACGGGTGACCCGGAACTGGCGGCCGACTTCTTCGAGAGTCCTGCTGTAACCGTCAACCAGGCCAAAACGCTGCTCGAGGACTTGGCGTTCGCGTTCGGTAAGCGTATCGAGAACGTCTTTGATTTTTTCACGCAGCATGACGATAGCCGTCATGTCGCTCGGGTTTTCCGCGCCTTTGTCCTCGATAAAATCCCCAAAATTCGTGTCCTCGCTGTCCCCAACCGGGGACTGGAGGGAGATGGGCTGTTGCGCCATCTTCAGTACTGCGCGAACTCGCTCGACCGGTAATTGTATCTCTTCGGCTACCTCTTCCGGAGTCGGCTCGCGGCCATATTCCTGGACCAATTGTTTTTGGACCCGCATCAGCTTGTTGATCGTCTCGATCATGTGGACCGGGATCCGGATCGTGCGTGCCTGATCCGCGATTGACCGCGTGATGGCTTGGCGAATCCACCAGGTCGCGTAGGTCGAGAATTTGTAGCCTCTCCGGTACTCAAATTTCTCGACGGCTTTCATCAGCCCCATGTTCCCTTCCTGGATCAGATCAAGGAAAGACAGCCCGCGATTGGTATATTTCTTGGCGATAGAAATAACGAGCCGCAGGTTGGCCTCAACCATCTCGGTCTTGGCTCGCAATGCCCTCTTAAGCCAATCTTTTAGCTCGTAGTATTGCTTGGCGAAGTCTGTCGGCTTGAGCCAAAGCCGATACTCAAGCTCGCGGACACGCGCTTTTTGTTCTGCCAGTTTTGCCGAGTTGGAACTGTGCTCAAGACGCCTGATATCATTTTGAAGATTGTTCAGCAGGCGAATGTGATCGTCGGCCAGTTGAACAAATTCCTCGGTGACCTTTTGTTTGAAATAGAACCGCGGAAAAATCCGCATCAATGCATTGTGTGCCTTCTGAAATTCGGACCGTAGCGCGCTCTCTTTGCCGGCTCCGCGAGCGTCAGCCAATTTCCGGTAAAGAGCGTTGGTTTCAGCGCCGGCGCGTTCGAGTTGCCCGCATAATCTCGGCAGCACCTTCATATAGCGCTCGCGACTTTCGATTTTCTTATCGAGTATGACTCGATCGAACCGTTCGCGCCCTTCGATCAGTTTCTGTGCAAGATCCAGATGGGCAGCAAACGTGAACCCGAACCGGTTGATGAACTTCTTCACCATCAACTCGGCCGCTTCGATTCTTTTAGAAATCTCGACCTCCTGCTCTCTTGTGAGCAGCGGAACTTGCCCCATCTGCTTGAGGTACATTCGGACTGGATCGTCGAGGATATCGAGTTTCTGATCCTTTTCTTCTTCCTCGTCGTCGGCGTCTTTCTTTCCGTCTTTGTACCGGTCCACTTCCGAGGCGTCGATGATATCGACTTCCATGGAACGTAGTCGTCCCAGGAGTTGTTCCATCTCGTCCGGATCGACCATGCCCTCGGGCAACGCTTCATTGATATCGTCGTAGGTGAGATAACCCTGCTCTTTGGCGAGCTTTACCATCTCACGGAGGCGCTCCTGAAGGTCGACCTCGGTCGAAACGTGGGCGGCTAACGTTGAGCCGTTTGTTGAAGCTATCGGAGTTACCGGAACGGCCTGCGCCGGCTCATTCGCCGGTTTTTTCGCGGCAGCCTTCAACGCCTTCCGTTTAGACGGCGGCCTCTGGGACTTGGCTTTTTCGACTTTTTCCTTGGTGCGTCGCGGCTTTTTCTCCTTTTTTTTAGGCGTGGCAGAGTTTGACTTGGGCGATTTTTTGGGGGTGCGTTTTGCCATATCCAGCTACGAAGACGTTGGCTGCGATTCCGCCAGGGAAAGGAGGGGAAGTGTAATCAGAAGTTGCACTTGTTACTTAGGGTGCCCGGCTCGGAAGTCGCGAAATATCAGTGATGCGAGTTTGCAGGTCAAGGACTTCTTTAAGCTCTTGCGCAGCTTGGTTGCACGCGGACGTGTCGTCCGACCGAAGTCTCTGGACGGCTTCCAGTTCTACACGCCGACGTTCTAATTCGCATAAAGCAAATTCTCTCCAAAAGAGTTCGCCCACCTCAGAGTTCAATTCTCGATTGGCCAAAATTTGAGAGAACTGAGCCGCTTCTGCCGGCGGTAGAGAGGCAAAAAAGACTCCGAGACTAGTCGGTTCCTCAATCTGCAGGTCGGAGGCGAGTATTTTTGTTAACAGTTCCGCGCCATCGACGTAATGCAGAACCGATTCCCATGGCTGGGTGCGAATCTTTCCGAGTAATTCCGGTTCAGTCAAAGCGGCTTTGCAGATAACGGCGATGTCATGACGCGGAACCTTGGCTGCCTCTACTCGAGCTTCATCCATGGTCGCGCGAGGCGCCCGCGCCTGTGACTGGATCATTTGAGCAAAAGCATCTCTAGAAATACTAAGACGAGCCGTTAGACGACTGATCACTGTATCGCGCAGAACGGCATCCGGGATGACCGTTACGAACTGCGCCATCTTTCGAGCGAATGCAACCCTTCCCGCTGTCGTCCCGAGCCCGGCGACGTTAGAGTTGTGTCGCATCTGAAATTCAAAGAAATCTTCTGCCGCTTCCACCTGTTGTTTGAAAGCATCCGCGCCGGATTTCCGGATCATCGAATCGGGGTCTTCGCCTGCTGGTAATCTACCGATTCGGACCTGCAGTCCGGCGCTGAACAAGACTTCGAGTGCCCGTTCCGCGGCTCGCTCTCCCGCTCTGTCTGAATCGAAGAAAAGAATCGTCTCATCCGAGAAACGTCGAAGCAGCCTCGCGTGTCGTTCGGTCAAAGCGGTACCCTGTGGCGCCACGACGTTTTGGATGCCTGCTTCGAAAGCCATGATCAGATCAAGCTGACCTTCCAGAACGATTGCCTGGCGAGTAGTCGCAATCGCGCGTTTCGATTTATGCAGGCCAAACAATATGCTGCCCTTGGAAAAGAGGGGAGTCTCCGGAGAGTTGATGTATTTCCCGCCTGCCGCTTTTGGATCAAGGATTCGGCCACTGAAAGCAATTACTTCCCCGACGTCGTTGCAGATCGGGAAAATCAGTCGGTCGCGAAATCGATCATATGTTCCCGATTTTGGATTATTTTCATCACGAGGTTTTACCAATCCGCTCGCTTCAATTTCTTCTCGCTTGAAGCCCGTTTCGGTCGCCCAGCGTGTAAACGCGTTCCACGTGTTCGGCGCGTATCCAATCTGCCAGTTCTTTGCGATCCCAATGTCTAAACCGCGGCTTTTCATATAGGCTCGCGCGTGGTCCGCCGCCTTAGTGCGCAAAAGGTTTCGATGGAACCATTCGGCCGCCTCGAAGTGGAGCCGTAGCAACCGTTTCCGTTGACTCAGCCGCTCTTCTTCCTCGGCGCTGAACTCTTCTTCGACAATCGGTATACCCGCTCGCGATGCCAGCCGGCGAACCGATTCAGGGAAATCGACATTCTCATACTGCATCAGAAATTGGAAGACTGAGCCTCCAGCACCGCATCCAAAGCAGTAGAAGCTCTGTTTTGCCGGGTTGACGTAAAACGAAGGAGTCTTTTCCTGGTGAAACGGGCATAGCGCCCTGAATTCCGAGCCTGCGCGTTTCAATGGGAAATAAGAGCCTATGACCTCAACAATATTTGAGGCGGCAGCGACCTGCTCGACTGTTTCTTGCGCGATTCTTGGCATTATCCCCCGGCCACCATCCGAACGATCTCAATCTTATCTCCATCTCTTACCGAGGTGGCAGAAAATTCTTCGCGCGGAACCGGTTGGCCGTTTTGCTCGACCAACACAAGCTTTTCGCCAAGGCTGAGTGAACGCAACAGATCGGAAACTGTTTTACTTTCTGAGATCTCCCGAAGCTCTCCGTTCAAGGTCAACTTCATACACCAAGAAGCGCGGCGTCCCAATCTTTCCACACCGGTTCGAGATCGTGCGCGCGAAGCGCATGAACGACTTGTTCAGGCGACCGGTGATCCTCAACTTCAAACTGGCACTCGGCTTTGGCGCCGGCGCGACTTCCAGGTCCACCGTTGGAATCGTTCTTCGCACCGATGGAATCGGTGATACGGCCTTTTACGGTCAGATGCAGTGACTCTTTTCCTTGACCGGTATATCCTCCCGGCTCGGTTCGGCTCCCGGCGCTCATCAGAGTGACTCCCAGGGGCATGAGAGCATCGCGCAATCCAGCTGATTCTCGCGTGCTCAGCACGATGCCGATTTGAGGAAAAGTAACGCGTAGAGCGCATAACAGTTGAACCAGGTCACGATCGGAAAATGCGAAACGGGGATGAAATCCGCCGGCGGCAGCCCGAATTCGCGGGAGACTGATCGTCAGTTGTGAACGCCAGCATTTTCGCAGCAGAAACTCGGTATGTTCCGCCAACGCGATAGCATCCGATCGCCACTCCGCAAGGCCAAGCAGAGCGCCTATCCCGATGCGGCGGAAGCCGGCCGCGTAGGCCCGTTCGGGACATTCCAAGCGCCAATCAAAATCCTTCTTTGGGCCCGAAGTGTGGAGTTCAGCGTAGATTTCGCGATTGTAGGTTTCTTGATAGACGACGAGTCCTTCTGCGCCTGCCGCAATGAGAGGCCGATAATCTTCGGTTTCCATCGGGCCTACCTCGAGTGAAACCGAAGGGACCAGGCTGCTTACTCTTCGAACAACGTCAGCGAGGTAGCCGTTGGACACGAATTTTGGATGCTCTCCTGAAACTAAGAGGATATTCCTGAACCCCTGTCCTGCCAGGTATCTCACTTCTTTCTCAATCTCATCAACAGATAACGTGACTCGCAGGATCGGGTTATCGCGTGAAAATCCGCAATAATGACAGTTGTTGATACACTCATTTGAAACATACAAGGGCGCGAACAATCGCATGGTTCGACCGAAAAATCTGCGGGTGATGGCCGCCGATTCGCGAGCAAGCTTCTCCAACTGGGTATTTGTCATCGGCTCGAGCAGGGCTCGGAACCGGTTGATTGAACGGCTTGTTGGACGGTCGGAGGAACGGAAGAGATCGGCGAACGTCATGGGATTAAAGTAACATTGTCCGGTCAGGTCATGATGTCCAGTTGACGGCTGAATGTCAGGCCTCGGGACCGCACCCCCAAGCGGGACATCGTCAGACGCTTTGTCCCATTTCCAATCTTTGGCGGGGACTAGCGGCGAGTGCGGGCGGGGTATCCGCGGTTTTCAAACAGATTTTAAAGCCCGGGCGACGAATTTCCGGGGTTTGGGCTTCAAGATGGGAAAAAAGAGCCGTACTTGTAAGAAGATAGGAAATTGTAATAGGTACGGTTTTTTACAATGGCTCTCCGCGCTTCCATCGCTACCCTGGGTCTGACTTTTGCCCTGATTTTCGTCAGTCCCGTTGCTAACGCCTGGGATTTGGATTCGATCGCACCGCCGCCGGCCGCTCAAACCGACCAATATCGGACAGCGCGACAAGTTTTCGACGCCGAGCTCTTAATCTACGAACGGTGGAACGCCCATGATATCGAGGGCTACCTGGATTGCTTTTGGAACTCCCCGGATCTGTCGCTTATCGACGATGCCGACCGCTATACCGGCTGGCAGGAATTGCGCGAAGTATACTTGCGCAGTTACCGGAACCCCGCCGATATGGGCCATGTCACTGCGAGCCGAATACAGGTGTTGCTGGTAGGGGCGGATCTAGCCTTGGCAGTGATCGAGTGGGTACACGCTCCTGCTGCGCCCCGACATACAGTGATCGGTATCGATACTGACCTGCTGCGACGAATAAACGGGCGGTGGAAAATCGTCAGTTCTCACGGAAGTACCCATTTAGGACTCTGAGGGTGGCCCAGCGGCAAACTCCGAATTCCGCAGTTTCAGCTCAACGCAAAAATGCTTCCGGTAGTCCGCCGTCTACCGCAAGAATCTGGCCGCTCGTTTTGCTTAGGCGCTCGGAAATCAGAATGAAATAGGCTTCCGCCTGGTCGCCGGGCGTAATCGGACTCTTAGTCAATGTGCGGTCCGCATAGAACTGCGCGAGTTTTCCCGAAAGACTTTCGGTCGACTCCTCTTCGGTGAAAGGAATCTCGTATTTTTGAAGTGAAGCAATAACGCGTTCTCGCGGAAACATTGAGCTGCCTTTGACGACCGTTGCGGGGGCGACGCCGTTAACCCGCACTAAAGGCGCCAGTTCAATGGCTAGTTCGCGGATCAAATGATTCACTGCGGCCTTGCTGGTGTCGTAAGCCAAACTTCCTTTCTTTGCCACTACCGCATTGGCACTGGAGGTCAGAACCAGCGTACCGGGAAGCCCTTGTTCGCGAAAAATCTTTCGCGCCTCATCGGCGACCACATGCGAGCCGGTGACATTGATATTTAGCGTCGCAGCCCATTTTTCGTCAGTAATGCGGCCAGTCGCGTCTGGCGGAAAAAAAACTGCTGCAGTTACCGCGACGCTATCGAACCCGCCGTAAGCAAGAACCGTTCGCCGGAACAACTGGCGGATACTTTCCCGATCAGAAATGTCGGCCTTCAGCGCAATCGAGATCCCGCAACTGGAGATACCTGAACCGGCAACACCGATTCCGGGCCCGAGTTTATGGTTGATTTCTGATGCTGTAGTTTTCGCTGCATCCTCTTGGAGATCCGCGCAGACGAGGTGTGCTCCGTCTCGAATCAGCCGGAGTGCAAGTTCTTTGCCAATGCCACTGCCTGCTCCGACAACGACGACAATCTTTCTGGCGAGCTCTTTTTCCGGCGGCATGCGCCGCAGTTTCGCCTCTTCGAGTTGCCAATACTCAATGGCAAAAGCTTCCTGCTTGGGAAGCGCGATATATTCGTCGACCGTCTCGGCTCCGCGCATCACCTCGACTGCGCAATTGTAGAATTCGGCGGTTACCCGTGACTCGCTCTTATCCTTTCCCCAAGCGATCATCCCGAGCCCCGGGATGAGGATAACTGTCGGGTTTGGATCGCGTACTGGCGGCGAATCCGGATGCTTACATTCGTCGTAGTACGCCCGGTAATCCCTTCTGTAATTGTCTAGTCGCTGTCGTAAAAGCTCTTTAAGCTGCTTGAGGTCCTTGCTCGCTGGATCCCAATCGACATAGAGCGGTTTGATTTTTGTGCGCAGAAAATGATCGGGACAAGAGGTCCCAAGCTCCGCCAGACGAGGTGCGTCTTCACTATTTACGAAACGCAGCATGTTTTCGTCTGTCTGTACGGTGCCGATAAAACGGCGCTGCTGGCTTACCTGGCCCCGTAGCCAGGGCAAAATATCAATCAACAAGTCATCCCTGACGGCAGGCTCGAGTTGTTCAAATTTCTGGCCGCCGAATGTCGTTTTTCCTTTGTCACGCTCCGCGATATAGGCCGCAGCGCGTTCGATGAGCGCCAGACTGAGCTCATAACACGCCTTATCATCATCTGCCCAATTAATGAGGCCATGCTGGCCAAGAATCGCGCCCTTCGCGTTCGGGAATCTTTTACATAGAGCCTCCAGCCGCAGTCCGAGATCGAACCCAGGACGCTGCCACGGGACCCAAAGCACTTCTTCGCCATAAATCTCGCGCGTCAGCTTTTCCCCATTTTTGGACGCGGCTATGGCAATAACCGCGTTGGGATGGGTGTGATCGACATGCTTGAACGGGACGAATCCGTGCAATGGCGTATCAATCGACGACGCGCGCGGATTCAAGTTGAAGGTACAGTGCGCGTAGGCGTCGACCATTGCGTCTTCCGCGGCGCTCTTCGGCCCGTTGTTTGGCGCCTTCTGATAAATCGCACGGAGGCGTTCAAGTCCAGGCATCGTCAGGCTCGCGAAGTTTTCGCGCTTCGATGTGCGCAGATCGCCTCCCGACCCTTTTACCCAAAGCACCGGGATGAGTTCGCCGGTCAGAGGATCCTTTTCATCGATCTTTGATGATGTATTTCCACCTCCTGTATTCGTGATCCGCAGGTCGGCGCCCAACAAATTCGAGCGATAGATCAAGCGGCCCACTGGATCCAAGGTGGCGGCGTGGGCGTCGTCCCACAAGTAATTAACATGTTTGAAACGCTGATTCATTGTCTGGTGATACCTTTATAACGTTCCAGCGCAGCCATCCACTGATCGCTGCTAATCGGCTCGAATCGTTCAATCGAAAATGAGTTTCGGATGATCTGCCGCATCTCACTTAATGACGAGAGTTCGCCATCCGTCACCGCCTGAATTAAAACGTTCCCCAGCGCTGTCGCTTCGACCGGTCCCGCAAGTACCGGGAGTCCCGTCGCATCTGCCGAGAACTGGTTTAAAAGCTTACTTTGGCTGCCGCCTCCGACGATGTGCAGGGAGTCGATCTGAAAGCCGAACGTGCCTCGAAGTTGATCGATAATGTCTGCGTAGGACAGAGCCAGGCTTTCCAGGATACAGCGCGCTATTTCGCCTGGAGTCTCAGGTGCAGCCTGGCCGCTGGCTTTGCAGAATGACCGAATCTTTTCGATCATATTTCCCGGTTTCAAGAAATCATCATGATTAGGGTAAACGAGGGAACGCAGAGCTGGAGCCGTCGCAGCAGCTAAGTTCAAGTCTGCGTAATCCAAATCGAGTTCAGCTGCTAACAAGTCTCGCCGCGTTTCCTGAAGCAACCAGAGGCCCATGATATTTTTCAAGAACCGAACGCTGCCTCCATAGCCGAGCTCGTTGGTAAAATTGGCGTTGCGCGAAGCGTCATCAATTTTCGGCTCGTCGGTTTCCACACCGATGAGAGACCACGTACCGGAACTGATAAACGCCCAGTTTTTTCTCTCTGCCGGAACCGCGGCAACTGCGGCGCCAGTGTCGTGCGAGCAACTAGCGGAGACTCGGCATGCACTAAGTCCGGTCTCGGACGCGATCTCATTTGCGAGTGGCCCCAGCAATGTGCCGGAACGAACAACTGATGGGAAAAGTTTCCGTGGACTGCCCAGATGCTCGATCAAGGCTTCTGACCATGCGCCTGTGCGCGGGTTGAAAATCTGCGTTGTGCTGGCACTGCTCATCTCCGTCACCGCCTCGCCGCTGAGCAAGAAATTAAGATAGTCGGCGATCGGCAAGAAATGATCTGCTATTTCCATCAGGCCTGCCCGGCAGACAACATCGTCGTAGACTTGGTACAGCGTGTTGATCTGCATGAATTGAATGCCTGTCTCTTGAAAAATGAGATCGCGGCCGGCCTTCTTCAACATCGCGGGATAACTTTGATCGGTCCGATTGTCTCGATAATGAAAAGGCAAGCCGATTAGTGGTTCCGTTCGACTCATATAGGCATAGTCGACGCCCCAAGCATCAACACTGACCCCCGCGGGATTCTGATGGTCGCGATGGATAGCTGAAAGGCCCCTCTTGATCTCGTCGAAGAACTTGACGATATCCCAGCGCAGGCTTCCTCGCACGATGGTCGGGCCGGTCAAAAAGCGATGCACCTCTTTAAGATGGATCTTGTTCGATGAGAGTTCTCCGAGGACAACACGTCCGCTTTCGGCTCCAAGATCGCAGGCAATATAAGATTTAGTGCTCACGGATATAAGGGCGGCATTGATCCTATTGGTCTTATCAGGATCGGTCCTATTAGGTCTACCGATACGGTCCAGAGGATGCTCTACGAAAGGGTGGCTAATAAGCAAGCGCGATACGCTCTTAACCACCGGCGGACTGAGTGCCAGGCACTTATGACTGACGCGGATAACCCCGAACGCTTTCGGGACTGGTCCTGGCGCCGATCCACAAAAAAAATGACCCGGGCTGCGCACGCCAAGGAGTAGAAGTCGAGAGATTCGTGCGCAAACCCGGATCGCCTTAACCAATGAATTTAGACAGGGCATCTGGATCGCTGTTCAAAAGTTGTTCACAATTTTCTTGAATTACCTAACTCGAGGCGCTCCAAAGCTTGCCCGTTGCCCGGTTTCCGCTACCCTCTGAACGGATGCGAGACACGATTCTTGTTGTCGACGACGAACCCGATGTAGTCGATCTGGTGCGGCACCATTTGCATCGCACCGGTTTCGGGGTTCTGACTGCGTCCACAGGATTTTCGGGTCTGCAGATCGCACGAGAGTCGCGACCAGACGCTATCATTCTGGACGTTATGCTTCCTCAGATGGACGGATTTGAGGTATGCCAAAAGCTGCGCCAGAACAAAGCGACCTCCGATATTCCAATCCTCATGTTGACAGCCAAGGGAGAAGCTTCCGAGCGGATCGCGGGTTTGGAGTTGGGTGTGGATGACTATATTTCTAAGCCGTTCAGCCCACGAGAACTGATCTTGCGCGTCCAGAATTTGCTTCGCCGTTTGCGAGCTGCCCAGGATGCTTCCGTTCTGACATTCGACGAGTTTCGGGTCGACAAAGGAAATTTTGATATTCGGGTCGCCGGCAAACCTCTCGAACTCACGACCACTGAATTCAAGCTCCTCGCAATCTTGATCGAACGTCGTGGACGAACGTTGTCTCGCGAGACTTTGCTACAGGACGTCTGGGGATACACCAATGTGATCGATACACGAACGGTAGACACCCATGTTCGCAGGCTTCGCGAGAAATTAGGGCACGCATCGGACCGAATCGTGACGGTTCGCGGTGAAGGTTATCGGTTTTCGACGAATCGTAAGTTGTGATCGAAGGTTGGATCATCTTATGCCTCGCGCTAAGCGGAGTGCTGGCATTTGTCTTGATTCTGTGGCGCCGGAGTCTGATGAGCCTGCGCCGGGAGGTCGGTTATTTGGCGGCTGAGAAACCGTTGTCCCGCGGCGTCAAAGGATCCAAGGTCGTTCGTGAGATTCATCAGGATCTGTGGACGATTGCTAATCGCCGCGACGCAGTAGCGCGCAAGGTTGCCGAAGAAGATTTTAGCCTGCGCGCAATCTTATCGCGGATGGCTGAAGGCGTTTTGATCGCGGACAGGGATTTAAGAATCCTGCTCACCAATCGGCGTCTTCACGAAATGTTTTTACTGCCTCGATCACCGCATGATCGGACCGTCATGGAAACGTTCAGGAATCATGAACTTCATGAAGTTATCCGTCATACGCTCGAGAGCGGAGAACCACAATTCGCGGAGCTATCGATAGAAGTGAAAGATGGCGAGCAATTTCAACAGCGCCATTTTCAGATCAGTTCTGCCAGTGTTGGTATGCCCGATCGAGGGTCGTCGCGGGGCGCGCTAGTGATTTTTCACGACGTCACACGGATTCGGTCTCTGGAGGCGGTTCGCAAAGAGTTTGTCGCGAATGTGTCACATGAGCTTCGAACTCCGCTTTCGATTATCACCGGGTATTTGGAAACGTTGATCGAAGGAGGAACAGACGAAGAGAGCAGCCAGCGCTTTCTGAAAACGATGCACAAGCATGCGCACCGTTTAAATTTGTTGATCGAAGATCTTTTGGTTCTGTCACAATTGGAGTCTCGCACACCAGGATTGCACTTCGAGCAAGTAGACCTGGTGCAATGCGTGGATCGAGTTGTTGAACAGCTCGATTCACGAATACGCACTCTACAAGCGACAGTCGCTGTAGATGCCGATAAATGGGTGCCGCGCATTGAAGCTGATTCCGTACGCCTCGAACAAGTCGTCTTCAATTTACTCGACAACGGCCTCAAGCATGGAGGTAAGCCCGGGATCGCGATCCGGATCCGGCTGCGGGCGAGCCAGGATTGCGCGATTATTCGAATTCAGGACAATGGGCCTGGAATCCCTTTGAGTGATCAGCCCCACATTTTTGAACGGTTTTACCGAGTCCACAAAGACCGCTCGCGAGATGCAGGTGGAACCGGTCTGGGACTGTCGATCGTAAAGCATATCGTGCAGGCGCATGGCGGTACAGTGACCCTCGAAAGCACTCCAGGAGCGGGTGCTACCTTCGTCGTCACTTTGCCTGTACAGCAGGGCGAGTAGCCGCGCTTGGAGGGCGGTGCTCCGTCACCGCCGTTGTTGAATAATCGAGCGTGCTGTACCGCCCCTACCGTTGGAATAGGCCTAACGGTTTGGATTGGTACAAGCACAGTGCTGTAGGGCGGCAGGCCAGCCGCCCTACAGCGCGTGCGGATAACGACGAAAGATGCTCGCAAAAACGGTAGACGGTGGGCGGTCGACGGCCGACGGTTAACCCGAAATGACTGTCGATCCCGTCGAAATCGCCCTGGCCGAAGACATAGGCGCGGGAGATCTGACTTCTCTCTATTTCATACCGGAAACCAGTCGCTCCAGGGCACGCATTTTCGCCAAAGAGCCAATCGTTGTTGCGGGAACGGACGTTGCAAAACGGACATTTGAACGAGTAGATGGATCTGTTGAGGTCACAATTGTCTGCCTGGAGGGCAGCGCGGCGAAGCAGGGTGAGACCGTAATCGAACTCGCCGGCCCCACGCGAAGTATTTTGACCGGCGAACGAGTTGCCTTGAATTTTCTGCAGCGGTTATCAGGAGTTGCGACTCTGACTGCTCAGTTTGTCCGGGCCGTTCAAGGTACAGGGGCGCAGATTCTGGATACGCGAAAGACGACCCCCGGTTTGCGAGCGCTCGAAAAAGCCGCTGTCAAGGCGGGGGGAGCCAGGAATCATCGAATGGGTCTCTATGATGCGGTGATGGTGAAAGATAATCATCTGGTGGCGCTCCCGAAGCTTCAGGAAACGATTTTGCTGGTTAGAAAGAAGCATCCGGCCATCCTCGTCGAACTGGAAGCTGATTCGGTCGAGCAGGTGCGCGAATTTGCGGGTCTCGAAGGGGTTGATGTGATCCTGCTTGATAATATGTCGCCGGAACAGATGGAGGCTTGCGTAGCGATGAGGCGTCCGGGGCTGAAATTCGAAGCGAGCGGCGGTGTATCGCTCGACACAGTTCGCAAGATTGCCGAAACCGGTGTCGACTACATATCGGTGGGACAGCTTACGCACTCGGCCAGAGCGGTAGATCTTTCGTTGGAACTCGCCGATGATTGAAGGTCAG
>Ga0207684_10001123_pt1 | contig 29918 bp, 28 predicted proteins | sample KBSK5501metaG_FD_184342 | JGI IMG/M metagenome (GOLD analysis project Ga0207684, IMG submission 184342) | Corn, switchgrass and miscanthus rhizosphere microbial communities from Kellogg Biological Station, Michigan, USA - KBS K5-50-1 metaG... | ecosystem: Host-associated > Plants > Roots >...
GAGGAAATCATGATAGCGGTACCACCGCGAAGGCACAAGGTGCGATCCAAACAGCCCTGATGAGTGTCGTTTATCGTGATCGTAGCGCTATTTCAGTCTAACGAGTATTGTGCCCAATATTTGCGCCTTTAAAGGCATATTTTTTGGGTCTAATAAGCTTGAAGGTGTAGGGCGAAGCCTTACAGTAGGCGGCCATGGCAATCAGTTTATCGGCGCAAGCCGCCTCCAGCAAACCGAAACTGCTCGATCAAGTCCGCGACACCATTCGTCTAAAGCATTACAGCATTCGGACCGAGCAGGCATACACGGATTGGATCCGCCGTTTCATTCTCTTTCATAATAAGCGCCACCCCCGGGACATGTCTGAGGAAGAGGTGGCACAATTTCTGACCCACCTTGCGCGCGACGGCAATGTAGCGGCCTCGACTCAGAACCAAGCGCTCAGTGCCCTTCTCTTTCTCTACAAAGATGTATTAAAGCAGGAAATAGGCTGGCTGGACCGGGTTGAACGGGCAAAGAAGCCACCGAAGCTGCCCGTGGTTCTTCCGCCTGGCGAAGTACAGCGGATTTTTGCTCACCTGAGTGGTGTGGAAAAACTCATGGCCTCGCTTTTGTACGGCAGCGGTCTGCGTTTGATGGAGTGCGTTCGTTTGCGCGTAAAGGATGTCGACTTCGCCTATGCGCAGATTACGGTGCGCGACGGCAAAGGGGCGAGGGATCGCGTGACAATGTTGCCGGTGAATTTGGCGCGGCTACTTCGTCGTCATTTGGTCAAGGCCAAGACCCAGCATGAGCAGGATCTGGAGGATGGATTTGGCAGCGTGCATCTGCCGTTTGCCCTGGCGAGAAAGTTCCCTAATGCGGAGCGCGAATGGGCCTGGCAGTATGTTTTTCCTTCCTCCCGCCTGAGTATCGATCCGCGCACGGGGAAAAAACAGCGGCATCACATGGCGGAGGGCATTTTGCAGGTTGCAGTGAAGAAAGCGGTACGCGCATCCGGCATTGCCAAGCCAGCCACGTGTCATTCGCTGCGCCACTCGTTCGCCACGCACCTGTTAGAAAATGGCTACGACATTCGAACTGTGCAAGAGCTGCTGGGACACAAGGATGTGTCAACGACGATGATTTACACTCATGTGCTCAATAAACCAGGACTTGGTGTGAAGAGTCCGTTGGATCACCACCAAATTTAGCTGATCCACAGCGGTTATTGTTCGAAAGTACTTGGAGAGCGACGGACGCTTGGCCCCTCCATCTCGAAAACGCCTCGTTTCTGAGACGGGGCTAGCTTGGCCAAGTCACCGCATCGAAGAGCGACGAAAACGAGATCAAAACGAGTCTCAAAATCAAAGTCCCAGAAGGCACTCACCGGATTGACTTTTAAGACGCGGGTGCGCGAAGCCACAATACGACTTGCAACCTCGTTAGGCGTTATTGGCTTTAGGTTCTTCGGGCGACCGGGCTGAAATGTTGCAATTGGCCGTCGACTTGTTTAGCAACCGCGTGCTCTGCGGCAGAGCCACCCTGCACGCCTGCGCCAGATTGAATACAAGAGTGCGCCTGCCGTTAGGAGACCAGCGGCCCAAGTTGAAGGCTCGGGAACCGCTTCAATAGTCGCATCAATCCCAGTTGTGTCGCTAAAGTAGCTTCCATCCGTCCCGAAACCGACAGCGAAGTCAATTTTATCGCCAGCATTTGCGGTGAAAATATCGCTGAACGATTGCGGACTGCCGGGACTCACCTCTCCAGAAAAGAGCGAGACGCCATTATCGAGGATGTGGACATCGGTCCCCCCGAAGTCGAACGGAGAAAATAGGGCGCTGAGTGAATAGACGCCGGTGACGGGCGCAGTCCACACATAGTGGCTGAATTCGCCGTTTGGACCGGGATGAAAAGAGGTCGACATTGGTGGAAGTTGCGCCTGCTGCTGATTGGAAGTGTTCGCAGCTACGTCAGGAACGTTGCCGTCGCCGATACTAGGGTCATCCCAATGTAAATTGCCATTACCTTGAACAGCGCTGTTCGGATAAAGATTCAATGAGGAGAACAGAGTCGTCGACCATCCGTAGCTCCATACACCATTTGGATTTCCATTCGTGATTGAAAAGTCTTGAAACGTATTCCAGTTTTGCCCGCGAGCCTGCCCTGCCAACAGAGTTGCTAGGAGTACCATCAGGAGGCTGCTCCAGAGAGTTCTTATTGTAGTTTTTGTTCTTGTTTGTCTGGTTGTCACTTGTATTTATTGCTGTTCTAGTAAATCCAAGAATAATTGTCGAGCAAATTAAGATGCAAGAGACGTAAGATTATCTCCTACAGGGGCTAAGTGTTGTTCGCGCTGGGCAGACCGTTACCTGTATTCAAAAAATCGTTCCTCAGAATTTTCGCAAGATTTCCTCTAAGCAACTTTTCCCACATCACCTTTTGTGTGTATTCACGAAAACACTTGATTTTTTGAATACATAGTGGAAGGCTAAGGCGTGCCAGCCGCCAGAACGCCGGTGGCCATCCTTGTAAGAGTCTCCACGACTAAGCAGCTAACCGACCGGCAAATTTCAGAACTTCAGATTTACGCCAAGTCGAAAAGCTATCGAGTGGTGGAGGTCTGTCAGGAAAATGGTGTTTCGGGAACTGCGAAGGCCGATCAACGTCACGGGTTGAAGCGAGTGGAGGAGCTTGTCATGTCCGGGAAAGTCGAAAAGGTGCTCATTCACGAGATTAGTCGGCTGGGTCGTCGAAACAGCGTTACCCATGCATTCGTTGAAATGCTTCATGAGCATGGAATCTCATTGTACTGGCACAGCCAGGGTATCGAGACACTTCTGCCTACCAAAAAGCGAAATCCTGCTTCGGCACTCATGCTAGCTTTGCTCTCGGAAATGGCAGTAGCCGAAACTGAGATGCTGCGAGACCGCATCCGTTCTGGCCTCAATGAGGCAAAGAGAAAAGGTGTGCGGCTGGGCCGTCCATCTGGGACAACGTTGGCTAGGGCGGCTTTTCTCCAAAAACACAAGGACATTGTACGGCTGCTCAAAGCAGGTCAGTCGGCTAGACATGCCGCAAAAATCAGCGGCAAAGGTGTTTCGACAGTACAGCGGGTGAAGCTGGCTTTAACCCGCTGAGTGTGCCCTCTGGCAGAGTTAAAGAAAAAGGAGCAGGGACGTGTACTTAACTCCGAGTGTCTCAAGATCAATGCTATGTCGAACCACGACGGCAGCGTGAAGCTGGCCCACAAACGGCCCGATCAGATAGAGCACCTAGAGTTTCGGAGCCGGAATTCTGTGCAACAGATATGCTCGCTCAGATGGCGTGAGATCAACCAGTTCTGCAACATCCAGCACCGCTTTGACGAATGCAGAGCGAGGGCAAAGCGTCTGACCAAAGAACGGCAGAGCAGATTCCCGTACACAAAGATCATCATTGCTGTCGCAGGCTAGCTCTAAGACAGGAGGATCGCTCCACGTTTCGCCCACCAAATATCCGATCAACGAATACAGAAATGTGCTCGTGAGTACGTTCTCAAGCTTAGCCGCTGCGCTGCGGCGAATACGTTCGGGGTTTTGCCGATCCATTTTTGCCTTTCCAGCAGCATCCTGCCTGGTAACGCTTACCAGCAACCACCGTGGTCATCTGTGACTCGGTTGGTGGCGCACCGAATAGATGCACGCTCTTAATGCCTTAACCGCTATGTAACCCAGAGGACAGATTTTGTCCACGGACCTGCTAACTTTTTGCTCGATTTTTCGGCTCCGATTAGGGATTCATGAGAAGACTTCGCCCCCAATGAAGAATTTGCAGGTGTTCGTCATTCTCGCCGTTACTGCTAATGCACACGGCGCAGGACTGATTTTTGAAAGGGCTTACCCGTGGTCATCAACGGTAAGTGACGTTCATCCATTTTCCACGCTCCTCGAAAGAGCCGATCTTGAATCGGGATACAAAACCTATTTTGCGGACGAGCACGGTAAACGGAGGAGTATTGATAGCAACCTCATTGTGGACATGATCGATTTTGAGAAGGACAATCGCTTTAATATTGTCGATGACGCTTCATTTGGCTGGCTAGTTCAGGAACGGACATCGTTATCACAGGTAATGTCCGCTGTGCCAGGATGTCGAAAATACATTGCTCCTTGGCTGAAGGTGCTGGATAAGGAGATAGCGTCTTTCCGGGCAGGTAATCGAAGGGTTGATGGCCGATGGCTAACTGCGAAAGAGTACAAGGATTATCAGTTGGAACAGGACAGGGCGGTGGCAAAATACGAGACACAGCTGTACGAACAGCGTGACAGTGTGGCGGCCAACGTCGCAATCCAACAAAACACCTCGAAGACCGAGACTATGTCGGCCTTTTCAACGAGCGTAGTCGAAAGAGGACAGCAATCGGAGCAACAGGGATATCACTACGATCAATTTGCAGCAGGCGCACGTGAGGCTGCCGACGCTTTGATCGAAGACTGGAGGCAACGAGGGGTTGTTTTTGCCAGTGAATTTAGGGGGATGATGCGATATCCATATCAAAGCGTCTCTCCGACCACGATTGAGGTGATTTATATGCTCGACTACAGAAATCGGGCAGGCACTCGTCTTGTTGCACCGTACACAATCGAAGTGAAGCAAACAGGTGACGGCTGGGAGGCAACTGGGAGCAAACCAGGGGACGCCAGGGATCTCAACACGAACCCCGTAATTGATCCAAATGGTCTGTACCATCGTAGCCCGATGGAGAATGTTATTGGGGATGCTATGAACCGAGGTCCGCACTGATTCTCGATTGGGCAACGTTCATCCTTTATGCGAGAACGCAGTATTGTTTTGGCCGCTCTGATGGTGCCGTTCGCTATCCAGATCCACGCTGGAATTCTCGATTGGCTGAAAGGCAGTTCGCCAGCCAAAGACAGTTCGGCTGATGCGATAAGTTCCTTCCAGGCTGGTATCGGCAGACTAGAAGAGCGCAAGGCTCAAATCTTCGAGAAGGTCGGTACAATTAGGTATGATGTCCAAAAGACGAATTCGCTTCTTAGCCCGATGTTAGGGATTATTAGAGTGGAATCGAACCGAGGAGAAGATGACCCACGGCTGGCCGTCGCCTTTATCACCGAATTCGAACTTGTATACGACGGGAAATGGGTTGTTAAGAAGTGTTTAGTTAAGGTTTGGGACTCGAATAGCGCCGACTCACCTGGATCAGCACTCTCTCTAACAAACCCACAAGTTCAACAAGTCCAAGCTTGTTTCAACTAACATACGCTGCGTTTTCGTTGTACATCATCAGCGTGTTCAAAAGCTTTATCAATTAAACTAATTACTCCTTCGGGTTCGAGGTCCAGAGAACTTTATTTCGTGCATGGCCAACGGAAATGTGTGGCGGCGATCTCGCTGCAGCCGCATCGAGTACAGCGACCGGCGGCAAATGTATGGTTGGCCTCCAATCCGTACACTTGGTTGATACGTCTGGAAACCACGGACTCCGGGATTTCTTCGGCGTGAAAGGCAACCATATCCAAGCACCTGCGGCATGTGACCAATGACAGATAGGGAGTGGTCGACCAGGCGAACGGCACGCCACAGATAGCAGCGTTACCACACTTCGAATAGTGAATCTTGCTCACCGATGGATCAGGCCAATTTCGCAGGTTCGAGAAATGAAATTTATACATAGAATACCTATGGTTCGACATATGCATAGAGCAGTTCCGATCAATAGAATGGATATAACTAGAGCCGATGCCTGATACCGGTCAGGAAAGAGCATGAGCTTCCTCTGATCCAGGTTTAGAGATGGCATAGAATGCCCTACAAATCATTTTAACTGATTAGGCAGATAAGGATTGTGCTCTAGTATTGTAACGCACGTACAGGGCATCGTAGCGAGCTACAATTGCCTTCTGGAAATCTCTCTCAACATCTTATCCAGAATAATCACGTTAGAGGGGAATCACGTTGAAGGCGAAGACCTATGTCGTCTATTACTTCTTCAAAAGTAAATAAGATGTATAGCAAGATAGGTATTCCTGGATTGTATAGAGCACGTGAAGAGGAATACTATTAGTAGAGTTCTGAAGCCTGAAGGCAGAGATAGTTATTAGCTGGCATGTAAGCTGACGCTTACCATATATTCAACTCTATGATTTGTTGGATGAAGCTGGTAGCCAATAGTATTTGAGTGACTTTGTCTGTAAACTTTATTGAAAAGAAAGGTTTTACTAAAGTTGCTTCTGATTGAACAGAGAAAGACAAGATTTTAAATCGTTCCAAACATTGACATAGTTATTCATCGTCAAAGTAATTAGTATCGGTTCATGTACAGAGTAGTCCTCCAAGATATAGCAGCCTCCTGCTCGTAATTAACGACAACAGAAGTAAGGAGAGCATTAACTATTCGCTCGTTCCTTTAAGTGCTCAATGAGGGCTGGCGACATGTACGGCCTTGCGAGGTCTCGATCCTCGTCGGTTCCAGAGGATTTGGTTACGTAACCAACTCCATCTTTGGCTGGATCGTACTGCTCAACCTTACAGTCTCCATTACGTCTTCTCCAATGTCTTTCAAAGTCAGCTGCGAAGTAGTAGGGATCGTATTTCTCCGGTATTCCTGCTATCAGCAAATGGGCGTGCTGGGATTCAGCACCTTTCTCGAAACGACAGAAGAGCATAATCCGCTCGGCATACTTTCGGCAGTAAACACGACAGACTCGGCGGATCGTTGCGACAATTTTTCGGAGAATCCGGCCAGAACAGGACGGGTAGCGAACAGTAAGCGCTCCAAACAACTGCCAATCGACTTTATGCAGATGAAAGGCTTCTGGCAGACTGGAGAAAGTTATATGTGCAGACATCGATACTTGAAGGACTAAGTATCGATTCAGATTGGTCTCTCATTATTCCGTCGATCTGTGATTTGGTGGGATCAGGTCAAAATTTGCCATCAGCGAAGTTGTTGCGTAAGCCAGCGTTCTTTCGAGCACAGTGTGTAAGGACTGGTTTTTTCCTTTAGCTTTACCAGTCTCGTATCACTTATGACCTCGTGACTTTAAGTAGGCCGCAGGAATTGAAGCCGCTGTTCAATTAAGCGAATTAATTCCTGGAACTCCTCGCCGCCTTTGTATCTCCGGCACCAAACCCATAACTCGTGGTAAGCGGCTCGCCTGATCGCTCGGTCATTTTCCTCTAGCGGATATTCGCTGGAGTGATGTCCATAGCCTAAAAGTTCGCTTTTATGAATCATACTTTGTGTATGCGTTAACCGGCAGATGTCCGTTGGACTGCCCTTCACGCCGCCCCTCCATCAAGGCACTGGTTGAGCTTTTGCAACCGCATCTTTGGCTGATCTGGCGGGGACTGCTGCCGTAGCTTTGAAATTTCAGATTTCGCCAAATTATCGCAGCGTTCATTCAGCTTATCGCCTGAATGCCCTTTCACCCACTTCCAAGTGATCCGATGTTTAGCTACCTCCGCATCCAGCTGTTCCCATAGCTCCTGGTTTTTCACCGGCTTTCGATCCTTAGTTTTCCATCCATTTGCCTTCCATTTTTTGAGCCACCGACAAATTCCGGTACGGACATACCGAGAATCGGTCGAAATGAGAACTTCGGATGGACCTTCCAGTGCTCGAAGACCTTCAATCGCTGCCCGAAGTTCCATCTGATTGTTGGTGGTGGCTGGAACTCCTCCGCTGATCTCCCGGATGCCTTCGTCCGAGATGATGATAGCGGCCCAACCTCCCGGCCCAGGATTGCCTAAGCAGCTACCATCGCAAAAAATGGTGATTGTTTTCATTTCACCCTCGATTGATCAGCTGATCTATTGGCTACTGTCTACGCTAGTCACCGTAGAAAGGTGATTGTGCGGCTAGTTATTGAATTGCGGCTGCTGGATTAAGGACACAAAAACTAAGTGAGATTGGTGTAGCATAATAATCGTAGAACGAGTTATAGGAGGCGTACAGCGCGATGTAGGGGCCGTTGGGAAGGACTTGGCAACTATGATGCGATTTATAAATCGCAATTGCCAGCGGATTCAATAACAGAACAAACCGATGCCTCCTTAGTTCTATTTTTGTTGGCGGAGATTACTGGTTGAATTGATCTGGTTGCGTTATGTCTCGCAGGCCTATGATGCTGTCGAGGGTGCGGCAGATATGCTTACCGGGGGTCTTTTCATAGATGTATCGGATGAACTCTGAAGGCCGCCTTTCCGTCCAATCTGCAACGCACTCAGTTTCCAATACGACAGTTGTCAGCTTTGCGGACGGTTCCGCTGGCCCGTGAACCCCGACCAAGATCGGCTCAAAAGGAATCGGCTCGCCAGGCAACACATTTGTTATGGATCGCGTTGTCAGTGCAATCATAGTTAAAAGCGCACACCTCAGTTCTTGCAGAACCTGGATTCCTTCCATGATCGGCAGGCTTCCGAGCTTTAGGTAAACTGTGCCGTTTGCTTTCAGTAGTGAACTGACGCGAGCGCCACGAATATCCGCCGCCGCTCTTCTGACCGAGGCAAGGATGATAATCGCATCATTATCGCCTGTCTTCTGATCTACCTTCGTGTCATTTAGCGGCAGCGCATACTGCACTGACACCTCGCGTACTGCTTTTGCGACTGCTTGAGAGCGAACCTGCTGACCGGGCACTGTGCGTTCACTCGCGTTTTTCCACGCTTTAAGACCCTGATCAGGAGTCATTCTCTTCAGATGCCGGAGCTGTTTTTCATTATTGGGTAGCGGTAGTTCGTAGCCTTCTTTGTCAGCCTGGGCAGACAGACCATCATGTGTTTTCACCGCATCCATTAGCTCGTACCCACGCTGACGACCAAAGGCCCAGCGTTTTCGGCAATAATTTTCAAAGGTGCCGTAGTCCCTCTTGTACAAGAGGCCGCTCTTGTAGTCGCGAATCTGACTTAACGCGCGACCAACTTCGAGAAATGAGTGCAATGCGTGGGTGATGATTTCTTCGCGTTCGCGCAAAAAACATTCATCCTCGGCAGTGAGCAATGGCTGCGCGTTCCTCGCACGTGTTAATTCGCTGGACTGAGCGTTACTCCGGCTTTTCTGTGGCCTTCGGAGTGATTTCGGTCGCATTGTATGGGTTACCTTTGACGGCGCGACTGGACGCTGTGCGCTCATTCGGGCTAGGTAAGTTTACGTAGCACAGTCACGATTGACCTGTCTTCTGCTCATGCGCGTTAGTCTGCGCACGAGCAAGCTGAATGGCTACGGCTTTAAAATCGATTTATTTTCCGTCCTGACGCGATAGGCGCATAACCTTCGCCCAAGTCTACCGGTTTAAAATATATGCTAACCGGATCGTTTCGGTTTCACGCCTAACGCGGACGGAATCAAAGGCAATAGGTACAGTTTAGCCCCGCTCGCCCAACGGTAAATCTTGGACAGGGTGCTTGAGTCAATTGATACACCCTTGCTACCTAAGTACGGTCGGAGTCCTTTTTGCGTGAAATGAATACCCTGTGCGTAGCAGCTAAGCTTGTAGTCAAGAGCGTGATATCGGGGACTTTTGACGTGCTCAAATTTCGTTTGGCTGACTGCTTCAACGGCATCTGCCATTCGACGGAAGAAGTGGTGATCTCCTGCGACGATTTTTTGTCCGATAATCTGGCTGATTTCGGCATCCCATTGTTTACGATCTCGCTCAACTACATTCAAAACCTGCCGAAGCACTCTGGATTTTTGGAGCTGGTCTATTGTTCGATATGGACACTGGAAGACAACAACCATTTCCTCCGATGCACCGATCTTGCCAAATTGGGCGATCAAAAACCCTTTTGTTAAGTTATCCGGCTGCGGATATTCCTTCCCCCGCGGGCGACCGCGACGAGATTGCTTTGTCAAACTCATTGTTGCACCGAAAATTGCACACGCTGTGCCTGCGCAAATAGTATTTCAAAATGTGCTACAAGTCATCCTAGTGCCCGCACCAACCAGGGCGAGACAGCATCGGTCATGTTGCTCTGCGATTTGCTGCTTGGTTAAGGTGACTCTGCGGGACTTCTCGGCCTTCGAAAATGGAAATGTGGAATCCCGCACATAATGGAAAGACTAATTTTTTGGTGCGCCGCTCTGGCGGGTGTTTATGATCTCCCGCGAATGGATTCGTGGTGGTTTCGGCTGCATCCTGATACAACCAGCTATAACTCTAAGTTGTAACTTACGCGCTTACGGCTCGATCCTTCTACAAATCGATTTACGTAGGGAAGTAGGGAAATAAACCTCGCCTGGTATAGTTAAAGCGCGTGTACAAGCCAATACAGCGGCTTACACGGCCATTGTAGACGGAGGTTCAACATGTTTTTCCTTACCTTTCGAAAAAGGTTCTGAGCTGATCATGTCGGTCGCAAAATTTTAATGCGTTCTTTGGCAATAAAATGAAAGAGATCGTCAAATTCCTTCCGCCCTTTCCACCTTTCACACCACTCATCTAATTCCGAGACGGCGGCTCGCGCTATTTTTTCATCTGCTCGATGCAGGAGACATTTTAGAGACTTGGTAGGTTCGCAATTTCCGAATCTTCCGTAATCGGGAAGTCCTGCAGGAAACGCCAAGCGTGCTTTATGTTTTTCCCACAAGGCATCGTGAGTAGCGGTGGGTAGATCACCAAACCAAACCCATATGTCGCTTCCGGGGGACCGAGCGAAGTATTCCCTTCCAACGTTATAGCATTCCTCCTGGAGTTCTGGGTCAGTCCCGTAAGGGTCCCCGATCACCCCATAATCCCATAGAACCTCGGCAGTCTCCGGATCGATTTTGCGTCCAGCCTCTTTGCGGAGCGCAAGCCATTTTTCCACTTCGATTTGGTTATCCGATTGTTGCTTCATCATTTATTAAATTGCCCGGTTTTTTTTTGGCGGGTTGGGCTCTTCCCGGTTGAGGTTGATGAAATTTCATGTTGTGGAGTTTAAGAGCCATCGATATCTGGTTGATGATTGGGCAATTAGCTGACTTCTTGGACTTCGAAGCGCTCCAGCGCCTTATCAACTTTCTGGGGGTCGAAAAGCATCGTTCGATGCCCACATCTCAAAAATGGAATCTTCCGTGCCGCCACGAATGTCCTGAGAGTCCGAACCGGAATGCCGTTGTACTCGCTAAGGCCGACAATGTTGACTAATTTCCGCTTATTCGGTTCCATTACTATACAAGGACAAAGACTTTTACGGAACCTCTCCCGAATATATATAAAACCGGTTTAATTGACCCGGGGCATGCTACGGTTCAATCCATTCGGACGAGCCATGGTTCTCATATCACGGATGCGAAGCTGGAAGCTGATAACTGGATCTGCAAATAAGCGCGAGGTGTCTGGTCGCGAAAAATTATTTACCGGTCTCAGTTGGAAAGATTGAAGCAGCAGCTCACGCTGCTGCGGACATCGGGACAATTTTATCCCCGGCAGCGCTCGCTGGAGAAATTTTCCAATACCGCGCCGCCATCTGTTCGTTCACTGCGAAAAAGCCACAACCTTGCCATCAGCGGAGCCGGACGGCACGATCTTCCAGAAAGCGTCCGCAGTCGCTTTCTTCAGTGGCTTCCGATAATGCTGAAAGAAAATCTGCGCATTGCTGTGGCCCATCTGTGCTTGCGTTGTCGCGGCATTCCGATGAGCGCCGTAGTGGTAAGATCCAAACGAGTGCCGTAGCGCATCATGCGGCCAGTTTTTAATCCCTGCTTTGTCGCGAGCCACGGCGAGTAATTTGTAGTACTCGCCGATAGGCGGAAACACGGGGCCCCTGCGCTTTCGGTGGGGCAGGAGCCAGGCGACGAGGTTGTCCGACATATCAACGTAACGCGCGCTCGAATCTACTTTTGTTTTGTCCGGTTCGACATCAATGGTCTTGTCGCTGAAATCAATGTGCGACCAGTCCAGGTGTAGGCCTTCCGCCTCGGGTCGCAGACCCGCAAACAGACCCAGCGCGATCGCCGGGACAATTTTTGCATCGCAGTTCGACAGCAAATCAGCGACCTGTGAAACCGAAAGAATGCCGGCGGAATGTTTAACTTCCTTCGCCTCGGCGCTTTCAACCGCCGGGTTGCTAATGCAATAACCGTGTGCCTTTGCATAGTTGAAGGCTACGATAAGCACGCGGCGAAAGTTGTTCCTGGTGATCGGCGCCACGTCCAACGTGCGAAGCCAGTCATTGATAGCCGTGGTGGTAACATCACTGACGGTCGTGTTCTCAAAATCCTCTGCGAACTGCCCGAGCCTGCTGCGCAGATCCGAAAGGTACCTCTCGCTCGCACCATCCTTTCGCTTGTTCTCAATCAACTCCGCCGCCAACTTCTTCAGGTCGCAGGTGCGGTTAGTCGCTTGCAGGTGGGGCAGGTAAAATTTAACAGCGTCCATGATGCTTTTGCCATAAGGCGAAAGCTGGTGCGCAGCTTCGCTCGCCATGATACGGAGGCCAGACGGAAAGCCGGCGGCCTCTCGGCCGCCATTCAATAGCTCGATATTCTTTTGCCGCGTGAAAGTTTCCGCCTCCTTCTTCGTCTCAAAGAAATGACGCGAGCGTTTACCGCCCTCCTTCGTATTCACCACGTACTTGAGATGCGGCCGCGTGGTGTCGTTGTATTCCCGAACGCGATGTTTTCTCATACGAGGCATGTTGCCATGTGTTGCCACTTTTTCAAGCGAATATGCGTTATTTCGCGTTTTCATCTGTCATCATCCGAAAACAGGTATCTGTGTTGCTGGAGACGTTTTTTACCTATGAAGATGACTGTTAAGAGGGTGCCGATGATGGGATTCGAACCCATACAGAGCTTTTCGCTCTAACGGATTTTAAGTCCGTTGCGTCTGCCATTTCGCCACATCGGCCGTGCGACCGAAACTCTACGCACGAGGTCGCGGGGACAAAATGTTTTCCGCCAAGCGCAACCACACCGGCGGTAGCATGGGGACCTTAACTATTACATTTCATCGAGCGACTCGCACGAGATCACTTCGGCATGAACATCACGATAGACTGCCCGATCAATCAGGCGGTGCAGGGGACGCGGGTCAACTATCTTTAGCGTCGGCGCTCGCTGCGGCATGCGCCCTAGCGATTTTCTGAATCTCAGTTTTTAGTTCCTCCCAATCCACCGGCTTGGTCAGATGCCGCGAAAAGCCCGCGGCGAGGCTGTTGTGGATGTCGTCATCCATGCCGAAGCCGCTCAGCGCAATTCCCGGAATTGGATAACGGTTAGCAAGATCACGCATTAGATCGTATCCGGAACCATCGGGCAGACCGAGATCGCTAATAAGAAGATCGAACTCGCGGTCCTCACTGCGGTCTCTCGATCTAAGAGTGCGCTCCTGCGCTTCTTTAACGCAACCGGCACAGGTCACTTGGTGTCCGGCGCGCTTGAGCAAGCGGGCGAGCTGTTCGGCGGTATCGGGATGATCCTCCACCAATAGTATTCGCAGACCACCGATTCGACCGGGAGCACTCAAGTCACTTTGCGGTTTCCGGGCATCGGGTTCTTCCCGCGCATCGACGGTTTGCAGCCGAATAACAAATTTCGTGCCTTTGTCTAACCCTTCGCTTTCCGCCGTAATCGAGCCGTCATGCAACTCGACAATCGCGCGGCTGATCGCAAGCCCGAGTCCGAGACCTCCAAAGCGCCGCGCGCGTGAGTGCTCGCCTTGCTCAAATGCACGGAATATCCGCGGCATCGTCTCCGCGCTAATCCCGATGCCGGTATCGCTGATCTCGATGAGAAGGTCGGGCTCGGATTGTTGGTCAGGCCGCCTGTTATAAAGTCGAATGCTAATCGCTCCGCCGTGGGGCGTGAACTTGCAGGCATTCTGAAGCAAATTCCAGAACACCTGCGTCATCCGAGAACGATCAGCCTGGATATGGGTATGCGTGGCCGTTACTTCAATTGAGACGTGAAGATTCTTTTGGGCGGCGGCATTGGCACAATAGTTTTGCATGACATGCTCGACTAACGAACGCACGTCGATGACTTGCCGGTGAAGCTCAAGCTTGCCGCGAGTGATACCAGTAACATCCAGCAAATCATCTATCAGTCGCGCTTCCACTTCGATATTGCGGCGGATGATTGCGAGTTCCTGCAACATCGGCGGCGGCACTGTTTGGTCGTGTTCGAGCATGGCAACGGTAGCCAGCACCGGCGTTAGAGGTGTCCGAAGCTCATGGCTAAGGATCGCGAGGAAGTTGTCTTTTGCTTGGTTAGCTGATTCAGCCGCCTCCTTTGCCTTGCTAAGCGCTTCGTTAGTTTCGCCAATGCGGGTTAGCATTTGATTGAAGGCATCAGTCAATTGTCCGATCTCATCAGCGCCGTGCTTCGTTCCCCGCACTGAATAATCCTGGCGTTCCGACACGGCCGTCGCGACCTTTGCCAATTCCAGGATCGGCACCGAGATACGCCGCTGTAACGCCGATGACAGAGTGATCGCTCCCGCGAACGCACACGCGGCCACCAGCAAAAGGAGCGCGCCGTAGAAGGTAAACCGCGAATACATCTCCCCGAGATCAGCGCGTACATAAATCGTCCCGAGGCGCTCGCCTTCCTGCGAAATAGGGCCAAACAGAACAAGATGGGCACGTTCGAAGGCACGGCCATCGTGATCGGGCCGAACCGGAAACTCCGATGATGGCGTTCCGTTTGGAAAGCTGGCGAAAAGACGGCCCTTCGCATCATATATGGCCGCGACGCTAACTTGATGCTCAGCCGAAAGGGCGCTCAGAATTTCCTTTGCATTCTTTGGATCCCGGAAAGCAAGCGCAGCCGTACTGTTAGAGGCGATAATTTGCCCAAGCACTCCGATATTGGCGGCGAGAGAACGCCGGAAGGTGACGAACTCGTATGTGATCACAGCGCTGCCCATGAGCAACAACGCAAAGCTGCTGGTCACTAGAATGACCAGTGTAAGCTTACGTTTGATCGGTGCATCGCGCAGTGATAGGGCCATGACTAAGACTTGATTTCAGCGACGCGCAGCATTTTTGAACTCACCTCGACATTGGCTGCGCGAAGCGTCGCCAGGTTGACTCGCAGCCGGACGCGTTTGTGCTCCGCCGTGAGCGAAATCATTCCACCTTTTTCGATGAAGCCGTCGGTTTCGCCGACCGTAACGATGCCTTTCCCAGCCACAGCCGCCAGGATTTGGTCGATGCGAGAGGCTTCAGAACGGCTAATGAAAAGAAGCTGGCATCGTTTGACGTCGTGAAGCGTGCGATAATGTTCGATCCGGATTGGCCGACCATGATATGTTTCGCCCTCGACCGCCTCATTAAGGAGCGAACCAAACGGATCTTCGCCGAGCACGCCGATAATTAATGGTTCATTCGGCGATGAAAATGCAGAATCGGGCCACTCCATAAAGCGGCAAAAACTGTAGAGAAAGACTGACTTGAGGGAGTACTCCGATGGAGGAGCAGCCTGGAGCGGAGGGGCAGAGATCACCAGCCCCATCGCGAATACAGCAATTCTTTTCCGGTTCAATAGCTCCATTTGACTGTCGCGAAGAAGCTGCGCCCGACTTCGCGCGTGACCATCGTCTGCCGGAATTCGGGATGCTCGTTGTCTAACAGATCGCGGCCCACCATCGCGAATTCGAGATTTTTAATCGGCGACCAAGCGACTCGTAGATCGACCGTAAAATAAGATGGTGTCTCCGGATTGGGCAGCTCTCCCACAGCTCGCAGAACCGTGTCGAATTTTACATGGCCGGGCAGATCGAGCATCGAGTGAGCGACCAAAGACCAGTTGGGATCGTTGCCTTCAGTTGATCCATTTGAAATGTCGCGGCTGCCAGCGGTTCGGTGAAAATCGATCTGTAACGCAGAGACGCCGCCATTAATTTGCCACCAATCAGTTACGTGCCATTTCACGCTAACCGCGCCGCCATATGACGTGCCTTCCAGCTTATTCCCAAGCGTAACCGGAAAAGCGCCTGCCCCCGTCGGTTCCACACTGCGCAGATTCGAGTAATCATTGTAATACCCCGCTACGTCGATCGACAATGTGTCGGAGCGTTTGATCCGGTAGCCGAGTTCGTAAGCAAGGAGAACTTCGGATCCAAAATCTGGATTGGCGACCAGAAGCGGAGGACCTCCGGTGGAGGGATTCGGCGCCACAAAATCCTGATCGATCCGTGTCGGAGTGCGCACAGCCCGCGAGATTGCACCCCAGATGGTCTGCTCTTCAGGGAGGATCCAGGTGAAACGACCCGTCGGCTGGTACTCGAATCCGCTAAAGGTGTTGTATTCAAATTTCGACCCGACGGTGACGAAGAATCGGTCCGGGACGATATGCCATTCATCCTGCACGTAGCCGCTGACCAAATGCACTGTCTCGCGATCAGGAATGAAGGCGAGAGTGGGTCCAAGATTTCCGATGTTATCGCTGGAGAGCCGGTAGTTTCCGCCTACCAACACGTCGTGCTGTCCGATAAGGAATCGACGCTGAAGCTCGAGGTCGAACGTGTTGCGCTCCTCTTCGAACACGTCCGGAATCAACCGATGGGTGCGGTCAAAATACGCTTGCACCATGAAGCTCGAGTCTTTGTCGAGTTGACGCGTCCAGCGGCCAATCACATCCTGGCCATCCACAGTGATATCTGGAGCGTTAAGCTGCCCGAAGCCGCCACTGTAGGCATCGCCCTGCAGGGTCAACAGATCTTCTGAACTCAGCTCCGAGTCGATGCGGAAACCGCCTTGGGTGAAGTCGGTTCCATCATGTGCATCGCCATCGCCTTCCAGGTTTAAACTATCGCGACTCTGGTGCATCACGTAGGCGCGATAATAGGTATCCTTTCCGATTTGACCGCCGTAACGGACTCCGCCAAAGCCTTCCAATTCGTCGCCGCCGCCTCCTTCAATCAGCAACCCCTGAGTGTCCTTGGCGCTTTTTGTAATGATGTTTATAACGCCATTAACCGCATTCGCGCCCCACAGAGTCGCACCCGGTCCGCGAATGATTTCAATCTGCGCGAGATCCGCGAGAAAGGTTTGTTGCACATCCCAGAACACCCCTGAGAAAAGCGGCGTATAAAGACTTCGGCCGTCCATCAAAACCTGCATCTTGTTCGCGGTGGAAATGTTGAATCCGCGTGTTGAAATAGCCCAGGTATGACCATCGATTTGCGCCACTTGCATTTCTGTTCCCAATCGCAAGGCGTCCGGAATATTGGTGGCACCCGCCCGCTCAATCTCGTCTCCAGTGATGACGTCGACGGCGCTGGAGGCTTGCGAAAGCGGCTCGGGCCTTCGTGACGCTGAGGTGATTTCGATATCGACTAAGGATTCGAACGGAAGTTTTTTTAGCTCCGCAGGCGATACGTTTGATTCCTCGGCCGAAATATCGGGCTGAGCCGGGACGCGAACCGCCTCTTGGGCGGAAACGGCACCCGTGAATGCCAGCACGAAAATGAAGAGCAACCGCAGGTTGGCACAGCACTGCCCAATACAGATACTCTCTTGAGGAGAGAATTTGCCCATGAAGATCCGCGGGATATAAGCAAGCATTCGCGGAACTTGTGCGACATAGCTTGCGATGACTTTATACATTCGAGACGGAGAATTTCAGCCGCAGCTTGCCGAAACCTTGTTATCGGCAGCGAAAATCGGGCCAATCGGGCCGCTCCAGTCGATGGTCCTTGAATGATCAAGCTCGCGACTGATTTTATCCGGAGACAGTCAGAAGTGTTTCGACTCCTCTCAAGAGGTGGAGGGCGACCAAGCTCTTTTGCGTTAACTACGACCACAGTCCGCCACCGCTGCGAAATTATCTGTAGACATAGTTAGTGCACGCAGGGGCGGTTCACTGGAACACAAGGCGATTCCGGTCAATCGCCCCTCCTTTCGCCAACTATCACTAAGCAGTGTTAACGATTAACTATTAACCAATAACCAATAAATAAATTTATGGCAGGCAAACTCGATGGGAAAAAAGTAGCCATCCTCGTGGCGGATGGCTTTGAACAAGTAGAGATGACCAAACCTCGTGAGGCATTGGACGACGCCGGCGCGGAGACGAAGATCGTTTCCCTGAGAAGTGGTCAGATCCAGGGAATGAATCACATGGAGAAAGGCGACAAATTCGATGTCGATCTGACGCTGGATGACGCGCGCCCGGAAGAGTTCGACGCGCTCATGATTCCCGGCGGTTTATATAATCCGGACGCACTGCGGTCGAATGAAGACGCGCTCGATTTCGCGCGTCAATTCTTCCAGGCGGGCAAACCTGTGGCTTCAATTTGTCACGGGCCCCAAGTGCTGATCAGCGCTGACCTTGTCCGCGGCAGAAAAATGACATCGTGGCCGGCAATCAAAGTCGATATGCGGAACGCCGGCGCACGATGGGTGGACGAAGAAGTTGTCGTCGATAACGGCTTGGTCTCAAGCCGCAAACCGGATGACATCCCGGCCTTCAATAACAAAATGATCGAGGAATTTGGGGAAGGTCGACACGAAGCGATGGCTGGGAGGGCCGCCGCGGCGGGTTTGGAAACGTAACAGAGGTAAAGAAAAGGAAACGTTCAAGGCTGAACGCTGAAGGCCGAACGCTTAAGCCCCAAGGAGCGGCGGTTTTCAAGCGCCGAACTATATCAACCGGCGCTCTGGAGAGCGCCGCTCCTTGGTGAAATGCGACGGTCATAGACCGCCGCTACAGCAGGAATCACAAACATTGGCGTTTCACAGAAACGCCCTACAATTGCTCAGCGAGGCGCGAGCATGACGACCGCGAATAAAATCACGATCATCCGCATCGGACTCATTCCGGTTTTCGTGCTTATGGCGATTTACTACGGTGAAAGCGTTCAGCGCGGCGCGCCCCTGGAATGGCAACGTTATTCCGCTATTGTGATTTTCCTCGTCGCTGCGGCCAGTGATGGGCTCGATGGATACGTCGCGCGGCGCTACAATCAACGCAGCGCACTGGGCGTAATCCTCGATCCGATTGCAGATAAAGGCCTTCTCCTGAGCGGAATCATCACCTTGAGCATTAGCAACTGGAGCGAAGTCGATCCCAACTACGGGCAGTTTCCACTTTGGTTCCCGGTGCTGGTGATTACGCGCGACGTGGTCATCCTGGTCGGCAGCGCCATCCTGCATTTACTGAACGGCAAAGTTCGGGTGAAAACGAGTTGGACCGGGAAAGTCGCCACCGTCTTGCAAATGGCGGCCATCGCTTGGGTAATGTTGCAACTGAAATTCCCTCCCCTCTTCTACGTGGTCGTGGCGGCGGGTGTTTTCACCCTCATTTCCGGCTTGATTTATGTGATGGACGGCGTTCGGCAACTGCAAGCTGAGGGACACGCCAACGCAAGAGTCGATTAACACTGGGCGTCTTGCGGCATGAACGACGAAAGCAAGACGCCGAACGTCGCAATTGTCGGGCGGCCTAATGTTGGCAAATCTGCCTTATTCAACCGGCTGGTAGGTCGAAAGATAGCGATCGTGCACGATCAGCCAGGCATTACGCGCGATCGAATTTCGGCAGTATGCAATCGCGCTTCGCGACCTTTTATGGTCTGGGATACCGGCGGTGTCGGCGGCGCGGGTGAATCGGAATTGCTTGACCAGGTAGGGCAGACGGCGGAAGAAGCGATCAGTCAAAGCGAGCTTTTTCTTTTGCTCGTTGATGCCAAGCAAGGGCTGTCGCCGATCGACGAAGAACTCGCACGTATGCTGCGCAAAGCGCGCAAACCAATCGTTCTTGTCATTAATAAAATAGACGACCCTAAACACGAGGATCTGGCGACCGATTTCGCGCGCCTCGGGTTCGAAACGAGTGTTTCGATCAGCGCAGCTCACGGCCGCGGCATCCCGGAATTGCTCGAGGCAATCGACCGAATCCTCCCGCCGCCCGACGAAATCAACCATCACCCATCAACCATCAAACATCCTGCGCCTCTCGCGGTTGCGGTAATCGGACGCCCAAACGCCGGAAAATCATCGCTCATCAATGCAATCGTGCAGAACGCGCGCGCGATCGTGAGCGAACTCCCCGGCACGACGCGCGATGCTGTCGATATTCTTTACCAACGGGGCGCGCATCAATTCACTTTTATCGATACGGCCGGAATTCGACGGCGCGGCAAACATTCCAGCTCCGTGGAAGTATTCAGCGTCATGCGCGCGGAGCGAAGTATTCGCCGCGCGAGTTTATGTGTGCTGATCGTCGACCTTACCACCGGCGTCACCGCTCAGGACAAACGGATTGCGGGCCTGATTCAAAAGGCGCGCAAGGCAGCCATCGTTGTCTTGAACAAATGGGACTTGATTAAACCGAAACGTGGCGAAAAGCAGTCCATCGCGGCACTTCTTGCTGAAACCCAGCGACGGCTGTTTTTCCTCGATTCCGCCCCAGTGCTGATTGCATCCGCGCGCACTGGGGAAAATATCGAAAAGTTGTTTGGCCTCATTGAAAAAATCCGACGCTCGGCCAGAAAGCGCATCGGCACCGGTGTCCTCAATCGCTTATTACGCGCCGCCTTCGCCGCCAATCCGCCCCCGATGGTTTCTGGTCGACGACTGAAATTATTTTACGCCGCTCAAGCGAGTGGGAATGAGACACGAGAGCTTGAGCCGCCGGAATTTGTGCTTTTTGTGACTGATCCGCGTCTGCTCAATGAGACATATCGCCGATATCTTGAGGCGCGAATTCGACAGGCCGAACCTTACCCCGGATTGCCTGTGATCTTGACGTTGCGTCCGCGCAGCGAAAAGTTGTAGCGGCGGTTTGTGACCGTTGCTCGAATAGCCAGGAAAAATGCGGCGGCGGTCATAGACGGTCGCTACAGATAGGATCGAACATTTTCCCTCGCACCTCTGTCTCATCACACACATGAAATCTACTCAGGAAATCACGCAAGAAGTCCACCAACTCGGCCAATGGATTCCGGCCGTTCGTGAACAAATTGGTCACGTCGTCGTCGGTCAGAAATATCTGGTCGATCGACTCTTACTCGGACTGCTCGCAAATGGGCACATCCTGCTCGAAGGCGTCCCTGGCCTGGCTAAAACGTTGACCGTGAAAACGATGGCGGCCTGCATTCAAACAGGGTTTCAAAGACTGCAATTTACTCCCGATTTGTTGCCGGCGGATTTAATCGGCACGTTGATTTACAATCCGCGCACGGGCGAGTTCACAACAAAACTAGGGCCCATTTTCTCTAACCTGATTTTAGCGGACGAAATCAATCGCGCACCGGCAAAAGTACAGAGTGCGTTGCTGGAAGCAATGCAAGAACGGCAGGTCACCATCGGCGAGCAAACGTATCCTCTTTCCGATCCATTCCTGGTGCTGGCGACACAAAACCCGCTGGAACAGGAAGGGACGTATCAGCTACCGGAAGCGCAGCTCGATCGATTCATGTTCAAATTGAATGTGGGTTATCCGCAGAAGGCGGAGGAGAGGAGAATCCTCGATCTGATGGCAACCTCTGCCCCTGACCTGCACGTCAATGCTGTCATAGAACCGAAGCAGATCATTGCTTCGCGGGATGTTGTAAACGGAATTTACATTGATGACCGCGTCAAAGACTACATCGTTGACGTCGTCTGGGCCACGCGCCACCCGGCGGCATATAACCTCAGACTTGAAGGATTGGTGCGATATGGGGCCTCGCCACGCGCCACTATTTATCTCGCCCTCGGGGCGCGTGCTCATGCTTTCCTGAACGGGCGCGGCTACGTAACCCCCCAGGACGTCAAGAGCATTGGGCCCGATGTTTTGCGCCATCGCATTATCGTAAGTTACGAGGCCGAAGCGGAAGCGGTGACGAGCGAGACGATTATCGAGAAGATTTTCGCGGGGTTGCCGGTGCCGTGATGGGAGAATGGGATTGTGAATAGTGATCGGTGAACAGTGAATAGTATGAGTTGCGCGAGATCGTTTCGTGAAGTGAAGGTTTATCAAGCAGCAGGAACCGGCGGTCATCCCGAGCGAAAGTCTTGCCCTGAGCGAAGTCGAATGGGCCGAGGGATCCCGTAGCTGAACCGAGAAGTGAACAATGCCGCATCAAAACTATTTCGTTTATATCCTAACCAATCAACGACACACCGTCCTGTATATCGGAATCACGAATGATTTGCAGCGCCGTCTTTCGCAGCACGATGACAGCAGCCGCCATCACTTCGCGCGCCAATACAACGCGGATAAGTTGATCTATTTCGAGACGTTTTCTAATCCTCGGACTGCGATTGCTCGGGAGAAACAATTAAAAGGCTGGCGACGCAGTAAAAAGGAAGCGCTAATCGCAATTTCAAATCCGGACTGGCGCGACTTAATGGCGGAAATTTGGGCTGTGAAATGAAGCTAAAAATAATGCGACGGGATCCCTCGGCTGCGCTTCGCTCCGCTGGGGATGACGACACCCAGACTCGAAAAACACCAGCCGAGATTTTGAAGAAGATCCGCACCTTGGAGATCAAGACGCGCGGCCTCGTCGAAACCGCCTTCGCCGGCGATTACCACAGTGTCTTTAAAGGGCGCGGGATGAACTTTGAAGACGTGCGCGAGTACCAACCGGGCGACGAAATTCGGGCGATCGATTGGAACGTGACCGCGCGCATGGGAACCGCCTACATCAAGAAGTTCACTGAGGAACGAGAGCTCACCGTAATGTTGATCGTCGATGTGAGCGCCTCGGGCAATTTCGGCAGCACCTGGCAATCGAAGCGGGAACTTGCGGCTGAAGTCGCTTGTCTTCTCGCCTTCAGCGCCATTCGCAACAATGACAAGGTCGGTCTTCTGCTTTTTACCGATCGTGTCGAGCTCTTCATTCCCCCGAAGAAAGGACGCTCGCACACCCTTAGACTGATTCGTGAAATTCTATTCTTTGAACCTCAGGGACGCGGCACGCAGCCGGGTCTGGCCCTCGATTACCTCAACAAGATCGTGACACGCCGCGCCGTCGTCTTTTTTATCTCTGATTTCCAGGCACCGGACTTTTCGCAGGCCCTGGCCGTGAGTGGGCGCCGCCACGACTTCATTGCCATTCACATCCACGACGAGCGGGAAAAGATTTTTCCCAATATCGGAATCATCACGCTGGAAGACGCCGAGACCGGAGAACAAGTAGAGGTAAATACGGCCAGTCGCAGCATGCGGGCAGAGTTTGCAGATCTTGTCCAGAAACAGGAAGCGGACCTTTCGTTCACACTGCGTCGTAATAACATTGACGCAATTGCGTTGCGCACCGGAGACGACTACTTGCCGCCACTACGCGCGTTCTTCAAACAACGCGAGCGTCGCCTCGCGATCAGGTGACGCGCAGACCATGTTCGTTTCCTTTATGTGCGCCCCTTTGACTTTGCTTTCTATACCGATGTTTTTAGCGCAGGAATTTCACGATATTTCGCCGCCGGTTGATTACTCGCTGGTTCCGACCTGGCTAATCTTTGTGGCAGCATTTGTAGCGCTGACAATCGTGGGATCGTTCATCTGGCTGATCGCACGCCGGCGCAGAGCAGCGGCCCCAGCGAAATCACCCCGCGAACGCGCGCTTGAAGCACTTGTTTGGATGCAAGATCAACTGGAAACTTTAAGCCCTTACCGATTTAGCATTCGCGTTTCGGACATCCTGCGGCGCTATGTTACCGACGAACACGATTTGCCGGTCACGAGGCAAACGTCGGTCGAATTTCTGGAACGACTCAGCAAATCATCGCCGTTTTCCGAAGGTGACAAGGAGCTGCTGGAAGACTTTTTGAATCGATGTGACTTGATCAAGTTCGCGCGTTACGAGGCAACAACAGCGGACAGTCGAATGTTGCTCGAGGAAGCGACGCGCTTTGTCCAAGGAGGTCAACTTGCAACTGCCTGAATCGTGGCCGGCCAATACTGCCCTGACGTTTGCCAGGCCCTGGCTGCTTTTGCTCCTGTTGGCCGTCCCGCTACTGGCATATTTGCGCGGGAAACGAGGCGCCATCGCCGCCTTGCTTTTCTCTTCGACGAATCCACTCGCGCTAATCGGAAAGCACAGCGCGTCGCGTGCGGGGAAAATCCTTCGCTCGCTGTTACTCGCAGCTTTGGCTGTTTTTGTCTTGGGGCTGGCGCGTCCGCAGCTCGGCAAGAGCCTTACCCAAATTGAGGCGAGCGGAATCGATATCATGCTCGTGCTCGATGTTTCAGGGTCAATGCTGACCAAAGACTTTACGATTGGTGGAGAACAGGCCACGCGCGTTGATGCGATTCGCGAGGTAACCCGCAAGTTTATTGAAGCTCGACCGAACGATCGTATCGGCATCATTGCGTTTGCCGGGCGTCCCTATGTCGTTAGCCCAATGACGCTGGATCATGATTGGTTGATTCAAAATTTAGAAAGAATCCGCATCGGATTAGTTGAAGACGGCACGGCTATCGGATCGGCCATGGCTGCCGCGGCAAATCGAGTTAACGACAAGCACTCCAAAAGTCGCGCGATTGTTTTGCTTACCGACGGCGAGAACAACGCCGGGAAAATTCCGCCTAACACCGCCGCGGAGGCCATCAGGGCGCTCAAAATCCGTTTCTATGCCATTGGTGCGGGAACCAACGGCATCGCGCCCGTTCCGGTTTTTACGCAGCGAGGCCCAGCGACGGACGCAATGGGGAACATCTATTATGAGAACCGGCCAGTAGAATTCAATGAGGCCGGCTTGAAGGAAATCGCCAAAATTGCCGACGGACAGTTTTATCGCGCCACCGATACGAAATCGCTGGAAACAATTTACCGCGACATCGACAAGATGGAAAAATCGACTGTCAGCGTGAAAAAATACCAGCAGTACCGTGATCTTTTCCCGCTTTGCATCATGAGTGGATGCGGTTTGTTGATCGGTCACATTCTGCTCTCGCACACGATCTGGAGAAAACTGCCGTGAAACGTTTCCAATGTGGGAGGGGCCTTGGTGCCCCGAAAATAAGCGAGAAAAAAGGCGAAAGCAGTCGCGGCGCTGAGGCCCGTCCCACTTTATGAGCTTCGGCGCACCGCAATGGCTCCTGGGATTGTTGGCGCTGCCAGCGCTGGTCGTGCTTTTTATTTGGGCCGAGCGAACGGGTGCTCAGCATTTGGCCGATTTCGTCTCGCCTCGATTGCTGCCCCAGCTCGCCGGAAACGTGAACCGGTTTCGTCGCATCTTGCGTCTCGGCCTGCAGCTGTTGGCGTTGGCCCTGGCTTTGATCGGCCTGGCGCAACCTCGCTGGGGCTACACCTTCGAAGATGCGAAACGGAAAGGGATCGATCTTTTCATCGCGGTCGATACCTCGCGCAGCATGCTTTCGAACGACGTGCAACCTAACCGGCTCGAACGGGTCAAACTCGCGACGCAGGACTTGATCAACCAACTACAAGGCGACCGCGTCGGTTTAATTGCATTTGCCGGACGGGCTTTCGTGCAAGCGCCGCTGACAATTGATTATGACGCCGTGGTGGAAGCGATCAACGATCTCGACACCAAAACCATTCCGGAAGGAGGGACAAACATCTCCGAAGCCATCGTGCTGGCCGATAGAACCTATGGCAAAAGCGCGACCGGCAACCGCGCGCTTATCATGTTCACTGATGGCGAAGAATTGAGCGGCGACGCCGTCAAGACGGCGAAGGCTGCGTCCGATGCGGGAGTGCGTATCTTCACGGTGGGAGTCGGCACACCAGAGGGATCGCTCATTCCTCTCCGTAGCGAAGAAGGAGACACCGCGTTCGTCAAGGACCCGAAAGGTCAAGTGGTCAAATCGAAGCTCGACGAAAAACGTCTCCGCGAAATCGCCGAAGCGACGGGCGGCTTCTACCTTCACCTGGGAGACGGCCCGCGAACGATGCAGCAATTGTTCATGGAAGGTCTTGCTAAAATGCAAGCAGCCGAAATTGACGTCCGCTTGTCCCGCAGGCCGATCGAGCGCTACCAATGGCCGCTTGGCGCGGCAATTATGGCGTTGGCGATATCATTCCTCATCAGCGAACGCAAGCGCGGACGGCAGACAGTTCCAGCGCCTGCGCCGCGCGCGGCACTCACAGGCACGGCTGCCATAGCGGCGCTGCTTTTGTTGTCATTATCACAAGCGTTTGCCGCTGCCCCGGGTCTGGACGCTTATTATGACGGAAAATTTCCCGATGCCTACCAGGAATTTCAGCAGACCTTGAAAGCACATCCGCAGACAGGCGCGGCCGACAAACTGCAATTTGATTCCGGCGCCGCCGCCTACAAAATGAAGGATTACAGCAAAGCGCTCGAGTCTTTCAGCCAGGCGCTCCTTTCACCCGACATGGGATTGCAAAGTAAAAGCCATTATAACCTTGGGAACACGCTTTATGAGAACGGCGAGACGCAACAAAGTGACGATAAAAAATTGACCGATTGGACAAATGCGCTTCAACACTACGAGCAGACCCTCAAGCTCGAACCGCAAAACAAAGAAGCGAAGGACAACTACGATTACGTAAAGAAAAAGATCGAGGAGCTAAAGAAAAAGAAGCAGGAACAACCGCCGCCACAAAACAAACAGCAGAAAAACGACAAGCAGGATAAGCAAGACCAGCAGCAACAGAACAAGCAAGATCAACAGCAATCTTCACAGCAGGATCAACAACAGAAACAGGACCAGCAGCAGAATCAACAACAACAACAGCAGTCACAGGCACAGAATCAGCCAGGGACAGGAGAAAACCAGAAGCCGGAAAATAAACAGGACCAGTCGCAGGCCAAAAACGAGCAGCAGAAAAATCAACAACCAAAATCTGGCGAGAGTCCGTCCCCTTCTCCATCTCCATCTCCCTCGGCAACGCCACAACAAGGTCAACCCTCTCCATCGCCCGGCGAAGGGAAAAAGGAGCAGCCAGAGCAATCCCCCACTCCAGGCGATGGCCAAAATGCGACGCCATCGCCGTCACCCGGTGAGGGTGAAGAATCGGGCGAAGGGTCCAGCCCGTCTCCGACCCCGGAAGGATCGCCGCGCAAGAAACTCGCCGGCGATGTTAAAGGAGCGACCGGCGACAAATCAGAAAAGCCGGACGAGACTGCGCAAATCGCCGAAGCAGAATCGGAGAAAGACGGACAGATGAGCGAACGCCAGGCGGAAGCGCTTTTGCAATCGATGAAGGACGAGGAAGCCCGGGTACAGCTTGATGAACGCAGGGCCACCCGCCGTGTCTATAAGGACTGGTGAAGTGATGTTTGAGGTTTGATTTACGATGTCGACGGATCAAACACGTTTTGGAATTTTGCTCGCCGCGCTGAGCGCGTTTATTGTCAGCGGCTATGCGTTCGCGGAATCGCCGAGTGTGACCGCGGTCTTAAGCAATTCCGAAGCAGGGGTTGGCGCGACGGTGCAGATGGAGGTCAAAGTCTCGGGCGCGAACAGCGTGGAGGCGCCGGATGAGATCAAGGCCGATGGCCTCGAGATTCATCGCACCAGCACATCGCGACAGTTCGAGATGCGCAATTTTACGACCACCTCTAGCATCACCTACACTTATACGGTGCTGCCACTCAAAGCCGGCACGTTCGAAATTCCGCCACAGGCAATTCGCGCTGGCGGCACTTCACTGCGCACGCCGGAACTGACGCTCCATGTAGTCGGCTCGCCCGGGCGTCAAGCCGCACCGAACCGTGGCAGCAGCGGGTCAAATGTTAATCCTGGGAAGCTGGTATTTGCTGAGCTGATCGTGCCGAAAAAGTCGGCATATGTCGGCGAGGTGATCCCGGCCGTGGTGCGACTTGGTTTTGCTACACGCTTGGTATCCCTCGATGGACCGCAGATAGCCGGCCAGGGTTTCACCATGCAAAAATTGCAAGGCTCTGAGCAGCCGCAGGTCGAATTGATTAACGGGAGACAGTTCGCCGTTTACACATTCAAAACAGCGATCGCCGCAGCTCGGCCGGGTAAGCTCGACATCGGCCCAGTCAAAGCCACCGCCAGACTTCTTGTCCCTAGCCAATCGCGCAGTTCCCGTTCGCGCTCCCCTTTCGACACTTTTAACATGGACGACTTTTTCTCGGATCCTTTCTTTGCGGATCCTTTCGGAAGATCCACGGAGAAACAGGATGTACCGGTCGAGAGCGAGCTGGTGACACTCGACGTAAAGCCTTTGCCGGCCAACCCGCCGGCGGACTTTTCGGGGGCAATCGGAAATTTCTCCATGACGGTCGATGCCAATCCGAAAAGTGTGCAGGTTGGAGACCCTATTACGGTGACGGCGGCGGTGTCTGGCCGCGGCAATTTTGATCGCCTAACCGCGCCGGCACTCGAAGATGAGCATGGATGGCACAAATATCCGCCTTCGGCCAAATTTAAACAGGATGACGATGTAGGGATCAGTGGGGCCAAGACATTCGAGACGGTTCTTTCACCGAATGAAAAGAAGCAGGCAATTTCGCCTTTCGTCTTTTCGTTTTTCGATCCGGCAAAGGAGCAGTACGTGACGCTCAAAAGTAATGCGATTCCGATCCGGGTGGAAGGAGGAGCACCAGCTGCAGCTGCTGTGTCTCCGCCAGGGTCAGCGACCCCGGCTCCAGCAGCGGCAGCGCGGCCGGCAAAGCCAACACCGAAACCACAGGACATTTTGTATCAACTCACCGACCGCCCGGCCCACGCGCAGTCGTTTACTCCGATGTATGCCCGGCCGAATTTTTGGTGGGGGCAAATCATCCCATTGCTCGGGCTGCTTGGATTTATCGGTTGGAAGATTCGACAAATCCGAGTCGACAATCGCGAGGCGCAGCGAATGGCCGCCTTGAATCATGAGTCTGCGGAATTGATGCGGAAACTGCGGCGAACCGATAGGTCGCCATATCAATATTATCTGGACGCCTCCCGCGCAATTCAGGTGAAAACGGCGCTGGCGAAAAATGTCGAGCCAAACGTAGTAGATGTTGAGATGGCCGGCGCAGCTTTTCAATTAGATGAAGATTCGCGACGACAACTGCGTGAGTTATTCGCGCGCAGTGATGAACTCCGCTACAGCGGTACCCAAAATGGGGGTGAAAGTATTTCGCCGGAGCACCGTCGCGAAGTCCTCGATTTGCTCGAACATTTGCGCATATGAAACAATTACGTGCTAAGTTTTGCGCGCTCCTGGCATCGCTGGGACTCGTTGCCTCGGTCCTGGCGCAATCTGACGCGCAGTTTGTAAAGGCAAACCAGGAGTATGCCTCCAATCATTTCAAGGAGGCGATCGATGAGTACCAAACACTGGTGCACGCTGGCGAGTGGAGTGCGAACTTGTTCTACGATCTCGGCAACGCCTACTTTCGGAGCGGAGATTTCGGGCGCGCCATTTTAAATTATGAGCGCGCGCTTGCGCTGGAGCCTCATCATCCGGAAGCACAGGCCAATTTACGAATCGCCCGAGACGAAGCCCGTGCCCTGGAGCTGCGGCCGAGCTGGCCGGAACGTTACCTCCAATCCGCCACGGTCAACCAATACAGTATTGCTGCCGCGGTCGTGTTCTGGGTCGCAGCCTTTTCCATTACCGGATTGATTCTAAGCCGCCAAAAGTCAGCTCGCCTGATCACTTTATCGAGTTTTTCATTGGCTATCTTTGGGTTGCTCGCTGTCGCGATTTTTTGGATTGATGATACAGGCAAAGGCCGGGCGCTCGCGATTGTAACGGGCAAGGAAACGGAGGCGCGTGTGGCCACCGCCGACAACGCGAACCGGGTCCTGGCGCTTTCGCCCGGCAGCCAAATAAAGATTGTGCAACAGCGCGGCGATTGGCTTTACGCCACGCTGCCAAATAATCTAAACGGCTGGATTCCGGCGAAAAGCGCGGAATTAGTGCGGTTGTAGGGGCCACTGTCCTCAGCGGCATTTTTTTTCGTCAAAGCCCCGACGCAAGGCCACCACAGAGATGTGCGACGATCGGAGATCGCCGCTCCAACATAAGACTTCGGCGGTCATCTGTTTCAGGTGATAATTATCACGGAAGACAGGCGTCCCCGCCCCTGTCATGGCAGATGGGCTTCCAGCCTGTCATTGC
>Ga0207684_10001124_pt1 | contig 29895 bp, 24 predicted proteins | sample KBSK5501metaG_FD_184342 | JGI IMG/M metagenome (GOLD analysis project Ga0207684, IMG submission 184342) | Corn, switchgrass and miscanthus rhizosphere microbial communities from Kellogg Biological Station, Michigan, USA - KBS K5-50-1 metaG... | ecosystem: Host-associated > Plants > Roots >...
CTCAACGCAGTTTCTGACCAGCTCGAACTTCTTCAACCTGAGCGTCACCTCAGGCGAGGTAGCGATCATGGCATTGCCGATGACGTTCATCATCATCAGCGGCGAGATCGATCTTTCAGTGGCGTCGACTCTCGGCATGTCCAGCGCCCTGCTTGGCCTCCTCTGGAGCAAGCACTGGCCCATGCTGGTCATCCTCGTCGCCCTGGCCGTGCTGGGGGTGGTCGCAGGCCTGATCAACGGCCTGCTGGTGACCCGCGTCGGCTTGCCGTCGCTGGCGGTGACGATCGGCACGCTCGGCCTTTACCGTGGCATCGCGCAAATCATCCTGGGCGCGAACACGGTCTCTAACTTCCCGGCGACCTACACCACGATCGGAATTAACCCGGTTCCGCACACCAACATCCCCTATTCCGTAGCGATCTTCATCGTCCTGGCCGTGATCTTTGGCGTGGTGCTGCATGCCACGCCGACTGGCCGGTCCGTCTATGCGATGGGCGCCAGCCCGGAAGCTGCGCTTTTCGCCGGGATCCGGGTCAAGCGGATCAAGACCATGCTCTTCGTGGTGTCCGGCCTCGTCTGCTCCATGGCGGGCGCACTCTGGACGTTCCGCCTGGCCACGGCCGTGTGGAATAACGCTATCGGCCTGGAGTTGAGCGTCGTGGCCATCGTCCTGCTCGGCGGGGTGTCCATCTTCGGGGGCAAGGGATCGATCGTCGGCGTGGTGCTCGCCGTGATCATCTTCGCCGGGCTGCTCAATGCCCTCCTGCTCACCAACTTCAATCAGGAGGCCACGGGCATCGTGATCGGCGGTCTCCTGCTCATCAGCGTCTTCGTGCCCAACGCTGGTGCCTTGCGCAGCCGGGCACGCGGGCTGGTCCGGGCCCGTAGCCTGCGCCGCTCGCCGGAAATCGGAGCAGTTCATGACTGAGCGCGGCCTAGGCCACATCCCGGCCCGGCCGCCCCCATGCCAACCACCGGCCACAACGCCGGCCTGGCATCCACCCCGAACCTGACCCTCACCCGCTGGCTCACTCGTGCTTGGCCACAATTGAAAGGATTCAGAAATGAGAGGTTCTCTTAAGAGAGCGCTGTGGGGTCCCGCTGTGCTCCTGGTCGCGTCCGCAACGCTCGCGGCGTGCAGTTCCTCGGGGTCTTCCTCGCCACCCGCGTCCTCGTCCTCTTCGGGCGCGGCCGCGTCTGGCGCGCTGAAGACCGGCCTGAAGGTCTTCGTGATCCCGAAGAACCTCGGTAACCCGTACTTCACCACCTCGGACAGCGTGAACTCGGGTGGCGCTCTCGCCGCGCTCGGCACGCTCGGCGAGAGCGGATCTGAGACAAGCGGCACCGCCGCCACGCCCGCGTCGCAGCTCCCGGCTCTCCAGGCGGCGATCACCAAGGGCGCCAATGCGCTCATCGTCTCGGCGACCGATCCCTCGGCGCTGTGCCCGACGTTGAAATCCGCCATGGCCAAGGGCATCACGGTCGTCACCTACGACTCGGACGCGCCCGCCTGCCGGGACCTGTTCATCAACCAGGCATCCACCGCGCAGATCGGGACCAGCGAGGTCGACGTGCTGGCCAAGCAGATCAACTCGACCGGGGATATCGCGATCGTGTCGGCCGCCGCCTCCGCCACGAACCAGAACGCCTGGATCGGGTACATGAAGCAGGAACTGAAGAAGTACCCGAACATGCATCTCGTCAGCACCGTTTACGGCAACGACGACCCGACGACCGCGACGCAGGTGACCCAGGGATTGCTGCAGAAGTACCCCAACCTCAAGGGCATCATCTCGCCGACGACGGTCGGCATCCTGGCCGCGGCGCAGGTCCTTGACACGCCCAAGTACCGCGGCAAGATCGCGCTTACCGGCCTCGGCACGCCCGATTCCCTGAAGAAGTTCGTGACTGACGGCACGATCCAGTCCTTCGAGCTGTGGAACCCGGCGAACCTTGGCTACCTGGCCGGGTACGCAGCGGTGAACCTCGCGTCCAAGAAGATCACGAACAGCGCCGGCCAGTCCTTCACCGCGGGAAAGCTCGGCAACTTCACGGTCGGCGCGGACAACACCGTCCTGCTTGGGCCGCCGTTCGTGTTCAACAAGGCCAACATCAGTCAGTTCAACTTCTAGTGGTCTTACAGACCACTGGGGTGTCTCGTGGATCGTGGCCGTCGCGAGCGGCCGGGATCTACCGGAATCCGCTGACCTGGCGGCGGCCCCTTGGGGGGCCTGCCGCCGGCCGGCGGGGCCGGGCTGGCGGCTAGGGCCAGCCCAGCCCCGTCACGACCCTGGAAAGACCGTCACGACCCAGAGAGAAGGGCCACATGGAGCGGGTTTGCTTCCTCGCCCACCTGCGGCCGGACCAGCTCGAGGAATACCGGGCGCGGCACCGGGCAGTCTGGCCGGAGATGAGCGAGGCACTGCGCGCCGCTGGCTGGACGAACTACACCCTGTTCCTCACCGACGACGGGCTCCTCGTGGGCTACCTGGAAACCGACGACTACTCGGCGGCGCTCCAGCGGATGGCGCGGACCAGCGTCAACGACCGCTGGCAGGCGGATATGGCACCCTTCTTCGCCGATCTCGACGGCCAGCGCCCCGACCAGGGATTCCGCCGGCTGGACGAGATATTCCACCTCGACTGAGCCGTACCCGACATCCGCTGCCTGGAGATGACCTGACATGCCTGACGTGACCGCCGTGAAGACCGCCCTCCGCGCGCAGCGGATCGAGACGCCGTCGTGGGCGTTCGGCAATACCGGAACGCGGTTCAAGGTGTTCGCGCAGCCGGGCGTGCCACGCACCCCCCAGGAGAAGATCGAGGACGCCGCGCAGGTACACAAGTTCACCGGGGTCGCGCCGAGCGTGGCGGTGCACATCCCGTGGGACCGGGTGGATGACTACACCGCCCTGGCCTCCTACGCCGCCGCTGCGGGCATCGCCATCGGGACTGTGAACGCGAACGTGTTCCAGGACGATGACTACAAGCTGGGCAGCGTCGCCAACCCTGATCCCGCCGTCCGCGCCAAGGCCCTGGAGCACCTGCTTGACTGCGTCGACATCATGGACGCGACCGGGTCACGTGACCTGAAGCTGTGGTTCGCCGACGGCACCAACTACCCCGGCCAAGACGACATCCGCGCCCGCCAGGACCGGCTCGCCGAGGCCCTGGCCGTCGTCTACCAGCGGCTGTCCCCCGCCCAGCGGATGCTCCTGGAGTACAAGCTGTTCGAGCCGTCCTTTTACACCACCGACGTCCCCGACTGGGGCACCTCCCTGCTGCACTGCGCCGCGCTGGGCCCCCAGGCGGCGGTGGTGGTGGACACCGGCCACCACGCCCCCGGCGTCAACATCGAGTTCATCGTCGCCGTCCTGCTGCGCGCCGGGCGGCTGGGCGGGTTTGACTTCAACAGCCGCTTCTACGCCGACGACGATCTCATGGTCGGTGCCGCCGACCCGTTCCAGCTCTTCCGCATCCTGCACGAGGTGGCGGCCGCTGACGCGCTCCGGCCGGAGGCGGGCATCGCGTTCATGCTCGACCAGTGCCACAACATCGAACCCAAGATCCCCGCCCAGATCCGGTCCGTCATGAACGTCCAGGAAGCAACGGCCAAGGCCCTGCTCATCGACACGGCCGCGCTGGCCGCGGCCCAGCGGTCCGGCGACGTCCTCGGCGCCCACGCCGCCCTCATGGACGCCTACAACACCGACGTCCGCCCGCTTCTGGCCGCCCTCCGCGAAGACATGGGCCTCGACCCCGACCCCATCGCCGCCTATCACCGCTCCGGCTACGCCGAAAAAATCATCGCCGACCGCATCGGCGGCACGCCCGCCAGCTGGGGAAGCTGACCAGGCCTCCCCGGCATCAGCGACGAAGGAGCAGATCATGACCCCGCAGGCACCTCCCGAGGTGACCGAACTGCTGCTGCGCAGCAACCGGCTCGGGTCGGATCCGCGCAACACCAACTACGCCGGCGGCAACACCTCGGCCAAAGGGTCGGTCACCGACCCCGTAACCGGCACCGCGGTCGACCTGCTGTGGGTCAAGGGATCCGGCGGTGACCTGGGCACCCTCACCGAGGATGGGCTGGCCGTGCTGCGGCTGGACCGGCTCCGCGCACTCACCGGCGTCTACCCGGGAGTCGACCGTGAGGACGAGATGGTCGCCGCCTTCGAGTACTGCCTGCACGGCAAAGGCGGGGCGGCGCCCTCCATCGACACCGCCATGCACAGCCTCATCGACGCGGCCCACGTGGACCACCTCCACCCCGACTCCGGGATCGCCTTCGCCACCGCGGCCGACGGGGAGGACCTGACCAGGGCCTGCTTCGGTGACCGGGTCGCCTGGGTGCCGTGGCAGCGGCCCGGATTCCAGCTCGGCCTGGACATCGCCGCGGTCAGCCGGGACAACCCGGAGGCGATCGGGGTCATCCTCGGCGGGCACGGAATCACCGCCTGGGGCGAGACCAGCGATGAATGCGAAAGGCGCTCTCTGGAGATCATCACCACGGCGCAGAAGTACCTGGACGAGCATGGGCGCACGGAGCCGTTCGGCCATGTTGTTCTTGAATTTCAGCCGCTCCCCGAGCCGCAGCGCCGCGAGCGCGCGGCCGCACTGGCGCCGGTGCTGCGCGGCCTGGCGTCCACGGACCGGGCCCAGGTCGGGCACTTCACCGATAGTGCTGCCGTCCTTGATTTCCTGGCCCGAGACAAGCACGCGGCGCTCGCGGCGCTCGGCACCTCCTGCCCCGACCACTTCCTGCGCACCAAGGTACGGCCGCTCGTGGCGGACCTGCCGCCATCCGCCCCACTGCCAGAGATTTCCGAACGACTCCGTGAGCTGCATGCCGCATACCGTGACGAGTACCGCGCGTACTACGAGCGGCACGCGGACGTCACGTCGCCGCCGATGCGCGGCGCCGACCCGGCGATCATCCTGGTGCCGGGCGTCGGGATGTTCAGCTTCGGCGCGGACAAGCAGACCGCGCGGGTGGCCGGCGAGTTCTACGTCAACGCGATCAACGTCATGCGCGGCGCCGAGGCGGTTTCCCGCTACTCCCCCATCCCGGAGAGCGAGAAGTTCCGCATCGAGTACTGGGCGCTGGAGGAGGCCAAGCTCCGGCGGCGACCCAAGCCCAGGCCGCTGGCCACCCGGGTGGCGCTGGTGACAGGCGGTGGGTCGGGCATCGGCCGGGCCACCGCGGAGCGCTTGGCCGCCGAAGGGGCGTGCGTCGTCGTCGCCGACCGGGACGGCGCTGCCGCGCAGAAGGTGGCCGAGGCCATCGGCTCCGGGCATCGTGACAGTGGCGACGTGGCGGTCCCGGTTACCTCGGACGTGACCGACGAGGCCAGTGTCATCGAGGCGTTCCGGCAGGCGGCGCTGGCCTTCGGCGGGGTGGACCTGGTGGTCAGCAACGCCGGGCTGTCCATCTCCCGGCCGCTGCTGGAGACCACCACCGCAGACTGGGATGTCCAGCACGACGTGATGGCCAGGGGCTCCTTCCTGGTTGCCCGCGAGGCGACGCGCACCATGCGGGCCCAGGGCATGGGAGGCGACATTGTCTACATCTGCAGCAAGAACTCGGTCGCCGCCGGGCCGAGCAACCTCGCTTACGGCGCCGCCAAGGCCGACCAGGCCCACCAGGTCCGGCTGCTCGCGGCCGAGCTGGGGGAACTCGGTATCCGGGTGAACGGCATCAACCCCGATGGCGTGGTCCGCGGCTCCGGCATCTTCGCCGGCGGATGGGGTGCCCAGCGGGCGGCCGTCTACGGGGTGCCCGAAGACGAACTCGGCGCCTTCTACGCCCAGCGGACCCTGCTCAAACGCGAAGTGCTCCCGGAGCACGTGGCCGCCGCCGTGATCGCGCTCACCGGGGGCGACCTGTCACTGACCACTGGACTGCACATCCCAGTCGACGCCGGAGTGGCCGCCGCCTTCCTGCGCTGACCTTCCCGCCCGGCGCTCACCTACCGCCCCCCGCCAATGTGGAGGTAACCGTGATGGGAGAAGCCAAAGCCGCGCACGCCCCTGCGGTGCCACTGAGCGACACGGACGTCGAACTGCTCCGCCTCCTCGCCCGGGGCTTGCCGATGGACTCGGTGGCCAGACGGCTGGACACCTCCGAGCGGACCGTCCGGCGCCGGACCAGGGCCATTTGCGCCAGGCTTGGTGTCGCCGCGCCGATCCAGGCGGTCGTCTGGGCCGCGCAGCGGGGCCTGCTGTGAGCGAGCCGGAGGGGCGCGGCGTCGCCTGGACTGAGGAGCAGTGCATGAGCGAGCCGGAGGGGCGCGGCGCCGCCTGGACTGAGGAGCGAGGAACGAGCGACGAGGGAAGGCGGCGCCTTCAAGCGCCCCGGCAGGCGAGCGGACAGCAGAGCACGAGCGACGAGGGAAGGCGGCGCAGTGAAGGGGAATGGGGAGGCGGGCGGGGCCCCGCAGGCGAGCGGGAGACGCTGTGACCACGCTGACCACGGTGGCCGCGGCCGACCTGGGCGCCTCGGGCGGCCGGGTCATGGTTGGCCAGGTGGGCGCCCGGCAGCTGAAGTTGCACGAGGCGCACCGGTTCCCGAATGTCCCGGTCAGCGTGCTGGGCACCCTGCACTGGGACATCCTGCGGCTGTACCGGGGTGTCCTCGACGGGCTGCGGGCCGCGGCGCGGACCTTTGACCTGGCCAGTGTGGGGATCGACTCGTGGGGGGTCGACTACGGCCTGCTCGACTCTGGTGGCGCGCTTCTCGGGAACCCGGTGCACTACCGGGACTCCCGGACCGACGGCATGGTCGAAGAGGTGCTCGGCAAGATCCCCGCGGCGGAACTGTATGCGACGACCGGGATACAGCAGCTCCCGATCAACACCATCTACCAGCTCGCCGCGGCCGCGCGGACGCCGCAGCTGGCCGCCGCCCGGACCCTGCTGCTGATCCCCGATCTGCTCGGCTACTGGCTCACCGGGGAGGTGGGCGCGGAGGTGACGAACGCCTCCACCACCCAGCTCTACGATGTGACGGCACAGGCCTGGGCGGCCGGTCTCATCGAGCGGGCCGGGCTCCCGGCGCATCTGTTCCCCGCGCTGCGCCAGCCCGGGGCCGTCGTCGGTGACCTGCTGCCGGAGATCGCGGGCCAGCCCGGGCTGGCCAACCTGCGCGCCCCGCTGCCAGTGATTGCGGTCGGCTCGCATGACACTGCATCCGCAGTGGTCAGCGTGCCCGCCCAGGGCCGCGACTTCGCCTACATTTCCTGCGGCACCTGGTCCCTGGTGGGAGTCGAGCTGGACCAGCCGGTCCTGACCGAGGCGAGCCGGATGGCGAACTTCACCAACGAGGCAGGCGTCGACGGCACGGTCCGGTACCTGCGCAACGTGATGGGCCTGTGGCTGCTCCAGGAATCGGTCCGCATGTGGGCGGAGGCGGGACAGCCGGCCGACCTGCCGGCGCTGCTCGCCGGGGCGGCGCGGGTGCCGCCGCTGAGGGCCGTGATTGATCCTGATGACCCCGTGTTCCTGGCGCCTGGTGACATGCCGGCCCGGATCGCCGAGGCCTGCCGGCGGACCGGCCAGCACCCGCCCCGGAACCCGCCGGAAATCGTCCGGTGCATTATCGACAGCCTCGCGCTCGCCTACCGGGGCGCGATCCGCCAGGTCCAGGAACTGTCCGGCCGCCAGGTGGACACCGTGCACGTCGTGGGCGGCGGCGTGCGCAACGCCCTGCTCCTCCAGCTCACCGCGGATGCCTGCGGGCTGCCCGTGGTCGCCGGGCCCGCTGAGGCCGCCACCTTCGGCAACATCCTGGTCCAGGCGCGCTCGCTGGGCGCCGCGCCGGGCGGCCTTGACGGGATGCGCGCCCTGCTCCGCGCCACCCAGGCGCTCCAGCGCTTCGAGCCGGCCAGCGGCGACGGCCGGGCCTGGGACGCCGCGGCGCGCCGCCTGTGACTGAGTTGGCCGGCTCTGGGCGCGTCATCGGCGGGCAGCCGGTCAGTCGCCTCGCGGTCGGCGGGGCCAATTGGTCGCTGGGCCCACACCAGGACGTCGCCGCCATCACCGCGACCATCCATACCGCCATCGACAACGGGATCACGACCATTGACACCGCGCGCGCATACACGACGCTCGATCATCCGTCGCACAACGAGTGGGTCATCTCCCAGGCGTTGGCCGCCCACCCCGACGGGGCGTCGGTATTCATCGCCACTAAGGGTGGCCATTTCCGGCGTGGCCGCCACGAGTTCGCCGTCGACGCCAGCCCGGCCGCGCTGCGCCGTGACTGTGAAATGAGCCTCACGACTCTGCGGCGCAGCTGCATTGACCTCTACCAGCTCCACCGCTGCGACCACCCGTCCGTCAACCTCGCTGAGAGTGTCGAGACCCTGGCTCAGCTGCGCGCCGAGGGGAAGATCCGTTTCCTCGGCGTCTGTAACGTGACGGTCGAGCAGGTACGGCTCGCCTCGGCGATCACGACGGTCGATGCTGTGCAGAATCGCTACTCACCGCTGGCCCGCGATGACGAGGTTCTCGGCCACTGCGCGGATCACGGCATCACCTACCTCGCCTACTCTCCGCTCGGCGGCAGCGGGGCAGTCCGGCTGGGGCTCGACGCGCCACGGTTCGCCCAGGTCGGGGCCAGCCGCGGGCTGACACCGCAGCAGACTGCCATCGCGTGGCTGCTGAACCGCTCGAATGCGCTGATACCCATCGTCGGCGCGGGCCGGCCAGCGAGCGTGCTCTCGGCCGCAGCGGCCGCGAGATGCGAGCTGACCCGAGATGAAATGACTGCGCTATCAGCTCTCTGACCAGCGGCCAGGTAGCACAGAACCAGCGCCGGCGGGGCACGGACCTGGTGATCACAGGCACCTGGTGAGCCCGAACTGCTCCTTCGACCGCTCATTGAAACGTTTTAACATGCACATGGATCAATCACGTGGATCAATATCAATCACGTGGATCAATGGAGAGTAGTCGCGGAGTATGACGCATCGATGTGCAGCGCTGAGATCAGCGTGACACGGGCTAGCCCGTCGCGGCCGGGCGAGTGTACTCGTGGCGGTCGCGGGCGCGGCCGGGATGGCCGGGATGGCCGCACCGGCGCAGGCGGTCCCGTCGCACGGCCGCCGTCCGGCCGGGCTGACAGTGAGGCCAGAGCCGGCCGGCAGTGCCTGGTGAATTCCGGTGCAACTCGGTGGCTCGCGGCTAGCCGGCGAACGAGTGCCACTGGGCCGTGACGAATGCAGGGTCAGCGGCCCATCCGCTGAGAACCACCAGCGCCCCGGTCAGGACCGGGTCAACGATCAGGAGCTCGGGGCGGGTGCCCGTGGTGAACGCCAGCGGTTCAGGCAGCAGGCGGAAGCGGTGCCGGAAAGCCGGGTACCCGAGCATGCAGCCAGAGTCGGTCAGCATGTCCCCCACGATGTGCGTCGCGCAGCCGACCCCGACGGCAAGCGGGATCAGGTGCAGGCCGTACCCGTACCAGACCTCCCAGGACGCGACGCCGATCCCGATGAGGTCGGCGCCATGGCCCCGGACGACGTGCAGCGCCTCCAGCGCGCCCGCGACGCTGAGCGTCATCAGCAGCGCAAGCCCCGCCTTCCCCGCCCAGTCCGCGCGGAACTGACACGACACCCAGGCCAGGCCCGTGAAGATCGCGATGCCGAGGAAGGAATGCGTCGCGTGCCGGTGCCCGCCGCTGATCTTGCCGATGATCCACGCGACCGCCTCCGACAGGAAGCCGCAGGACCGGGCCGGCGAGGACCCGCACTTGTCCAGATCCGGGAGCAGCGCCATGCCCGCGGCGAAGCCGGCCAGCGCCGCCGTCTGCGGTAGTGACATCTGCAGGAAGATCCCCGCCGCGGTGCCCGTGACCGCGCCCGAGAGCGCGTGGGAGTGGCCCAGCATCAAGCCCGAAGCCGTCGTCGCGTGCGCGCCTGTGCCATCCCCACCCCCTCCCGGCGAACAAACGCTAGCGAACGCGGGCCAATCAGCAGCGGCGCCGCGCCGGCGGGAGGCTGCGTATGGGAGGAATGGGCACAAACGGGTAACCATTCCCGCTGGGGATCTGGAGCTCCAGTGCCGGGTGCGTAGCGTCGGCAGCATGGGCAGGAGCCTGGGCCGAGGCGCCTCCGGCGTGGCCGCCCGGGCCGGACGCAGTGAGAAGGTGCGCGGAGTCCGGGCGTCGTTCGTGCTGCGGAGGACCCGATTCGCCCCCCTGCTGCCCGCCAGCCTCCTGCTGGCCGTCCTGACCTCGGTGATCGTGACCACGGCGCTGGCCAGCTTCGGTGCCAGGGCGCTCTCCGCGGCCGTGCATAAGCGACTGGCGATCGCGCCGGGAACCTCGATCCAGGTCAGTGGGCAGATTAGTGCCGCCACGGCCAGCGCCGACACGCCTGTCATCCACTCCGCGATGCGGTCGGCCCTGGGTGAGGTCCCGTTCACCATGGTCGCTGGCCGCTGGTCCGACGTGCTTGCGCTGCCCGAGCCGCACGGCGGGAGCCAGGTTCCGCTCATCCAGGCCGCGCTCCTCGCCGGGGTGAGGGCGCACGCCGAGCTGGTTACCGGGACCTGGCCTGGCCGCCGAAGTCCGGGCCAGCCGATCGGCGTCGCGCTGCCGGTCACGACGGCGCGCATGCTCAGCTTCACCGTCGGCGAGGTGCTGAACCTGCGCGACAACCTGACCGGAGTCCCGGCCCGGCTCCGGGTGACCGGCCTGTTCCGGGCGCGTGACCCGGCCGCGCCCTACTGGGGCCTCAGCCTGCTGGGGACCTCGGGCCGAGTCGTGCGGGGCATGTTCATCACCTATGGCCCGATGCTGGTGGACCCGACCGCGTTCGCGGCCGGAGGCCTCACGGCCGGTGCTGCGTCCTGGCTCATCACGGTTGACACCGGCCGGATAGCTCCGGGCGTCATCAGCGGGCTGGGCAGCCGGCTGGGCGCCACGGTCGCTTCTTGGCATTCCCGGCAGAGCCTGGGTGGACTGCAGGTGACGACGGGCCTGCCGCAGACGCTGTCCGGGCTGGGCAGCAGCCTGGTGGTGTCCAGGTCGCTGCTGCTCGTCGGCTCGTTGCAGCTGATACTGCTGGCCACCACGGTGGCCGCCTTGGCGGCTCGGCTGCTGGCTGGCCAGCGCGAAGGGGAGGACGCGCTGCTGTCTGCCCGTGGCGTGGCCCGCGCGCAGCTTGCGCTTGCGTCCCTGGCCGAAGTGGCTCTGCTGGCCGTGGCTGGTGCGGTCGCCGGGATCGTGCTCGGCAGCTATCTCGCGAACCTGCTGATGTCGGTCAGCGGGCTCCCGGCCGGTCCCGGGAACGGGCTGGTCGGCATGGTGCGCCGCGGCCTCGCTGGCGGGGCCTGGTGGCCGGCGGCAGCCCTCGTGGTGATGGCCATCATCGTCGTGATGTGGCCTGCGCTCCGCCCGGTCACCCCGGGCGCGGCCAGGCTCCGGCGGGGCAGGCAGGCGGCGGTCGCCATGGCAGCGCGGGCCGGCCTCGACGCGGCGCTGATCGGCCTGGGAGTGCTGGCGTTCTGGGAGCTGCGCAGGTACTCGGCGTCCCCCCGGCTGGCCGGGGGGACGCTCGGCATTGACCCAGTGCTCGCTGTCGCCCCGGCACTGGCTCTCGCCGGGACCGCGCTGCTCCCGCTGCGGGCCCTGCCCGCCGCGGCCAGGCTGCTGGACAGCTGAGCGCCCGCGGCAGGAACCTCGCCGCGGCTCTGGCCAGCTGGCAGGTGAGCAGGCGCCCGCTGCGGCAGGGCGGGCCGATTCTGCTTGTCGTGCTGGCCATGGGAACGGGCACTCTGGTGCTCGCCCAGCACCAGAGCTGGCGGCAGTCCCAGCTGGACCAGGCGGCCTTCGCGACCGGAGCCGACGTCAGGGTGAACCTGGCTGCGCCGTTTCCCGTCGACCGCACCGGGGCGCTCGCGCATGCCCGCGGCATCCGCAGCGCGATGCCGGTCAGCAGCTTCTACACCGGGTTTGACGTGTACGCCCTCGACGCGCGGACGGCTGCGGGCACCGTGCTGCTCCGGCCGGATTTGTCGGGGCTGCCCATGACCGGGCTCTGGCCGCGGATTACCCCGGGACGCGCCAGCCCGGGCCTGGTTCTCCCGGGCAGGCCGGTCCGGGTGGCCATCACCGCCATGCTCCGCGCCCCCCGGGCCGTCCGCCTGGGCGCGCTGTCGGCGAGCCTGACTGTGCAGGACGGCTGGGGCATCGTCTACTCCGTTCCGGCGGGGGCCTTGCCCGCCGATGGCCGCTATCACCGCCTGGCCATCGATCTGTCCGCCGGCCAGCAGGCGCGCTACCCACTGCGCCTGCTGGGCCTTTCGGTGAGCTACCAGCTGCCCGGATTCCCGCCGCCTCCTTATCCCAGCCAGGCGGCCATGCTGGCCGCCATGCGCGCGGAGGAACGGACGGCGGCAGGCCGCGCGTCGCTGGCGCTCAGCGCCCTAGCGGTCTCCCCCCGCGCCACCGGCGCCTTCCCGGCCCCTTTCGCCGGGGCCAGCGCGCTCATCCGCTGGCACGCCACGGCGGCTTCGGCAAACCTCGCCGACCCGCACGCGCACGGAATCGCGCCGACTGTTACCGCCTGGCGGCCCACGGCAGGCGCTGCCTCGCTGACCTTCACGGTCGGCTCCGGGCAGCTCATGCAGGTCACGGGGCGGCCGCCGCTGCCGATCTCCGGCCAGTTGGCGCTCACCGCGGGTTCCAGCGTCGTGGCGATACCGGGGATAGCGACCCGCGCGTTCTTCGGCGCGGCCAGCGCCCATCTCGGGGATATAGTCCAGCTTCCCGCCGGCAACGCCAATGTTCCGGTGCGGCTCGTGGCCGAGGTCCGTGCCTTCCCCACCGCCGCTGGTGACGGGCCCGTGCTGATAGTCGATCAGGCCTCGCTGCAAGAAGCACTGGCCAGTGAGCTACAGCCTCCGCTGCCGGTCAACCAGTGGTGGCTGCAGACCGCGGATGGTATCCCCGCCGGGCTGCCTGCTGGGTTGCCTGCAGGCACCACCGTGGCCAGCCGGGCCGGGGCAGCGGCCGGGCTGCTGGATGACCCGCTGCCGAACGTGCCGCAACTAGCGCTGCTGGTGATCGTGACAGCGGCCGCGTTGCTGGCGGGCATCGGTTTCGTGGTCAGCGTGGTGGCCGCCGTGCGGGAACGCCGTCTTCAGGACGCCCTGCTCGCGGCGCTCGGCGTGGGCCGGGCCGCCCGGACCGGCCAGCTGTGCCTGGAGCAGCTGATGCTCAGCGTGCCTGCGGCGGCGGCCGGGGCACTCATCGGCGCGGGACTCGCGCGCTTGCTTGTGCCCGCCGTCACGCTCACCACCGGAGCCGTCGCGCCGTTCCCTCCGGTGCGCGTGGTGATCCCGGTGGGCTGGACGGTGCTGCTGGCGCTGGCCGTCGCGGCCGTGCCCGTCCTCGCCGCCGCGGCCGCCGCCGCCTTCCGGCCCGACCCGGCCGCCCAGCTTCGGGCCGGGGAGACAACATGAGGCTCGTGACCGGCCGGGCGAAATCGGCCCGGCTCGCGCTGACCGGCTCGATCCGGGTGTTGTGGCTCGCCATGACCGGCACCGGGGCCGCGGCCAGCATCGCGCTGGCGATCCTCGTGGCGGTCTGTGCGTTCGTCGCGGTCGCCGTGCCGCGGGCGAGCCTGGGTTATCGCACCCAGGTCCTGCAGCGGGATTTCCGCGCCGCGTCCTCGTCGGCCACGACGGTGCTGGCGGATGCGGACATTGCCGGTGCGGCCACGAACTACCTGAACGCAGCGCAGCTGGCATCGGCCGGCGGCCAGCTGGTGGCTGGGCTGCGCCGCGATGGCCTGCCGTTGGCGCCGCCGGGAGCGGACTGGTCTGGCCTGGCCACCGGCTCAAACCCGTTTTCGGTAGCCGGCCAGCCAGTTCCCAAGACCATGGCACCGCCCCAGCTGGAGCTGCTTTACCGCAGCGAGTTGGGCAGCAACGCAACACTGATCGCGGGATCCCTGCCCGCCAGCGCGGCGGCGCGGGCGACGCCCGGGACATTCCAGATCGCGGTCACCGCGGCAACCGCGGCCAAGTTCGGCCTGCGCGTCGGGTCCCAGCTTCAGGCGGGTGACCAGATGATGGTGGTCACCGGGATCATCCGGCCGCTCGGCGCCGCGTCCTCCTTCTGGACGGTCGACCCGGTCGCCGCAGCGCCGCGGCTGACCTACCCGACACCCAATTCCGCGCCTTACCTGAGCTCCGCCGCGTTCGTGGGAGGAGCCGGTCTCACCGCCTTGCCAACGTACCTGAGCACGCAGCCGCTGCACGCGCTGTGGAGCTTTCCGCTTGACCTTGGCCAGGTCGATGCCGATCAGGCGGCCAGCCTGCAGCAGACACTCCAGGCCTTGTCCTACCTGCCCGCCGCCAGTTCGGTGAGCACGAACCTCAACGCCACCGAAGGCGCCTCCGCCACCATCCAGATCAGCCTCAGCAGCGGCCTGGTGACCACGCTCTCGTCCTTCGTGGCGACCGACGACGCCGTACAGCGCACGCTTTCCCTGCTGTTCGTCAGCCTGGCCGTCATCGCGGCGGTGGTGGTGCTCCTCGGCGCCAGGCTCGTCGCCAGGCACCGGCGCGGCGAGTTCACCATGATGCGGGCCCGCGGTGCCTCGCTCAGGCAGGTCGCCGCGGTCGCCCTGGAGGGCGGTGCCGCTGCGGTCCTGCCCGCTGGCGCCGCCGCGGTTGCTGCCGCCGTGGCGGCCACGCCGGGGCCTGCCTCTCGGCTGTCGTGGTCGCTGGCCGGGGTGATCATCATGACCGCGCTGGCGGGCCCCCCGCTGCTGGCCGTGTGGTGGCACCGCATTCGCCGCGACGCCACCCACGCTGGATTCGCCCCAGGTGCCCGCCGACGGATCGCTGCGGCCCGGCGATGGATCGTTGATGGTGCGCTCGTCTGCGGTGCGGTCGGCGGCCTGGTCATCCTCCGGCAGCAGGGCCTGCCCGCCTCCGGAAGCATGGACCTGTTCACCAGTGCGGCGCCCGTGCTCGTGGCGATACCGGTCGCGTTGCTCGTCATGCGCGCCTACCCCCTCATTCTGCGCCTGCTGACCCGGCTCGCCGGGCGGCGGCGTGGCGTAGTGCTGGTTGTCGGCTTCGCCCGGGGAAGCGCGGCGGCGCAAGCCGGCGTGCTGCCCGCCTTTGCGCTCGTCCTCGCGTTCGCGGTGATCGCGTTCGCCGCGATGGCCCGCGGCGCGGTGGCACGCGCCGACGTCGCAGCGTCCTGGCAGGCCGCAGGCGCCGATGCCGTGGTCACCGCGCCGGCTGTAGGCCCGGGGATCACCTTCGCTGCCCAGCACCTGATCACCGGTGTGCCCGGAGTCCAGCGCTCCGCCACGGTATCGGTGACCACCGGAACGTCGGGCCAGGGCCTGCAAATGCCCGTCATCATCGTCGATCCGCGGCAGTATGCGGCGCTGACCGCCGCGACGCCGACGCCGGCGTTTCCAGCCACGGCGCTGGCCCCGCCCCGTGCCATCAGCGGCGCACCGGCGGGTACGGTGCCCGCTCTCATCTCGCCTGCCGGCCGGGCCATCCTCGGCCCGGGCAGCAGGCTGTGGGTAGCCGGCCACCAGCTGCGGATCCGGGTCGCTGGCACTTTGGCCAGCATCGCGGGCGCACCGGCCGGCAGTCAGTTCGCAGTGCTGCCACGGTGGGCACTCGGGAGACAAGCACCCGGCCCGACGGTGATGGCGATGGTCGGCCCGCGGCTGGACAGCACGGCGCTCATCCGCACCGCCCGGCGTGCGGTACCTGGAGCCCAGATCACCCTGCGATCAGGCCTGCTGGCCGCGATATCGGGCGCACCCCTGCCGCACGGCGGGTTCGTCACCTTCGCCCAGGGCATGATCGCCGCCGGCGCGTTCAGCATGCTTACCCTGGTGCTGACCCTCGTGCTCAGCGCCCGTTCCCGGGAGCTGACGCTGGCCCGGCTGGCCACCATGGGCCTGGGGCGGGCCCAGTCACGGCGCATCACGGCGGTGGAGACCCTGCCGGCGATCCTGGCCGCCGCCATCGGCGGGACGGTGTGCGCGCTGGCCCTGGTGCCGCTGGTCGGGCCAGCGGTGAACCTCGCCGCATTCACCGGGACGCCGGTGACCGTGCCGCTGAATGCTGACCCGGTGACCATCGTGGCCGCCGCGGTCGGGCTGCTGCTCCTCGCGGGTGTGACCTTTACCATCGAGACCAGGCTGGCCCGTGGCCGGGGCGCTACCCAGGCGCTGCGGGTGGGTGAATGACACGAAGGGTGGCAGATGACGGCAACAGCAGCCGGCAGCCCCGGGCATGGCGGCCGCGTCGGCCCGGCGGCCGGGCTCAGCCAGCTCGGAGCCGAGGCGGAGCACACCCGCACGTCCTACGGCGAGGGTGCCCTCGTCATGTGCGATCGGCTGGTCCGGATCTACGCCTCGGACGGGATAGAAGTGCAGGCACTGCAGGGACTGGATCTGCTGGTGGCCGAGGGTGAGCTGACCGCGATCGTGGGGGCGTCCGGCAGCGGAAAGTCAACGCTGATGAACATCCTGGCGGGCCTGGACACGCCCACCGCTGGAAGAGCTAGGGTGGCCGGGCATGACCTGGGCATGATGACGTCGCGCGAGCGGCTCGGTTACCGGCGGGCCACGATTGGCTTCCTCTGGCAGCAGACCTCCCGGAACCTGCTTCCCTATCTGACCGCGCTGCAGAACGTCATCATGCCCATGCGGTTCGCCGGCGTGGCGCCCCGGCCGCGTGCGCAGCGGGCGGGCGAATTGCTGGAGATGCTGGGCCTGGCCCACTGCGCCGGGCGGAAACCGGCCCAGATGTCCGGCGGCGAGCAGCAGCGCACCGCGATCGCCACCGCACTGGCGAACCAGCCGCGGGTCCTGCTCGCCGACGAGCCGACCGGCGAACTCGACAGCGCTACCGCGAGGGAGGTGTTTGCGGCGCTGCAGGCGGCGAACTCCGAACTCGGCGTGACAGTGCTCGTGGTGACCCATGATCCGGCGGTGTCGGCCGAGGTCCGGCGCACGATCGCGATCCGGGACGGCCGTACGAGCACCGAGACCCTGCGCCACGACACCGCCGATGAGCACGGCAACGCCACCCGTCATGCGGTCGAATATGCGGTGCTGGACCGGGCGGGGCGGGTTCAGCTACCTCGTGAGATGACCGATGCGCTCGGCATGAGGGATCGGGTGCGGTTGCAGCAGGACCCCGATCACATCGGGGTCTGGCCCGACCGGGCGGCCGGCTTCCCGGGCAGCGGGCCAGAGCCGGCCCCGCGCCCCGGCAGCGGGGCTGCCCGCCCCCCGCGCCAGCGCGGCGAGAACACCGGCACCTGAGGTGGCCAGGCCATCGAAGGACGCAGAGGCGGGCTCCTTGGCGGCCGCTGGTATCGCTGACGAGTCTTCACAGGTCATGGTGGCGATCCGCGAGGTATCGCGGACCTTCGGCAGCGGGCACACCGCCGTGCATGCCCTGCGGGAGGTGTCGTTCACGGTCCGCCGGGGCCAGCTCGTTGCCGTGTGCGGGCGGTCCGGTTCTGGTAAGACCACGCTCCTGAACATCATCGGTGGCCTGGACAATCCGACCAGCGGCAGCTTGGAGATGGCCGGCCGGGAGGTGACTCAGATGACGGACCGGGAACGGTTGGCGCTGCGCCGCAGCACGGTTGCCTTCATCTTCCAGTCCTTCGGGCTGATCCCGATGCTGTCCGCGGCGGAGAACGTCGGGATTCCGCTGCGCATCACCGGCACGCCATCCGGGACACGCGAGGAACGGGTCGCGACGATGCTGGCGATCGTGGGGCTCTCGGAGCACGCCGCGCACCGCCCGAACGAGCTATCGGGCGGCCAGCAGCAGCGCATCGCCATCGCACGGGCGCTGGCCGGCCGGCCTGAACTCCTGATCGCTGACGAGCCGACCAGCCAACTGGACCTGGAGACCGGGCGGCAGATCATGCGTTTGCTCCTGACCGTCGTTCGCACCGAGAAGATCACGGCTCTCGTGGCCACCCATGACGAGGCGCTCATCGACCTGGCCGATGAGGTTCTCAGGCTGGAAGATGGCCGCGTCGCAGGCTGACCCCCTGCTCGTCACCCTGGCCTCCCGCCCGTCTCTTGCTGCCGGATCAGCCTGCCCCGAGCCGTTCGAGCAGCCGGGCAAGGTCAACGGTGGCGATCCGCACCGAGGAGTCGCTGCAGGCGTAGGGCAGCACGACCGTCTCGCCGTGCAGCAACGAGCCGCAAGAGTAGACGACATTCGGAACGTATCCATCGCGCTCCGACTCGTTGGCCACGAGCAGCGGTTCTGGCAGCGCGGATATCAGGCGCTCGGGCTCGTCAAGGTCGAGCAGGATGGCCCCGATGGCGTACTCCCGCATGGGCCCGACACCGTGCGTGAAGACCAGCCATCCCGCCGGAGTCTCGATCGGCGAGCCACAGTTGCCGAGCTGGACCAGCTCCCACGGACGGGCCGGCGCATGGACCGTGACGGCCGGGCCCCAGCGATGCCGGTCGCCCGAGTACGTGATCGCGTTGCTCTCCCTGTCCCAGCGGGATAGCGCGGCGTAGCGGCGGCCAATGCGCCGGGGAAACAGCGCCATGCCCTTGTTCCCCGTCGAGGGACCCGAGAGCTGGGAGACGGCGAATGTCCGGAAGTCCGTGGTCTCCAGCAGGTGCGATGCGACGCTCCGGCCATCGAACGCGGTGTACGTCGCGTAGTAGGCCTGGTCGTCGCCGTCGATGAAGCGCACGAACCGCGCGTCTTCCATGCCATGGCCTTCGGCTGGGCCGGTGGGCCAGAGAACTCGCTCGGACAGAACGTGCCGTTCATCGAACTCGACCTCATAGTTGGACGCCGCCATCCAGCGCACCCAGTCGACGAGCGCCACGGAATCTCCGCGTGTCACCTGCTGCAGGGACAGTTCGCCGACGGCGACGTCAAGCTCGGCCATGCTGAAGCGGGGCGGCAGCAAGCTCCAGAGGAACTGTGCGTCCTCGCCCTCATGGCCGAGTTCGGCGAGTTTCTCCTGGAAGAGGTGGCGATCGTAGGCGACGGCGCGAGAGCGCCCGGTGTCGAGGAAGCGGCCTGGCTTCTCGATACTGATCCCGGATTCGCTGCTGATCGTGCCGGTCCTGAACTCGATGCTCGACAGATGGCCTTCGCCCACAGCCCGCAGGCTCATGACGAATCGGAGTTCGCCGGGCCTGCAGCCGACCTGGTCGGGATGCGGCACGATCGATGGATTGAACAGCGCCGCGGCCTCCAGCGCGTACTCCTGGGTGAAATAAGCACCGATGAGGCGCTTCCGGGCGCCGCCCACAATGATCTTGCCACCGAGCCGATGGGCAACCAGCCCGAAGTTGTGTTCCAGGGTGTCCCCTAGGTCGCGGTATCGATCGGCGAATCGGGCACTCGTGCGGGCGAGCGTTCGATCCACCTCGGCTTCGCTCATGGCCATGACGCGATCGATAACAGCCCGGGCCCGCGACTCGCCTCGGATTAAGGTTTCCTGGCCGGGCACGAACAGCCGGCTCAGCGTACGAGAGGCGTCGGGCGTCAGCCGATGATGCGTCCGGGTCAGTAGGCCCGCGGAGCCGGCGCCCTTCACAGCTGCGCGGCGCTCATGCTGCGTCTCCCGCTCGCCTGCGGTGCGCTTTGAGGCGCCCGCCTTCCCTCGTCACTCGTTCCTCGCTCCTCAGTCCAGGCAGCGCCGCGCCCCTCCGCCTCGCGGCGGCAGCCCTGCTGCATCACGGAGATCATCGCCAGTGTCGATTCCGCGCCCTGGTTGCTATTACGGCTGGTAGGGCTGAGGCCGTCGCAGCCGCCGCCGGACCGTTCGTCGAGCAAGGGAACCTTGGCATCGTTGTCTCCGAGGAACCACGCCACGCACATGTCAACGCCGGTAAGCCAGTTCGAGTCGCCGGTGACCGCCGCCGCGCGCATGCACGCATCGGCCAGCGCGGCAACCTCGATCGGCTGCTGGTCGAAGGCAGGACGCGCCTCGCCCGGACCCCAGCCTCCGACCGGCACCATCGAGAGGTGGCCGTTTCGGGTCTCGCCTGCCAGCAGCCACTCCAGCATGCGTAGGCCATTCCGGAGAACCGGATCACGGCCAAGTCTCCAGCCAGCCACGATGACAGCCTCAGCGATGGCCGCGTTCGCGTAGCTGAGCCTCGGTGCTGGCCAGGGCCAGGCGGCATTCGCGGGCGGCTCGCCGATGACGGCGGTGGCGCCGGTGAGGAGACTCAGCGCGCCGGGATGGTCAGGCCAGTTCTCGAGGACCTCGGCGGCACCGAGCGCCGCGAACGCCATGGCGTGCGGCCACTCGGAGCAGACCTGCGCGCTCTGGTCGAATCGGGAGAGTGACTCGGCACGGATCGCTGCCGTGGGACCCCGAGCAGCAGCGGTGCCAAGGCCCCACAGAGCGCGGCCCCAGCAATCCTCCGTGCCTGGCTCGTCGCGCCAGCGGCGGTTGTAACCGAAACGGTTGCGGAACCTGCCGTCGGGCGCCTGCGCCTGCGCCAGGAAGTAGAGATAGCGTCGCGCCAGCGTGATGAGTTCCGGGGCTGGCGACGGCTCCCGGCACACCACCACCAGGCCGCGGGCAACGTCGTCGACGCAGTAACCGTGCTCATGGCGGGGCACGATGCCCTCAGCGTGCTCCAGCAAGCCAACGTGATCGCTCAGCCGCAGCAGATGCCGGAACGGCGCGGCCGGGCAGGTCATACTGCGCTGTCTCGCGCGTCTGGGTGAGCGCGGATGCGAGTTCCCGATAGGAACTCGCGACCGCTGGCCACAGCAACTGCGGCGCGAGGTCCGCCGAATGGCGGCTCATGCGCGCCGACAAGCCCCGCTCAGTGAACACCCGGTTCAGTGCGCTAGCGATGCCTGCCGGATCTCGCCGCTCCACCAGGAGTCCCGCGCCGCCGATGAGCAGTTCGACGGCATGCGGGAAACTGGTCGAGACCACTGGCTTTCCCGCAGTGACCGCCTCAATCAGGACCCCGGAAGTGACCTGCTCCAGCGAGTCATAGGGCAGAAGCACGACGTCCGCGGCGCCGATGAGATCTCTCAGGGCGCCGGGGGGCAGGAACCGGGCATCGAAGCGCACGAGATCCTCTACACCTTGAGCGCGCGCTCGCGCCTCGAGCAAACAGCGATAGGCCTCGCCGTCCCGCGCACGCACGCGCGGATGGGTCTGACCAGCCACCGTATAGGCGACTTGCAGCCCCTGGTCCCGGAGCCGGGCGACCGCGTCGATCGCGTGCTCAATCCCCTTGCCCGGCCCCAGCAGTCCCCAGGTCAGCGCCATGGGCCGACAGTCTCTCCCGCGCGGTGTGGCGGCGACTCGATTGTCAGCAGAGCCGTGTGGTATGACAAAGACCTTCGCAGGACTCATGCGGTAAATGTCCAGCAAGCGCGCGCGCGCCGTCCGCGTCATCGTGACGACGGCGCTGGCGGTGTCAATAATGTCATCAAGAATCATGCGCTGTTGTGTCGTGGGCTGGGCCAGGACGGTATGCAGGACCACAATGCTCGGAACGCGCAACGCCTTAAGCAATGGAATGAGGTCCTGGCCGTCGGGCCCGCCGTAGATACCGTACTCGTGCTGCACGATCGCGACATCGAAGCCGTTAAGCACACCGACGGCAGCTGTCGCGCTCAGGACGGAGCCGTTCACGAGGTCATGTACGACCTCAGGCGAATCGCACGGCGCCGGCTCGTCGAGCACGCGAACTACGCCTACATGATCGCCTGGCCCGTCGAGATGAGCGAACAGGGCGGCGCTGAAGGTCGCCAGCCCGCATTGGGTGGGCGGGTACGTGCCAAGTAGCGCGTACGCCTTGGGCATAACGGTCCTCCTTGTCGGGCTTACTGCGAGCACCGTTCCTGGTCCCAGGGCTGGGACATCACCGCGCGGCGGATCCATACAGGCCAAATGAAGCGTCACGAGCTGGGATACGCATCAAGCTGCCTGGGCACGCTTGAGACCCTCAGTTCGGAAATGGGACTGTTCGACGAAATACGCATAGCGCCACCGAGGCTAACTAGAAGGCCTCGCATGCCCGCCGGATCTCCGAGCAGTGGCTGAGCGTCCTCCGCGGCCTCGCGTAGTGGACGCAGACCCCAAACTATCGGACGAACGGTGCCTCGTGTGAGCGTATGGCCGATCGTCCGCGCCGGTCATGATCACCGCTATCGGCGGCGGCGGTATCAGCCTCCGCCGTGGATCCTGACGATGGCGGCGGTTGTGGCCCTGACGGTCAGGCTGATTCCCGCCCGCGGATCGGCGGGCAGAACGCTCCATTTCCCATCCCAGGGGGTGTCGCCGGTGATCGCGGCGCCGCCGAGCGTGGCACTGGCCCCCGTGGCGTCCCCCGGCTCCCCGCTGGCGAGCGTCATGATCTCCGCGCCCTGCAGCCCCGGGCCGGGCGGGACGATCGTTACAGCCGCATCCGCAGAATCCTCTCCGTGTGTCTTATTGATGATCGTGACGTAATGCACGCCGGCTCCGCCGATGCAATAGGCGGTCAGGTTGATGCCGTCCGCATTCCCGATCGCGACGGGCTTGACCTGCCCTGCCGAGCCTAGAGTGAACGCTTTGATCCCGTACCCCTTCGGGGTGATCGCATAGCCCCCCGCGGGTGCGGCAGGATCCGGCACGATCGTGTCGGTGTAAAGCCACTGCTTGTTGTGGAAATTCACGCCCGCGGCCGCGTGTACTGCCCACCAGTGCAGATAATCCAGCGCCCACAGCGCCGAGGCAAACGCATTGCTCGCTCCCGGGACGCCGGTGAGGTAGTCATTCGATTCGGTGAGCCGGTAGCGCAGGCCAGCAGCGACTACCGGAGCGAGATGGTTCGTGTAGAGCCAGGGATAGGGGGTGTAGGTGGTGCGCGCCGGCTGAGTCCCGATCGCGGTGCCGTTCCCCCATTCGGGAGACAGCATATTGCTGATCGCCTGCTGAGCGGTTGTCTTCCCCGGGTCTCCCCCCACGTAGTAATGCTGTGTGATATCTGCTATCCGGTCAGAATCCCTTTCATCACTGGCGAACTGCTGCGTCCACGACACGCCGTTTTCAGGGTCGGGGGTGTAGGTCAGCGTGCTGTATGCCCCGGTGTCTGGCCCAGCCAACGGCGCCCCGGGCGCCGCGTCCCCGACCGCGTCGGCGAAACTCCGCCAGCTGGCCAGGTAGGAGGTGTACGCACTGCCCGGCACCCCCGGGATCTCCTCGTAGATCGCCGGGTCAAACGGATGGCCCGCGTAGGTATGAAACGCATGCCAATCCGGCTCGTTCCCGATGGCGAAGCTGGCTACATTCTCCCGGTAGTGATGCCAGATGTACCCGGCGGCCTGGGCATCAACCGACTTCAGGTCACCGATTGGCCTTGCCCTGGGGCTGAGCAGGCGGAGCGAGTAGATGACCTTCACCCCGGCCACGGCGGCAAAGGCAAACAAGTTGTCGATTCCGGTGAAGCCATCGCGGCCTGTGCCCGCGGGAATAAAATCATCCACCGAGCCTCCGCCGATCCGCAGGTTGCGCAGCCCCAGATTGCGAAAGAGGGCGACAAGCGAATTGTTTGCCGGGCTGAACAGGTAGCCTCCCACACCAGCGTTGCCGGCATTGAGCGGCCCCCGTTCGAAACTCAGCCCGGCGAAATCGTCCGGGACCACCGGCCCGGAATGCTCAGCGTCAATGGTGATCGTTATAGGGCACGCCGCAAACAGCATGACCAGGTCATCCCCGGTGGCCGGAACGGCCTAACCGCCATCACGAGCATCGTTCCCGGCGCGCCCGGAGGATGTCCCGGCCTGCGTAGAACTTGAGAGTGGCGGCCCCCCGCCCGTGGCCTGCCGGGTGGCAGGTGTCGGGCAACCGCCAAGTCATCCGAAGGAAGGGGACCGCCGCGAGCACCGGTCAGAAGAATCGCCGCTGTGCCGAGTCTGACCGGGTGCCAGGGGAGATCACCATCCCCGAGCAGGTGGTCGTGTCGATGGGGTCGTCGCACCGAGCAGGTCCGCCGTGAGGCGACGGCCTGCCCGCGGGCCTTTCGGCAGTGTAGGCAGGTACCGGCGGCCGGGATCGTGAGGCTCCTGGCCGGCTCCGCCCCGTCGCCGGCTCGCCGCTTGAACTCTATGTCATAAAGTTCGGTGGCCCGAGCCCTTGACTTTACGCCATAAAGCAGAGTCTACTTTATGGCATAGAGTCGATGGAGGAGACACCATGAACCACACACCCGACACCACCACCGCCGGCAACGGCGGCAACTTCGACCCCCGGCAAGCCGCCGCCTTGCTGGGCCAGACCACCCAGCAGGCCCGCCGCCAGCTCGCGCCCTCCCCGCCGTGGCTCCTGGCGACCAGGGCGGTCGCGGTCCTGGCCGCCCTCGGCGCGATCTGGCTCTCCGTGCGCGGACAGCACCCCTACCGGGGCCCGACCGCCGCGGACACCCCCATCCTGATCGCGTTCATCGTCCTCAACTTCGCCGCCACCGTCGCGGTCCGCGGGCGCGCGCTCGCCGGCGTACGTGGCACAACGCGGCTGCGCCCGGCCGAGATCACCATCTTGGTGGTGTCATGGGCCGCCGTGCCCGTGCTCATGTGGGCGCTGGCCGCCAACGGGGTGAGTTTCGCCTGGTACCCCACTACGGTGCTGATCATCCCCGGCCTGGCCTATGCGGCCATCATGGCGGCCCGGGTCAGCTGGCGCGAGTGCGGCACCGGGCTCGCGGTCGCCGCTACCGGCGCCGTGGGCGCGTTCGCCGGGCCGGCCGGGGCGTGGGCGGTCGCCGGCGTGGGCCTGTTCCTCGTGCTCCTCGGCACCGCCGCCGCCATTACCTGGCAGCAGCGCCGCAGCGTCGTCCGGTCATGACCACCGACGAACTCGACCCGCTGATCCACGTGCCCACCCGGCTGAAGATCGTCGCGACGCTGGCGGCACTGCCCGACGGTGACACGCTGTCCTTCACCCGCCTGCAGGACATGATCGGGCTCACCCCCGGCAACCTGATCATCCACCTGCGCAAGCTCGAAGAAGCCGATTACATCAGCAGCGAGAAGACCAGGAACGGGACCGTGTCCGTCACCACGGTCGCTCTCACCGGCCACGGCCGCAAGGCACTCGGCGCCTACACCCAGGCACTGCGCGACCTGCTCGGCGGCCTGTGAATAGGCCCGGTTGGCCCCGGTCTTCCCCTGACAGCCCCTCGACGAGGGGCTGTCAGCCGTTGCCGAGGAGCACCCGCTCCGCCAGCACAGATCCCCGGCCGGATATCCGGAACCACCAGGGAGATGGCAGAACCAGCCCTCCCATCCCCTACCACCATGGTTAATGAAGCCATGTGGCCGGTGGTCTCACCTGGCCCAACCTCCGCGCCCGCCCGCACCGCGTCAATGGATGCGAAGCGGGAGTGTGCGCGGTCCGCGAATCTGGCCTGCGGACCAGGTCACTGCGGAGGGGTCCTGGAGGGTGAACTCCGGAATCCGCTCGAGCCAGGCTTCGAGCGCGACCCGGAGTTCCATGCGCGCCAGGTGTGAGCCGACGCAGCGGTGGATGCCGAGGCCGAACGCGGCGTGCCGGTTGATCTCGCGGTCGATGATGACCTCACCGGCCCGGTCGAACTGCGCCGGATCACGGTTCGCGGCCGGGAATGACAGCAAGATCCAGTCATCGGCTTTCATGTCGGCGCCGCGCCAGTGCATGTCTTCCTTCACTAGCCGCGCCATCGTGACCGGCGCGTAGGCGCGGAGGAACTCCTCTATCGCGGTCGGCAGCAGCCGGGGAGTGGCGACGAGCCGTTTGCGGTCCTGCGCGGTCTTCGCCAGGTGCCACAAGGATGCGCCGATCGCACTCCAGGTCGTGTCTATGCCCGCGATGAGGAGCAGGGCCATCGTGCCGACGACGTGGGCCGGATCGAGCTTGTGGCCGTGAAGCTCCGCGTTGATGAGGTAGGTGGTGAGGTCCTGACGCGGGTTCCCGACGTGGTCGTGGACCTGGGCGAGCAGGTAGTCGAACAGCCTGCTAACGCGCTCGATGCGCTCGTCCGGCGGCAGGTTGATGCCTTCGAGCAGGTTCTCGACGAACTCACGGAACTGCGGCCCGTCTTCCGGCGGGAAGCCGAGCAGGTCGGCGATGACCCGCATCGGGATGTGCTGTGCGTAGTCGCAGGCGGCGTCAACGACGTCGCGTCCCTCGAACGCATCGATGAGTGAGTGGCACAATGCCCTGGTCGCTGACTCCTGTGTGGTGACCGCGGCCTTGGTGAACGCGGGCAGCAGCAGCTTGCGCGCGTCGCGGTGGAACGGCGGGTCGGAGGAGATCGGCGGCGACCCGCCGATGGGCGCCAGCTCGCGGGGCGGCCGGAAGTTGCTCATGATGATCGACCGCGAGGAAAAGCGCCCGGTGTCGTAGGCGATCGCCGCGACGTCCTCGTAGCGCGTCGGCAGCCATGCGCCGCCGAATCGCTCAGTGCGCGCGATCGGGCAACGCTGCCGCAGGTCGTCCTGAATGGGGTAGGGGTCGGCGGACCACTGAGGCTCGAGATGAGAGAAGTCGGTCCCCCAGTCTGAGACCGGCCCTGTGATGATCTCGCTGCGCGTACCGAGGGGCTGATCTCCGTCCGGCTCCGGGAAGTCCCGGGCGAAGCGGTCATCGACGGCCATGTCACGCCCCCTCAAGGAGGCCGACCGCCCGCTCTGGACAGTTGGCCGCCGCGAGGCGTGCTTCCGGCTCCTCGCCCGGCGGCACGACGCCGTCGCCGAGAACCGTCCCGTAGCCCTCGTCGTCGTCGCCGAACAGGCCGGGGGCGATGTCGTAGCAGCGGCCGTGCCCCTGGCAACGCCCGGAGTTGATCTGCACCTTCATTGTGCTGTTCCCGTCTGTGCGGTGAGGCCGGCTGGGGCCAGGGCGGTTACCACCCGGGTGAGCAACGCGGCCCACTCTTCCTCGCCGACCGCATGCAGGTCCGGCGTGACGAGCGCGCTGCCCATCGCGAGCAGGAGGCAGAAGTGGGCGAGCGCGTCCGGTGACAGCGCGGGGTCCAGCTCGCCGCCGGCCTGGGCGACCTGCATGAGCCCGGCGAGCCAGTTGGCACGTTCGTCGACGTAGTGGCGCATCGGCCGGGCGACGTCCCCGTCCCGCCGGGCCGCGACCAGTGCCTCGACGATGAGGTAACCGCGGGCGTCGCGGCGGCGGGGCAGCCACCGGCCAATGAGGAGAAGCAGGTCCGTGATCGACCCGTCGGGCTCAGCGGCGAACACGTCGGCGAGCAGCCGCCGCCCGTGGGCATGCAGTGCGCCGGTGAGCAGGTCCGCTTTCGAGGCGAAGTGCGCGTACATCGCGCCATTGCTCACCCCCGCGGCCGCGGCGATGTCGGCCACCCGCGTGCCGTCGTACCCGCGGTCGGCGAACACGTCGGCGGCCGCGCGCAGCAGACGCTCACGGGTCTCGGCAGCGGTGACACCCGCAATGCGGCCCATGAACAAATTAAAAGAACGTTCATATGATTCGTCAAGGGCAGGCATGAGCCGCGACGAGGGCATGGCAATCGAGCGGTCAGGAGCCCGGACGATCAGTCGTGATCGCCGGGTCGGAGGTCATGGGGCTAGCCGGTAGAAACGCCAGGTTTGCGCTTCGATCGGGAGGACTTCCACGCTGCGGAAGCCGGCTTCCTCGGCGTAGCGCCGGAGTGTGGCGGCACGCATTACCGCCCCGGTGGCCGATGTGTGGGGGTCACCCATCGCGGCGGGCAGGCACGAGACCACACTCCAGCCGTAGTGGTAGCGCTCCAGGTCGGAGGCTGGAGCGGTGAACTCGTCGGCGACCAGCTCATCGGCGATGACGACAGAGCCCGACTGCCCGAGCATGCCGCGCGCGGCCCGCAGCGCGTCCGCCGGACGGGACATGTCGTGGAGCGCCTCGAAGATCGTCACCAGGTCAAAACGGCCGGAGATGCCCGGGCCGGAGGCGTCACCGACCGCGAAGGTGACGCGGCCGGACATACCGGCCTGCTCGGCATTGCGGCGAGCGGCGGCGATGACGTCGGGGTCCAGATCGAAACCGTCGACCCTGATCAGGGGGTAGGCCTGCGCCATCGCGAGGCTCGACCAGCCTGGGCCGCACGCCAGGTCGGCCACCCGTGCGGGTGGCTCGGCACGCAGCCGCCGGTGCACCTCCGGGATGGCGGGCAGCCATTCGGCTCCCAGCAGGTTGAGGAACACGGCCCGGTTGTAATCTGCCCTGCCCTCGGGCGGCCATGGCAGCGCAGGCGGCGCGCCCCCGGTGCCGAACGCCTCTACAAGCTGGGGTAGCCACCGCGCGGCGCGCGCGACCTCGACCCCGTTGAATGCCCGGTAGCGGACGTCGTCACGGTCGGCGAGGACGGGCACATGCGCGGGAGGCAGCCGGTAGCGGCGGGCCAGCGGGCCAGCGGCCGGGTCGTCAACCTCTAGCAGCCCGCTGGCCGCATGATGCTCCAGCCATTCCCGGATATACCGCTCAGCGGTGCCGGTCCGCCCGGCTAGCTCCGACGAGGTCGCAGGGCCATCCCTGTCGAGCGCCTGATACAGGCCCAGCCGCTCGCCCAGGTACACGGTGAAAAGCTCCAGCGCACCGACCATGTCATGAAACAGCCGATCGACCAGCGCTGCCGCCGGATCCCCAGGACGGCGCCGGCCAGCCGGGTCGTTGTCGGTCTCCATGCCGCTCAAGTTACAGCTGCCGGAAAAGCGGCTACGAACCCGGCTCCGCTCGCCTTGGCACCTAGGGGACGGGTGCCATCTCACCAGCGCGGCGGGCGCAGAGGTACTGGTTTAGACGGTGGTGCCGATGCCGCCGTCAACGGGGATAACGGCGCCGGTGACGTAGGCGCCCGCTCGTGAGGCTAGGTAGATCGCGACGCCGGCCATGTCGTCGGGGCGGCCGATCCGCTTCAGCGGAGCCGCGTCGGCGATCGCGTCCCCGAACGTCTTGAGGGTCGCGGCCATCATCTTGGACTCAAACGGTCCAGGGGCTACGGCATTGACCGTGATCCGCCGAGGGCCGAGTTCGCGGGCGAGCACCCGGGTCAGGTGGTGCAGCCCGGCCTTGCTGGCCGAGTAGGCATACGTCGGGAACGGTGGCACCCGCAGCCCGTCGATGCTGCCGATGTTGATGACCCGCGCCGGGTCGTCTTGTGTCCCGCTGGCCTCCAGCAGCGGCAAAAACGCCCGGGTCAGGAAGAACGGCGCCTTCAGGTTAAGGTCCACGACCTTGTCCCAGGCAGTGGCGGGGAAGTCCTCGATCGGCGCGCCCCAGGTGGCACCGGCGTTGTTGACCAGTACGTTCAAGGCAGGTTCGCGCTGGCCGATCTCTGCCGCCAGCCGCAGGCACTCCGCCTCCGCAGATAGGTCGGCCGGGATGGCAACGATCTTCCGTACGGGGTGAGTTCCCGCTCGGCGGCCGCGCAGGCATCGGCCTTGCGCGAGCTGATGTACACCCGGGCACCGGGCGCCAGCAGCCCACGGGCGATCATGAGCCCGATCCCGCGGCTGCCCCCGGTGACCACGGCAGTCTTCCCGGACAGGTCAAACAAATCCATGATCTCTCCCATACAGAACCAGGGCAGGAGCCAGCAGCGCCGCAGGGCGGAAAGCGTACGCCACCCTACCCAGCCACCCCCATAAACACCCGGCAAGGGGATCGCCCGAGCTCGTGCCGCGGCGCCAAGGGTGCCCATTGCCAACGAGGATCGACTTGTCCTACCTGACAGATTTGGCACGCGGCCCCGCGGCCGCAGCGGCGCCCGGCTGAGGCATGATCGCCCACAGGGTGCCCGGCAGGCTACAGCTGGCGGGGCAGGTGCCGTGGGTTATACAAAGGCCTGCCGTCATGACGCACCTTAAGGTCCGCTGCGCCCGGCCCCGGATTCCTGGTTGCGG
>Ga0207684_10001125_pt1 | contig 29871 bp, 30 predicted proteins | sample KBSK5501metaG_FD_184342 | JGI IMG/M metagenome (GOLD analysis project Ga0207684, IMG submission 184342) | Corn, switchgrass and miscanthus rhizosphere microbial communities from Kellogg Biological Station, Michigan, USA - KBS K5-50-1 metaG... | ecosystem: Host-associated > Plants > Roots >...
GTGGGTGTCCTGGCGATGGGTGCTGTTCGTCAACGTGCCGATCGGCATCGTGGTTCTCCTCACCGCGCCGCTGTTCCTGCCCGAGACCGAGCGCCGGCCCGGCCACTTCGACCTCGCTGGGGCGCTCACCTCCACCGCGGGGATGGTCTCGCTGGTGTACGGCATCATCCGGGCCGCGTCGGACGGGTGGGGCGACCGGGTGGCCCTAGGTGCCTTCGCCGCCGCCGCCGTGCTCCTGGCCGCGTTCCTGGTCCGCGAGTCCCGGGCGGCGCAGCCGATCACCCCGCTGCGCCTGTTCGCCGACCGCGGCCGGGCCGGCTCCTACCTCGCGCGGCTGCTCATCGTCGGCGGTATGTTCGGGATGTTCTTCTTCCTCACCCAGTTCGTCCAGAACATCCTCCACTTCAGCCCGCTCCGGGCCGGGGCCTCGTTCCTGCCGATGACCGGCGCGCTGTTCACCGTGTCCCGCCTGTCCCCCCGGCTGGTGGCCAGGTTCAGCCCCAAGCTGCTCATGGTGGCCGGCATGCTGCCCGTGGTGGCCGGCATGGCCTGGCTGTCCCGGATCTCCGTCGGGACCGGCTACCTGTCCGGGGTGCTGGGCCCAATGCTCCTGCTCGGCACCGGCATGGGAGTCGTGTTCGTGCCGCTGACCATGGCCTCCCTGCACGAGGTGCGGCCCGAGGACTCGGGCGCCGCGGCCAGCATGGTGAACGTGATGCAGCAGGTGGGCGGCTCGCTGGGCCTGGCGATCCTGGTCACCGCGTACAGCACCGCCGTCCGGAACGCGGCGCGGCATCCCGTGGCAGGCCTGTCCCGGCTGGCCCAGGCGCACCAGGCCGTGGTGCACGGCATGTCCAGCGCGTTCACGCTCGCGGCGGTGCTGGACGTGCTCGCCCTGCTCGTGATCGTGGCGGTGATGCGCGGCCGCGCCCGCGCCCCCGAGCCCGAGATGGAGCTGGAGCTGGTGCCCGTGCCCGCCGACCGCTAGTCGGGGTCCTGTTCCGTCCCGGCCGTCTGGGCGGTACCGTGCAGCGGAATCCGCACGGTGACCTTGGTCCCCCGGTCTTCCGCGGACTCGACGCTGAGGTCCCCGTGGTGGTTGGTCACGATCGTGCGGGCGATCGACAGGCCGAGACCCGATCCCTGGATGGCGGCCTCGATCGCGTTGGATGCGCGGAAGAAACGGGTGAACAAGGAGCCCTGGTCCCTCTCGGGTATGCCGATCCCGGTGTCGGCGACCGTCAGCACGGCCGAGTCGCCGGCGCTGTCCATGGCCAGGGCGACGCTGCCACCTCTGGGCGTGTACTTCACGGCGTTCGACAGAAGGTTGACCAGCACCCGGTCCAGCTGCTCGGGATCGCCGTCGACCGTGAGGTCGTGATCTGGGCAGCTCACCTCGAACGCGAGCCCGCCCGCCGCTGCCGCCGGCCGGATCACATCCGCCGCGGCCTTGACCAGGCTGGTCAGGTCCAGCGGGTGCAGCTGAGACGTGAAGGAGCCCAGCTCGATCTTGGAGATCGTCAGCATGTCCTCGATCATCTTCTTCAGCCGACGCGTGTTGCGGTCCACCGCATCCAGCATCTTGGCCTGAAGGGGGCTCACCGGGCCCGCCTCACCTTCCGACAGGAGCTCCATGTAGCCGATGATGCTAGTCAGCGGCGTCCGCAGGTCGTGCGAGGCCGAGGCGAGGAAATCGGCCTTGGTCCGGTCCAGGGACTTCAGCTCCGCGACCAGCCGCTCCTCGCCCTCATACAGCCGGGCGTGCTCGAGCCCCCGGCCGACGTCGCCAGCCAGCGACTCCACGGCCTCGATCTCCGGCTGTTCCCAGGAGTGCCCGGAGTTGGTCCGCGCCAGGGCGAGGCAGCCGAGCAGTTCGTGCCCGGCCCCGAAGGGCGTGAGCAGCAGTGACGCAGCGCCCAGGTCAAGCAGGGTCTGCCTGATCCGGGCCGGGATCTCCCCCTCCGCGCTGGCGTGCAGGTCCTGGACGAGGTAGCTGGTCCGGTGGCGGTAGATACCGCGGATCCAGTCGACGGAGTCGGGCGGCAGGTTGGCGACGATGTCGGTGACCTGACCCCAGGCGTCCTGATCGCCGCGGGCGAGGGTGAGCTCCTCCCCGGTGGCCATGCCCACCCACACGAAGTCGGCGACCAGGTGCTCGTGGATCGCGGTCACCGCCTCCCTGACGATGGCCTGGCCGCGCAGGTGCTCGCGAATCCGTACCGAGGCCTGGCGGATTTCGGCCAGCAGGCGGGCGCGGTCCCGCTCCCACGCCCGTTCCCGGTCGCTCTCATCCGCGAGAAGGTTGAGGGACAGGGCCAGATCCCGGATGCCCGCTGGCCCGCCGGGGACCGCGCGCGCGTCGCTGTCGCCGAGCGCGCGCCGGTGTACCGCCGCCACGATCGCGTGCACTGGACCGCTCACCCAGCGCAGGCCCACCGTCGCGGCGGCCAGGGGGAGCACCAGCCCGGCCGCCAGAATGGCGCCGCTCCAGCCCACACCGACGCCCAGGATGGGCAGACCCCTGTCATGGGCGTTGGACATGCCGGAACGCTGGTAGGCGGCCCCGGCCAGCACGAAGGCGATCACGCCCACGGCCAGGACTGCCTGCACGGCGAGCGCGGCCCACAGATAGAAGGTGACAGAACGCGACTCGCTCAGCGAACCCCGGTCCCCCGTCACAACCTTCAGCTCCTCCTCGTCTGCCGCTAGACCTGGGAGACGGCCTGCAAGTTCTCCCGCGCTGCCTGCGTCATCGGGTGGTCGGCGCCGAGCGAGCGCTCGCAGTCGGCGAGGGTGCGCTTGAAGATCGCCAGCGCTTCCGCCATCCGGCCGACGGTGTGGTACGCGTGGGCCAGGTTGCTCCGCGAGGTGAGGGTGTCGGGGTGGTCGGGGCCCCGCACCCGTTCGCAGTCGGCGAGTGCCTGCTCGTACAGGGGTATGGCCTGGGCCAGCTTGCGCGCCGAGTGGTAGGCGGAGGCGAGGTTACCGCGGGCGGTGATGGTGTCGGGGTGGTCCGGGCCCTGCGCCCGCTCCCGGTCGGCCAGCGTCTGCTCATACAGGGGGAGGGCGTCTTTGAACTTGTACGCGGCGAAGTAGGCGTCGGCGAGGTTGGCCCGCGCGGTGATGGTGTCGGGGTGATCGGAGCCCTGCACCCGGCCGCGGTCGGCCAGCGTGCGCTTGTAGGCGGGGATGGCGTCCCTGAGCCGCCCAGCCAGCCGGTAGGCGGCCGCGAGGTTTGCCCGGGCGGTGATGGTGTCGGGGTGATCCGGGCCCTGCGCCCGCTCCCGGTCGGCCAGTACCCGCTCGTAGAGCGGGACCGCGTCCCCGGGCTGGCCCGCCACCCGGTAGGCGTGGGCCAGGTCGCCACGCCCGGCCAGCGTATCCGGATGCACCTGGCCGAGTACCTGTTCCCGGCCCGCGAGCGTGCCCTGGAAGGCGCTGATCGCCTCCTGGGTCATGCCAGCGCTGAGATAGGTTGCGGCGAGGTCTCCGCGCGCCGTCAGGGTGTCCGGGTGGCGAGGCCCCATGACGTGCTCGGACTCCGAGAGCGTGTGCTCGGCGAGGCTGATCGCGTCCTGGGTGCGGCCCGCTGCCCGGAGGGCACGCGCCAGGCTGGCGCGGGTGGTCAGCGTGTCAGGGTGGGCGGTGCCGAGGACGCGCTCCCGTTCGGCCAGCGCCTCCTCGTGCACGGCAACGGCATCGCCGGGCCGCCCGGCCGCCTCATAGGCCGCGGCGAGCCGGTCGCGGGCAAGGATGGTATGGGCATGACCGGGCCCCAGCCGTCGCTGGCTGGTGTCGAGCATCGACCGCCAGTATGCGGTGGCCGGGCCGGCGAGGCCGGCGGCGTCCAGGCTTCGCCCCGCACGCAGCAGCACCGGGTGACACTCGGGGGCCCACAGCACCCTGCCCGCCACCTGGTGCAGCCTCGCCGTGCAGTCCCGCAGCGCCTGCTCGAACGAGGGCGGGGCATCGCGGCTCGGCCAGGCCTGAAGCAAGGCGTCCGCGGCGGCGCGCGCCGCCTCGTCGCGCTCGCTGGCCAGCAGGTTCTGCCGGACGGCGGCCTGTACCAGGGCGTGCGCCCGCACGGTGCGGGCAGCGCTGGTGGTGTCGATGGTGACCAGGCCCGTCCGGGCCAGGTTGTACACGGCGGCCCGGGCCTGCACTTCGTCCACCGGTGCCGCCCCCGAGTGGCGGGAGAGGTAGGCGCAGGCGGCCTGGCTGATGAGCACGGTCCCGGGAATGCCGCCCGGATCCAGCATCGCGACCAGCGCCAGCGCCGGGCGGGCCAGGCCGACCGGTGGTATCTGCTCGGCGGTTTCAGCGGCCAGCGTTGAGGTGGCCGCGACGCTGGGCAGGCTTGCCTCTGCCACGGCGGCGGCCAGGTGCGCCCTGCGCTCAGTGAGCTGGGCCAGGTACTGGGCGCAGCCGAGCCCGGTATCGGCCATCAGGGCTGCCGCCTGGCCCAGAGCGAGTGGCAGGAAGCCAAGATCATGAGCGAGGTCGAGAGCGCCGGCCGGCCGGCCGGCGTCCCCGGGCAGTCTCGCGGACAGGTACGCGAGGGCTTCGGATGGGCTGAACGCCCCGACCTCCACAACCCTGGGCTTATGCGCCTGGATCGCAGCGCCGGGATCCCGCGCGGTGACCAGGACCCGTCCCCGCGGGCCCTCCGGCCACAGCCCCTCCATGACGGCCGGGTCGCTCAGGTCGTCGAGGACCACAAGCCATGCCCGGTCGGTTTCGGCGAGCCAGGTGAGGAACGCCGAAGCGGCCAGTTCCGGGACCTTACCGGACCTCGGCCCGCTCACCTGGTCGATGGCCTCTGCGTAGGCGGTAATCACCGCATCCCGGCCCGCCGCGTTCACCCATACCAAGAGGTCAAGCGCTTTGGCTTCCCAGAGGGCACGGGCGAAGGCGGCGGCGAGCTGGGTCTTGCCCGTGCCGCCGAGCCCGCCCGGGGGCTTGCCGACCGCGTCGCTGGCAGAGACCAGAACCGCGGTTTCGCCGGGGGCCACGCTGCCGGGCGCGCCGAACCCGGTTTCGTGCCTGGGGACATGGGCATCCGCCAGCGGAGGGATCGGACCCGACAGCAGCGGCCAGGTCATCTGCTCCGATCCCGCCTGGGCTACCCCCGCATGGCTGCTCACCGCGTCTGGTCACCAACCCGCATGCGCTCGGCCGGGTGTACGTCGACAGGCCCCCGACACCGGCTGTACACGTCCGGTTACTGTGAATGATTCCCCCGGGGCGGCCCCGCCAAGCCTGAGTGCCCCGGGGCGTTGGAGTCGCTAGCATCGTGGGCATTGATAATTGTGAATCGGACGCATAGCGTCTAGCTGTTCGTCGATGGCTGGCTGGAGTGCGATGGACCAGGCTCAGCAGGCCCCGGCCGGGGTGGACCCGGCCAGGCCCGCGCCCGCGCGGATCTACGACTACCTCCTGAGCGGTGAGAACAACTTCCAGTCCGACCGCGACGCGGCCGACCGGATCACCGCGGTCGTGCCGGAGATCAGGGACTGCGCCTGGGCCAACCGCGGCTTCCATCAGCGGGCGGCCCAGTGGATCGCGCGCCGCGGGGTTCGCCAGTTCATCGACATCGGCTCCGGGCTGCCGACCGTGCGCAACACCCACGAGGTGGTCCAGGAGGTCGACCTGCAGTGCCGCGTCGTGTACGTGGACAACGACCCCATGGTGCGCGAGCAGGCCGGGGAACTGCTGAGCGGCCGCGCCGACGTCCGGGCGATCCTGGGTGACCTCCGCGATCCCGACGGGGTGCTGGCGAACCCCGACTTGTGCGCGCTGATCGACTTCAGCCAGCCGACCGGGCTGCTGATGACCGCGGTGATGCACTTCGTTGATGACTCCCACGATCCGCACGGCCTGCTGGCCCGTTACGTGGGCAAGCTCGCGCCGGGCAGCTACCTGGCGCTCTCCCACCTGACCGACGACCAGAAGCCGCCGCGCGCGGTCAAGGAGTTTCGCCGCGTCTTCGAGCATGCCACCGAGCAGGTCCACTTCCGCCCCAGGTCGGAGATCGAGCGCTTCTTCGCGGGGCTGGAACTCGTGGCGCCGTACCAGCAGGGCGCCAAGGGCCGCCTGGTCTACGCCGGGGACTGGGGCGCGGTGGACCCGGCCCTGGCCGACAGCGACGGCTCGCGCTGGCTCTACTGCGCGGTCGGCAAGCGCCCCCAGCCCTAGGACGGGTCACCGGGGCTGACGATGCCGGTTTCGTAGGCCAGGATCACGGCCTGGACGCGGTCCCGCAGGCCCAGCTTGGCCAGCAGGTTGCCGACGTGGGTCTTGACGGTCGCCTCGCTGACGAACAGGACCTCCGCGATCTCGGCGTTGCTGCGCCCCCGGGCGAGCAGCAGCAGCACGTCCCGCTCCCGCGCGGTCAGGGAGGCGAGCTGCGAGGGGGACGGGGAGGTCTCCGGTGGCCTGCGCGCGAACGCCTCGATGAGCCGGCGGGTCACCGAGGGGGCGAGCAGGGCGTCGCCCGCGGCGGCCGCGCGCACGGCGGCGATGAGGTCGTGCCTCGGCGAGTCCTTGAGCAGGAACCCGCTGGCGCCGGCCCGCAGCGCCGCGTACACGTAGTCGTCCAGGTCGAAGGTGGTAAGCATGACCACCTTGGGTGGGGTGGCGGGGCCAGAACCAGCAGAGCGGCCCTCCGGTCCGCGCGTGATCAGCCGGGTCGCCTCGAGCCCGTCCATCCCGGGCATCCGGATGTCCATCAGCACCACGTCGGGCTCGTGGGCGGCCACCTGCGACAGCGCCGCCTCGCCGTTGGCCGCCTCGCCCACGACGGTGATGCCGTCGGCGGCGTCGAGGATCACGCAGAACCCCGAGCGGACCAGCTCCTGGTCGTCGACGACGAGGACCCGGATCGGGGCGGCCGGGGCGGTCATAGCGCCGGCAGCCGCGCGGTGACGGCGAAACCGCCGGCCGGGGTGGGGCCAACGGTGAGGTTCCCACCGCACGAGGCCACCCGCTCGGCGATCCCGGCGAGGCCGAGCCCGGACCCGGCCAGCGGAGGACCGGCGGCGGCGCCATTCCCGCTTGCCGACGCCCCGTCCCGCGGCGGCCCGGAATCGGTGACGTTTACGGTGATGTACCCGGGCTCGTACGACAGGGTGACGGCGGCCCGGGTGGCCCGGGCGTGCCGGACCGTGTTGGTCAGGGCCTCCTGCACGATGCGGTACGCGGTGAGGTCGACGCCGGGCGCGAGCGGGCACGGCGTGCCCACCACCTCGAGGTCCACGAGCAGGCCGGCGCCGCGCACCTGGTCGAGCACGCCGTCGATCTCACCGAGCGATGCTGACGGCGCCGTCTCCAAGCGCTCGGCGGGACCGCGCAGCACGCCGAGAAGCCTGCGCAGCTCGGTCAGCGCCAGGCGCGCGGTGTCGCCGATGATCTCCACCGACTTCTGCGCCTGCGCGGGCCTGTCCGGCAGCAGCGACGTCGCCGCCTCCGCCTGCACCGCCATGAGGCTGACGTGGTGCGCCACCACGTCGTGCAGTTCCCGCGCGATCCTGGCCCGCTCGGCGGCCGCCTGGCGCGTGACCTGACGGTCCAGCTCGGCTTCGGCGCGGTCGGCCCGGCTCTCCGCCGCCTCCAGGTTCGCCCGCTTGGCCCGGCTGAGCCCGCCGGCCGCCCCTGCCGTGACGAAGATCATCGTCTGGAAGATCGCCTCGTAGGGCTCGTTGCGGCCCCCGGGCGAGGTCAGCGAGATCGTGACGCCCGCCGCCACGGCGGCCACCGTGATCCAGCGCCAGACGGGACCGCGGCGCTCGATGACGGTGTAGAACGCGATCGCGGGCCCGAGCGGCAGCGGCGCGAACCCGAGCCCGATCCGGTCGTAGGCGATCCGCGCGGCGCCGATGACGATCATGGTCCCGATGGGGCCGGCCCGGCGCCAGATGAGCGGGATGCCCTGGGCGGCGACCAGCACGAGGGCGAGCCACAGGGGGTGCAGTTGCGCCCGGTACGGCAGCAGGGAGACCACGTTGACGGCCGCGAGCGCGATGCCGAGCACGGCGTCCTGGACCCGCTCCTGGCGCCGCTGCGGGAGCGCGGCCACTCGCGCCGCCAGGCCCCTCGGGAGCCCGGCCACCCGCGCCGCCAGTCTCGCCACGACCTGATGGTATGGCCCGGCGGCGCTGCGGGGATCGCCCGCGTGGATGAACCACCGGCTCCGCCGGGGGGCGGAACAACGGGCGCTGCCGGCCAGCGGATTCGCCCCTGGTGCGGAGACCCAGAAATCGGCTCGGCGCCCGATGTGCTGGCATCTGTCCGCCGGCAGGCTGATCCCATGAACATGACCGCCGGGGCGCAGCGCCCGCCAGCACCATCCGCCCCCCCGCGCGGCGTCGCGCGATCACGGGCGCACCCACGCCGCACGTCCTGGCTTAGCGTCGGGATCGTCGCGGCGGCCGCGTTCGGCGTGGAGATGGTCGTCAGCGCGCGGTACGGCTACCACCGGGACGAGCTGTACTTCCTGCGGGCCGGGCAGCACCCGGCCCTCGGCTACGTGGACCAGCCGGCCCTCACCCCGCTGGCCGCGCGGATGATGGCGGCCCTGACCGGCAACACGCTCGCCGGGCTGCGCCTGCTGCCCGCGCTGCTGCTGGCCGCGCAGGTAGTCCTGGCCGCCGCGATGGGCCGGCTGCTCGGCGCAGGGCGTAGCGGCCAGATCGTCGCCGCGCTAGCCACCGCGGCCTGCGGCGAGTACCTGGCTGCCGCGCACCTGTTCTCCACGACGACGTTCGACTTCTTCTTCTGGGCGCTGACGCTGTATCTCGTTTTGCGCCTGATGGCATCGGCGGATCCGCGGTGGTGGATCGTGGTCGGCGCCTGCGTGGGGTTGGGCGCGAACGCGAAGTGGGCCGTGCTGGTGCTGGCGGCGTCGTTGATCGCGGGGTTCGCGCTCACCCGGTCGCGGGCGCTGCTGCGGAGCCGCTACCTGCTGGCCGGCGCGGCCATCGCCGCGGTGCTCGCCGCGCCCGACTTTGTCTGGCAGGCCCAGCACGGCTGGCCCAACCTGGCGGTCTTCCGCGCCCTGCACGGCCAGGCGGGCCATAACCTGGTTGGCTACTGGCCCGCGCAGATCCTCTATACCGGGTTCGCGCTCACGCCGGTGTGGGTCGCGGGCCTGTGGTGGTGCCTGCGCCACCCGGCCGCGCGGCGCTTCCGGCCTGCCGGGATCGCCGCGGCGATCGCACTGGCGGTGTTCTTCATCGCCGGCGGCAAGCCCTACTACGCCGGGGGGATCTACACCTTCCTGTTCGCCGCCGGAGCGGTGCCCACCGAGCGCTGGCTGGCCCGGCGCCGGCTCCGACCGGCGCTGGCGGCCGCGGCGCTGGTGCTGACCACCGCCGTGGCGGCGCCGATCGTGATACCGCTGCTTCCGGCCCGCACGCTGGCCACGGTCCCGCTCCAGAAGATCAACTACGACCTGGCCGAGACGATCGCCTGGCCGAAGCAGGTGGCCCTGGTCGCGCGCTTCTACCACGCGTTGCCCGCCGCGCAGCGGCGGCACACGGCGATCCTCGCCGGGAACTACGGCGAGGCTGGCGCGATCGACCGGTACGGTCCGGGGCTCGGCCTGCCGCAGGCCTACAGCGGCCACAACAGCTTCTGGCTCTGGGGCCCGCCGCCCGCCGGCGACACCGCCGCGATCGCGGTGGGCGTGGACCCCGCGCTGCTGCACCGCGAGTTCGCCTACGTCCGCCACATCGCCACGTTCTGGAACGGCCTGGCAGTCAACGACGACGAGCAGGGCGCCCAGATCTTCCTGGCCACCGGCCTGAAGTCATCGTGGGCCCGGTCCTGGCCAGCCTTCCGCAACTACTCCTGACGAGCCCCCGGCGTCCCTAGTCCCGGCGGCGGAGGGTGATCCGGCGTGGCGGGCTGAGCTTGCCGGGATGGTAATGGGCTTCGAGGAAGGCGAGGTACCGCTCGTACGCGTCGTCCACGTCCGCGGAGTGGCTGCCCGGGGCCTGCGGGCCGTCCAGATCGGCGCCGAATGGTTCGCGGGCGCCCGTCCATTCGGAATACCAGCCGACGGCCGAGGCGCGCTCCGGGCGTTCTGGAAAGTCGTGCCAGTAGTGCCAGACCTCGGCAAAACGCTGCCGGTGCAGCTCGTTCTCGCGGCGCGCGGCGCCGGTCCGCAGGCTCTCGGCGCGGAGCCGCCACCGGGCGCGGAGCGGCCCGAGCCACGTGCCAACCGCCGCAGCGGCGCCGCCCACGGCCGCAACCCAGAGGAGGGGGCTACTCATGACGCCTGCGAACCGCCACCCGGCCGGGTTGCGTTACCGAGGCGTACCATCAGCCGCCGCCTTTGCCAGGAGGTGCCGCTCCAGGTCCGTTGTATGGCGGTGGCGGTGGCGGCAAGCGGAGCTAGCGGCAGGAGGCGCAGACGCCCAGGACGTCCAGGCGGTGGCTCTGGGGGTGGAAGCCCTCGGCGTCGGCGAGCTGGCCGATGGCCTCGGCGACGTCGTGCTCGAAGGTGGGCGGGAGCGTAACGTCGGTGACCTTGCCGCAGTTGACGCACAGAAGATGGTGGTGGTGCTCGGTGAGGTCCTCGGCGAGCTCGAAGCGGGTGAACTCGTCGTTGGCCGTGATCCGGCGGACCAGGCCGGCCGCCTGCAGATCGACGAGGTGCCGGTAGGCGGAACTGCGCGGCAGGTCGGGAAGGCTCTCGGCGATGTCGCTGATGCTCACCGGGTGGCCGGTATTGACCAGCAGTTCGATGATGGCGCGCCGGCCAGCCGTGTACCGCTGATCGATCCGGCGCAGGCGGCGCTCGGCCGTGTCATGCAGTTCGCCGGTCATCGATCCTCCCCTGCCCCCGGTTATCCTATCGAGTTGCATTGAGACTCAGTCTAAGACTATGTTTACAGACATGCCAAAGAGGACGGGCCAACAGCCACGCCGCGAGGTCGGCGCGCGCCGTGGCCTGGCGGTGGTGGGTGCCGTGGCCGCATTGGCGCTGGCGGCAACGGGCTGCGCCACCACCAGCAGCGCCTCCGCCGACTCGGGTCTGATCACCGCGATCGGGGCCGAGAACGAGTACGCCAACGTGCTGAGCCAGATCGGCGGGCGGTACGTCCACGTGTCCTCGATCCTGAACAACCCCAACTCCGACCCGCACACGTTCGAGGCGAGCGCGAGCGTGGCCCAGGAGGTCAGCGCGGCCAGGCTCATCGTGCAGAACGGGGTCGGCTACGACACGTTCATGAACCGGATCGAGGCCGCGACTCCGAACCAGGGCCGCAAGGTCATTATCGTTCAGCATGTTCTTGGCCTGCCCGACAGCACGCCCAACCCGCACCTTTGGTACCGCCCCAGCGCGATGCCGGCCGTGGCGCGGGTGATGGCCGCCGACCTTTCCGCGTTGCAGCCGGCCCACGCCGCCTACTTCCAGGCCAACCTGAGGGCGTTCGACCGGTCCCTGACGCCATGGCTGACGGCGATCGCGCAGTTCAAGGCGAAATACGCCCGCGTCCCTGTCGCGACGACCGAACCGGTGGCCGACTACCTGCTGCAGGCGATGGGCGCCGACAACCTGACCCCGTTCCGCTTCCAGGCCGACATCATGAACGGCGTCGACCCCTCGCCGCAGGACATCTCGCTGGTCACGGGCTTCTTCACCCAGCACAGAGTCAAGGTCTTCGTGTACAACCAGCAGGTCGTGGACGCGCTCACCACATCGATACGGCAGGCCGCGCTGCGGGCCGGGGTGCCGGTGGTCGGTGTCTACGAGACCATGCCCATGCCTGGTTACCGGTACCAGTCGTGGATGCTCGCCGAGGTCCGGGCCATTCAGCGGGCGGTGGCCGGCCAGATCTCCACGCAGCGGCTATGAGCAGCCAGCTTCCCCCGCAGGCCGCCGGGACCGAGATCCTCGCGGCGAACGGCGTCGGGGTGACACTGTCCGGCCGGACGATCCTCGAGGATGTCAGCTTCGCCATCGCCCCTGGCGAGTTCACCGGGCTGATCGGCCCGAACGGCGCGGGCAAGACAACCCTGCTCCGGGTGCTGCTCGGGTTGCAGCGGCCGGACTCAGGGACGGTTCTCGTGGGGGGACGGCCGCTGTCCCGGCACAACCGCGCGGCCGGCTACGTGCCGCAGAAGGTGCTGCTCGAGCCCGACCTGCCACTGCGGGCCAGGGACCTGGTGGCACTCGGGATTGACGGGAACCGCCCGGGGATCCCGCTGCGCTCGAGGAAGCGCGCCGAAGCGGTCCGCGAGATGCTGCACGCGGTCGGCGCCGAGAGCTTCGCCGACGCTCGTGTGGGCGAGCTTTCCGGCGGCGAGCAGCAGCGGGTGCTGATCGCCCACGCGCTCATCGGCCGGCCCCGGCTGCTCCTGCTGGACGAGCCGCTCGCCAACCTCGACATCCGCAGCAGCCAGGAGATCGTCGGCCTGCTCGGCCGGATCGCCGCCGAGCAGCAGATCGCCGTGCTGCTGTCCGCGCACGACATCAACCCGCTGCTGCCGGTGATGGACCGCGTCATCTACCTCGCCGGCGGCCGGGTGGCCAGCGGCACGACCGAGGAGGTCATCCGGACCGACGTGCTCAGCCGGCTCTACGGCTACCACGTCGACGTGCTGCACGTGCACGGCCGGATCCTGGTTGTCGCCGGGCCGCCGCCGGTCGCGGCAGGCCACAGCGCCGGCGAGGCGCTGCAGGTGGGCTGACGCATGGGCGGCCTGGCCACGCGGGTCTTCGAGCCCGGCTTCTTCACCAGCGGCCCGGTGCACGTGGCGATCGCGATCGGCACCGTGGTCGCCGTGGTCTCCGCCGTGACCGGCGTGTTCACCGTCATGCGGGGCCAGTCCTTCGCCGGGCACGCGCTCACCGACGTCGCCACGGCCGGTGGCTCGGGGGCGTTCCTGATCGGGATGAGCCCGCTGTTTGGCTTCGTGGGGCTGAGCGCCGTAGGCGCGGGCGTGCTGGAGATGATCGGCGTCCAGCGGGCCCGCGGCAGGGACCTGGTGACCGGCCTCGTCCTCGGCGTCGCGATCGGCCTGGCCGCGCTGTTCCTCTACCTCGACGCGACCACGACGGCCACCAGCGGGGCCACGCAGCAGATCCTGTTCGGGTCGATCTTCACAACGCAGGCCAGCACCATCCCGGTCGTGGTCGCCTTCAGCGCGGCGGCGCTCGGTGCCATCGCGATCGCCTACCGCCCGCTGCTGCTGAGCACGGTCAGCACGGACATCGCCGCCGCGCGGGGCGCCCCGGTGCGCGCCGCCGGGCTGCTCTACATGCTCGCGCTGTCGCTGTCTGTGGGGCTGTCGTCGCTGGCCATCGGGACCATCCTCTCGACCGCGCTGCTGATCGGCCCGCCCGCCGCCGCGCTGCGGCTGACCAGGAGCGCCGGCCGGGCGCTGGTCGCCGCCTGCCTGATCGGTATCGGCGCCACCTGGCTGGGCGTGCTGCTCGCCTACGACAGCTTCTACTGGGGGGCGAGCCGGCAGGCACTGCCGGTCAGCTTCTTCATCGTCGCCATCGTGTTCGCCGCCTACCTGCTGTCCGGGCTGCGGGTGAGCGCCGGAGCGCGGGCCCGGGCCGCCGCGGTGGCCGGCGCGGGCCAGAGCCGGGCCGCCGCTTAGGAGGGCCATGTTCTCGGGCTTCATGATGACCACGTGGGCGGTCGCGACGATCGTCGCGGTGATCGCCGGGGTCGTGGGCTTCTTCGTGGTGCTGCGCGGCTCCGCGTTCCCCGCGCACGCCATTCCCAAGGGCGCGTTCGCCGGCGCGGCAGGCGCGAGTCTGCTGGGGATCAACACCCTCGTCGGGCTAGGCGCGTTCTCGCTCCTGGCGGCGCTCGGCATCGGCCGCCTTGGCCGGCGCGGCCGCAGCGACGTCGTCACCGCGCTTGCCCTGGTCCTGATGCTCGCCCTGGGCGCCGCGTTCCTCAGCCGGACCAGCCAGTACGAACCCGAGATCTTCTCTCTCCTGTTCGGCGAGGTGCTGGGCGTGAGCACGACCGAGCTTGTGCCCGTCGCGGTGATCGGCATCGCCTGCATCGCGGCCGTGGCCGTCTTGTACCGGCCGCTCATGCTGTCGTCGGTAGTCCCGGAGGTCGCCGAGGCCAAGGGCGTCCGCGACTACCGGATGCAAATGGCCTTCCTGGTCGTGGTCGCGGCGGCCACCACCGTGACCGTGCCGGTGGTCGGCGCGCTGCTGATGTTCAGCCTGATGATCGGGCCCCCCGCGGCCGCCAGGGCGCTCACCCGCCGGCCGGCCCTCGCCATGCTCCTGGCCGTGGTCATCGCCCTGGCCACGGTGTGGGCCGCCATCGCCATCTCCTACCGGTCCAACTGGCCGGTCGGGTTCTTCGTGGGTGTGTTCGGCGCGGCGGCCTACGCCCTGGGGCGCGCCGGCGCCGCGCTGCGGCGCCACGGCCGTGCCACCACCTGACCGATCACGCGCCCATCTTGCCGTCCTCGAGCGTGAACACCCTGTCGGCCAGGTCGACGATCCCGGCGTCGTGGGTCGCGACGTTCAGCAGGGTGGTTTTGCCACTGCCGGAGCGCCCGCGCACGGCCGCGAGTTCTCCCTCGGCGACGGTGAACGAGACCCCGCGCAGCGCGTGCACGGCCGTGGCGCCGCGGCCGTAAGTCCGGGCCACGTCCCAAGATCAAAACGCGCGCTCTTGATGGCATGCCATAGGACAAGGTGGGGCTGGCTGGGCCAGGGCAGGTCGGCGTTGGCGGCGGCGAGGGGGCGCCCGGCGGTGCCGGCCGCCAGCGCCGCGTCACGGGCCAGATCCGCGGCTTCCGCCAGGCCGGGAGAGCCGATCACGTCGCTGAACAGCGCCCGGTACGCCCTGTCGACAGCGTGTTGCCGCGCCGCCAGGATCTCCGGCGGCGAGGCCACCGCCCACGCAGAGGGCACGTGGGCGGCCACCATGTCCGGGCTAAAGCTGTAGCAGCACACCCCGAGCACGCCCAAGGTTGCTGCGTCTAGGACCCGACGCCACCTTCGGCCTGGTCACCCAGGCGCTGGCGCACCGCGGCCGGGTCGACTCCGAGCGCGCCCAGCAGCTCCGCCGCGGGGTCCGGGCGCTGCAGCGCCAGCAGCGCCAGCAGGAAGTGGGTGGTATCGATCCGTCCGGTCTTGGCCGGGCGAGCCTCGTCGATGGCGCGCTTGAACACCGCCCGCGCACCCGAGGTCAGCGGCGGGAGCCGGCGGCCGAATGGGGCCGGCGGCCCCCCGCCAAAGGCACCGGCCTGGATGCCGACGGCGGCCAGCGCGGCCAGGTCGAGCGCGTCCGAGGCGGCGCGGGCGTCGGCGAGGGAAACCCCCAGGGCCTTGGCCGTCCGGGAATCCTCCTCGTGCAAGAGCCCGAGCAGCAGGTGATCGGTGCCGAGCCGGCGGTCGCCGCGGCGGCGCGCCTCCTCGGTGGCGGACGCCAGCACCAGCTTCCTGGCGTCGGCGCTGAGCCGTTTCGGCATCACTGTTCTCGCTTTCCATACTTGGCGTGGATCGACTGGCGGGAGACGCCGAGGGCATCACCGATCTGCTCCCACGACCAGCCGTGCTCCCGGGCGAGACCGACGCTGTGCGCCTCGATCTGCTCGGCGAGCCGGTGTAGCGCGCCGACCGCCCGCAGGCCGACCGCGGGATCGCTGGACCTCATGGCCGCCGCCAGTTCGTTCTGCATCATGCTTGTCAGCCTAGACTGACAAGTGACCTGGTGTCAATCTAGACTGACAATCGGCGCGGTGCTTTTGCTTGGCCGCTGCCTTTCCGAAGCGGCGCAGGATCTGGCCAATGGTCTTTGGCGATCGCGGCCGCGACGGTGTAGGGCAGGTGCCGGGGGTGCACGAGCAGGGCCCTGGCCACCTCCCGGATCGCCAGCCGCAGCGGCAGCAGCATCTGTTCGCTGTGCCGCCACGCGGCGAACTCATCGGTGCCAAAACGGCCCGTTATGGCCCGGCGGAAATGCCGCGCGTCCCCGCCGTCGCCCCGCCAGGAGGGCAGCCACGCGCGCAGCTCGTCATCGCGCTCGAGCATGGTCCAGTTCCTCAGCCGCTCCGCGATCTGGCCTGCCGCGTCAACGATGAACGCCTGGTCGGTCTCCCCCCGGATGCCGTGCACCCGGCCTTCGTTGTCACGGCTGTGATGGATGCTCGCCGACCTGAACCGCGCCCCCACCGCCAGCGCCGCCACCGCGTGGCCGGCCTCGTGCCAGGCCGTCGCGACGGTGGCCGCCCGGGCGGGTGCGTAGCTGGAGAAGCAGCCGCAGTCGTAGCGCTGCCGGATCCACTTGTCACACACGATCGACTCGTCGTCATAGCGGGCGACCCGGCGCAGCTCAGCCCGAATCCCGGCTAGGGCGCGCTCCTCGGCCGGGTTCATCGCACCATCATCGGGTACGACCGCCCGGCCGGTGCAGGACAACGTCCGCCGGTGACTACTGAAACGTCAGGTACAGCAGATATACATTCATTACGATGATCAGCCCGGCCGTGGCAACCGCCGCAGCCGTGGTCACGGGGCGATTGACCAGCGGGCCCATGATGTCGGCGCGGCGGGTCAGGGCCACCAGCGCCATCCGCCACATCGTCGACCACATGATCGAGTGCCGCCCGCGCGCGGCCATACAAACATGACCCTCCGGGCCGGAATAGACCAAACCGGGCGGCTGTTGGCGCGGGCGTGACCGAGCAGCCGGGTGTTCGCGAAGACGTGCAGTTCTGGTTTGACCCAGTGTGCCCCTGGGCCTGGATCACCTCCCGCTGGATGGGGGAGGTGGAAAAGGTCAGGCCGGTCCGGACCCAATGGCGGATCATGTCCCTGGCCTACCTGAACCTCACCCAGCACGAGGGCCAGGGCCTCAGCGAGGAGTACCTGGAACGGATGGCCCAGGCCTGGGCACCGGTGCGCGTCTGCGCGGCGGCGGCCCAGCACAGCGGCCCGGAGATTCTCGGGCCGCTCTATACCGCCCTCGGTACCCGCTTCCACGTGCAGGGCCGTCGGCAGGATCCGGACGTGATCCCCGAGGCCCTGGCCGAGGTTGGCCTGCCGGCGTCGCTGGCCGGCGCGGCCGAGAGCACCGAGTTCGACGAGCTGATCAAGCGGTCGCACTGCGAGGCCTTCGACGACGTCGGGCTGGACGTGGGCACGCCGGTGATCCGCATCCACGGCCGGGCCCTGTTCGGCCCGGTCATCACGCCCGCCCCCAAGGGCGAGGCGGCCGGACGGCTGTGGGACGGGCTGGTCCTGGTGAGCGAGGCGGACGGCTTCTTCGAGCTCAAGCGGACCCGGGACCGCAAGCCCGCATTCGACTGAGCGCCCAGCCCGGGGGTGGCAGGTGGCCGCGGCGCGGTTACCATCACCCTCAATGGACACGAAACCGACCGAACTGGACCAGAGCCGCTTGCGGGCGATCGCCGTCAGCGACCGGCCGCTGGCGCCGCACGAATGCGCCGACCGGGCGCGGCGTGCGGCCGCGCTGATCGACCCGGCCCGGCTCGACCCGGCCGGGTCCGGCGAGGCGGTGCTGCTGTGGCGCGACGAGCACTCCGAGGCGTGGCTCAACCTGTGGTGGCAGCCGCGCGACACCGGCTACCACGACCACAATGGCTCGTGCGTCGGCGTGTACGTGATCGCGGGCCGGGCCTGGAACGAGGGGCTCACCGTCGGCACGCCGCCCGTGGCCCGCGAGTATGGCCCGGGCGAGACCTTCTGGTTCCCCGGCGACGGCATCCACCGGATGGACCATGAGGCCGGCGCGGTCACCATCCACGTCTACTCCCCGCCGATCCAGTCGATCGGCCACTACGACCTCCGCGACGGTCAGCTGCGCCGGACCCCGGGCCTGCACGACCAGCCGTCTCCGCCCAGCGCCGCGCTCTACGAGGCCATGCACCCGCCGGGCGCCGCGGCACCTTCCTAGCTGGCGGACCTGAGCACCCCGCGGACCTGAGCACCTGGCGGGACTGAGCACCTAGCGGACCTTCAGGCGGCCGCCCCGCGCGCCGCGCCGCGCCGCGCCGCGCCCTTATCTGGTAAATAGATATCAGTATGCTAGCATGAGGTATCAAGTCCGCAAGTCGAGGAGGAGCGGATGGTGCTCTGCAGCGAGCAGGCCACGCAGCAGGTCGTCAACACGGGCACCCTGTACTCGTAACGGACGGGTGCGAGATCTGTCGTGAGCGAACGCAAGGGGATATTGCTGCGGCTGGACCCCGCCGTGCACGACGCCCTCGCCCGGTGGGCCGCTGACGAGCTGCGCAGCACCAACGCCCAGATCGAGTTCCTGCTCCGCCGGGCCCTCACCGAGGCCGGCCGGATGCCCGAGCGGGCCGGCAAGATGCGCGGGCGCGGGCGGCCGCGCGCGTCCGGCGAGTGAGACGAGGTCAGCGCCCCGTCAGCACGGCGGCGGCGAACTGGTTGAAGTTGGCCTGCTTCACGGCGTCCGTGCTTCCGTTGTTGTCGTAGTTGCTCAGGCAGCCGGCGCCGGCCTGGGGCCCGCCCGTGTCGTCGTAGGCCAGGTACATCTTCAGCCGCGGATAGGTGTTGGCTGCAACAGCCGCCGCGCCCTGGAGATAGAAGTCACGCGCAACGCTGACGTCGCTGTTCGAGCAGGTGCCGAACTCGCCGACGCCCCAGGGCTTGGCGTCGAAGTTCACCCGCGGGCTGCTGTCGCGGGCGAGGACGGCGTAGAAACGGCCGACCGTGCCGACCCAGGTGCCCCGCGAGTTCCGGCTGTAGGTGTCGTAAAGAACCCAGTCGACCAGTTTGTTGCCGGGCCACAGTTGCGGCACCAGGCAGTCCCACTGGCCGTTGGCGGGGGCCTGGTAGTCCATCGCCCAGATGACGTTGGTGACGCCGTCGGCGGCGAACCGCCGCTCGACATTCCGCCACATGGCGACGTACTGGGCAGGTGTGCCCCCGGTGGCCTGCGGGTTCACCGGGCACGTGGTCCCGCCGCTGACATCGTTCTGCGGTTCCCACCAGATGGTGAGGAAGATCTTGTGCGGGGCGATGGACCTGACGCTCGCGGCGGCCCGGTCGATCATGCGGTTGACGGCCTTGTTGCCGCCGCCGGCCTGCGCCCAGGTCATGGCCGGCTTCCAGTTGACGTCGATGTAGGTGCCGGGCCGCCGGGCAAGCCGAATCTCGTCGCTGTTGAGCGGCAGGTCGCCCAGGGGGCCTTTGCCAGGCGGGCTGTGGTAGTCGCGGAAGATGTCCAGCCGCCGGCCGACCAGCTTCTCCACGTAGTGGAACTGGGCGATTCTAGCGGCCCCCCCGCCCGGGTTGCCGTTCGCGGCGGCCCCGAACCAGGGACGACAGGGATTGACCAGTACGGCCGTGGGCGCGCAGTTCTCGGGTTTCGCCGGCCGGTGCCCTGCTGCGGCCGGGTGGGGACCGGCCGGCGCACAGCCGCCAACGCCCGCGGCGCCCGCGACAAGGACGAAGGCGAGGGCCGCGGCTGGCGAAACCGTCCGGCGTGCGGGCACGGACGGCAAGATAGCAGGCAAGCTTAAGAGGATCCGGCGTGGCCGGTCAGGCGGGCTGGATGGTGACGCGACGCGCCAGTGCCCGCGCCGCGGGCAGATCCGGGCAGCCCGCGGTTCCCCCGGGCGCCAGGGTCGAGGCCGCCCCCACCGCGCACCCGAGCGCGACCGCCCCGGGCAGGTCCAGGCCGTCCAGCAGCCCGGCGATGACCCCCGCGTTGAAGCAGTCCCCGGCGCCCGTGGTGTCGGCCGGCGTCACCGGCGGCGGCGCAGCGCGGTACCGCCGCGGCCCCTCGGCCCACAGCGCGCCGCGCGCGCCGAGCTTGACCACCGGGCCCGGTCCGGCCGCGGTCAGCACGGCCACCGCCTCCGCCAGGGTCGCCGCGCCGGACAGGCGCAGCGCCTCGGCCTCGTTGGGAAGCAGCAGATCGGTGCGGCGCAGCGCGTCACGGAGGCTGCCCTCGCCCCACCGCTCCGCCGGATCCCAGTTGGTGTCCAGCGACGTCCTGGCCCCATTCGCGCGGGCGGCGTCCAGCACCGCGGCCAGCCCCGGCCCCAGCGAGCGCTCCACCAGGAAGCAGGAGCTGACATGGACGTGCCGGGCGCGGAGCAGCAAGGCGGCGGGCACGTCCCGCGCGGTCAGCGTGGCCACCGCACCGGCCGCCGTGAGGATCGCGCGGTCCCGGCCGGCCGACAGCGCCACCGTCATGCCCGTCGGCGCGTCCCTGCGCACCAGGACCGGGCCGGTGTCCACGCCCTCCCCGGCCAGCTGTCCGAGCATGAACTCGCCGGCCGGGTCGTCCCCGACCGCTGCGACCAGCGCCACCCGCAGCCCCAGCCGCGGCGCGGCCACGGCCGTGATCGCGCCGGATCCGCCGATCACCAGCAAGATCCCATCCACCAGCTTCTCCTGCTGGCCGAACGCGGGCGTGACATCGTCCCCAAGCACCAGCACGTCGGGGTTGCAGTCACCGATCACCAGCAGGTCCAGGGCTGGCCACGGAGCGGCGTCAGGCGGTGACAACCTTAACCCCCGCGTCGGCGAGCCTGGCCGCGTCGGCCGGCCCGATGCCGGCATCGGTGACCAGGACATCCACCTCGGCGGCGGTGCAGATCCGGGCGAACGCGCGCCGGCCCACCTTGGAGCTGTCGGCGGCCACCACGACCTGGGCCGCGCGCTCGGCCATCAGCCGGTTGATGCTGGCCTCGCCCTCGTGGTGGGCCGTCGCGCCGGCGGCCGCGTCGATCCCGTCGACCCCGAGGAACGCGACGTCGAGCGTGACCTGCTCCAGCACGCCGGTGGCCAGCGGGCCGGTTAGCTCGTAGGACTGCGGCCGGGCGACGCCGCCGGTGACCACGATCTTGATGTGCTGCCGGACGGCCAGCTCGGTGGCGATGTTGAGCGCGTTGGTGACGATCGTGATCGCGGGCGACGCCGGGCCGGCGTTCAGGTCGGCGCGGACGGCGAGCGCCCGGGCCACCTCCGTGGTCGTGGTGCCGCCGTTCAGGCCGACGATCTGGCCGGGCAGCACGAGCCCCGCCGCGACCGCGGCGATGCGCTGCTTCTCCGAGGGATGCCGCTCGGTCTTGTAGCGCAACGGCAGGTCGTAGGTGACGCCCTGGGCGAGCGCGCCACCCCGGATCCGGGTGAGCATCTGCTGCCGGGCGAGCTCGTCGAAGTCGCGCCGCACGGTCGCGGCGGACACTCCGAGCACCTCCGCTGCGCGCTCCACCTGCAGCTGGCCCTCGCCGGCCAGCAGCTCAAGCAGCTCATTCCAGCGGCGGTAGCGGCTCACCCGCGCCTCCCTGCCCCATCGTCCGTGTTCCGGGCACGATCCTACCGGCCGCATTCGATCAATCCTGCTCTGAACCGAGCAATATCGAGCAAAACGGCGCCGCTACCCGGGCCGGGCCGCGCTGTGCCGCTGCCTAAGCCGTCCCCGGCACCCGCTGCGCTGGGTCATCTCCCAACGGATCATGGCCAGCCTGCCACCGCTCGAAGACAGCGCGATGTCGATCGAAGAGATCGGCGCGGCCGTTGGCTTCGACAGCCCGGTGACCTTCCGGCACCACTTCACCCGTGCCATGAAGACCCCGCCCTCGGTCTATCGGCGCACCTTCCGCACCACCGCCTAAGTGGGAGCCAAAAGTGTGCGAACACTTCGCCCCCACCGCCCAAGCAATCGCCACCCTCGTGTCCGACCGCTGCGCCATCCGGTAACAACCCCCAGCAGGACCCATCAAGGCCAGCGCGCCCCAACCTCAGTCGTGCACCAAGTCGTTAGACCGCCCACACATTCACCAGCGACTCGCCGAAAAGGACGACTGGCAGACTCGGCACAAGCCTGCAAATCGTCAGTCCACTGAGATATAATCGAATTAGATTTCGAGCCACAATCAATCCGGTAAGCGGCGCGACGGGAGGCGATCGGCATGTGGGATGCCCTGGGCCAGCCCGCGAGCGTGACCGAGGCGCTGGCGATGATTGACCGGGGCTTCGATCACCTCAATGCCGCCGATCACGCCTCCCTGCCCTCTGCCACCCAGGCCGAGACGCTGCGGGCGCTGGAACGCGCCCAAGCCAAGCACACCGCCGCCCGGGCCCGGGTCCTGGCCGCGTTCGCCGGCCAGGCCGCCCACGAAGACGACGGGCACGGCAGCGCCCGCACCTGGCTGCGCTGGCAGACCCGGATCACCCCCGGCGCCGCCGCCGGGGCGGTCGGCTGGGCCCGGCGGCTGGCCGCGCACCCGGTCATCGGGGACGCCCTGGCCGCGGGGGATCTGTCGGAGTCGTGGGCGCGGCAGTTGTGCGCGTGGACCGGCCGGCTGCCCCTGGACAAGCGGGGCGACGCGGACGAGATCCTGGCCTCGGCCGCCCGCGCTGGGGTGGACCTGCCCGGGCTGGGCGGCCTGGCGCAGGAGATGGTCGAGCGCGCCCGCCACGACCGCGACAGTGACCGCGACGACGGGTTCGACGAGCGGTACTTCCGGCTGGGCATCACCTTCGGCGGCGCCGGCCGGGCCGAAGGAGACCTGACCCCCGGGTGTGCCGCCGCGCTGGACGCGGTGCTGGAGTCGCTGGGGAAGAAAGCCGGGCCGGAGGACACGCGGACCGGCGCGCAGCGCCGCCACGACGCGCTCGAAGAGGCGTGCCGGCGGCTGATCGCGTCGGGGATGCTCCCCGGCCGGGCCGGGCAGCCCACCCAGGTCTTCCTGCACATGACCTTGGCCGAGCTGCGCGCAGCGCCCGGCGCGTCGGCCGCCGAGGCGGCGTGGTACGCCGCCCGCGCGTCCCAGCCGGGATGGCTGACCGGCCCCGCCACCGATGCCGTCGCCTGCGACGCCACGTTCGCCCCGGTCGTCACCGGGCACGTGGACTGGGCCGCCCTGGACCGGCTCACCGAGGTCTACCTGGCCACCAAGGGCCTTGGACCCGGCCCAGCAAGCGCACCCGCCGCAGCCACCGGGCACGCCACGACGGCAGGACCCGCCGGGAGAGGCGGGCCGGCTGGACCGGATGGGGCGGACGGGACAGACGGCCAGGCAAGCGCGGGCCGGCCAGCCGCCTCGACCGACGCCTACGAAGGAACCGGCTCGGGCGACGCGGACGGTCCGGGCGCAGCTAAGGCAGCCCGCGAGACGGCCAGCAACGGCAGGACGGCCGACGCGACCACGTGCCGGTGCTCCTGCGGCGGGTGCACCTGCCCCGCCCGCACCCCACTGTCCCCCGCGACGCTGGCCCGGCTGCGGGAAACCATGCTCCGGCTGGCCGCCGACGCCCTGTCCGGCCCGGCGGGACTCGCCGCCTGGCTCCGCCACGCCCAGCTGGGCGACGGCCCCGGCGGCTCCACCAGCCGGCCGCTGGCCCTCCCCCTGCCCTTGGACACCGGCGACGCCGACCCCGTCATCCCGGCCGCGCTGCGCCGCGCCGTCCTCACCCGGCACCGGCACTGCACCTTCCCCGGCTGCCGCACCCCCGCCACCGCCTGCGACATCCACCACTACATTCCCCGGTCCCAGGGCGGCCGGACGGCGCTGGGCAACCTCGGCCCGGTCTGCCAGTTCCACCACCTGATCGCCATCCACCGGTGGGGCTGGACACTGCGCCTCCACGCCGACGGCACCACCACCGCCACCAGCCCCGACGGCACCCGCACCCTCCACGACCACGACCCACCCCGCCAAGCCGCCTAGCCGGGGCGCCGACCTCACGTTCACGGTGGCGGGGGCGTCTACAGGCCGACCCGTCCAAACCGGGAGGCCACGATGCCCGTCACCCACACCACCGTCGATTCGCCGGTCGGCGAGCTAACCGTCGTCGCCGAGGACGGCAGGCTGACCGGCCTGTACTTCCCGCACCACTGGTACCGGCCGGATCCCGCCGCGTTCGGCGACCGCGCCGAGGCGGGGTTCGAGGAGGTAGCGCAACAGCTTGCGGACTACTTCGCCGGCCGGAGGGAGCGGTTCGACCTCCCGGTCAACGCTCGCGGTGATGAATTCCAGTGCCGGGTATGGGAACTGATCGACCGCATCCCGTACGGGCAGACCCGGACCTATGGTGACCTGGCGCGGGAGCTTGGCGATAGGACGCTGGCCAAGGACGTCGGTGCGGCCGTGGGGCGCAACCCGCTCTGCGTGATCGTGCCGTGCCACCGCGTCGTCGGTAAGGACGGCAAGCTCACCGGCTACGCTGGCGGGCTGGCCCGCAAGAGGTTCCTGCTGCAACTGGAGGAGCCTGCCGGGCGGGATTCTGGAAAGCTGTTCTGACCGGCCTCACGTCCGGCCGACCGAGAGCGTCTTCATCAGGTGACAGGCAAACCGCCGTTCGAGGCCGTCGTCGCCCACCACGGCGCAACGGTGCTGCGGGTGTGCCGTGCCATCCTGGGCGGGAGCGACGCCGAGGATGCGTGGTCCGAGACGTTCCTGGCCGCGCTCAAGGCGTACCCGGATCTGCCGGACGACGCGAACGTCGAGGCGTGGCTGGTCACCATCGCGCACCGCAAGGCGATCGACATCACCCGCGCGGCGGCCCGCCGCGCTGTGCCGGTGGCCGACGTTCCGGAGCACGGGACCGCCCAGCGGGCGGACGGGCGGGACCTCGATCTGGTTGCCGCGCTCGCCGCCCTGCCGCGCAAGCAGCGCGAGGCCGTCGCCTACCACTACCTGGCCGGGCTGCCCTACCAGGAGGTCGCGGCCATCATCGGCGGCACGGCCGAGGCGGCCCGCAGGGCGGCCTCGGACGGCATCGCCGCGTTGCGGAAGAGGTATCCGGAGCCTGCGGGTAAGGCGAGGTTCAGCCCTTCGCCGTCTTGAGTTCCGCAAAACGTCTCCCGCCGGTGCTTGGCTTTCCTCCGGGTATGGCCGTGCTTGCGCCCCCCTAGCCGCCATAATCGATGCGCCGCGGCCAGCCCGCGGCCACGCCGGATGCCAGCGGACGCGGAGGTGACCGATATGGTCGGCAGGAACTTCCCCAGGACACTCGCAGCGCCGGCCGCGGTCGCGCTTGCGCTGGGCGTGACGGCTGCGGCGGCAACGGCCGGGGCGACGGCGCGACCCGCGGCCGTCTCGTCGCAGGCCGGGCGGGCGGGAACTGGGCAGTCGGGGTGCGCGCTCGGGCCCAACGGCTCGATCCAGCACGTCATCTATCTCCAGTTCGACAACACTCACCTCACGCGGGACAACCCGAACGTCCCCAGCGACCTGCAGCAACTGCCCAACCTGCTGAACTTCATCACGGGCAACGGCACGATGATCACTCACGAGCACACGCCGCTCATCGCGCACACCGCGAACGACATCGTGACCTCGGAATCGGGGCTCTACGGCGCCGAGCATGGCATCCCGATCGCCAACGAGTACCGGTACTACACGCCGTCCGGCAGCACCGACACGGCTGGCTCGTTCGCGGCCTGGAACGACCCGATCGTCGACTACGACACCTCCAACAGCAAGCCGGTCGGCGACAACACCCCGACGATGGTGGGGCCGAACGGCCGTATGGCGCCCGCGCCGTGGGTGCCCTACACCAGGGCCGGCTGCAACTACGGGTCCGTCGCGGCGGCCAACACCGACCTGGAGAACCTCGTCCCCGACGTGCCGCTGGTGTACGGCGCCAACTCGCCGGAGGCGAAGGAGGCGGAAAACCCCAAGCTGGCGAACAAGGCGGCCGCCGATTTCGAAGGGCTCATCATCCACTGCGCGCTTAACTCGCCGGTCTGCGCGACCTCGCATGGCGGCCGTCCCGACCGGCTGCCCGATGAGCCCGGCGGGTACCACGGCTACCAGGGGCTGTTCGGCAGCAAGTTCGTGGCCCCGGCGATCAGCCCGTCCGGCCCGGTGCTCAACCTCGACGGAGCCGTCATCAAGGACTCCTTCGGTGACATCGGGTTCCCCGGGTACAACGCCATGATCGGCACGAACGCGCTCGCCTACACCCTGGACATGCAGACGCACGGCGTCCCGGTCACCATGACGTACTTGAGCGACCTGCACGAATCGTGGAAGACCGGGAACGCGTTCGGCCCGGGCGAGGCCGGGTACGTGCGGCAGGCACGGCTGGAGAACGCTGCGTTCGGCAAGTTCTTCGCCGGCCTCGCCGCCCACGGGATCACCCGGGCGAACACGCTGTTCGTGATCTCCGCCGACGAGGGCGACCACTTCGTCGGTGGCGCGCCGAGCCCGGCTGGCTGCAACGGCGTGACCGTGCCGTGCACGTACACGAAGATCGGCGAGGTGACCGGCAACCTGACCGGGCTGCTGGCGGCCAAGGGCATCACGACCCCGTTCGACGTGAACGCGGACTCCGCGCCCGTCATCTACGTCCACGGTCAGCCAGGCCCGGCCAGCGGTCCGGTCCGGGCACTCGAGCACGCGGCCGCGACGCTCACCGGAAACGACCTGGTCACGGGGAAGTCGGTCCCTCTTACCCGATTCCTCGCCGATCCGGTCGAGCTCAAGATCCTCCACATGATCACCGGCGACCCCAAGCGGACCCCGACAGTGATCGACTTCGGCAACCCCGACTTCTACCTGTCGAGCGGAAAGGCGACGTGCGGCAAGTCCTGCTTCGGCGAGAACCCTGCGGAGGCGTGGAACCACGGCGACGTGGGCTCCCAGATCAACACGACCTGGCTGGGCTTGGTCGGCCCGGGTGTGGCGCACTTGGGCATCGACAACTCAATTTGGTCCGACCACACCAACATCCAGCCGACCATGATGGCGCTGCTGGGGCTGCGCGACGACTACACTCCGGACGGCCGGGTACTCGGCGAGGTCTTTGACCCGTCCGCGCTGCCAGTCGGGATGCGCGCGCACGGCGCCACGGTGCTGCGACTGGGCCAGCTCTACACGCAGCTCGAAGCCCCGGTGGGCGCGTTCGGCCTGGACACGCTGCGCGCCTCCACGCGGGCGCTGGCCAGCAACTCGCCCGGGGACGCCACCTACACCAAGATCGAGATCGAGCTGCAGCACCTCGGTGCGCAGCGCGACACGGTCGCCGCGCGAATCGATGCCCTGCTGCTCGGCGCCGCGTTCGACGGCCAGCCCGTGAACGTGGGCCAGGCTCAGGCGCTGATCAAGCGGGGCGACCACGTGCTCGCGGAGGCGGCGGTCCTGGCCACGGGATAAGCGCATCCGGGCCCGCTGGTAGTGCCGGCGGGCCTTCATCCTGTTGCCGCAGACCGCCATGGAGCACCAGCGGGCGGCGTTGGCCTTGCTGCGGTCGATGAGGAACAGGCGGCATTCGTCGTTCGCGCACGGCCGCAGCCGCCCGGGGCTGTGCTTGGCCAGGGCATCCCAGGTGAGGACTGCCCGGACGGCCAGATCACGTTCCGCCGGGACGCTAATAGTCCAGCTGATCCGGCCATCCGTCATGGCCGGGATGCCGATCACGTCCTGGAGTTCCGGCACCAGCACGTCCGGCGGCTGCTCGCCACGGACGACCGCCTGCAGCGCTTGCCGGACGCGCAGCACGTGCTGCAGTTCCGCCTCGGTGCCCAGGCCGCCGGCGCAGGCCAGCCAGGCCCGGGCCCGGGCGGTGTCAGCAAGGTCGTCGCTTGGCGCCCCGTTGACGACCGGGGTGCTGTTGAGCACGGCCAGCAGGAAGTCCTCGTCCGGTACGGTGTCTGCCATCCCAAGTCCTAACCATATTGACTCACTTGACAGGTTACAACCTTCGGTGTTTGACTACATACGTAACCAGATAATCGTCTTAATGAAGTTAGACATGCTCGCCCCGGAACGGGCCTGGGTGTACCTGAAAGGAGGCAACGATGGGCCTGCCCTGGCAGCAAGGACCGTTCGCTCCCGGGGCGATCGACCGCGACCTCACCACCGACGAGATGCACCCCGGGGAGCAGCGGTGACCGCCACACGGACGCCGGTGCTGCTGTCAGTGAACGTCGGCCTGCCGCGCAACGTGCCCTGGCAGGGCAAGACCGTCTATACCGGGGTGTGGAAGCACCCGGTGGACGGCCCGGCGATGGTCCGGCGGCTGAACATCGACGGCGACGGCCAGGGCGACACGATTGGGCACGGCGGCGAGCAGCGGGCCGTGCTGGTCTACCAGATCCAGTCCTACCGGCACTGGCAGGAGTACTTCGGACGCGACGACCTCGGTTACGGGCAGTTCGGCGAGAACCTGACCGTCGACGGCCTGCCGGACGACGAGGTCTGCATCGGCGACCGGTACCGCATCGGTGAGGCCGAGTTCGAGGTCACCCAGCCGCGCGTCACCTGCTACCGCGTCGGCCTGCGGCTGGGCGAGCGCGAACTTCCCGCGCTGCTGGTGTCCCACCACCGCCCCGGCTTCTACATGCGGGTCATCACCGAGGGACGCATCCACGCTGGCGCGCAGATCATCAAGACCAGGACCGGCCCTGGCGCGCTGAGCGTGGCCGACGCCGACGCGCTGCTCTACCTCCCTCGCCGTGACCCTGCCAAGCTGCGCCTCGCGACGCGGATCCCGGCCCTCAGCCCGGGCTGGCAGGACTCGTTTCGCGACCTGCTGGCCGCCGAAGGTGACGGCGCCGCCGGCCTGATCCCAGGCGCGGAGCCAGCCCCTCGTCTCCAGCCAGCCTGGGCCGGGTTCCGGCCCCTGCGCGTGACCAAGGTGGTCCCCGAGACCGCGACCGTAGCGTCTATCTACCTGACCGCGCCGGACGGGAGCCCACTGCCAGCCACCAGGGCCGGCCAGTACCTGACGCTGCGGATCACCGGCGCCGGCGAGCCCGCCCCCGTGCGCAGCTACTCGCTATCCTCGCCCCCCGACGCCGGCACCTACCGGATCAGCGTCAAGCAGGAGCCCCACGGCACAGCCAGTCGCCACCTGAACCGGGACCTGCAGCCAGGAGCGGTCCTGGACGCGGCCGCCCCCCGCGGCGACTTCGTCCTCGGCGACGGCACCCGCCCGATCCTGCTCATCTCCGCGGGCATCGGCGTCACCCCGGTCCTGTCCATGCTGCACCAGCTCGCGGCGCGCCACAGCCAACGCGAGGTCTGGTGGCTGCACGGGGCACGCGGTCCGCAAGAACATCCCTTCGCCGCCGAAGCGCACGCCCTGCTGGCCTTCCTGCCGCACGCACACGAACGCGTGTTCTACAGCGAAGCCACGCCCCGCGAACGGCACAGCGCCCACGCCACGGCCGGGCGCCTGACCAAAGACAAGCTGGCCGGGCTGGACGTTCCGGCAAGCGCGAGCGCCTACGTCTGCGGGCCGGCCTCGTTCATGACCGACATGCACGACGCGCTCACCGCAATCGGCGTCGACCCGGACCGCATCCACACCGAGTTGTTCGGCGCCCTGCCATCGATCAACCCCGGCCTGACCGGCCAGACGCGCCGGGCACCCCACGCGCCGGCCGGCCCACCCGGAACCGGGCCACTGGTCACCTTCGCGCGCAGCGGCATCTCCGTGCCCTTCGCTACCAGCAGGCGCAGCGTGCTGGAACTCGCCGACGCCTGCGACGTGCCCACCCGCTGGGCCTGCCGCACCGGCGTCTGCCACACCTGCACCACCCCCTTGCTCTCCGGCGAGGTCACTTACTCCCCGGACCCGCTGGAACCCCCGACCGACGGGGATGTGCTCATCTGCTGCGCTCGGCCGGGCACCGACATCGTGCTGGACATGTGATGCCAGCGGCCTGCGACCGACCGGTGCTAGGTGGTCCGGCTCGCCAGGCGGCTGCTACCGCCCGCTGAATACTGGATAGCGCCGCGTCGCTGGAGTCAGGTAGTCATGGCGGTATGGCGGCCGAGACGGCGCGGTATTGGCAGCACGACGGAGTGCCCGGCGTCGACCTGTTGCGCGCCAGGTTCGTGACGCACCGGTACAACAGGCACGCGCACGAGACGTTCACCTTCGCCCTGATCGAGGCCGGGGTCGAGATGTTCGAGTACGGC